>Ga0208375_1000409_pt1 | contig 63621 bp, 62 predicted proteins | sample RifOxyD1_FD_184038 | JGI IMG/M metagenome (GOLD analysis project Ga0208375, IMG submission 184038) | Soil microbial communities from Rifle, Colorado - Rifle Oxygen_injection D1 (SPAdes) | ecosystem: Environmental > Terrestrial > Deep subsurface > Rock core/Sediment | place: Rifle, Colorado... | reverse complement strand
CCATTTGGAAATTGGTGCTCTTCCCCATAAGTAAATATGCCATCTTTCATTTTTATCTTTTATTAAAACATATATTAATAATAAAAGTAATATAATTACTAAAATAATTAATATCCAGAAAGAATCCTTTATAATTGAATATCTTTTTGATGGAACTTCTGTGTGTGATGTGCCTTTAGTTGTGTTAATATTAACGTCTAAAGAAGGCTTTGTGAAAATTCCTTCATTGTCTTTATTTAATTTTACATCTATAGTTACATCATCGGCAGTAATTGAGAAACCTTCATCGCCATATTTGAAGTTTATTTTTGGTTTATCTTCATAACTATATTTTTTTAATAATTCTGCTAAATCTTTTTCTAGTTTATCTGTAATTCCAGGGTATAAAGATAAATCTAAACCTGATTGTTTTAACATTTTTTCAATACCTTCTTCAAGAGGGGATTTTAATTCGTAAGGTATTTCATAGGAATAACTGCAGAATTTGAATTCTGAATGATCCCCCAAGCATTTTCCATCTGAGCAAGAACATGAACAAGTTCTTGTTTGAATTCCTTTTTCTGTACAATCAGACCATTGACTACAAGACCATTGTTTTGTACAAGATAAGATTGTTGAAGATCCTCCACCACCACCGCCAGAAGAACCTCCACCTGGAGTGGATGTTGGTGTTGAAGCAGTTACTGTAAATGTAGCATTACTACAATCTACGCCTTCGTTTTCTTCATCCCACCCCGAGAAAACTATTCCTACTGAACCTGTCCATCCTGCTGTTGGTGTAAGAGTTGCAATCTCAGTATCATTGTCTGTAGCAATTGCAATATTATCTACTTCTGTATAAGTATAATTAATTGCATCTTCATCTAAATCTGTAATATATAGACTTAAATTCAAAGTTTGTGAAGTGTCTTGTACCCAACTTGTTGTTGGAATGACTGCACAAGTTGGAATAATATTATATATACTTAAATTCCAAAAGTCTGTTGTAGCTAATTGATTTGAAGAATTTACATAAACAGTTATATTATGCCATCCTGTATCTGAACCATTTGAAATATAAGTGAAGTTATCTGTAGTTGCATTTCCATAATCATCAAAGTACCATAAGTAGTCAATTGCGTCTGAGTCTGTGTCTATTGCAGTTATATTAAATGAAATTGTACTTCTTTTGGAAATATTTACTAGTTCTGATTTAGTTTTAGTAAAAAAGAATATATTTGGTATATCTGTTGAAATTCCAGGATAATCATCATAATCAAAAATATAAGCGTTTCCATTTTTATCTGAAGCTACTGCGGGTTTTGCGGCATTAGTTGCACTATTTATTGAAATATTTTGAGGTATTGTCCAAGCACTATTTTTATATTCTGTTAAAGCAATCATTCTTGTTGAAACATTTGTATATCTCCATACAACAAATAAATCAGTTCCATTTGCAGAGATTGAAGGATTGACGGCTGATGAACCATAACCTCCAGATAAGAAAGTTTCTGTACCTAGTGTATCTGTTTCAAGGTTATACGTTCTATAATAGATTCCTTCAGCACCTGCGCGTGCATCTTCCCAGACTACATGAACTGTGTTATCTACTGTAACAGCTAAGTCTGCTCTTAAAGAATTTGCAGTATCTGGAGAGGTTATTATAGGAGGTATATCTGAATAAGAATTATTACTTGCATTAATTGTACGAAGTTCTACTTCATAAGCGGTATTATCTCCGAAATCATTGTAAACAATATAATACATATCATCGTAACCTGCTACAACTTTTGGAATACCTGTATCTAAATCATCATCTACAGTTAAATTAGTTTCATTTTCCCATTCCATTGTATTATTAAATAGCCTATAATAAGTTTCAAAATAATTTCCAGATAAATCTGTATCTCTATCATCATCCCATACGACTAAGATAGTATCATTAAATCCAATTGCAACATCAACCGAATATGCTCTTGCTGAAGTATTATCCATTAAAACAGAATTGTTAGTCCAATTTTGCGCAGCATCATCATAGATATTATAATAAACTCTTCCTTGAGCTTCTGAGTCCCTATAATCTATCCAAACTACAAATGGTGAATCTGTTGAGTTTACTGCAATACTTGCATTTGATGAAGGAGAATTTATATCTACTGAGGGCCAGGAATCTCTTTCCCAAGCTTTCGAAGTTGTATTATACATAGAATAATGAACTTCATCTGTATTTGATGTGTCTGAGTTTAATTCTGTATCTGACCACACCGCATGAACATTTCCTGAACTATCAATTGCAATTTGTATATCTTGAGCATAAGAAGTTTGATCTGTAAGATTTTTTGAATTACTCCAAACATTTCCTGTTGAAGGTTCTGCATAATGAATATTTGGTGCAGAGTTTGCAAAAATAAATATTGAAGTAAATATAATTGAGACTAGTAAAAATACTAATATTCCAATTTTACTTATTTTATTCATTTTTTAATTTTAAATACCATTGATTATTTTCAAATTCGAAAATTGCTTTTTTTGGTTTGTTTTCATCTAATGTGAAAAGAAGTTCTTTTGGAATTGTTACTTCATAACTTCCAGAACGATTGTAAACTCTTCTTCTAATTTCTCTTGTTGAATTTGTTTTCAAATAATCTTCAAAAAGGATTAGTGTGCGATTAGAGTTTATTACTTTAAAGACAGCACAGAAATTGTCATCAAGGTTAAAATGAAGTATTAAAGGCTTAGGTAGAGTGGTTTCTAAACTATTTCCACGTTTGTAAATACCCCTTTCTATGGATTTTGCCTGCATTTTTTACTTACTTTTTTACTTATTTTAGTACTTATATAATTACTTATTTAGATTAAAGAAAGGTTGTATATAAAGGTTTCTGAGCCCAGAATCTAATCTTTAAACATTTGTTCTACTAAAACTGTTGCATAACATCCCTTAGGTAAAAAGAATCTAATCTCTTGCTTCCATGATTTTGGAAAGAATTCGTCTTCTGCAAAGTTTACAGTTTCTATTTGTACTTCTTGTTGATATACTCTTTTTGAAGAATCTGCACTTAAAAATGGAAGCTCTTTGAATATAAAATCTTTCTTTGTTAAACCTTCTCCAGCAAGTAAATTATTGTATTCTTCACCTTCGTAATCAAATCCAATTACATCTAAGGGTTTATCTAATCTATTCCAAAGATAAGATTGAAATGCAGAGACATAGAATTTTAACTCTCTTTTATCATATTCATTTAAAGCAGCAATATAGTCTGTGTATTTAGGTTTAAGTTTTAATAGTTCTGTTACAGTTTTATAATCTTTTTTTAATAAAGCTCGACCAATAATAATATTGTTCTTATCCATTCCAAATCTTTGATCTCCATAATAATTTTTAAAACTTTTAATTTCTTCATATTTCTTTTTTAGATTTCTAACTACAATATCAAAGAAGTTTCCTTCTAAGTCTCCTAAAGAAATAGGTTTTTTACCTTTACCAAGATATTCAAAACTAACATCTTTGAGTTTTATTGATTTTAATTTCTGTTCTGGATTTGAAAAAGTTCTTATTGAAATATATTGTTCTGTTACTGCATCTTTGTCTTTATTACCTGCATATCCAAAGTCTTTTAAGTTAATATCTAGAATATCTGCAAGTTTTCTTAAAATATCAAAAGTATTCCAGCCATCTTTTTTTAAGATAAAATAATGATAACAACAACCTTTTTCATCTTTTTCTAAGAATTTATTAATATCTAAAATTTCTTTAACAAAAAAATCTTGATTCTTATACTTTAGTTGCATAAGAAAGTTTATAAGTCCTAAAGAGTTATAAGCATTTCGTAACTATTATAAGTTATATTAGAATATACAAAATAGAGGTGTGATATTGAAGAAGATAATAATAATTCTTGATGGCTTGGCAGATTTACCTCTAAAGGAATTAGGAAATAAAACTCCATTAGAAGTTGCTAAAACCCCTAATTTGGATTATCTTGCTCGAAAGAGTCTATATGGTTTGATGTGGCCTGTTAAAGGTATTGCACCTGAATCTGATTTATCTCAATTTTTAATTTTGGGTGGAGATAAAAAAGACTATCTTGGGAGAGGAGTTATTGAGGCCTTGGGTACCGGAATTAAAATTAAAAAAGATTGTATTTATATGCGAGTTAATTTTGCTGAATTTTCTAAAAATAAGATTACAAATAAACGCATAATTCTATCTGACAAAGATATAGGGAGGGTTAATAAAATTTCTCAGACTATAAAAGTTTACAAAACAGTAGATTATAGAGGAATATTAGAAATAAAAAATGCTTCTGAAAATGTCACAAATACACATCCAGGATATAAAAAAATAAAAAACTATTCTGTTGCAATTGATGGAAATAATAAATTGAAATGCTTTGGAGATAAATTAACTTCTGAAAGAATAAATAATTTTATTGAAAACTTTGAAATTATAAATGGAAAGACATTATTGTTAAGAGGGGCAGGAAAGATAAGAAAGACTAAAACAAAAAAATTAGATTGGAATATGATTGGAGAGATGCCTGTTGAAATAGGACTTGCAAAGTTATTTAAAATGAAAGTGATTAAAAAAACTAAAAATAAAATTAAAGAGGTAATAAATTCTAAAAAATCAATTTATGTTCAAATCAAAGGCCCAGATACTTATGGACATAGGGGAGATTATAAAGGCAAAATTAAGGCAATAGAAAATATTGATAAAATGCTAAAACTTTTATGCAATCAAGATTTATTAAACAAAGTTAAACTATGCATAACCGCAGATCATGCTACACCTTGTTTGTTAAAAAGACATTCTAATAATCCTGTTCCAATCTTGATTACAGGTAGAGATATAAAAGGCCAAAATATCAAAAAATTCTGTGAAGCTGAAGTTAAAAAAGGCAGTTTAAAGATTGAAGGAAAGAGCCTCATGAAACTTTTAAATAGTATTTAAAAATTAAACAATAGATTTATAATATTTTTTAAAGATTCTAAATGCATGGAAGAAGAAAGTATTATAATCACTTATGAGAGTTTGTATGAAATTTTAAGAAGAGAGAAGTTTAAAGAAGAAATCCAGGAACTTCCAAAGGATTTTATAAAAAAAGTAGTCAATTACCTTAATGACAAAGCAGGAATAATAGAAACCCAAGAAAAGAAAAGGAGTATATTCTCTGGTGAAGTAGATAGAGTAAAAAAAGAATTCTTAAATATTAAAAAGATGATAAAAGAACTCTTTGAAAGACGTGAAAGAAAGATTATTGACAGTGCAATAATGACTGCTAGATCTGGCGGACAGCTTAATTTTAAGAATTTACTTGATGAAGAAAAGATATTTATTGAGTCATTTTATAAGAATTTATGCGAATATCAACGTGGATTTATGCTCAATCTATTAGAAGGGGTTATGCCTAGTCAACCGAAAGAATTAAAAAGGGTCTCTGATAATGTGAAAACGAAAAGCCTTTTAAAGGTTACTAGTGCTATACCTATGTTTGTAGGTCCAGATGAAAGGATTTATGGCCCATTTGAGGCTGAAGATATAATATCAATACCTCAAGAAATAAAAGAGGTATTAATCAAAAGAAACAAAGTAGAAGAAATGTTTAATACTTTAGGATAAAACTATGAAATTAAAAAAAATAATAAAAAGATATTGTAAGTTTTGTAAAAAGCAAACTGAACAAACTGTTAGTCAGGTAAAAAATAGAGGACTTAATGCTACACACCATCTTACTCATGGCTCTAAAATCAGAGCTAATATAAGAGGAAGATCAAAAGGTAAAGGAAATTTAGGAAGATATTCTAGAAAAGCTATTTCAGCTTGGAAAAGAACGGGTGTAAAGGCTTCTAAAAAAATTAATATTAAATATACTTGTAAAGAATGTAAAAAATCTGTTCCACAAGCAAAAGGAAAGAGAGCTAAAAAATTGGAGATAATCTAAAATGCGAAAAAGAAAATTAGAACCTGATTCAAAGTTTATAAAAGTTAGATGTGCATGTAAAAATGAACAAATAATTTTTGGAAAAACATCTTCATTAATCAAATGTTTAATTTGTAATAAGCCTTTGGCTGAGCCAAGTGGTGGAAAAAGTAAGATTAAAGCAAGAATCATTGAAGTTTTAGGATAATTATTTTGTATATAGGAAGGATATTAAGAAAAGATGTTCTATAAGAAGAAAGGTCTACCTGAAGAATCGGAAATTGTAATGTGCACAGTTACAAAGATATTATTTCATTCTGTTTTTGTTACAATTGATGAGTATGAAAACCTTGAAGGTATGATTCATATTTCTGAGATAGCTCCTGGAAGAATAAGAAACTTAAGAGATTATATTGTTGAAGGTAAAAGGATAGTATGTAAGGTTTTAAAAGTAGATCAAATAAAGAAGCAAATAGATTTATCGTTAAGAAGAGTTAATTTAAGTCAAAAAATAGAAAAAACAAAACTTCTTAAAAATGAAGAAAAAGCCTATAAAATAATTGAAATTATTGCTAAAAAGTTTAGTCTTCAACCTTTAGAAATTTATGAAAGTACTTTGAAAAATTTACAAGGCAAATTTGAATATCTAAATGTTTTCTTTCAAAAAATTGCCGAAGATAATAATCTTATAAAAGAAGCTAAATTGAAAAAAGAAGTTGAAACTGAGTTATTAAAAATTTTAAAAGATAAAATAAAAACACCTGAAGTAAATATTAGAGCAGAAGCAGATTTGCAAACCTATAGAGCAGATGGGATAGAACATATTAAAAAAGCAATTATATCTGCAAAATCCAAATTTACAAAGGAAATTGAAATAAATTATGTTGGTGCTCCAAGATATATTGTAAATATTACTACAAAGGATTACAAGGCTGGAGAAAAAATACTTGAAGAGTTTTCAAAAGCTCTTGAACAATCATTTAAACCTGAGAAAGGCGATATTTGCTCTATTAAAAAGATTTAATATTCATATGACCCATATAATGAAGTGTACTAAATGTAAAGTTTATACGCTTGAGACTAAATGTCCTAAATGCAAGTCAGAAACAATAAGACCCTTACCTCCAAAATACTCTCCAGAGGATAAATATGGAGAATACAGAAGAAAGTATAAACAGGCAAAAAATGTTTGAAATAAAACAAATAAAGGATTTTGGAAAATTAGAGAATCCAATAGTTATTGAAGGTTTGCCTGGAATGGGTAATGTGGGTAAAATTGCTTTAGATTTTATGATTGATGAATTAAAAGCTGAAAAAGCTTATGAAATTTATTCTGATAGCTTTCCTCATTCAGTTTTTATAAATGAAGAAAACCTTGTTGAGCTTCCTAAGATTGAAATTTTTAGAAAAGGAAATATTTTATTTTTGACTGGAGATGTTCAGCCTTCAAACGAACAAGCATGTTATGAGTTTTGCACTAAGGTCCTTGATTTGTTTGAACAATTAGGTGTGAAAGAGATTATAACTACAGGTGGAATTGGTTTAAATGATATTCCTCAAAATCCTAAAGTTTATTGTACAGGTAATGACAAAGAAATAATTAAAAGATATACTTCTAAATATTCTAAGTTTAATGATAAAATACATAATGTTGTAGGACCAATAATGGGTGTTTCTGGCTTATTAATAGGCTTAAGTAAAAAAAGGAATATACCAGCAATTTCATTTTTATCTGAAACTTTTGGACATCCAACTTATTTAGGAATAAATGGGGCCCAAGAAATTTTAAAAGGTTTAGACAGCACATTAAAACTGAAACTTAATCTTAAGAAAATGGAAAAAGAAATTAAGAAAATGGAAAAAGAAATTGATAGCTTGTATAAACCTGAAAAAGTTGAAGAAAAAGTTGAAAAAATTGATAAGACTCAACCAAAAAAATTAATTGCAGAAGAAAAGTTCACACAACACACAAATAAATATATTGGTTAAAATTCAGATAAAGATTTTTGTTCTTTAAGTTTAGGAATTGTTTTTGATTTTATATTAAGAGGTTTCTGAATAATTTCTTTATCTCCAAAGATTGGAATTCCATATAAGCCATCATAACCAGGTTTAACATTTACTTTTCCGTGCCTTACATTAATAATAGATTCTACTAATTTTGGGTCACATACTTTTGCGAGTTCTTCTTCTGAGACATTTAAAAGAATATTAAACTCATTATCAAATTTCTCAATCAGTAGATTATAAATATCCCAACATTTTCTAGTTGCTAAGCCAGTGTCATAAATTCCAGAAATTATTTCTGAAAGAGGAATCATATTATAAAAAGGTTTTACAGTTTTTGGTTTAAATCCTGGCGCTCTGTCTGCTAATTGTTCTACTCTTTCTAGAACTCCTATTGTCATTTTTTGATGACACTTTGGACAGATTTGATTTAATTTTTTAGATTCAACTGGATCAACGCAAACATTACAATTTCTATGTCCAGTATAATGATAAATACCGTAATTAGGGTTTGTTTCTATAGTTCCTATTATGTTCTCTCCAGTTCTTAAAGCAGTTAATATTGATTTATAAGAGATTTCTTTGTTGAGATTTAGTATTGTGGCTTCTCTGCCTATTCTCCATGGCCAAAAACTATGTATATCTGAAAAGCTAACTAAATTATATTTATCTAATTGGCTCAATCTATAGTTCATTGCAGGATCTGAAGACATTCCAGTTTCTAGAGAGTGAATATGCTTTGTTTGATCTTTATAACAATCTTCTACCTTTGAGAATTGATTATATTCTCCAAATAAAGAAAAATAAGGTGTCCAAATATGTGCTGGAATAACTTCTATATCTGGAGAAATTTTTCTTAGCATTTCTACAAAATCTGGACAGGATATTTTGAAAATTGGGCGACCATCATAATCTACACGTCCACGTTTTTTTAATTCATCTGTAATTTGTAGTGCAGTTTCAAAATCTGGTGCAATAATGACATTATGAATCCTTCTTCCTTTTCCATCTTGAGTATAAATTAGAGAAATTTCTGTTTGAAATATAAATGGAAATTTATCTCTTGATAAATAAATTCCTTTTCCAAAGCTAGTATCTAATCCAGAGTCTTCTGCAGGAACTAATTCTTGTTTTAATTCTTTTGTCCATTCTGGATGAGTAAAATCTCCTGTACCCAAAAGATTTAAACCTTTGATTTTTGCATATTTACTTAAATTTTTTATAGAAATATCTTTGCTACAAGCTCTACTATACCTAGAATGTATATGTAAATCTATGAAAAACATTTTAAAAAATAAAAAAAATCAAAATCAAGTCTTTTTAATTATGACTTGTTTTGATACTTCTTGTGTAAAGCTATAATCTAAGGAAGCTTCAAAGTTTATATTATAAGCTTTTCCTGAGACTGCTGCTTTTTCACAGATTAATTTTGCAGTATTATCGCTCTTTAGTATAACTATTCCAGAATTACCTGAACCTTCTGTAAATCCACAATTAATATCTGTTGGAGAGTTTATGTGAACAGTTATTTTATTTTTATCTTTAGATTCTGGATTTTCAACACATTCTATAACTTTTCCATCTCCAAGTTTAGAAATTTCTAAAGTAATTCTAACTGCATTTTGTACTATTTCTTGTCTTATTGAAGTTATTTGAACTGGTGCTCCTGAATTGGAGTTTGCTGTAACAAGATTCTTTGTTTGATCAATTAAACAGGTTTGATCTTCTGTAGCCCTGCTTGTTGAAGGTATACAGAATTTGTCTAATTTAAACATTGTTTTATAAGGATAACAGGCTTCAACTGAAAGATCGGGTTTGTAATCTGGTGACATTGTTTGTGCAGTATAAGTTGCATAACCTAAATCCACTATTGCATCATCATAATCTATTTCATTATTTAATCCTTTTGATGCTGGAAGTAAATCATGAATAGTTGAAGATTTTGGTTTTGTAAGTTTGAAATTTTTATCTGTAAAAGTTTTAATTATTTTTACTACAACTGTATCTTTTTTTACGGGATATTCTCCTTTATTTTTAAGAAGAACGCTTATTGGAAATTGTTCATTTTGATAATTATTTGTTTCGGGAGGCATATCTTGAACAAAACTTAATTCTAAGCCTTGATTTCCACCAATAAATGTTGCAGAGGTGTCTACTTTCTTTTTACTACTACAATCTGCTCCTGAGACTACTAAAAGTCCTGAAAGCAAAATTACAAGTATATAATTTATATATTTAATGTTCATGTTTAATCTCCTCCTGATTTAAACCACATTTTGATTCATTTTTGCTTTTAATTTGAATGTTCCTTCTTTTTCGATTACATATCCAAATTTAAGATTAATATTAGCTTCTAATGGGTAAGATTTATCTTTTTCATAATAAATTTCTTTACAAATTACTTTTGCATTTCCTGAATTGTCAAACATTGCATAATTTGCAGGAGTACATTTTGCAGTACCATATTCTCCTGGAAGTGAAACTGTAATTTTTGCTTTATTTTTTATTGCACTATCTGAAATAGAAGGGCAAGATCCTGAAGAGATTGATGAAGAATCATATACTTTTCCAGCATCAGTATTTTTTAGTAATATGGTTAACATTATTTCATTTTGGTTTTCAGTTGGAATAATATCTTCTTTTATTGAAACAATTTGTATCGGTCCGCCTTGTGACGAAGGAGTTAAAGTTAACATTCCAGTGTTACATGAATTTTCTGCACCTACTTCTAAAGATTTTAAACAAACACTAAAGGGTATATTCATTTCATATGAATAACAAGCTTTTCCTTTAATAGGATAATTTGTGTCTAATCTATAATCTAATTTAAAATTATAACCTTCTTCAATATATTCTTTTGATTCTCCACCAATCATATTTCTTCTTCCATACAAATTTCCAAGAGGTAAACAAGTATCTGGCTTTGAAAATACATCTTCACTTAAGCTACCAAAACAGACTGCACCATCTTGAACATCAAATGCACCTTCATTTTTTACAGTAAAACCTATACTAAAAGGACTATCTTTATAAATTTCTGAAGGAGGACGCCCTTCCATAAATTGTATGTTTAAACCTTTTGTTCCTGAGAAATCATCTTCTTTTGTAACTGATCTAGAGCCCCCACTATTACCTAAACTAAATGATTTTAAGCCTGCACTAGAAGTATCACACCCTGCACCAGCAGTAAGTAATATTAAGCTTACAAATAAAACTAATAATATCTTAAATTTACTAAATACCATATTAGAATTATTAAAATAGTGCTTTAAATAGTTTTCTATAAGATTTAAAGATTAAATAAGTAACTCTGCACTTTTTTCTTTAGTGCTATCAATAGAATTCATATTTATAGTTGTTTTTTCTTTTAATTTATAAGCATAATTTGCTATAAGTCTTGCTTTAAGAGTTACTGGTGCTCCAAGTGTTTGCTTTGAACCACCTAAAGCCAATTCTGAAACTTGTACTGGAACTGAAATGTAAGCTTTTTGACCTTTTTTTAAAGAATTTTCCCATTTTTTTATTTCTGTGTCTTTTAAAGAATAAGAATTTTGCTTAGCTTCAAAATAATCAGAATAGTCTTGTAATGAAACTCCTTTTGGCAGTTCTAAACTCAAACTATTAATCTTTACTTCAGTATCTTGCTTTTTGTTGATTAATCCTAAGTTTAAGTAAGTCAGGCCATCTGATAAAGATCCATCTTTAGACATACCTTCAGCTACAACTGGCTGAGAATCAAAATAAAGAGAAATGTCTAAGTCACTTTTATAATTCATTATAGAAGGAATTTGCTTTCTGTCTTTTGGACTGAGCGAATAGTCTACATCTGGACTTACAATATTAATATCTAATTCTGCAAAATTTTCAAAATAATAGGTTAATGTGAAGTAAATATCTTTTGAATTATAAGAAATTAAATTTTTTCTAAACTCTTCTGAAGTTGTTTGTTTAAATGTACAAGTTGCAGTGTCTTCATAAGGTTCACCAGTATTTGGATAGGTTACTATTTGTTTGCTACCTACTTTTCTTTGTGGAAAACCGGTTTTTAATTCTCCTGAAGAGTTATCCATTTCACAAGATATTTCTGCAGGTATACTTTTTATGTTTTCATCAAGTTGATTGATTTCAATCTTGCTTCTTACTCTTAAGGGAGAGGTTGATGAAATAAAACCCCCATTTATACCCGAGACTACTTCTGCTTTTCCCAATTCAATCCCTGTTTTTTCTGAATTTTTTGTGTTTGAACTTTGGAATTGATAACTTGGCCCTTCAGTAATCATTCTAGAAGTTTCTTCTAATCCTTCTACACCAGATTTTACAAATGGTTTGATTGCATCATCATAAAGATTTTTTAGAGGTTGTAGGGTGGTCTGTGTCCATCCTGAGTCTGAACCTAATGTAAAAAAACCTATGATAAGCAAAACAAATAAGACAAATATAATTAGGTTAATAGGAATATGAATAGGTTTGTGTTCTTTTGTTTTAGACTCACCGGATTCTATTTTGTTTTTAATTTTTTCTTTTACTGCACCACCTAAAAAACTAAGGAAACCTGAACCCTTTGGACTAGTTGGGGGTGTAACTGAAGATGCTTCTGGCATTAATAATCAACCTCTCTTTTTAGTAAATTTATTTTGCAATTTCAACTTTAAGACTTATTATCTCAAACGATGTTAAAGGTTCTATTTTTAACGAATTATCTCCCTTTTGTATATACTTTGAGATAGAAGTTAAATAATTACTTTCATCTGTTGAAATTTCGATTTTATTTTCGTTTATATAAACATTAAGCTTTTTGCTATCCCCATATAAGAAGAAGGAAAGTATTACATCTAAATTTCCAAACCTTATTTCTTTGTAATCTGAGTCGTCTATCTTAAAGTAATATTCTGGGTATCCTTTTTTCTCTGAGATTGTTTCTAACTTTATATCATTAATTAAATAATTTCCTGAAGTTGTTTCAAATATTAATTTATTTGGCCCCTGTATTAAATAAGATTTGTCTAACTCTATGGGTGTTTCTGTGCTACAATCTAAATAGCTGTTAAATATAATATTATTATTAAGATATATTCTTAATTTTGAGCCAATTTCTTCTGAGATACATTCATAACTTAGTAAAGCTTTTGAAGTTCCTGACAATTCTGAAGCAGTTATAGACAGTTGTCTTTCGGCATTATTATTTACAATACTGTAAGACTTTCTTGCTTTAATATATTCTATATTATATAAGTTAGTTCCGACTAATAATCCTGGAGAACCTACTGAGACTCTTATTAGGTTGTTATTTTTAATTTTGGAATTAGGAAGTTGAATAATTTTGGGTTGATTTTTTTCAAGTTTTTCATCGAAGATTATTTCATCATTTAATTTAATAATTAAATTTCCTGACACTTCTGAAGCTAAAACATATAATGATAAATCTTTAATATTTTGTGGTTCATCCACCTTTAAATTAAATTCTCTTTCAATCGAGTTAAAAAGAGATTTTTTAACCTCTGTTCCATCTGACAAAGAGATTACTTCACTTTCATCTTCTGTAAACAAATGAACTGGTTGAAGTATATGCTTGATTGTTGCTTCTTTTTCTGTAGGATTTACATTACCTGTATACTCAGATAGAATTACTTTACTATTATTTGTTCCTGAAATTGAAGGATTATCACCAAGAAGATCATGTCTTTCTTGCGAAGGCATAAGCAGTATAACTACAATCATAAATAATGCAATCACTGCTATAAGACTTGCTACAGCAGATGCATTTGTATCCACACCCTTCTTGAACTTCATTATAGCAATGAATAGCTTTATTTAGTATATATTCTTTTCTATTTTAATGCAGATTATAAAAAAGGATTTAAAGCAGGGGATAATGGTTTTAAAAATTACAAATCTTGAAGATTTCTGGTATTTAAGTTATATTATACGACCAGGAGATAAATTAAAAACTTCTATGAGCCGTAAAGTTAAGCTGGATAAGGGTAATGAAAAGTCTCAAAATACAATTAGAAATTTTACTGGAACAATTATTGTTGAAAAAGTGGATTATGAACCAGATAAACAAGATTTGAGAATAAATGGAATTATTACTGAAGCTCCAGAAGATATACCTAAATCTTATCAGGGGGTTTCACTTGAGAATAATTCTGTATTTACTTTACAAAAAGATAATTTTTTGAGTTATGAAATGAAGAATATAGAAAAATTGTCTAAAGGAGATAATAAAAATATTTTAATTGTCGCTATGGATAGAAAAGAAGCTTCTTTTGCTTTGTTAAGAAATAATAGTTATGAATATCTGTTTGATTTAGAAGGTGAAGTTCAAAATAAGAGAGAACCCGACAAAAATATTAAAGGAGAATTTTATGATGAAATAATTAAACTGATTAATTTATATAATGGGAAATATTCTCCTGCAACAATAATAATTGCGTCTCCTGCTTTTTGGAAAGAAGAAATTGCTAAATTCTTAAAAAATGAGGGTGTTAATAAAAAAGTGATATTTGCAACTTGTAATAATACTGGGAGAAATGGAATAAATGAAGTTTTGAAAAGGCCTGAAGTTGGAAAAGCTTTAGAAATGAAAAATGTTGTTAGAGAAAATGAAATTATAGATGAATTATTTTTAGAAATTTCAAAAGATAGAAACTTTGTTTATGGGTTAAAAGATGTTAAGGAAGCTTCTGAATCTGGAAATATAAAAGAGTTAATTGTTACTGAGAAAATGATTAAAAAGTATATTCAAAATAATAAATTTTTAGAGATTGAAGATATAATGAAACTTGCAGATGATTCAAAAAGCGAAATACATATAATCTCTGAAAAAAATGATGAGTCTAAAAGAGTAGATGGTTTGGGCGGAATTGCAGGAATAACTAGGTATAAAATTAGAGGTGAATGATGGTTTCAATATGTGTAGAAGCAGTAATAAGATTATTATTTGTTATACTTAAGGTTCTACTTAATCATTGGTTCTTAGCTTTGATATTAATAGGTTTAGGTGTTGCAATTAAAGGATTTTTAGGTAATATTCTTATTGGTGGATTGAGTGCATTGTCTCAGTTTGTTAGTGATTTAATGTCTATAGGGATTTTAGGCGCTTTTATTGCTCCCCTCTGCGGTTTGGCCTGGGTAATTTTGGCAGTAAGATCTGATGCACCATGGTATGTTAAATATCCGGCAATTATTCCTGTTATGATTATTGGAACAGGTTTAGAAATATTGCCTATTTTTGGTATACCTACTGCAATTTTTGCATTTTTAATGAGTGATGATTTTATTGGCGGAATGTCAACTGCTACTTTGATAATTTTAGCTACACCATTTTACTTGGCATTATTTGGAATTCCAGGTCTAACAGATATTTTATGTTGGATAGCCAATACAGGTATGAAATTATTTTAGAATAATATTTTTGTTAAATATTTTAGTAAAGAGGGATTTTTAAATAAAATTTTTAATATAAATTTTGAAGGATAATCCATATCTCCGAAGTTCTGTATTTCAGATTTTGATTTATTTAAATCTTTAATAAAAGAATTATAATCTTTGTCATCAAAGTGATTAAGAGTTTTTCTAATTAAAGAATGAATTAATAATTCTTTTCCAACTTTTCTTCTCCATTCTTTATCATAGTTTAGACCATATTTAATTGAATTTGTTAAAGCATTAGAACAATTAAATCCAGTTATTAAACCTCCCCCTGTAGTTGGTTTGACCTGACAAGCTGCATCTCCGACAAGATAAATATTATTTAATTGGGTTTTAACTTTTGAATTATAAATCGGAATTAAACCTGCTTGAAGGCCTTTTTGCTTAACCTTCAGTCTTTTTAAGAAATTATTAAAATGAATTTTTGGGTTTGATTTAGTTGCAATTCCAATTTTATATAATTTATTTCCTTGTGGAACTATCCATCCAAAAAAATCTGGGAATCCTTTTCCAAAATAAAGTTCTACAAAGTTTTCATCTTTGTCTTTTAAATTTGTTATTGTTTGTAAACCATGTAAAAATTTTCTACCTTTAAATAAATTTGATAATTTTGCTGTTTGCGATAAAGGTCCATCTGCACCCACTATATATCTTGAGGTTGCTGAAGTTTTATTAAATTTTAAGGCGTTATTGGCTATTAATTCTAGTTTGTGATTTAGAAAAGGTTTTACACCTTGCGAAATTGCTTGTTGGAATAATTGATTATCAAATTTATCTCTGTCTAAAACAAATGCAACTTTTGATTTTTTGACTTCAAATAAAGAATTGTCTGAAGAATATATTCTTGCTCCATCTATTTCAGTTTGTATTGTTTCTTTATCTGGCTTTACAAAATCTAGAATATTTTTACTTACTAAACCAGTACACTGTATAGGTTTTCCGATTATGGATTTTTGATCAAAGAGATTTACTTTAAAACCTGCTTTTGCTAAATTAAAGGAAGTATAAGAACCTACCGGGCCAGCACCTATGACTGAGACATCTGAATTCAACATAGAACTAAAATTGTAAGAAAGTTTATAAATATATTTAAGGATTGGTTAAGTATGTTATATCTAATTTTAAGCATAATAGCACTTTTAGGTTTGATTATTGCTACAATTGTAGATATTAAAATTAAGGAAATTCCAGATGTTATAACTTATTCTTTAGTTTTTCTAGGGTTATCGATAAGAGGAATTTATGCTATAGCTGAAAAAGATGCTAAAATATTTACTATTGCCTTAATTTACTTTTTAATATTTTTTGCACTTGCAAATATTTTGTACTATACTAAACAATGGGGTGGAGGGGATTCCAAATTATTAATTGGAATTGCAGTGTTGTTTGCGACTGCGCCTTTTGAAACTAAAATTCCTTTTGTGTTAGTTATATTTATGAATATATTAATTGTTGGTTTGCTATATAATTTATTCGGTGCAGGTTATTTAATTGTGAAAAACTGGAAAAAATTTATTTTAAAGTTTAAAATAATAAATAAAGAAATAAAAAAACAAAAGTATTACACATTTATTTTGGCAATAATTGTTTTTTTATTACAATTTTTTTTAGACGATGCAATTTTAAAGATTATGTTTAATGCTATTGCCTTGTTTAGTTTAATTTCTAGTTATGCATGGGCAATATTAAAGTCTGTGGAAGAATGCTGTATGATTAAAGATATTCCAGTTAAAAATTTAAGAGAGGGCGATTGGATAATTAAAGATATTTTTATTAAAGGCAAAAAAATTTATAATTGCAAGAGCATAGGCGTTGAAAGAAAACAAATAGACTTATTATTAAAAGCAAAAATTAAAAAAGTGACTATTAAGGAAGGATTTGCATTTGCACCTGCGTTTTTGTTAGGTGTTATTATTTCTTTAATATTCAAAGAGGTTATCTTATTCCGGTTAATAAACCTTATTTAGATTGCATTAGTTTTATAAACATTTTTGGAATTTGATATTGCATGGTTAAAATAGAACTGTTTAATATTCTTGAAGAGGGCGTTAAAATGGCTAAAAGTATTGATTATACTTCTAGAGATGGCGCTAAGCATAAGCCCTTCTTTGTTTCTATGAGCGGAAAAGAAACTGAAGATTTTAGTTTTGAATATAGGAACGGGGGGCTAATAAAAAAAATTAATGATCTTAATCCTGTGTTAGTAAGAATTGAAATCCGCCTAGGTGACAAAAAAGAAGGGGGAAGTTTTTCTTCAAATACCTCTGAACTTCCTAGAGATATGAACAAAACTTCTTGTATGAAAGAGCTTAATCATCAGATTAATAATACTTTTTGGGAATCCTATGAAAATCTTAAAGATAGGATGAAAGCTGCAGAAGGTTTTTTAGATACACGAGATTTATTTGTTTATTTTGCTGATGAAAAACCAATTAGATATGTTGCTCAAGAAAAAAGACTTCCTTTAGATTTGATTAATGAGACTTCTGAAAATATAAAAAAAATTTCGCTTGAGTCTCTTAGAAGAAAAATCTATAATATCTATTCTATATTTGATTTTAATAAAACTAGAAATTATATTGTAAATAGTGAAGGTACGCGAGTATTTACAGAAAGCAAAAATTATAGGATGGGTTTTACAGTTGAAATAATAAATCAAAAAGGAATAATTATCCCTATTAGTTATAGTATTGCTAAAAGCAGTCTTGCGAAAATACCTAATTATAATATACTTAAAGAATTATGTGAAAAATGTATTGAGGATGCCTTTGCAATAAAAGATGCACCAGCCATACCTAATGGCCTTTATCCCACAATACTTGATCCTGAAAACACAGGGGTAATATTTCACGAAGCAATAGGTCATGCCTTAGAAGGGGATAGTTTGCAAGGTGATGCTGAAAGTTATGAAGAAGAACGTGAAAAGTCTACAATATTTGAAGATAAAATAGGCGAAATTGTAATGCCTAAACATCTCTCAGTTTATGATGATCCTACTCGAGTAGATTTATCTGGATATTATTTTATTGATGATGAAGGCACTAAAGCAAAAAAAGTAATCCTTGTAGAAAAAGGAAAATTAAAAGGATATTTGAATTCTAGACAAAGTGCAGGATATTTAAAACAACATTCAAATGGGCATGCAAGAGCTGATAAAAATAATACACCGAAACCTAGAATGAGTAATCTGTTTATAGAATCAACAAATAAATATTCTATTGAAGAGCTTGAAGAAAGAGTAAAACAATATTGCGTAGAGAATAAAAAACCTTTTGGATTAATTATGGAAAGAGCTTCACAAGGTTTAGCTTTACCAGAAGATGCTTACTTTAGCACTCATCCAGTGCATGTTTTCAAGATTTTTCCAAATAATAAAAAACGTGAAAGGGTTAGTCATATGTATATTGTTGGAACACCTTACAAATTATTACAAAGCATAGCTGCGGCAAGTAATAGATCGGGTACTTTTGAAGGATATTGTGGTTCTGTCTCTGGTTGGGTTACTTCTGCTGAGATTGCACCAGATATATTCATCCCAGAATTAGAACTAAATAAAATTCCTAAATCTTCATATGAAAAGCTTAGAATACAAGTAACAAGAGCCCCTGAAAGATATTTTAAAACAAAGAAGTAATACTTGGATTAATTATGTAACATTAGTTTTATAAGCTTAAATCTTTAAAATGTGCTTTGTATGGCTGATGAGAAGTTATTTGGAGTAATGGAAAAAGGACTTAAAAAGGTATTAGACGCTAAATATAATAATAAAATTCTTAGCCCATTTTTTACTTCTATTAGTACTAAAAATAAAAGAGAACTACTTTTTAAAATTAAAAATGGGGGTGTAATCAATGAAGAATTTAGTGAAGACGACCCGATTCAAGGGAGAATAGAAGTTAGAATAGGTGATTATAAAAAAGGGGGAGGATTTGGTACAGAAGAGATTATTCTTCCTACAAATATAAATGAAACTGGAAGTATGAGAGAATTGATAAGGGGTTTTAACAAAGCTTATTGGGATGCTTCTGAGGATTATAATATCAGAAAACAAAAGAATATAGAATATAAAGGCTTAAGAGATGTATTTTTGTATTTTTCTGAAGAAGAACCTATTAAGTATATTGCAAGAGACAAAAAAAATTTGGATGTTACTGGAATATACCAAGATCTTGAAGAAAGATTATCTGAAGTATCTGCAAAACTTCTTAAAAAAGAAGTATTAAACACTAATATATCGTGTAGGGTGACTCAGATTAAAAGATATTTAATTAATTCAGAAGGCACTAAAGTCTTTACACCTTTTTTGAATTATGCTATTAATCTTACTATTGAAATGTTAAATAAAGAAAATTTAGTTATTCCTTTGTCTCGTCTTCTTTCTGGAAGAGATTATACTAAATTGCCTAACAATGAAACCTTAATCGAATTGGGTGAAAAATTAATAGAAGATTTAAATGAAATTAAAGATGCACCTGTTGAAGTACATGGTGTGTATCCTTTGCTTTCAGAAGGTCATTTTGGCGGGTTTGTTGCACATGAAGGTGCAGGACATATTCTTGAGGGCGTAATTATGCAACAAGATATTCGTGAAAGATTTCAAGAAAGAAAAGTTAATATTTTTGAAAATAAAATAGGCAAGAAAGTTGCTCCGGATTTTATCTCATTATATGATGATCCTTTAATTCCTAATTCGTATACTTATCATTTTATAGATGAAGAAGGAGTTAAGGCAGAAAAAGTTGAATTAATTAAAAATGGGATTCTTAAAAATTATTTAACTTCTAGACAAAGTGCAGGTTACTTAGGTATTAAATCAAATGGTCATGGTTTGGCTCAAGATACCTTATCTCCAGTTTCAAGAATGAGTAATTTGATTCTTGAATCTGAAAAAGTGTATAGCTTTGATAAATTAAAAGAAAAGATGATTAAAATTTGTATAAATAAAAAAATACCTTATGGTTTGATTATGCGTAGAGCTTCTCATGGGTGTATAGATTATGAGAATTCTCTTTTAACAGTTTATCCAGCTTATACATTTAGAATTTATCCTGGAAGAAAAAAACTTGAAAGAGTAAGAGATGCTTATATGATTGGAACAGTTTATACTTTGTTAAATAAAATTGTTGCAACAACTGATCAATATGTTTTTGATGATGGAACTTGTGGTTCGTTGTCCGGAGAAATTCCCTCTACAACTTATGCTCCTGGAATATTATTTGAATCTGCAGAAATAGGCAGTTTACAAAGAGATATTTTAGATAGACCTGGAAGACCAATTGTAAGAATTCCGAGGAAATATTTTAGAAATAAAAAATAATTATCCAAACATTCTTCTTACATCAGTTACTGAAACACTGTTAACATTTTCTATCTGAGAAATTTCGGATTCTAATTCGTCTGTTGAACCTTTCTTTTCATCCATTGTAAAAATTAATTCTATACTTTTTAATCCAAATGCAACAGGTTTTCTTTCTGATTTTGCAAGTTCGCCATCAAAAGCTTTAATTTTTTCTTTTGCTGATTCTTCAATTGCATCTAAATCATCATCTGGTGAAGAAGGCATTATGCTTAATGTAACAATTACTTGGGCCATTTTAATTTCCTAATTAGGTCCTGAGAAACCACATTTTTGACAGAGATATTTTGAGCCTAGTTCTCTGCAATGCTTACATCTAATTATAACAAAATCCCCACAATTAGGACATTTGAACTTAACTACGCCCCTTTGATTTGCTATAGGAACTTTACATGAATTACATATTAAATCTGTCATGCTAATCCCAAATTTAAAGAACCTTTATAAATCTTTTGAAATACTATAAACTTAATTTAAAGCCCCTATAGTATAGTTTGGATAGAATGCAACCCCGCGGAGGTTGAGACCCAGGTTCAAATCCTGGTGGGGGCATGATAAACAAAAAGTTTGATTATACTAAAAAAGACCTTATCGCTTTTTCTTTTTAGATTTAGAGGATCTTTTAACTGATTTTTTCTTACTAGCTCTAAACTTTTGAGAGAATTTCCTTTTATGTTTCTTGATCCTTAACTTTGCAAGTCTAATTAATTTCTTAACTTTTGACTCTTTGCTTTTGTTACTTGGTGATCTTCCTGCAATTTTTTTTCTTTTTACCATTTTACAAAATAAATTAGTAAGCTAATTTCTGGACTCGGTGACTGAGTTCCTCAAACACTGCTTTGATCGAAACTTAACCTATAAATGTGTTTTAAAGGTTATCTCATTCGCGTCACAGAGAAGCTTAACAGATACAGGTTTCGTACAGTGAGTTATAGTCCAGGCACTGCATTAATGGTTGATATCTGACAGAGGCTTGTATGAACACATCCTTTTCAGGACAACCGAAATGTCCTAACCAGCTTACTATTTTTAATATAAATACGAACTAAGATATATAGTTTTCTATTAAAATAAGAAATTAGTTCTTCCAAATAATGTGTCCATTAATTTTGTGTTTATCATAAAGTTTTAGAATATCTTCGCAAAAAGATATTAATTCTTTATCATTGTTTTTCTTTGCGAGTTCATAGAGTCGAAAAAACATTCTTTTTCCAGTTTCAGTTTGTTTATAGTATTTCTTCTGAAAATTATGTTGAGCACATAAAGTTTGGCCATTTTCAATTTCTGCTTTTCCACCAAGTTCTTTGGGTTTAATATGGTCTGCATGAATTTCTACTCCTTCAGCTCTACCTTTTCCACAAATGACACATTTATATTTATCTCTTTTGAAAATTTCTTCTTTTTGAATTGGAGTAAAGTCCTCAAGCTCTCGATGTATAATAAAATCAGGGTCATATTTATAAACACCTTTTGAAATCTTTATTAACTGGCCTTGTTGAGAGAGTTTTCTTATTGCTCTATCAGGATCTCTAAAAATTTCTCCTGTCTGCTTTTTTAATTCTGCAACTGCCCAGTCTACAATCTCTGGATGTTTTATTTCACGTTTAGGATTTTTCTTAAAATATTCCATAATTAAATCTGATTGAGATAAACTTTTTATTTTTTTAATCATTTTATTTACCTAATTAATAGTGAGGGTAATAGTTTTTTATCTAAAATTTTTGTTTCTTCTATTATTCTTTTTTTGGCTAAAGAATAATATTCTTTATCTATTTCTAGGCCTATAGCTTTTCGATTATTTAGTAATGCTGCAATCATTGTTGAACCACTTCCCATAAAAGGATCTAAAACTGTATCGCCTACATAACTGAATAATTTTATGCATCTTTTTGGTAATTCAATTGGAAATGGCGCGGGGTGGCCATTTGCCTTTTTTTTATTTTGGCCATTAAATGTCCATAAACCATTTGTCCAATTTATGAATTCTTCTTTTGAGATATCTGATTGTTTTTTAATAATTTTTTTCCATTCTTTTTTATATAAAATAACTATTAATTCTACAGGAGCAATAACATAAGGTGCAGAAGCACTAAGCCAAGATCCCCAAGCTGTTCTTCTTGAAATATTCCCTTCATTCCAAACTATAGTTGAATGATATTTAAATCCAATTTTTTTCGCAAGAGTTGTTAAATCTGCTCCAACACTTTGTTGGCCACCCTTATTTTTATCTAGGGGAATATTAAGACAAAGTCTTCCGTCTTCTTTTAGCCATTCAAAACAACGAGCTAACCATTTAGAACTAAATTCAAGATATTTTTTATAAGTAATCTTATCATTGTGAGAATTATATTTTATATCTACATTATAAGGTGGAGAAGTAATTATTAAATCTATACTTTGGTGGGGAATTTTATCTGTTAAAAGTGTATCTTCACAGAATAATTTTAAATCTCCTATATCTAATAACTTTTCTTCTTGCATATATTTAATTTAAGTCTGTTTAATTTATAAGGCTTTTTAAAAAAATAAAAAAGGACTTATTCTACATCCTTAAGTCCATCTGTTGTAATGTTAAAAATTGCTTCTGTATCTGGTAAATGTGGTGCATCTATCATTCTTGCAACTCTTGTTCCTTTTTTTCCTTTTCTTAAGTAGACTCTAACAGTACTCATATGCGCGACTATGTGTCCCCCTATAGCTGCTGTTGGGTCACCAAAGAAAACATCTGGCCTAGACATTACTTGATTAGTAACATATACTGCTAAATTATATGTTTGTGAAAGTTTTAGTAATGCGTGCAAGTGTTTGTTTATTTTTTGTTGCCTGTCTGCTAAAGTGCCTCTTCCAATAAACTCTGACCTGAAATGTCCCATTAAAGAATCTACAATTACTAATTTTATTGGAAGTTTATCTTTTTTAATTAGAGATTCTATTTTGTCTACTAATAACATTTGATGATCTGAATTGAAAGCACGAACACCTCTAAAATTTTTTAGAACAGCATCAACATCCATTCCTAAAGCTGTTGCAATTTGTTTCATTCTTTCTGGTCTAAGAGTTCCTTCTGTATCAATCCAAACAGCCATGCCTTCTGCACCACCTTTTTCTCTTGATAATTGAACTGTAACTGCAAGTTCATGTGCTAAGCTAGATTTTCCAGAACCATATTCACCATAACATTCAGTAATACCCCCTGTTTCTACTCCACCACCAAATAAGTTATCTAGTGCTTTTGCACCTGTAGTAATTCTAATAACATTATCACGCTTTCTTAACAAATCATCACCTGATTGGAAACCAACATCAAACTTTTCACGTGCAGCATAAATTATTTTTCTTGCTGCAGCTTCTGTAACTCCAGCAGCCTCGGCTAAATCTGCCGGGCTTGCAACTGAAATACTTAAAAAATTATCAAAACCAGATTCTTTTAATTTTTCTGCTGTTGCTTCTCCTACACCGGGTAATGAGTCTATATCTAAAACTTCTTCTTCAGTTTCACTTTTCTTCATCTTCTTCACCTTTTTCATCATTTAGAAAAAGTTCGTCTTGCATTTTTTGTAGAACTATTATTGCTTTTGTGATGTCTTGTTTTCTTAAATTAACAACTTCATCACGCCAGATATCTTTGTCTTTATCTTTCCAGAATCTTCTTAAAGATGCTGTCTTGAAACCTACTTTGTTTCCTTCTATTATTTTCTCATTGAACCATAGAACTGCTTCTATGTTTCCTGCTCTAAATTTTTTTATTGGTTTTGTCATATTTCCACCTTCCTTTCGGATTTTATTTCATTAAAATCTCTGATTTTAATAATCAAAGATTTAAGTTGTACTAAACTATAAGGTTAAACCCTTGGGCTAAGGGCGAACCTCATGGCTTAAACAAAGTAAGTACTTACTTCTTTATAAGGCTCACGCATAGATGTCAACTATGTCATAATGTCGAATTAGATTATTAAGCCGTATATCTTAATTATATCTAGGCCTATTAAAATAAATAATAAAATTGTTTCTGAGAATGTTCCGGTTTCTATAAATCCTGAAACATGAAGCTTTGCTATTGGGTTTAAATAATTAATACCTGCAATTGTAAACCCGTCTATAACTAAGTGGCTTAAATATCCTAAGGCTAGAGCTAAAGCGTACCATTTTCCAATTAAAAAAGAAAAGGCAAAGTAAAGTAAGGCTAAGAATAACACTGAGTGAAATATACCTCTGTGCCCTAAAAGAAAATTTGCTAGTTTTGAAATAAGGGGGACTTTTTTTCCTATCTTGCTTTGAGGAGTGTCTAAATCTGGAAGTAAAGCACCAAATAAAACAAGAGGGAAAAATAAGTAAACTGGAATTTTGAAGAATTTAAATAGGAATAATCCACATAATAATGCAAAGGCTAAGTGTGTTTTCCATCTCATTATAAACTGAAAGAATTTAAAATTTATATACCTAATGATTTTAAACTAATAATTGTTCTACAAGAACTTTTGGATCTGCCATTTCAATTTGTGAGGCGATAAATTCTAATTTGTTAAACATTGCATTTTTAGTTACTTTTCCATTAATTACCATTTGTGAGCCTAAGATTGATTTTTTAAGTTCATCAAAGCTTATTGTTTTTTCTTGAACTTTTTGCATTATTGTTGAGTCTATACCTAAAATCTTTTCTGCTTGTTCTCTAAAGCAAACTACTCGTATAGCATCTGTTCCATCATCTAAGAAAACAGTTATAACTGGGTTAAATATTGGAGTAACTTCATTATGTTCTAGGCATTTGAAAATACCATTGTCTTGTCTTACTCTTTTTCCACATTCTGGACAAACTTCATAGAATTTTGGTTCGAATATTTGAACTATGGTTCCAATTAAGCTTATTCTTTTATCAGACTCATTTAATTCTGAGATTTTCTTTCTTGTAAATTCTCCTAATGAAGCTACAAAATCTATTGCTTCTCCTTCTGGATTAATATCTACTTTTGAATCTGCGCCTAAGTGAACTTCTTTATAACCATTATTTTCACGCACATATCCACTGGTTACTTTAATAATATCATCTTGTTTTATGTTTTCTATTAAGGGCATTAATTTTTCTTCCCAGATAACAATTCTTGTCTTTCCTGTTTCATCTCCAATTAGCATACTTGCAACTTTTCCAGAACGTTTTTCTGTTTTGAATTCTTTTATCCCATAGAAATTAACCACTTTACCACTAAGCTCAATACCTCTCATCCCAGGCGATAATTGATTTATTTTTACACGCTTTTTATTAAGATTAAGAAGTTTCATTCCAAGCTCATTTGCGATAATGTGGATTGCACCTTCTTTAGAAATCAAACCAGATAGTTTGTCCATTCTTTCTTTAACTTTAGAATCTATTTCATCAGAAGAAAGCCCTTTTTCTTCCATAATTCTCTTTTTAAGTTCATCAAAACCAAGAGTAAACATTTCAAATTTTTGAGGATTTTGGGGTATAAATAGATATGTATTCTCCAATATACTCTATAAAAAGTTTATATTGAAATAAATAATTCTAGGTTATTTTTTGTGTCTTTTAGTTTATATGTTTCTTTATTTATTTGAGTTAATTTAAAACTATAGTCTTTTGTTTTTGCACATTCTTGAATATTATCATTTTTCTGTTGGCAAGAAATTAATAATTTTAGAGAACTTATTGTTGTTGAATATTCTTCAAAAAAATCTAGATGTATTGTTAGACTAAAGGGTTTTGAATGGGTTATAGTGTATTCTTTTTTTAATATCTTTTCTGAAGATGAAATTTCTAATTCTATTCCAGATTTAGAATTAAGTGTAATATCTTCATTTTGAATGCTTAATAAAAAATCTTCATTCTTTAATTTATATTCTGAATTTTTTTGTATTTCTTGATTATAATAATTAAAGTTTTCAACAATTTTATTGAAAAATGAATTTTTTAGTTTATCTTTTTCAATATTACAAAGATTTTCTTTATTAGCTATCAAATAAACTGTTTCTGAATTATAACTAATAGAACCACAATTTTTAGTTGTAAGAATATTTGAATCTGATTTTGCTTGAGTAATAGAAATATCTAAAGCTTTTTCATAATATAAACTAATATACTCTGTATCCCAGACTACTTTATTTATATCTGTAAGCAAGGTTGTATTTTCTTCTAGACGATAAGTTTTATTTGTTTTATCTGCAATGAAAATGCTAATTACTAAAAATATTATTAAGGCCCCTATAATTCCTGAAGTCATAAACATTCCTTTTTTCATATTCTAGCCATCTCCATTAAGATAAAATCTTGTTTTCCTGGATCTTCTCCCCATTTCAAAATAATAGGTATTAAACCTTTATTTCCTGGCAGATAATAAGTTAATTCTGAGTCATATTTTATTGGGCCCTTACTTGCAACTAAATCACCCAAGATGTAAATTCCTGCATTTCCAGCACTTATTGAGTTTAAGGCAAATTTTCCATTCTCTCTAATTATTTTTGAATTATCTTTGTTATTTTCAATAATTAAATCAGCAATAGATTTACTTTCTACAGGAGTTCTTAAAAAATTTAATAAGGCAATTCTTGGTTCTAAATCCGGAGAAACCTGGAAATTTAATTCTGTTAATCCTCTGTATTCTTGAAAAGTAGCTATTGGACTTTCTATTGTTTTAGTTATATCTGTAGATGAAAGAACAAAGACTAGCACTGCTCCGAATATTAGTAATATTGAAGCAAATACTAAATCTCCTGAATCTTTTGGATAAAGTCCTTTTTTATTTGAGATATTCAATTGTCAATCTCCCCTTATTTATTTCTTTTCCATCTGTGATTAAAATATAAGTTTGTGAAGATAGAACGGTTGGGTGTTCTTTTCCTATTGTTTTTTTTAAAACTATATTATATTTTGAAGATTCATACTCTTCAATTGAAAGGTGTATAGTTATGTAAAGCTGATTATATCCTTTGAAGCATGTATCTAGATCATTAAATTTTGATTTGTCTATTACTCCTAAATCTTCTGTAGACAAACATTGTATTGCTCTATTTAATATTAAAGATTTGTCAGCATCAAAATAAATTTTGTCTATATGGAGAGATTTTATCTGAGGTATGATTAAAAAAGATCCAATAGTAATTAAAAAAAGTGCAAAGACATAATACCCTCCTTTGAATCCTCCTGTTCCACCTGAACCTTTTTTGTTCATGTTATTTTTACTTCTCCTGAATCTTTTTCAATTGAAACTGCTTGTTTTTCAAGGTTTATTTCCTTGATAAATGGAGGCATAATTATGTGTTCTGCTCTAGATTCCTTGCCTGTTGAAAAATAAAGATGAAGTAAATCATTTTCTAGTGAACTTTTTATTCTGATTTTTTTTGGATAGTAATAATTTACTTTAGTGTTATCTCTGAAAGTATCTACTAATAATGCTGATTTTGGAATTTCTTCTGAAGCTATTTGATTGGCTAATTTTTCTGTTGAAAAAACATTGTTTATTGAAAAGTAAATCATAACTATAACGATAACTATAAAAATCATTTCTGCAGTTTCATAAAAAACTAAATCAGTTCCTTTTTTATTTGAAAGGGGTGTATAAAGTTTCATCGTATTTGTATTCTTTATTTGGTTCTAGATAATATTGCTTTTGAATTTTTGCTTGAGAGTCATAATAATAGAATCCCTTGGATTTTACGCTTATTAGATTTCCCTGTGCATCTTCTTTTAAATCATTTAAAATCTGGAATGCTTTTTTCTGGGCTTCAGTTTTTATATTTATAATATTTAAAACATCATCAAACTTTACTTTTTCATTTATATTTGATAGTCTAAACTTTTTGTTTATTGGATCTATTTGTACATATTTTATTTCTATAAGCGGTAGAATGATTTTGTTTGTGTTTAGAATGAAATCTTGGGTTCCAGATTTGTAAACACCATCTTTTAGAGAAACATCTTTCATAAATGGATTTACTGAGATTAAATCTAATTTTCCCTCTTCTGTAGTTATCTTTAATTTATTCCAAATATCTACCCAATTGTTTGTTCCAGTAATTTCAAGCTCATAGCCCTTGATTTCTAAGCTTTTTTGTGTGTTGTCTAAGGCTTGATTTGATTGAGTTGCATCTAATGCGCCCTTAATCTCGTAAAGAATTCCTTTTATTTCATCAGTATTAGTAAAATTGAACTTTGTATTTTCTTTTATATAATCATTTATTACTACTTTTACTATCGGAATCTTTACTAAATCTTCTGCAGGTATACCTTCGGTAATTTCTAAATCTTCAAATTGAGTAGCTTCGTTATCTAATTCAGATTTAGAGTTTTTTTCTTTTAATTTTGAGGCGATATTGTCTGCAAATAATTTTGAATTTATACTATTTGGAAGGAATTTTGCTTCTACTGAATCTTCTGTGACATCATAATTTACTTCAAAGATAATAATTGAATTAATATTGTCTGAATAAATTTTGTCTCTATTCAAATCTGAATTGAGTATGAATTTGTTGTAAGATTTAGAAGAGGAGATTGGCGCTATACTATTCGGTATTGCCAAATTATTAAAATTTATGAGAGTTAAAGAGTTTATGTTAAGATGGGGTTTTGAGACTATAATATTTAATTTGTTTTCATTACAATAAGGAAACATATTTTCTAGTTCTCTTATTTTAGAAATACTTGATAAACCTTTAAAGGTTATAAGTATGGGACTTTCTTTAGTTTTTAGAATTAAGAAACTACTTGGTTGATTTGGTTGTCCTAGTTTTAAGTATTTTTCTTTATCTTCTTTAGAAATTTTAAAACCTTCTATTTTTATTAAATCTTTTGAAGTTTCTAGTTTTTTAAGTGTATAAGTAAATGGAACTTCAGATTGATCTAACTCTGCCTTATATAATAAACCTGCAAAGTATTTACTTTGAACTTTTCTTTCTTCTACTACTAATTCTAAGTTAATAATGTCTTTTTCATCTGAATCAGAAAGTTTAATTTTTCCAGGGCTGAGTTCAATAACATATTCCTGAGGTAAATCCATATAATTAACATAGCATAAACAATTGCTAATCTGATAATTAGAACATTTATCATATTCTGTTGAGATTGTATCCATAATCAAAACAGTTTCATCTTTGAATAAAGGTTTGCTAAAATAGGCAATTAGAAATGTAGCAACAAGAGCAATAATGATTAGAATGAATACAAAACTAAGAACAAATTCTAGGGTTGTTGTATCGCCTCTTTTTGAAGATATCATCTTTCATTTTTTGATTGATTCTGCAATGTTTAAATTTGAGATTGTACTATTTGTTTGGTCTGCAACGCCAAACAAACTTGAAGCAGCATTACTTATTTGTTTACTAAAAATTAAAATAACTGTAATCAAAACAATTAAAGCAATTATTGCTATGATTACTGTTTCTAAGGATAACTCTCCTTTTTTTGAACTCTTAATTAACATATTGCTTCTTTTTCTATTCCATTTATATCTGGAATCATACATTTAGCACTTATTGGAGGTTCTGTACATTTAATTGTTAATTCGTCTTCTTCTACTTTTCCATCATTGTTTTTATCAATTGCAAATGGTTTAGTACAAAAAGGCATACTCTTTATTCTTTCTAATGGATTAGGCAAATTTTTTGCAGTTTCACAATAATTTTGACAAGCTTGCACAGTAATAGATAAATCATCTCCAAGTGTACCTGAAATAAAACCTAATTTCTTTCCAATAGTATTGAATGTTCCTGTAAAGAAAAACACTACTACTAATAAAACTATTAAAAGTATAATTCCTGTTATTACAGTTGTAAGGGACATATCTCCTTTCTTATTCATCATGACCACCTCAGGGTTAATGTAAGAATAAAGAATTTATACAATATATAAAGTTTTCTGTGAAGTTAGGGGGTTTTCTTGTAAAAATCGGCTTTTAAGCTAAGGAATAGATTTATATAAATTTCAAGGCTTATGATGTTATGCTTAAAACACTTAGTAAAGATTTTGATGAATTTTTGAATGGGGGGTATAAAGAGAATTGTATAACTCTAATTTATGGCCCCGGTGGATCTGGAAAAACAACGTTATGTTTGATGGCTACTATTTCTGCAATATTAGAAGGTAAGAAAGTTTTATTTTTAGATGCAGAAAATAGTTTTAATGTTAAAAGATTGGAACAAATTGCAGGTGAGAAATTTAAAGAAGTTTTAGATAAAATAAGTTTAATTAAAGTAAATTCTTTTAACAAGCAAATAGAATTAATAAATAAACTAGTTGCTTCTAAAAAATTATTTGATTTGATTGTTATAGATACAGTAACCTATTTTCATAGGCAAGAAATACGTGAAAATGAAAATATTGATGCTAAGTTGAGATGGCATATGTTTAATATTAGGGATATAGCAAGAAAGGGTAGTGTTGTGTTGTTAACAAGTCAAGTTTATGAGGATATCACTGCAGGAAAGTTTAAACCGGTTGGCGAAAAAGTAATGAATGATAAAGTAGATTTTAAAATTAGACTGCAAAAAGATCCTAGAAAAGCTTTAATGAAAGAAAGAGAGTTCTTGTTTGAGATTTATGATGGGGGGATTAGAAAGTTAAACTAAGTTAATCTTTATCTTCTTTCTTCATCTTTTGCATGTATCTGCATTTAGGATAATTAGAACATCCAATAAATGAACCATAGAAAGATTTTCTAACCAGTAATGGGCTTCCACATTTAGGGCATTTTGTGCCTGCTTTTAATTCTGGAACTTTTTTAGAGAGACAATTAGGATTAATACATAACTCTTGAGGTTGCCTTGATTTTCTAATTATTTGGACTATAGGATAATGACAAGTTTCACATAATTTTTCTGTTGGTTTAGTTAATGCGTTTTTAGGCAAACCAAAAGTAGTTTTACATTCTGGATATCTATCACAAGCAATAAATAAACCAAATTTGCCTTTTCTTATTGATAACTTTCCTTTTTTACAGATAGGACATAAACCTATATTGGTTGCTTTCTCTCTTGTTGAAACTGTTGCACCCAAAAGTTCTTCTCCAATTTTCTTTTCATGCTTTTTGAAATGTTCTAAGATTTTAATTAATGTTTTTTTAGCTTCATCTAGGACAGTTTCAGGTTTTAGTTTGTGTTCTTCTATCGCTTCCATTTCTTTTTCAAAGTGTCTTGTAAGTTTTTCATCTAAAATTAAAGGGGAATACTTTTCAAGAACTTCTACAGTTTTTGAACCTAACTCGGTAACATTAATTGATTTTTCATCTAAATAATTTCTTTGATAAAGATTTTCTATAATTGAAGCTCTAGTTGCTTTTGTGCCTAAATTTCTTTTTTCTAATTCTTTAACTAAAGAAGCTTCAGTATATCTTTTTGGAGGTTGAGTTTCTTTTTTATCTAAAGATAATTTTTTAATAGTTAGTTTATCCCCTTTATTTAAAACAGGCATTTCTTTTTCTTCTAATAAAACATAAGGTTTGTATAAACTAAACCATCCTTGTTCTTTAGTTCTTGTTCCTTTTGCTGTAAAAGGTTCTTTTTTAACTAGCAAATTAATAGTTGAAGTTTCTCTTACTGCAGGTTCTGCAAATGTTGCTAAGAATCTTTTTACAATTAAATCGTAAACTTTTAATTTTTGATCACCTATATTACTATGCTCTCCTGTTGGATAAATAGCTGGATGAGCGGGATCTGTTTTTTTACCATTGTTAGGTTTTAATGTAGATTTTTTTAATAAAAATTCTGCAGATTCTTTGTAGTTTTTAGTTTTTGATAACTGAATCAATATTTTTTTGTAACCTATTGATTCAGGTAATTGTTGTGAAGATGTTCTTGGATATGAAATTAATCCTGCCAAATATAATTCTTGGGCTATTTGTAAAGTTCTTGAAGGAGTATATTTGAAAACTTTGTAGGCTTCAATTTGTAAAGAAGTTAAATCAAAAGGATTTGGTGGTTGTTGATTGGACAAAGATTTTTTAAGATCTTGTACTACTACAATTTTTTCATTTTTTATATCTGTATAAGTTTTTGATGCCTTCTTTTCATCCCAGAATTTATCTTCGTCATGCAAAGCTTCTAATTCTTTTGGAGAAGCGGTGTTTAATGCTATTTCCCAATAGGGTACTGGTTTGAAAGCTTGAATTTCTCTTTCTCTATCATAAAGTATTTTTAATGCAGGTCCTTGAACTCTACCTGATGAGAGTATTTTAAAAGAACCTGTTGTTTTTACTGCTAAAGTTAAAGCTCTTGACAAATTAATACCATACATCCAGTCTAGTTTATGTCTTGTAACACCCGCATTTGCTAAACCCCAGTTAATTGTTTTTGCAGCGTGTTCATAAGAATCAATTAATTCATCTTTTGTTAAGGTAGAATATTTCATTCTTTTACCATCTTTTTGTTTACAAATAAAATTTAAAATATTATAACCTATAACTTCTCCTTCAACATCATAGTCTGTTGCAATTGTAAAGTCTGTTGCAGCTTTTGAAAGTTTAACTAAAGTGTCATAGAACTTTTTTGAGAATTCTGATGCTTTTGAAACTTTGAATGAAGGTTCCCATTTCATTTCAAAGACAGGATATTTCCATCCATTTTTTTCTGCTTCCATTAAATTAAAAAGGTGTCCTGCTGCACAGGCAATAACTATTTTTTTTCCTTTGTGTTCTAATTCAAAATAAGAAACAGTTTTATTTTTTATAGTATCGGGTTTAGTATCTGCTAGAGCTTGTGCTATCTTTTGAGCAGCACTTGGCTTTTCACAAATAATAAGTTCATAGGCCATAAATAAGAAGATTTGGCGAGAAGTTTAAAAAAGTTTAGATTTATTATAACAATCAGCTAAAAAACTTAACGACCCTTCGGGTCGTAAAAAACTTGTACCCGACCATAAGAGCTCGCGTTAGCCAAATCAACGTCGTTAGCACCAACCCAGTCGTTCCCGATACGATAGACCCCACGGAAACCACTTAAATCAGATGAAACTAATAATCCAATACCTTTATTATCTTTAGATTTAATTATTTTTTTAGTTTTAGAATCATAAGTTAAATAACCATTTTCTCTTAAATAAGGGGCTTCTTCTATTTTTGTAGATTTAGATTTATAAATTTCAATAGTATCCTTTCTTACTTTTTTTATTCCAAAACCAGAAATTAAATAAGGTACTTTAATTTGGTATCCAATTATATCTAATCCCCTCTGTCTCATTTCTTCATTTTCTCCAGAACTGGAATTAGGATTAATTACTGCTTCACCTATATCTGCATAAGTTGAACTTAATTCAGGAATTTTATTTGTTTGAATATATTGAATAAGTTCTTTTAATCCTAATAAATGTAAATTAGTTATTTTATTTTCATCTAAATATTTAGAGATTATGGCGGCTCTATAAAAATTTGAATATTTAATTACACCACTATTAGCTATATCTTGAATTTCAGATTTACTAAAAGCAGCAGGAGTTCCTTCAAAATCTTTATTTATAATATCAACAATATTTCTTCCTAAATTATCTCCTTTATATAACATATCTGGATAGGTAAAACTGGCTATATGCTTATATTTTTCTAAATTTACATTTTCGATTGGATTATTTGGTAAAAATTTATTCATAATAATAAAAAGCGCGTAAAGCTTTTAAAACTAACTTAAAAACTCACTTAATACTTTTGCACCCGCTTTAACTGTAATTCCTTCTTTATCTTTATCAGGAATTATCTCTACTAAATCAAACGCTTTTACAGAATTGATCATTTTAATTCTTTTTAAAAAATATAATAACTCTCTAGTCGAAGCACCACCAGCTTCTAAATAACCTGTTCCAGGCGCAAAAGCAGGATCTAAAAAATCTATATCCACACTAACATAAGTATTACCCCAACTTCTAATATTCTCCATTATCGTATCACAAACATCTTGATAATCATTAAAAACTTGTTCCATAGTAAAATACGTTATCCTCTTAGATTTTAAATAAGCATATTCATTTTTGTGCCAATTTCTCAAACCAACTAAAATTATATTCTTTGAATTTAAAATATTTTCATCAATTAAAACTCTCACAAAATCTTCATGTGTAACTTTAAAATTCTCCATACAATCTGGATGTGCATCAAATATAATTAAACCCGAATTATTTTCTCTACTTGCAAAGGCCTTAAAAGAAAAATAAGTCATAGAATGATCTCCACCAACTACAACTATTCTTGAATGTGAATAATTTTTCTTAAATGCAATTTCTAAGTTTTCTCCACTTGTAAAAATATTAGAATTATCAACTTCAACATCAAATTTCTCAACATTTAAAACTCTTCCACTTTCAGACAAATATAATTCCTTTAATTCTTTTAACACCAACTCAGGAGCCTTCTCACTACCAACTTTACCTAATGCTCCTTGTGAACTCTTAAATGTCAAAACCTTCATAACTAAGAAAAATAACAATTAGCTTAAAAATCTTACTTAATAACATTCACAGCATCTTTCTCAAACAATAAAGCTTTAGAAATAAACCCACCTTTTTCTTGTTCTTCAAAGCAAAATCCATGAACCTGTTTCAAACAATCAACAAACTTTCCCGATAACATAGCTTCATGTATAGGTATTTTCTTATTTTTCTCCAACAAATAAGCATGTCCCGCTTTAACAGAGAACTCAGTTGTAATATCATTAGATGTATGTGAAGCTAAAATCCCGTCAACAACTAAAAACCTTTTCCCATACTCAAAAATATTTTTCACACCCTCTCCATTTAAAATAATATTAGAAAAATTAGGTGAAGTTACACCTGCATTTCCTGTATTGGATAATTTAAAACATTTAGATAAATTATAATTTGTAATAAAATTTTTAAAAACACCGGCATCAACAATTTTAGTACTTTGAGACAAATTTCCTTCATAATCAAAACCGTAAGAACTAAATCCATTTTCAAGTTTTGCATCATCAGTTATACTTATCTTTTCAGAAATTATATTAGAACCTGTTTTTTCAAATAACCCATCTTTATTTTTCAAACTCATAACATTAAAATTATGGGATAAAGCATCTTCAAACAATCCATTTAAAACATCAGGCATTAACACAACACCATCAATTTCAGCTTTAAACTCTTTTCTATTAAGATAAAACAAGGTTTTATCAGTTATGTGCTTTGCAAATTGATCAAGTTTAATAAAATCTCTAGAAACTGCCATATCAAAATAAGAAGAAATTTTTCCATTTTTATGATAGCCTACATCAACGTCAAAAACCAGACTTGTTGTCTTTTCATTTAAATCTACACCCTCAGAATTTATAACAAAAGAACTTCTAACTCCCAACCTAAAATCTCCTTCAGTTATTTTTATTTTTTTAGTCTTATTCAGAAAATCTTTAACAGCTTTTGCAATATCTTCGCTACTTGCATCAGCAATTTTTTTAGAATATATTCCCTTAACATTATTTTTTTTATTTTTACTAGGCAAACCAAAAAAATATTCATCAGATTTAGATAATTTTGCTAATTTTACGGCATTATCCACAACTTCTTCATTTAATTTATTAGAAGTAACCACACTTCTTTTTTTATTAACCCAAGTGCTAATAATATAACTTTCTTGTTTTAAAGTAGTTATTTGATTAAAAGAATTTTCACTAATATTTATTTTTTGAATATCTGATTTAATATTATTTACTTGAATATAATCAGCACCTTTTCTGATTCCATACTTAATCAAATTATTAACATTCATTTTCCACCAACATAAGCTTTTTTTATCCAAATATGGGGATTATACCCCCCAGTTCTTACACTTTGTCCACGCTTCCCGCAATGCCCTGGAAAGTCTTTATCACGCTTATCGGAAATTCCTTGAATATTATGTAAAGTTTCCAATACTTTTCCGCCCAAAGTCACCATTTTCAAAGGTTCTTTTATTTCACCCTTAGAAATTTTATAACCTTCTACAGCAGAAAACTGAAAATTACCCATCAAAGTATCAACTGCACCACCATAACTTCCCTTCAAATAAATTCCTTCTTTCATTTCTTTAAGAAGTTCGTCAACTTTATACTCTCCCTCTTTTATGTAAGTATTACTCATTCTTACTATTGGATGAAAACTCGGAAAATCTATTCTTGCATTTCCACTCAAATGTAAATTAAATTGTTTTGAAGTATCTCTTGAAGTTAAATACTTAACCAAGACTCCTTTCTTAATCAGGATATTATCTTTTGCCTTAACACCTTCATCATCATAAATATAGCCACCATAATCATTATCTATATTTCCTTGATCATGAACTTCTACATATTCAGATGCAATTTTTTTCCCTAACTTTCCTTTTAAACAACTTCCACCTTGCAAAACTGAGTCAGCCTCAGTAGCATGTCCTAAAGCCTCATGAATAAAAACTGCAGTCATTCCACCATCACAAACAACATTATATTTTCCGCCTTTAGGAGTTTCTGCATTTAGCAGCTTTATAACTTGTTTTTTGGCTTCATCAATTCTAGGATAAATATTATCTAAAACTTCGTAACCTTTAGTTAGAGCAACTCTAAACGGATAACTTTGAACTTTATCTCCATCTTTAGCAGTCAAACTAATCCCGAAATAAGTTTCAGGAATTTTTTGTTTTATTTCAGAACCTAAAGAATTACAATACTCTTTTTCAGAAGAAACGAATCTATATCCTATCTCAGAACTTTTTATTTTTTTATTAAAATTTAAAGTCTGTCTATTTATATTAAGAAAAACTTTCTTCTTTTCATCTAAACTAATATCAAAAGGATTTTTTTTCATCTTAAATTCAGCATCATCTTTCCAAACTTCATCAAAATTTATTTCAACTTTCCTTTTAGTATATAAAGAAGTACTCTTTGCATTTTCCAGAGCTTTTTTTGCAATAATAAGCAAATCATCAGAATTATTTGAAAAAGAAAAACCCCACGCATTTTTATACAACACTCTTATTGAAAATCCACTAACAAAACTTTTATTTAAAAGATTAATATTTAAATTATTTATAATCATAGTTTCAGAATTTAAACTTTCAGAATTAAAATCCCAATATCTAAGATTATTATCTTGCTTCCCAAAAAAATGATTCAGTTTATCAAACATATACACTTAAGGATAGGCCTGCTTTATTAAATTTTCTTTACCTTTAAATCTCTTTCTAACAATACTCAAAAGACCATTTATCTCATTAGCAACAAGCTTTTTAAAGTCCATAGGGTGCAATTTACCATCTTTAAAGTCTTTTTCAATCTCAGAATATTTATTATAAGTTTTATTACCACCAAATTTATCAGGTCTTTGTATATCTATCTTTTTATCTTCAACCATAATTACATTTTTCAAAAATATCAATAAACCATTATCTTCAATCTCTCCAGTAACACAATAAGCAGAATTTATTTTAAATTCAACTTCTCTTTCATGATCCAATAAATCAATTTTGCCTTTAGCTTCAGAACTACTCATCTTACCGCCAACTAAACTCGGCAACATAGGAGTCATTATTTCTGCTCTAGGTTTATATCCAAGTAAAGGTAACTTCTCCCTAGCAAACATCATTATTTTTCTTTGATCAACACCACCAAATTGTGCATCAACTTTCAAATATTCTTCATCCAAAGCCTGCATTATTGGATAAATATATCCCCCCAGTTTAGGACTCTCTCCAAATCTTACAACTTCTGATGCAGCTTTATTACAATCATGAAAAGTGCTTAAAGAAGCTAATTTCAAAACATCCAGCATATATTTTTTATCTAATTGATAATCACTGCCAACAACAAATTCCAATTTCTTAGTATCTACATTTAAAGATTCCAACATTCCAGAAATACATTCTTTATAATACTCAGTTCTTATCTTCAACATGTCATAAGGTGTTTTCAAATCATCCAGCATCCCATGAATATCTGCCAATAAAATCTTAACCTTGCATCCTGCTTCAAGAAAATCAGCAACCTTTCTCACCCAAAAATAATAACCAACGTGTGGCCTCCCCGTAATAGAAGTTCCTAAATATACAACTAAATCCCTCTTCTTTAAAATCTGTCTTAACTCATCCTCCCCCACAATTTCTTGAGTATTTCGTTTTATTAACTCAATTTTTTGATTAATATCCATATTCAACCTAAAAATCCAGAAATATATAAACATATTGTTGCATAAAATTTATATAAAAGTCAATTTTAAGTCTATTTATGTTAAAAAAGAGCTTAAAATATAGTCTTCTAATTAATTTTAGTATTATTCTTTGTACTCTAACAGTAAAAGCCCAATCTTATGTTTTAGACTCCATTCCTCTAGGAATTCAAGAAATAATTTCAATTTTCGCTTCATTTTTTGATGTTTTAGGAAACTCACAAGTAGTTATGTTAAAAATTGGCCTCGCAGTAATTTTGTTTACAATTTATCAATTAATCTTAGGGAATTATCTCAAAGATTTATTAAAAGATAAAGAAAAATTCTACTCAAAAAAAAATGATAAAAAAACTTCTACTATTATTGCACTAATACTTTCAATCTTGAGTGTAGTTTTTATTCCATTAAACATAATGCAATTATACATTGACCTATTTAGTATAATTACAGTTTTATTGTTAATGGCATTATATGGTTTTGTAGTTTTTAAAGAAAAAAAGGAAAATGGAGTAATAATTCCACCAACTAGTTTTGATTATTTTGTTAAATTACTTTTTGCTTCATTACTTTTAGTAATAATCTCAATAACCATGGAAAAAACAAATATTTCACTATGGATCAAAGGAGTTCTTGCTTATTTTGTAATTTATCTCTTGATTAGCATTATCTATTTTATAATAAAATTATTTACTTCTGGACCAAAAACTCTAAATCATACAAACTCCAACCATCAAAAAAATCCGAAGCTTCAAGAAGAACCAGAACAACCTCAAAATAATTCTAGACCTAGAGAAAATAATCCTCCGAAACAAAAATCTATACACCAACCTAATCAAACAGAAGAACCTCGAACTCCTGAAGATTTAAGAAAAATAGCTGATGAAGCGACTAAAAAAGTTCGTGAAGTACTTGAAAAACTAGATAAAAAAGATAAAGTAATTGATGTGACTGAAAAATCTAAAAATCTAAATAATAAACACCAAACTGTGAAAGAAAATACAATATTAAGAGCAATTAGAATGAAATCTAGTAATGAAAGACTTAAATTTGTTAATTATTATTGTATTCAGTTTAAACAAAGAAATATTTTATACAAATTTTATGATACTTTTAAAGAAACCCAAATCTTAAAAGAAACTTGGAGTTATATTTATAAGAATCATAAAGCTAGATTTGATAGAGATCTTGCAGTCTTTTTTGTAACCTGTAAAAACTATGAAGAATTAACAAATATAATTAATCTAATAAAATCATCTGTTGATTCAAAAGAATTACTATTCATTAAAAAGTTCCTTATAAATATAGCAAATAATTCGAAGAATGAAAATAAAAAAGATGGATTAATGCAAGATATTAATAATCTATTTAATTAAACTGTTTTCAGCCTCTCGAAAAAAATATATTATAGCCTACCAACGGTGGTTGGGGTTGATAAGCCATAATGTTATTATCCGAACCACTTACCTAAACCTTCTTGTTTATCTGAATCCTTACTAAATACACTTTCAATTCTTCTTTTAACAAGATCTAAACTTTGTTTTAAATAAGGGGGCAAATTATACCTCTTGGCTAAGCTCAAAGCAGGTTCTAAATATTTAACTATACTTCCTTCAGCAATTGTAAATATTATCTTTCCACCACACTTACACTTTCCTGCTAATGGGGGTCTTCTATATTTGTCATTACAAGCAACACATCTAAATTGTTGCATAGAGAATTTCCTTAAATTACCTTTTATATCTCTAATAAAATGTCTTTCAATTATCAATCTTGCAACATCATTTTCATCTACTGCTCTTATCTTCTCAGCCATTTTCATTTGTCCAAGAACTTTATCTTGCATAGAAGGAATTGATTTATAAGCACTACACCTCACTCCATTATTAAAATTTTCAGTATCATGTGTAAACATTGCACCTTCAAATTGTTTTTCAGTATTTAACCAATCAGAATATTTAGTAATTTTTACATCCCAAGGCATTTTATATTCCATTGCTGCCTGATAAAATTCTAAAGGATATTTATCAACAACATCAATATCAAAACACATGTCATCAACTTCAACAGGAATTAAAGTAGAAGTCAATACAATAGGTTCATCTTGTGTTGCCCCTCTATGTGCAGGTAAAAATTTTCTCGAGAAATTTAACAAAGCATCCATCATTAACATTATTCCTGCTTCGTCTCCATCACAATCACGACGCATAAAACTGTGATAAAATGGATGTGTTAAAAATCCTTGAGTCCCAGAAAAACCGATTATCCTTCCCGCTATTCCTGCAGTTGTATGTGGACTTAAACCAATAACCAAATGTCCAACCAAATCCTCAGATTTAGAAGCATTATAATATCTTTCCAAACCATATATCTTCTCAAGCATATCATCAACAAAATTAGAAACTCTCACTAAAACTTTATCAGCACCCTCATCAGGAGATTCTTCACACGCAGGCAAAATAATATCTTGCGCTTTCATTTCTAATATCTGACTTTCATCTTCCAAGGGTTTTCCATAAACATCGAATTCATAACCTAACTTTTTCAGCCTTTCAATCGAAGTCCCAATTTCTTTTGGTTTAAAATGCGTGACCATCATCTCAGTCATATCATATCTTGTAGTTCCATCTTTATTTACATAAATCTCATTTGCTGCTCTAAGAATACCTTTAGCCAAATTCTCAGGTATGTGTGCTTCATTACTTACACCCCTTACACCTTTAATCAAATCAGGATAACCACTCAATTTTAAATTTTTAAGATGGTGAGTCATTAATTCTTTTATATCAATTTTCATTTCTTTGTAACTCATTGCTTTTCCGTGCTTCTCACAATTTTCAGTTTCTATATTAACGCCACACTGCTTACAGAAATAAATTTTCTCAGTTTTCTCACCACAAGAAGGACATAAAGGATAAATTGTTCCTCCACAACGTTTACATTTGTAAATTGGAACTTCTGCAGTAATAAATCCTTTTTCAAGCGCACCCTGTATAGACCTCATCCTTCCACCCTCATTCCCTACAGGAAACAAACCATGAGGACTTCCAGTTAATTGTCTCATTTTTGCTTTCTCTGGTCTTCCCATTCTTGCACCAATAAAATATCCAGATTTATCTCTCAACAAAATCAAATTATTTAATTTTTCTAAAGTATTTTCACCTTTCAAATTATACAATTTTTGAAAATCAATATCTTTATCATAAAATCCTAACGAATATGCGAAAGCTTTAGCATCATCTCCAGAAATTACTGCAAACTCATTTGAAGAATTAACATGTGGCACAGCAATCAATTCTAAAACTCTTTTTACATTCGCACTTGTTTTACTTGGAAAAACAATTCTTATTCCATCAGTTCTATCTACTACTGCTAACTCTAACCATTTTAACAAACTAACAAATTGTTCATCATTGATATCCTTCCAATGGTATGTCCATCTCGGATGCAAGGGGATTTCAAATTTCTCAGACAATTTTCTGGCACTTTCAAAATCAACTTTAAACTTTTTAAAATCTTTAAATAATCCCACAATTATTTCTTTATCTACTCCTGCCAACTCTGCAACTTCTAAAATTCCATATTTTCCCAGCTTTCTCTTAGCTCCCTCTTCAAATTCAACAAACCACCACTCTTCACAATATCCGGGTGGAATTAGCATATGTGCCCTATTAAAAAAATCACCATAATTAACTAAAACATCACCTAAAAATATTATCTCTTGAACTTCATTAACAATTTTTCTAGCTTGTTCTTCATTTTCAACAAAAACCACATCCCCATTTTTTAGTTTAACAATCGGCCCTTCAATAGAATCACAAGAAGCAATAACTGCACTTTTTCCAGGTCTCTCAACTTTAAACTGGGTCCCTATAGCAATATAATTATCCATAATTACCATAGTAGCAGGTGATAGAGCCATCATTGAAAAACCATTTACTCTACTTCTTCCGTATCTTAATCTTAATCCGCCCGTTCTCAAAGGATATGTAACAACAGGTCTTCCTGCAACTAAATCTTTAATAAAATTATAATCAGGTTTTACTTTTTCTTTACTTTCTTCAGTAGTCTTTTTCTTAGCTCTAATATTTTTCTGCAACTTTACAAATTCTTCTAAAAACTCCCAGTCTTTCATTCCCAATTCTTTTTTATACTTATCAAATTTACCATAAAACTTAGAAGCCTTCTGAGTCAAACCTTCACCAATAACCAAACAAACCCCGTTTCTTAACCGATTAGTTGCAAACCTTGGAACATCTTTATAATTATTAACTTCTAAATCTTCAGAACCATCACCATCTATTTGGACAGGTAAATGTTGAATCATAAAAACAATTTCATCTTTACTTGGAAGATACTGCAAATTAGTTATTCTCTCATGATAAAATTCTAATTCAGACGCATATCTATTCACTTCTTCTTCAGTTGGATCATAAACAGCATAACCCATATTTCTTCTAACATAATCAGCAAGTGCAACAAAAATACATGTTGCAGTAGTTCCAGCACTTCTTATTGGTCCTGAAAAAAACAAAGCAAAAAATTCTCCAGTATTATCCATCCTTTTTTTCAATTCTAACCTTACAAAACCTTCAAGTGGACTCGCAACAACACCATTAGTTAAATATGCCAGACCAACTCTCAATGCAACTTCACAAGCTTCTTTCTTATCTTTAAACTTGCAGAACTTTTCTTGTGCAACTTCTAAAGAAATTTGAAATGCTACTCTCCAATCTTGTCCGCCTCTTTCTTTTTCAATTTCAGATATCCTTGCACTTAATTTTCCACCTGTTAAATCCGAAGCAACAACACCGACTAAAGCCTCTACTCTCTCAGCCATATTACTTGCCAAAGGAATTGAAACTTCACAATCAGGATCTAATCCTAAACTTCTAGCTTGATTTGCAATAGCATAAGCTCTATTTACTTCTAACTCAATCTGATCAAAATACTCTTTCATCCTTGCGCTCATTGCAATTTCGCTTTTCATTTTTCTTTAAAAAATAATAGTTCAATAAATTGAACTTTTCATTTAAACCTCAGTTTTAATTTTTTATGGCCTATCGCAGATGGTAGACATTTGTAAAGGCTCGTCTTATTTGAAGTTCAACATCTTCATCTCTCGCGTATTTAAATTTACAACAGTCAATCTTGAAGGATCGGGATATATTCCTAACTTTTCCATATTCTCTGTCCTTCCTTGCCAACAACTACAACCTATCAATGTAATATTATTATATGTAGTTGCAACAGTTCTATGCAAATGTCCAGTAATAAAAAAATCGGGAACTCTCTCAATAACAAGAGGATCTTCCTCAGTAAAAGGAATATACAACGTTGAAGTGTGTGTGGGTGCTAAATGTCTTTTTTGCAATAATAATTTCATAATTAAATCTGTTCTTTTAGTTCCGCCCTGGGATCTTATTTTATCTATTTGATCCCCATAATAAATAAAACTCGAACCATGATAAACTAAAACATCAAATCCAGGAAAAGATTTTGAAGAATGAATATTTACAATTGATGGGTTGCTTACTAATTTTACATTAGGTAAATCATATAACTCAGAAACAAACTCTTTATGCAATGCAGGTTGCGGTTCAGAAATTCTTGTAGAATCATGGTTTCCTGGAGAGATTATCACATTAATATAACTAGGTATTTTTTTTATAACCTCAACAAACTCTTTATATTGTTCATATATATCTTGTATCATTAAATCATTTTCTTGATTAGGATACACTCCGACACCATCAACAACATCACCAACGATAAACAAATACTTTAAATTTTTCGCAACCCTTTTTTGCTCATCACTTCCAATTTCACAATTTACCCACTTCAAAAATTTCTCAACATCTTCTTTCAAATACATCATAGAACCCGTATGAAAATCTGCTGTAAATGCAGCATAAACCTCTTCAGAAGCTTTCCTATACTCTTTAGTCAAAGGCACATCAGGGAATATTAATTCATCAACAAAAACCATTCCTTTCCCTTGTTTTCCCTTCACACCCACAACTTCATCCAAAACAACATACTCTGCTTTTTCAAAAAGATCTTTTCTATTTTTATTAACCAGAACATTAACCTTTCCCGTCAAATCTTCTATTTCAAAAATTAAATTTCCATTTTTAGTAATTCTTCTCCCATTTATCATCCCTATCAGAGCAACACTTTCATTTTCAACATTTTTTAATCTACTTATTGAAATAGCATTTTCTAATTCCATTCTAGTTTGCAATATTTTTTTAAGTGCATCATATCTTTTTCTAAAATAAGAAACAAAATCTTGAACCTCTCTTTTCTGAGAATTTTCAGCATAAGATTTCACAATCACAACATTAGATCCCATTTCATCTTCTGGAAAAGTTAAATCATTTTCTGGCTCTTCAGCCTTGACCAACTTAATCAAATCATTAGAAATATTTCCATTATTTTGTTTATAATTAATAATATTCAAAAAAGTGTCATAGACTTTATTGTCCCTTCCTTTCTCTTGAGCAACTCTCGCTTTCTCAAACTCTTTCCAATTAATATCAGGCATTTTTTCATTTAAAATAATTGAATTAAGAATATCCTTTGTTAAAACCGTTATATTATTACCAAGATGTTTTTCAAGAAGTTTCAAAAAAAATTCACAATCAAAACCAGTAGGTAAATTATCCAAAAAACCGGGACTAATTAAATAGCCTTTAGACATAAAGAAACTGGAAACCTGTTTTTTAAATTCATACTCCTTTCTAATTACCTCATCCTGAGAGTTTTCAGTTTCACTCATAACCCCAAGCCCTCTTTCAACACCTCATTTATTTCAGGAATTGTTGAAGGCGGTACTGCCAAGGAAATTTGTCTTGTTCTTCCATATCTACCTTTACTAATTACCCTAGCATGGATTATACCAAACATGTCTAATTCTCCAAGTATATCACTTATTCTTCTCTGTGTTAAGGGTTTTAAACCTGCATTTTTACAATTTCCCTTATACACTTCAAATACGTCTCCTGTATACAAAGTTTTTTGATTATCTTGTGTAAGAAGTAATATGGCATACAAAGCCATTTGAACTTGCTTTGGTTGACTACTCAAAACTTCAGACACCATGTCTTTTTCAATTTTATCTTCTGCTGCATCAAGATATTTTAAAGAAACTATATTCACATTTTCTCTCTCTGCTAATTCGCCTGCAACCCTCAATAATTCTAATGCTCTCCGTGCATCACCGTGCTCTCTTGCTGCATAAGCTGCACACTTTTCAATAACACCATCTTGTAAAACTCCGTCTCTGAAAGCAACTTTTGCTCTTGTCCTCAAAATATCTTGTAATTGAATTGCGTTATACGGCGGAAAATTTATTTCTTCTTCACTCAAACTACTTTTAACTCTTGGATCTAAGTTATCTGTAAATAATAAATCATTACTTATTCCAATAAAAGCAACTTCAGAATTTTTCAACTCAGAATTAATTCTAGTAATATTATAGAGTATCTCATCACCTGCTTTTTTAACAAGTTGATCTATTTCATCCAAAATTAAAATCACTAATTGCTTTTCTTTATCTATCGCTTCAATAAAAATTCTATAAATCTCATCAGTAGGCAATCCAGTTGCAGGAACATCCTTACCAAAAGCACTTGCAAGTTGTGCCATCAATCTATATTCTGTATCTGCGACTCTTTTCATCTTGCAATTAAGATAATGAGTTTGTAAGGGGATCTTTTTTTCAGCAACAATTTCTTTTATTTCATTAATAACATGCTTAACACTTAAAGTTTTTCCTGTCCCGGTCTTACCATAAATAAAAAGATTAGATGGTTTTTCCAGTTTCAATGCAGGTGCAATTATTCCGGCTATCTGTTTTATCTGATCTCCTCTATGAGGAATGGTATCTGGCGTATAATTAGCTTGCAATGCCTTCTTATCAACAAGCAAAGATTCTTTTTTTAAATAATCTTCAAAGAAACCCGATAAACTTTTTTTTGTCATACTTTCTAGCTTTCAACTTAACTAATATTTAAACTTTATTTCCACATGCATCCCCTCACACCTATATTGCATATGGAACTTAGTAACCCTCAAACCACCTCTTCAAAAAATAATAACTACTAAACAAGAACACCCCCATTTCATATAGAACTACGAAGTTACAACAATCGCTCACTAAAAAAATAAACAAAAATTTTCATTAAAAATAAATAAATAAAATAAATCTAATATCAATATATATTCTCTATCACGAAAAAATTTAAAATACAAGTTCTATAAATATATTATAATTAACTTATAACCTTATTTCTTATGCATATATTTTAAACACAATTTTTTATACATTTCCGCTCATTCTACTATCAAGACCCATATAAACCAAGCTCTTCTCATTATCATATACTTTTTCTTTAGTTTTTCCATAAACCACGCAATTTTTCTCCACTGGAAATCGCCTTTAAATGAAAAAATCCCCCTCCCCCCACCATTAAAAACAAACTGTTCCATGAGAAACCAGGGTGTGGGGGTCTACCCCATCAACTCAATCAATCAACAATTCCAAGAACGATTTTAAGACTTTATTTATAAATAAACTCTTCAGAAAAAAATTTACAAAATCAACTTGTTCTGACTCTAGAGTATTTATATCAAAAGAAAGCTTTAAATAGTAGTAACACACTCAAAAATATTAAATATTTAACAATCTAAGGTGAAAAATATGCCCGCTGAAACTGAAGAAAAAAAATACGCAAGACAAATCGTAGGAAAGACTGTTGTTAGTAAAACCGGAAAAAAATTTGGTGAAGTACAAGACGTTATATTCGATGTAAAAACCGGAGAACTTTTGCAAGTAATATTAAAAAACCCAACAGGTTATGCAGAAGGCCTTGAATTAGAAAGATCAAAAGCCGGAGATTTCCTAATACCATACAGCTCAGTAATCGCATATGGTGACTTTGTTGTAGTAGCAGAAGAAGACATACTATAAAATCTTCTTTTTTCCTTTAATTTATTTATTTTTCTCTATCCAATTTTATTTGTTTCTCCTCAAAAATTGACATAAATATTTAAATACTGCTTCATTACTAATAACAATCTGAAAATGGAATACAAAACAACTGCAGACTTAAAAGTTTCTTCAAAAATCATAGATCAAATCATAGGGCAAGAACACGCAGTAGAAATTGTAAAAAAAGCAGCAAAACAAAAACGTAACGTTCTTTTAATTGGAGAACCTGGAACAGGAAAATCCATGTTAGCACAAGCACTAGCAGAACTCCTCACTCCATCAGCACATTTAGAAGATGTTCTTTGTTTTCCAAATGAAACAGATCCAAACAATCCAAAAATAAAAGTCTTCTCAGCAGAAGAAGGACAAAACACAATTACAAAAACAAGAATGATTTTAGAATCAGGCGTAGCAATTAGAAGATTCTTTTTATTCTTTATTGGTTTAATTTTCATGATTGGTGTAGGCTATTTCCTCTGGACAACATTCAAAAACTCAGAATACATTCCTTTAGTAATCACAAGCGGTCTAGGAAATATTTTGTGGTTAATTATTATTGGAAGTTTCTTATTAACTCGTGGACCAGGAATGATGAAATCAATTGGTGGCCTTGCAATGCTACCTAAACCATTAATTACTCATAAGAAGACAGACCCTGCACCATTCATAGATGCAACAGGTGCACATGCTGGTGCACTTCTTGGCGATGTACTTCATGATCCTTTACAAACAGGTGGTTTCGGAACTCCAGCACATGAAAGAGTTATGCCTGGAATGATTCACAAAGCAAATCAGGGAGTTTTATTTGTAGATGAAGTTGCAACTCTCTCGCCAAGATCACAACAAGAATTATTAACAATTATGCAAGAAGGAAAATATTCTATTACTGGACAATCAGAAAGATCTTCAGGTTCTATGGTTAGAACAGAACCAGTTCCTTGTAAATTTGTTATGGTTGCATCTGGAAATGTAGAAACAATTCAACATATGCATCCAGCACTGAGATCAAGAATTAGAGGATATGGTTATGAAATTTATATGAACACAACTATTACAGACACTCATCAAAATAGAAAGAAATTTGCTCTTTTCGTTGCACAAGAAGTTAACAAAGATCAAAAAATTCCACACTTCACAAAACAAGCAGTTGATTATATTGTTGCTGAAGCAAAAAAACGTGCAGGCATGGCAAATAAATTAACACTAAGATTAAGAGAACTTGGTGGTTTAATTAGAGCCGCAGGAGACTTAGCAACAGAATCAAAAAGTAAATTTGTTACAGAACAACACGTTCAACAAGCAATGAAATTAGCAAGAACTCTAGAACAACAAATGGCAGACGAATATATCACACTCAAAAAACAATACAATGTTATTTCAATAAAAGGAAAATTAGTGGGGCGTGTTAACGGCCTCGCAGTAATTGGTTCTGGCGCAGCTTACTCAGGAATAGTTTTACCCATAGAATCAGAAATTACTCCGGGTGGAAAAAGAACAGAGTTTATTGCAACAGGAAAATTAGGTGCAATAGCAAAAGAAGCAGTAAAAAACGTTTCAGCAATTATTCTAAAGAATTATGGTGAAGATATAAAAGAAAAATATGATATTTATGTACAATTCTTACAAACTCACGAAGGTGTAGAAGGAGACTCAGCTTCAATAGCTGTAGCAACAGCAATTATCTCTGCACTAAAACAACTCCCAGTAAGACAAGATGTAGCAATGACTGGCTCACTTTCAGTTAGAGGAGAAGTTTTAGCAATTGGTGGAATAACTGCAAAAGTAGAAGCAGCCATAGAGGCAGGAATAAAAGAAGTTATAGTTCCAAAAGCAAATGAAAAAGATATTTCACTCTCACCTGAGCTTTTAAAGAAAATTAAAATTACACCAGTAACAACAATTCATGAAGTTCTAGCTCATTCATTAGAACATAAAAATAAAGATAAAATATTAAGCGTTTTCAACAAGAAATGAATTCAAAAATATTAATCAAATTTGTAAAACCTTTATACAAAAAGAAAGACAAATTACATAACTTTTTACATATTCTTAAAATAAAATCCAATCTTAAAAAATTAAAGCCAAAGAAAAATTTAGATCAAAATAAATTAGAATTTATTCTTTATTTTCACGGATTAAAAGATTATGTAAAACAAAATGAATTTTTAATAACCAAAAAGTTCGATCTCTCAAAATCTTATTTACATGCACTTTACAGGCACACCAAAAACCCAAAATCAATAGAAGAGAAATTAATCCATGATGCAAACCTCTTAGATAATGTAGGAAAAGCGGGTTTAAAAAAATGTATTGCATATGGAAAACTAATAGGAAGATCAAAACAAGACTCAATAGCTTATTTCAAATCAGCAATAAAAAAAGTTAAATTCTACACAAAACAAGGTTAGTCTTACCACCTCAACACCCCAACCATTCTTTCAACATCTTTCCTATCAATAATAATTCTTGTATCAGTATAACAACTCCAAGTTTCATAAATATTTATTCCATGCTCACCAAATAACCCATACAAATAACTCAGCACACCAGGAGTATTTTCTATATCTTCACTATTTTCAAAACAAATCTCAACACAATCTTCAATTGCAATTCTCCACATTCCAATTCTTTCCTTTATTTTTTCAAGATCTTCCATATTACCTACTAAAGTTAGATTTTTGCCTTGAAACATTTCAACCTCGAAGTCTTTTAGCAAATCCATTGTTTTGTAATAGTCAAAATCTAAATGAATCACAAATCGTTTGTTATTAACACTAATCTTACTTTGACTCAGAGTTTCATGAACATTCTTATTAGTATCAGAAATCTCACCTGCATATCTTACACAAGCCATCTTAACAGCATTGAAACCTTTTCCAACAATTCCATTTTCTTCAAGGATTTCACGAGCTAAAGAACTATAATTTACCAACCCTCTTTTCAAAGACTCTCTTATTAAAGGGTGCTTTTCTATATGCTCCCTTGCCATTAAAGCAAAATCGCTCATTAAACCCTATAAAATCAAACTTACTTATAAATCTTACTTTTAGAACACAATTTGTTATATTTAGAACAAATTGAAAAGAAAAATAAGTCTTTCAGACCAAAAACAAAGCAATTTTTATCCTTATCTAGCTTAATACAGCTTTAAAATGCCTCTTTCATGACTTTAGCAAATATACAAAAAATAAAAACCTCTTCAAAAACCTTATTTTAACTAAAAAATCTCAATTCTATTAACCTCCTTAAAACCCTAAAACAAAGTTTATAGCACTTTAACCCTGTAAAACCATGTATTTAGCCCTTTAAAAGTCTTAAAAACACAAATTATATAAATAACCTTGCTGAAAATATGTTTAAAGCTATTATACGCAAAAATGCGAGGTGGAAAAAAATGGCAGACTTATTAGTTGTAAAGGCAAAAATAAAAGATCATGCAAAAGGATGTAATGTTGCTGGAGACTTTGCTGAAGCATTATCAGATGTTGTAAAAGTAAAGATAGAAAGAGCTTGTGAAAGAGCTAAAGCAAACGGAAGAAAAACAATCCAACCAAAAGATCTTTAAGAATATTACTTCTTTTTTTCTTTTTTTTCTTACCATTTAAACACACAAGAAAGATTTATATAATCATCATCTAACCTAATTTTCGGTGATAAATAATGCCAATTTTAAGTTTTAATATAAACAAAATAGATTTAGAAAAGAAAGAATCCACAAACAAGCCAGTTAATGTAAAAAGTAATCTCAATGTAGTGAACGTAAAAGAAGCCAATATAGAAATTTCAAAAGAAAAACAACCTCTAGCAGATGTTTCATTTGAATTCTTAGTTACCTATGAACCTAATGTAGGCTTAGTAAAAATAAATGGTTCTTTGTTATACACTCATGAAGCCAAAAAAGTAAAAAAATTCATAGAAGACTGGAAAAAGAAAAAAGATGTTGACAAAGACATTATGGAAACAATTCTTAATACTTGTTTAAGTAGATGTTCAATAAAAGCATTATACTATGAACAAGAAGTTGGTTTACCACCACATCTAAAACTTCCAAGAGTATCTCAACAAGACAAAGCCAAAGATTATATTGGCTAGTTTTTTATTTTAATTCTACAAGGCAATTTATTTTTTATAGTCTATAGCAGATGGATAGTATTAATACAATCAACTTGTTGAGGTAGCTTCAACCAGTTGAACCTAAGGGTTCGCCTTATAGTCACATCTCATCAGGAGCATCTATTCCAAGCAAACCCAAACCATTTCTAACCGTATTTCTAAAACCATTTACAATCATCATTCTAGTATTGGTTATTATCTTATTTTCATTAATCACTTGGCATTCACTATAGAATTCATTAAACAACTTAGACAGTTCATACAAATACACTGCAACTATATGAGGTCTTAATTCTTCACAAGCTTTCTCAGCAATATCTTTAAATTCACCAATTTTCTTTACTAATCCTTTTTCTTTAGAAGTCTGTATCAATTTAAAATCGGCAATTTTAATATTCAACCTACCTTTTCTTAATATTGAACACGCTCTTGCATGAGTATATTGAATATACGGTGCAGACTCACCATCAAAACTCAATGCATGCTCCCAATTAAAATTAACATTCTTATCAGGCGAAACTTTTAATATAGCATACTTCAAAGCACCATAACCAATCATCTTTCCAAGTTCATCTAACCTTTTTTTATCCATATTATGATATCTTTTTCTTAGCTCTTCCTTGGCTTTTTCAAGCAGCTTTTCCCTAAATTCTCCCAACAACACTACATTACCTTTTCTAGTCGCCATCTTACCTTCATCTAATAAAATAAAAGAATAATTAACAACCCTCGGTATTTTATCTCCATATCCTAACAATTTTAATGCTCCTACTATTTGTTTAAAATATAGTTTCTGATCTTCACCCAATATCAAAATATTATTATCAGAAGATTTCATTTTCTCCTCAGTATAAACCAAATCTCTTAAGGGATATAACGACGTTCCATCTTTTCTAGTTAATACTAATACAGGAGATTTCATACTATTTTTCAATTCAATTTCATTATCTTGATTTAATACATTTCTGCCTTCCCTATCTTTAAACAATTTCTTAGTTTTACTCAACCTATTTAACACATCATCAGTTTTCTTATTAAACAAAAATTTCGACTCATAATCAAAACTATCAAACTTTATACCTATTTCTTCTAAACTTTTACTCTGGTTTTCAACACAAACCTTAACTATATCACCAAAAAGTTTGATTACTTCCTTATCTCCATCTTCAAAGCTCTTTAACAACTCAAAAGCCCCTTGTTCGATCTGAGAATCTTCTTCAGCCTGCTTATTTATTTCAATATAAGCCTCAAGGATATTATTAAAATCTAATTTTTCCAACTCTTTAGCTCTAACAGCCATTACAAGCAAAGCAATCTGTTTACCCACATCATTTACAAAAAAATGGGTCTTAACATCATACTGTTCAAAATTCAATATTCTTTTAATTGAATCTCCAATCAAAGAGTTTCTAGCTCTACCAAGATGCAAAGGCGCATTAGGATTAGATGAAGTATGCTCCAGCAAGATTTTCTTTCTTTTACCAATACCTTTACTTCCATAATCTCCTTTCTGTGCTTCAGTCAAAACTTCTTCAACCATGCTTTGCATAGGGACAAAAAAATTAACATAAGGACCAACTGCAACAACCTTATCAAAGATCTTTTTCTTTCCATGTTTACTAATCTCTCCAACAAAATCCAAAGCAATCTTAATGGGGGATTTTTTCAGTTCTTTAGCAAGTTTGAAACAAGGTAAAGCAAAATCACCGTGCTCTTTATTAGCTGGTATTTCAACATCTTCAATAGAGAAATATTCCTTTTTAGCCACACCATTTATTACTTCAATAACTTTCTCTTTGTAATTCATATTACCTCTAAAAATTAAGTTCCTTTTAATCTTTTCTAAATTTGAGACGTGATTAAAATTTCTATGCACACTCTATGCACATCTTATGCACTTATGCACACAAAGCTTTTTTAATCCCAAAAGCATTTAATATTCGTTGAGAAATATGGATAAATTAGACACATCTTTCGAAGAAAACGTTAAAATCGCCTTCAAAAAGGCAAAAGAGCATAATTTTTTACTTGAAAAAGAGATTAAAGCCGATAGAGAAGCAATAATCTCTCTTATTAATGAATTTAAGCTTCTTAGAGAACAAATAAAGACTAAAGATGAGCCTTTAGTTGAAAATAACCCTATTTTAATCAAATCCAAAGAAGTTCCACAGGAAACAAGGGGGTCTATTCATTCATTCATTCATTCATTAGGCATTCATTCACTAAACATTCAGTCAGAAGTCAATACAATTTTCAAATCCCTAACTAAAAAGGAATTTTTAACATTCCTAACAATCTATCAATTAGAAGAAGAGGGGCTTAAAACGACTTATACTGCAATTGCAACCAAAATGAACCTGTCTGAAGGCTGTATCCGTACCTACATAACTGCCCTTTTCAGAAAAAAAGCCCCAATAACTAAAGTTAAGCAAAACAACAAAATAGCCGTAATAGCCATTCAGGACAGCTTTAAAAAGCTAAATATCAAAGATAAACTAATAAACCTGTATTACAACTTAGATCCTGAACAAAAAACCCTAGATACAATGCAAACTTCTAGTTCTGAAGTAACTTCTTTAGAAAGTCAAAAAACCCTTTAAATATGTTTTACAAGGGTTTTCCGCCCTATAACTTAATAGATATTTAGATCTTCTCAAAGTTTAATTTAAGTTGTTTAATATTTTAAAACGAAATAATCTATAAAACTAATTTAAAAGACGGAATAACCTAAACTGAGTTAATTAAAGCCTTCAAATCCTTAAAAGAACTCTCTCTTTAGATCTGTTAATAAAACCGTTTATAGAACCCCTATTTTTAGGTTAAACTCTCACTTTTGCTAGATTTTTATTTTTGCAGTAGAAATCTGTTCTTTTTTTTACTAAAACTCTCAAAGTATTCCAAAAATATCAATCTTTCAACGAACATACCCTCACTTTGCCCTAAAAATGCCTATTTTAACTTACTTTTTACTTATTTCTGCTATCTTAACCCTTTTAGAACCCTCACTTTTGCCCATTTTTACCAAAAAACACTAAAAAATCCTCATTTTATCTCTTTTTGGCTTGTAAAATGCACTAAAATGAACCCTCACTTTAGCCAAAAACCCTTAATTTTACCAAAAAATGACCTATTTTTACCCTATCTCCACCCCCAAATCCTCACTTTTGACTAAAATCCTTAAAAAACCCTTAAAATAGCCTAAAAACGGCTATAAATTAGCTACATACTCTAAAACTCTTTCAAAACGAGGCGTGATTAACGCGTCACTCACGTCTATGACGCGTCACTCACGTGTCACTCACGTCTATCACGTCTCAGAAAGATTTAAATATAAGCCCTACTTTTACCGATTTAAATGAGTTTTTGGTTTTTCAAAAGAAAAGAGGAAGATCTAGCAAAGAAATTGAATGCTTATATGCAGCCAATAGAATCAAGTCTAAAGAGCTCTTTCTCAAGAATAAAACAAGACATGTCCGTCCTATCAAAGAGCCAAAAACAAATAATTGAAGACTCAGCATATCAAAAAGAGATTAATTACCAAATTATAGACAGATTAGAAGCAATAGAGCAAAAACTAGGAATAATAGAATCAGAACCAAAAGAGAATATTCACCAAATAACAAGAATAAAGCAAGTACAAGAAACCCAAAACTCAACCAAAACTCCCCAACAAGGGCAGGTTCCCCAGGGTCAGTATTATCAAAAATTCAACGCAGACCCCTGGGACAGCCTCACCCCTGTACAAAGGGCAATACTTACAAAGATTGGTTTGTTAATGACAGAAGGTGGACAAGAATCAATTCCAATAAAATATCTTGCAGAAGAACTTTATCCCAAAAAAGATTATGAAGATGTTCGTTCAATGCTTTCAACTTACATTGATATTCTAATTGAATTTGGTCTACTAACAAAAAAAAGAAAAGGACGTCAAACTTATGTTTATTTAACAGACAGAGGATATTCTTTTCAAGATACCATCACAAAGAAAAAACTTAAAAAACCAATAAAAAATCATACAGAAAATGAATAAAATCTTAAAAATTTTAACATTTGTAGGATTAGTTCCAGTAACTGCCGTTTTAGTTTCTTATATTTGTGAATATATTTTACATCTAAAAACATTTTCAACTTCATTTTTAATTGTAATGTTAATCATTGGTTTAGTTGTTGCCATCTCATGTTCAATTTTTTTCAAAACAAAATCTGCAATAGGTTTAGTTTTTGCATTTTTACTAGTTCCTTACATTTCATTTATATTAGGGCCAATTGATATTTACATGGTTGATGATAATTTAGCACAAGGAATTCAAGTAATTGAAGTGCGTCCAACAATAGAAAAAATAGAATTTACAGAAACAACACAAGGTCAAATAACCGCCTTACAAGGCCCTAAAACACTTAAATTACACCCAGGTGAGAATGAAGTATATTTAGGATCATTATCTCTTGTAGCAGGTTCTTATACAGAAATGAAAGTATTTTTAGGAACAATAGAAGTTGATTTAACAATTGATATTGAAACTTTAATTAATCCTGATAAATATATTCCAACAGATGTTCCACAAGATTATACACTAGATAAAACAATATATTACAGAGCAGTTGCAGAAGCATTAGGTGGAACATTAGAAGGATTACAATTGCATTATACTTACAAATTAGATCCAATGGAAATTCCAGTTCCAATTGCATTCCCCTATCCAACAGGAACAGGTGGACCAGATGTTATTTTAGATATTATTTTAGGTGAAGATGGACTTCCAAAAACAATACAACCTAAATTAAATTTCCCACCAGGAACTCCAATTCCAGAACAAGTTAAAAATATGATTATAACTCCTAATACTTATGTAGATATAAATGCCTTGCAAAATAAATATCAATCAAAAGCAGAAACACAAGCTAAAGGCCTTGCAGAGCAAGAAAAACAAAAAGCAACCTCAAATATTCCCATACCAAACATTTAATCAAAAATCAAAAGTTTTAATCACATTCTAAACTCCTTTTTTTGCAAGTTTTATATTCTAAAATAATAAAATTTTATTTAAATTTATAAACAAAAAATATTTCTTATTTTAAAATAGTTACAAAAACAAAATCTATATAAGCAACATCATTCTAAAAAATCATAACGGCATTGGTAAGTTAGTAAACGGCTTAAACCCTTTAAAACAGGGTTTCTGCCTCTTTTTAATTTATTTCTAAAAAATAATTTTTTAGTTAGTTTTATTAAGTTTAAACATTAATTCTCAAATATGCCTATCAAAACAGTTATTGAAGCTGAAGAGATTATAAAAGATTTAGAAATAGCATTACGTTGTACTTCTCACGGAAAAGGAGAAAATAGATATCCTTTAACAGACAAAGAATTAGACTTAAAATTAAAAATTTCTAAGCAGAGAATGGCTCTAGAACAATATCTTAAAGAGATTTATAATAATTCATTTCCAAGAGTAATCGTTGAAATTCCTATTTCAGAAACACCAGATAAGTCTGATATCACTAATGTATTTAATATTTCAAAAGAAATAATCTCAAAATATCCTAATATCTCAAAAATAGCCCTAAATTTTAAAATGCCTCTTAGCCCAGATTCAGAACAATATAAAACCCTTCAAAGTGCCAATTTTTCACTATATTTTGATACTCTTGATGTTAAGTATAGCAATTCCTTAAAATTATTAAACCTAAATAACATCTCTTATGAATCTTTTAAAGAGCTAGCAAACAAGTTAGCATCTCGTTTCACATTACCTTTCTTTAGAGAGTTACACATCGATTCTCCCTCAGAAAATTCTTTAGAAAAATCCATTTCTTTAGGAAGCCATATACTCTTAAAAGATATATTAAATCTTATAGAACAAGGCATTACTAAAATAGAACCTCCAATAATATATTCAAACGAAATAGCCTTAACTTACAAGAATATGCCTACACTATCTTTTTATGAGCTTGAAAAAATTAATAATAACTTTAATGATATTCATGAAAAGATATCCTTTTTTAGATATGACACCTTTGACTAATTTCTAAACATTAGTTTTTTAAACTTTAACCATTAATTCTCAAATATGCCTATTGAAACAGTTATTGAAGCTGAAAAGAGAATAGCCCAACTTGAAGCACTTTATCACAATTATTATCAAGATAAAGACTTTTCACCTGAAGATATAAAGCGAGTAGGATTTAATATAGATCCAAATGCTATTCACACCCAATCCTTAATAACCCTGCATAAAATGGCCTTAGAGCAATATTTACCCACTTTTTATCCAAATGGTTTCCCTTATGTATCTTTTAGAGGAAATATGACTCCTAATCAGGTAAATGAACTAATTAGATTAAAAGAACCTGCTTTTAACACACTCTTATTTCAATTTTATAAGGGCATAGACGGAGAAATTACTGCTTTGGGCTCAGGAATATGTGATGTAGGTTTGTCGCTTTATGGTTCTAAAGAGGATCTAGATGATGCCTTGGATAATAGGGCAATATTATCTCATTTTATTAAAGAATTCAACCTACCAGAAATTCAGACTGGAAGTACTAAAGAAATAAAGCTAAAAGGAAAAGGCGAAGACCTTAAACCAGCATTACATAAATATTTCATACTTAAGCACACAACCTATAAGGGGGGAATATCCATAAACTTGCTTCTTGATCAAGAACATGGTCTCAATAAAATTAACAACCTTTATTTTGAAAATTTCCCAACAAACGAATTTTATGAACTTGTCAAAAAAAACCCTTCATGGGAACATGAACGAAGTGATATTTCTTTTAATTTCAAAAACAAAACTTATAGTGGGAAAGAAATCGTTTTATCTGAAGGTAAAACCTAACTTACCCCCTCCTTTTACCCAAACTTAACCTAAAAACGTCTATTTCTATCAAAACCTTTCATTTAGCCGTTAAAACACCAAAACCTATTTAAACTCTGACTTCGTACAATGTCTATTCAACGAACTGGACCAAAAGTTATAAAAGTTCATGAAAAAGGCAGGTAAAAATGACAAAAGTTAAAGGTGTAATTGCTGCAGCTGGTTTAGGTACAAGACTTAGACCCTTGACTAACGAACTGAACAAACACTTAGTTCATATGTATAATTCTTTGATGGTACATTCTCCTTTAGATATTTTACTCAAACAAGATGTTAGAGATATAACTTTAGTAACTTCTGAAGAACATATATCTCAATTCAAAAAGTATCTTGGAGATGGAAGAGACTTTGGAGCACATATAGAATATACTGCTCAAACTAAAGAAAAAATGGGTATTGCAATTGCCATAGATTCAGCAGTTAAATACACCTCTAAATTTGAAGGTAAATATTTAGTTGTTTTAGGAGATAATTATTTGCATGACCAAGCAAAAATACCTGAACAAGCATTTACAGATGATAACTCTTACATTTTAACTGTTCCAGTTGAAGAACCTAGACACTTTGGTTGTCCTAAATATAATGAAGAAGGTAATTTAGTAGATCTTATAGAAAAACCTCAAGGCATTCCACCAAGTAATAGAGCAATTACAGGTATTTACATTTTCCCTGCAAGAGATTTAAGCAGTAAACTTGCCTCACTTAAACCTTCAGCTAGAAAGGAGTATGAAGTTACAGATCTAAGTAAATCTTATTTATTAGAAGGAAGATTAAAAGAAATTCAACATGAAGGGTTATGGATTGATTCAGGAAGTTCATTTGATCACAGATTACAAACTATACTTGCTCAAGCAGTAAAAAGTGTAGGCTATAGGACTGTTGAAAGAATGCTTAAAGATATTAAAGATTACAATTAAAATTTAACTAAAATGCAAAAGGAAGAGGTGTTAAAAAAGATAGAAGTAGAACTTAAGATACAAGGTAAAAGCCTCAGAACTGTTAGTTCTTATGTTTTTTATAATACTAAATTCTTAGAATTTATTCAAAAAGACCCAGAATCAATAACTACCGATGATATTAAATTATTTTTATCACATTTAATCTCAGATAAAAATTATGATACTTCTACAATGTCTTTGGCTATATCCTCTTTAAAGTTCTTTTATGAAGCAATACTAAAAAAACCTATTTTTACAGACATTAAAAATCCTAGAAAATATAGAAGTATTCCTGATATTCCAACAAAAGACGAAATTAAACATTTAATTGATTCTTCAGAATCTCTTAAGGACAAAGTTATAATTAGTTTACTTTACTCTTCAGGATTGAGGGTTTCTGAATGTGTTAATTTAAAATTAAATGATCTTAACATAGAAGAAAAAACTGGATTATTAAAAAAAGGTAAAGGTAAAAAAGACAGATTCTTTATTTTATCAGATATTTTAATCCCCGATTTAAAATCTTACATTGAATTAATAAAAATTAACAATAGTATATTTTTATTTCCGGGAAGAAATCCGCATCAACCGTTGACTGCAAGAGCTGTACAATTAATAGTTACAAAAACCGCTCAAAAATCTGGATTAAAGAAACATATGCATTGTCATTTACTTAGACATGCTTTCGCAACGCACCTTTTAGAGTCTGGAACAGATATAAGATTAATACAAGAATTACTTGCACACTCAAATTTACAAACAACTCAGTTTTATACTACTGTAACAAGAACCCAGCTAAAACGTGTTAAATCGCCTTTAGATATTGTTTAATTATACTCAGAATATCTTTAATCAAAGCTTAAATATTTTAATCTTTTAGTAATTATAATCTCTCATCTTAGCTTAAATATTTTAATCTCTTATAAACTTAAATATTATAATCTGTGCTTAAAATATTTTATCTTAAATAAATCAAAAGATTTAATCAATAATCAAAATATTAATATAATAAAACTTATAATTTTTGATTAAATAATTTAATCCCAAATATAACTAAATATTTTAATCATTAATAAAATATTGATATACTTTTCATTTTTTAAAAATTTTTTTCAAAAATCTAAATTTTTTTCTCAACTACTCGTTAATCATCAAAATTTCGTCGAAATACGCCTAAAAAATAGAAATGTTTTTAAATAAAGGCGCCTATAATTAATTAAAATAGTATTATTAACATTATTGAATAAAAAAAAGAGGTGAATTTATAATGGCAAAAAAGAAAGCAAAAAAGAAAGCTAAGAAGAAGAGATAAAATCTCTTCACAATTTTTCTTTTTCTTTTTTTATTCTTTAACACCCAAAACAAATCATTTTACACACTATCCAAATAAATTATTTATTAGAATTCTAAAGAAGATCTTTTATTTTTTGAATAGATTCAGCGATTTTCATTCCTTTTTCAGTAAGCGCAATTGTTTTTATTCTTCCTTGCTTCTGAAAAACAACTAATTTTGCTTTTTCCATTTCTTGTAATATTTTTACAGTATGAGAATAAGTACAGTCAACCTCTTTTGCAAGAACAGAACCATACCTGCTCTTAGCTTCTCTCTTCAAACTAAGTAATAGCATTGCAGGTTTTTTCCTGAAAAATACTTCAAATACATCCCCCTTCTTGACCATAGAAATTTTGATAAAGTTGTAATATATAAATATTTGTATATTTTACAAGATATATTTATAAACCTCTATAATCCATTTAAATTAGTTAATAAACTAAAACAAAATGTTTAAAAAAAGAACAACTAACTTTAACTTATGCTTGATATAAAGTTCATAAAAGAACATCCGGAAATAGTAAAACTTAATCTTAAAAAACGTTTTAAAGAGGATAAAATCTCTTTAATAGACAAAGTAATAAAAAACCACGATTCTTGGTTAAAACTAAAAAAAGACTCAGAAGAACTAAGATGTAAGAGAAATCAACTTTCTGAAGAAATAAACGAATTAAAGAAAAAAAATGAATCTATTAAAAATTTAATTAGAGAAGTGCAAGAAATTCCTGATAAAATAAAATCTTTAGAAGAAAAACAATCAAAAATTTATGAAGAAATGCAATCTATTCTTACACAACTTCCAAATATTTTAGATAAAAATGTTCCAATTGGGAAAGATGCTTCTGAAAATAAAGAAATAAAAAAAATTGGAAAAATAATAAAACCCAAATTTGAATTATTAAATCATGTGGATTTAGTAGAAAAAAGAAATCTAGCAGACTTTGAACAAGGAACCCTAGTTGCAGGAAAACGTTTTAATTTTTTAATTGGAGATTTAGCATTATTAGACATAGCAATTCAAAGATACGCTATTGATTTTTTAACAAAAAAAGGTTTTACTTTTTTAGTAACTCCATTAATGTTAAATCGAAAATCTATTGCCGGTGCAGTTAATCTCAATGACTTTGAAGATGTCATTTACAAAGTTGAGAATGAAGATTTATATTTAATTGCAACAGGAGAACATTCGTTAGTCAATTATCTTCAAGGAAGAACTCTAACCAAACTTCCAATAAAACTATGTACTCTCACACCTTGTTTCAGAAAAGAAATTGGTGGACATGGTGTAGATATGAAAGGTTTGTTTAGAATGCATCAATTTTACAAGGTTGAACAAGTTGTTTGTTGTTTACCTAAAGATTCAGAAAAGATACATCATGAAATGGAAGCTATAACAGAAGAATTTTTTACTAGCCTAGGAATACCCTTTAAAGTAATAGAACTCTGCTCCGGAGACTTAGGAGATAAATTCGCAAGACAATGGGACATAGAAGCATGGTTCCCAAGACAAGAAGCCTATAGAGAAATAACTTCTGCAGGTAATTGTACAGATTATCAATCAAGAAAATTAAATATAAAATATGATATTAATGGAGAAAAAAATTTTGTTCATCTATTAAACAATACAATGGTTGCAACGTCAAGAGCAATAGTTGCCATTCTAGAAAACTATCAAAATCCTGATAGAACAATCATAATTCCAAATGTTTTAGTTCCTTACATGAATGGAAAAAAGAAAATATGACAAAAATATTAGCCGCCGGAGATATACATGGCGATACTTCTTTAGCAAAAAAACTCGCAGAAAAAGCAGAAAAAGAGAAAGTTGACTTGGTAGTTCTTTGCGGAGATATAACTGATTTTGATAAAAGTACAGATAATTTAATTGGACCTTTTGTAAAAAAGAAACAAAAAGTTTTACTTATTCCCGGGAATCATGAAGGATTAGCAACAGCAGATTTTTTTGCAGAGATGTATGGTGCAACTAATTTGCATGGATATTCATTTAAATTAAAGAACCTTGGATTATTTGGATGTGGATTTGCAAATTTAGGCTTAACCAGATTAAATGAATTGGAAATTTTTAATATTCTTAAAAAAGGAGATAAATCTCTTAAGGGTTCAAAAACAAAAATTATGGTCACACATGTTCATCCTGCGGGAAGTAAAATAGATAAATTTTCTAAAACTGCCGGCATAGTTCATCTTCCAGGAAGTACTGGCGTAGAAAAAGCAATTAAAACTCTCAAGCCCGATATTTTGCTTTGTTCACATGTCCATGAGGCAGAAGGTATAGAAGAGAAAATAGGTTTTACGCGTGTTATTAATGTAGGTAAGAAAGGTAAGATCATTATAATTTAGATTAGTTTTAAAAGCTTTAATTAATTTCTAATTCTATGGATTCATTTATACTAACGGGAAACCCAATAAAAGAGATAAATCTTGAAAATGAGCCCCAAATAGCCAGTTTTACCTATCCAGATATGTTATATAAAGGAGATAATTTAGGAAGAAATATTGTTAGTACCATAAATAAAGATTTTGAAGGAACTCCTGCT
>Ga0208375_1000407_pt1 | contig 63665 bp, 62 predicted proteins | sample RifOxyD1_FD_184038 | JGI IMG/M metagenome (GOLD analysis project Ga0208375, IMG submission 184038) | Soil microbial communities from Rifle, Colorado - Rifle Oxygen_injection D1 (SPAdes) | ecosystem: Environmental > Terrestrial > Deep subsurface > Rock core/Sediment | place: Rifle, Colorado... | reverse complement strand
AATTGATGATAGCACATGGCGCCACGGATTGGAATTGGGGTTTACGTGGAGCTTGTTGCGGAGGACACATCGAATTAGCAAAACTGATGATCGCACATGGCGCTACGGATTGGAATTGGGGTTTACATGGCGCTTGCGAAGGTGGACACGCCGTAACAGCGGAATTAATGGTCGCGCACGGCGCTACCGATTGGGACCGTGGGCTACATGATGCTTGCAGTTTCGGACACGCAGAGTTAATAAAACTAATGATCACACACGGTGCCACGGATTTGAATCTGGGCTTATGGGGCGCTTGTTATGTTGGAGATATAGAGTTAGTAGAAATGATGATCACGCGCGGTGCCACTGATTGGAACAAGGGTTTAGCTGGCGCTTGTAACGGAGGGTCCGTCGCACTAGTCGAATTAATGATTGCGCATGGTGTCACGAATTGGGATGCGGGTTTATTCTACGCTTGTTATCGCGGACATATTGCGCTAGCGGAATTAATGATTGCGCACGGTGCCACGAATTGGAATCTGAGTTTATGTGCGGCTTGCGAAAGAGGACACGTCGCAATAGCTGAAATAATGATCGCACATGGTGCCACGGATTGGAACAATGGATTGCGCGAGGCTTGTTATAACGGACATATAGAGCTAGTAAAAATGATGATTGCAAATGGCGCTACAGATTTGAATAAGGGTTTAGTTTACGCTTGTTTAAACAGACACGTCGCAATAGCGGAACTAATGTTTGCACATGGTGCAACGGATTGGAGTTCAGACCATTACTATAGCGACGAAATAGATTTGTATCTACTTGTAAAAATAAAATTACGTAAATCGAAAACGAAAACGAAACCAATAATTCAAATGTTACGTCGTTATATCGCGCGATTACGTAGCGCAAAACGAATACAACGATGGTGGCGTGGCTTGTATCCACTATGGCGTGAATTAGCATACGCACCGCCAAACGGTATTCGTTATCGACAAAGTTGTGCACATTTTGAAAATTTAAAAAATAAGATCAAAAAATAAAATTTAAAAAATAAAATTTCAAAAAAAAATAAAATTTAAAAAATAAGATCAAAAAATAGCCTTATTTTTTTGTATTTTTTTAATCTTAAAGTTTTCTTAGTTTTTCGAAATGTTTGCGACTTTGTCGATAACGAATACCATTTGGTGCGTATGCCAATTCACGCCAGTGGATACACACCACGCCACCATCGTTGTATTCGTTTTGCATTACACCACCACTTAATGTGCCGACGTAACATACGAATTATCGGCGCTGCATTTGCATCGTGTAATTTTAGTTGAGCTTCAACGTACATTTCCATATCTTGACAACCAAAGTATGATTTCATTCTATTAGCACCATGTTTGACCATAAGTTTTATTAACTTTTTATGTTGGCCCATACAAGCGTGATATAAACCGTTGTTTAAATCCGTGGCTCCATGTGCGATCATCAGTTTTGCTAACTCTACGTATCCGCCGTTACAAGCGTTATATAAACCCAAATTCCAATCCGTAGCGCCATGTGCGATCATCAGTTTTGCTAATTCGATGTGTCCTCCGCAACAAGCTCCACGTAAACCCCAATTCCAATCCGTGGCGCCATGTGCTATCATCAATTTCGCTAACGCGACGTATCCGCCTTTGCAGGCGAGGTTTAAACCATTATTCCAATCGGTAGCTCCGCGCGCAATCATCAATTTTGTTAGCTCTATATGTCCGCTTTCGCAAGCACCACGTAAACCCGCATTCCAATCAGTGGCTCCATATATTATCATCGATTCAGCTAATTCGACGTGTCTACCTTCGCAGGCACTATGTAAACCTTGATCCCAATCGGTAGCGCCGCGCGCAATCATCAATTTTGTTAGCTCTATATGTCCGCTTTCGCAAGCACCACGTAAACCCCAATTCCAATCCGTGGCTCCATATGTTATCATTAATTCCGCTAACTCGACATGACTATATTGGCAAGCATATAATAAACCTGAATTAAAATCGGTTGCGCCATGCGCTATCATTAATTCCGCTAACTCTTTATGTCCACCTTTACAGGCGCCTTCTAAACCGAAATTCCAAAAGAATATACTATGACTAGGACAGTTTATAAATCGGCCGTATATTCCCTGATCCCAATCTGCAGTACGATGCGCTATCATTAGTTCAGCCAATGTGCGATGTCCTCCTTTACAAGCTTTATATAAGCCCCAGCACCAATCCGCGGCACCATGCGCAATCATTAATTTTGCTGTTTCAATGTCTCCATGAAAACAAGCATTGGCCATCGCGCCTTCAACCGAGTCGCGTGACATTTTATAATATTTTTTATTTTGCATTTTGTTCAATTTAATTTTTTTTAAATTTATTTTTTTCAATTTATTTTTTTCAATTTATTTTTTTTTCAATTTAATTTTTTTCAATTTAATTTTTTTTAAATTTATTTTTTTCAATTTAATTTTTTTTAAATTTATTTTTTTCAATTTAATTTTTTTTTAAATTTTTTTTTCAATTTAATTTTTTTCAATTTAATTTTTTTCAATTTAATTTTTTTTTAAATTTATTTTTTTCAATTTAATTTTTTTTTAAATTTATTTTTTTTAAATTTATTTTTTTCAATTTAATTTTTTTTTATTTAATTTTTTTAAATTTAATTAATTTTTCAATTTTAAAAAAATTATTTTTTTTTGAAAACGTTTAAAAAGTTTATTTATTTTTATTTTTTTTATTTTTATTTTTTTTAAATTATTTCGCAACAATTTCTATCGGCTCAGTAAATTTTTCGGTAATACGTTTATCGGTAACAAAATCAGTAGGACATATTTCGCTCGGTTCTACTTCTAAAATTTGTAACATAACATAAACTGCTGCAACAAATTCGCTGCAGAAAACGTCCATATCCTTTTTAGCCTTAACGCAGCATCGTGAAAATACGGAGCCCAATAAATGCGATACGTTTGCATCGTATTTCATACCGACATATAATCGTAAACATTTTTCCAAATTTGCGTTAAAAATATCGACTTCATTTCGCCAATCACTCCATTTAACACCGATTCGTCTTAATGTCGGATTATTTATCAATTTGCACACTGCCATTTTAGCCGCTTTGGGTTTAAGATACGTTTTAACTACCGCGTCCAATTCGCGAATTTGAACAGATACGCGCGAATCGCCATTAACGTCGACAAGGCCATCTCCAAATAAGCCACTAGCAACAGATTCAAGCACGTACATTTTATCGATTTTGGTACCGAATTCTCTCGGAATATATTTACCGTGTATCGCAATACCAACGTGCGACCACATATCATCGTTTATTTGTTCAGTATCATTTTTAATATCACGTATCGCGCGTCCCGAGACTATTTCGCCAATTTGTTGAACATTGCAAATAACGGTCGAAATCGTATCAGCACCGCGAAATAGTAATAAATCTAACGTATCTATTTTCCGAAAATCGATAGTTATTTTTGCGATTTTTTCATCAGTATCTTTCGTAATTTCGTCGTTTTCGTCAATTTTAATATTTTTGTCATCCGTTACTTCATCAATTTTAACATTTTTGACATTTTTGACATCTGCTATTTCGACAATTTTGTCAATTTTAACATTTTCTTCATCCTCTAATTCGACAATTTTGTCAATTTTTTCATCCACCACTTCATCTTTGATCGTATTTAGTTTTGGTTTGCAACATGAAAATAGTCTAGAAATAAAATTTGGTTGCGATATTTGAACTTGTGAAACATCGATTTCAATCTTTTTTTCAGATTTTGTGTGTGATTTTTTTGTTTTTGTGTGTGATTTTTTCGTTTTCGTCGAATTAATTTTCGATTTTGTCGATTTTTTTGGCGGTAAATTTTCCGGTTTTTCGATTTTATGTTTCTTTTGCGCCTTATTTTTGCGCGTTTTATGGTCTTTTTTGACAACTTCAATGTTGTCGATCGGTGCTAATTCGATGTTGTCGGCCATTTATTTTTTTAATTAAATAAATTTATATTTACATCGAGATTTTTTTCGGTGCAAATTTTATTAAATAATTTTTTCTTCTTTTAAATTTTCGAGTAGTTCATCAAATTTGTCATCATCCATATGATCGATAATTATCTTATATCCGATTCGCACTGGATGGTTTTTATGGTTAACGATATAAAACGTGAAATTATCGTCGAAAATTAAACGACATTCCGACGTTAAAAATTCCGTTGAATAATTTCGATGCATTTCGCGAACGATTTGAAAACATAATTGCGCGTATTTTTTGAGTAGCGAAATTTGTCCACCGATGATATTATCGCCATCTTTTAGCGCTAAAAACCACGCGAAATCCGGTTTAAAATCATACGGAACAATATCTAAACCAACGCGAGCAATTTGTTTTCGATTCGGATCCGCAAACGTCATATGTAAAGTCTCATCCGGTTTATCCGCTTCAACTACGCACGAATAAACACTTTCGACGAGTTTTAAACACGGAATTAACGCGAACATAATTGACATCTCGATAATTTTACCGCGATTTTCCGCGTCAACTCCAGTTAACATTTCTCCGGCATTTTGCGCTCCGGAATCTGATTCGTCATTTATCGCATTATTTGCATTATTTGCATTATTTGCATTATTATTTGATTCATTGTTCGGCATAATATGCGAACGTGCGGTATTTTGCGATGCGTAAAAATCACCGATTTCGTCCATTTTTTCATTAATTTCGTCCATTTTGTTTATTTTTTTCGCCAAATTAATTCTATTAAAATTGAATTTTATTATTATATCAATTAATATTTTGCCGATAAAATTTAGTACAAAATGTCGAATCCATTTATGGATTTTTCGATATTAACTCAGAAAATGTTTGAATCTCTTAATCAGATGAATCAAACGCTTGCGACAATATCAGAACAACTACGCGAAAATACCGCGGTTACGTCGCAACATTTAACGGCACTTTTGGCAAAGGTTAACGACTTAAATTACCGATTCGATGTTTCATTCGTAAAACAAGCGCAAACAAAACCGCGTAGACGTGCCGTAAACGAGACGGAGTTACGTTTACCGTCAAATATAACAGCGGAAGACGCGGATAGACGAATGGCGCTCGAAAAATACGTTACGCAATACGACCCATCGATTTGTGCGGATGTTCGCGATATTGATACTATGTCCGTTGTTTCGCATGCACCTAGTACAGTTGCGGAAATCGTACCAGAACCGCAACAATTACAACCGCAGCAATTACAACCGCAACAATTGCAACAATACTATTACGCACAACCTGGCGTTTATCAAATGATGCCACAAGAAACTGCTCCGGTAACGATTCCGCCACAACCTAAACGCCGTGGACGGCCACCAAAATCTTAAAAGTAAAGTTAAAAATTAAATTAAAAGTAAAACCATGTTTTTCCGCGAGAACGTTCGATATTCGCTAATTTTTTCGCATCAGCTGACGGTTCGTAAACTCCCGTATAATGCAACGTTTCTTCCGCGGTCATTGCGCGTACATTTTCCGCTATTTCGAGTAACTCTTCTACCGCATTTTCCATAGTGGCAACATCGATTGCTTCGATTTTACGCATTATTTTATACTGCCATATTTCGATAAATATAAAACGTAATAAAACAAAACGAGAACCTATCGGGACGTCTTTACGCTTAACATACGGAACTATTTCGTACGTCGCGCTATTATATACCGTGCAAATTCTACGTTTATATTCGCCAATTTCCGCGTAAACGCGATATATACGTAACCGTGAATCAAACGGCAAATAAATTTTTTGTTGCAACCAGCTGATGCGTAAATCGGCACTTGAGCCACCATTTTCCGCGAAAATGCGGCGTATTTTTTCCGCGAATTCGCGAATCTCAAGACGCGAAATAAAACGTAATTGATCCGATGAAAACGCGTTATCTGAAAGTTTTTGATACGCAACTTCGCCAACAATAATCGCGTCGTCTCCGGGTAATTCGTCCGCAAGTATCGCGATCATTGCGCGAAATAATCGCGTTCCGCTTAAATTCGATAGATCCGGTATTTCCGCATTACCTTTTATCTTACGAGTTCGTTTCGTTAACATTTCGAATAAAAGAGGTTCGACTTGCGCAAATTTATCGCGATCTTTCGCCGCTTCAATACTGTAAAGTTTATGATACGTATTAATAATTTCGACTTCGGGAGGAATAACGTGAATGTTTGAGACATCGGCAATTTGTTTATTTATGAACGGTATATAATTGATAATTTGCGGATTTGATATACGATAAAACGTCGCGATAATTTCCGAATCAACTGCGATCTCAATTTCTTCGTCAAAAAGCACGTGTTTCACCGTAACGTATTTCGCGACTTTTGCGAGTAATTGTGCGAGTTCTCGCGCTAATGTAAACGGTTCGTCTACGTAAATATTAAATCGGTATATTTCCGTGGTTTCAACATTCCAAGCGCCAATTAATAACGATGCGTCACTGATTATAAGCGTTTTATCCGCGACAAATTGCGCGATAATTTGATATATTTGTAATAAATTTCGACGTATTTTCGCGATTTTTGCACCGGCATTTTCGACGATTTCGTCGATATTTACGTCGGAAAATAACGCCATTTTACGTGTAATATTATACGTTATACATTTTTTTAGAAAATTGAATTTTGTTTTACAAAGTAATACATATACATTATATTTTATTTTTCCGAAATTTTAAATCGAATGGCCGACGAACGCGAAGTAAAAAACGAGGTAATTGAGCTATCGACGCCCGCGTTAGATGCGTTAAACGATAAATTCGGAGCGCATCCATACTGTATCAAATCCGTGTCGCACGCAACCGCGCCATTTACCGCGGAAATGCAAAAAATATTCTCGGAACTACGGAATTTAATTCAAGTAAAGGGAAACGAAGAAAATGCGGAAAATAAGCGAGTACGAGATTACGCGATTGTTCTTAGAAAACTCGCGGTGGTCGACGATTCGACTATTCCTGAAAACGTGCGTGAAGCTATTACTCGAAATTACTTCGACGTAACTAGAGGACGCGGAATTATGCGTAAATGGGCCATTTTATGCGGACCGCGTTACGTTCAATCGTTTTTCAAACTGGACAACTACGTAACTATAACCGAACGCGGATTTTGCGATTACGTAGTTAAAGACGTCCCATACAAAGTTTCGGATTTAGACGATACGCATTACAGCGGACGTGGCGAATATCGCGGACGTGGTCGCGGTCGCGGTCGCGGTTTGTATTATAGTCGCGTACGTGGTCGCGGTGGATACGGTAATTATGAGCAATACTCAGACAATCGCGACAACGGCGATTATAACAGCGAATATCGTAATGAGTATCGTAATGAATATCGTAATCGCGATGGATATCATAATCGCGATGAATACCATAATCGCGGTGGATATTACGGGCGTGGATATCGTAAATACAACGATGCATATGACGCACACGATGAAAACCAAACTAAACCCGACGAAATGTATCAGACTCCGTATCGCGATGCGGTTAAAGCTGGACTAAATTCCACCGAGCAAAACGCATCAGAAGTTCCGAAAGAAACGTCTGCTGATGACGAAGGTTTCGTCGAATATCGTCCGCGTCGTAATCAGCAAAAGAGTTATCGTCCGTACAAGCGTGATAATCGCGACAAACGTGACGTTCCCGTTACTGTCGAAACATTTATGCCAAAAGCATCGGATGAAAACGAGACATCTTTGATCATCAAAAATGAATCGGATGACAAAAAATCTGAATAAAATCTGAATAAAAAAAATCGAAAAATTTGCGTAAAAGAAAAAGTTTTAAGAAAAAAGTTTTAAGAAAAAAGTTTTAAGAAAAAAGTTTTTTACTTAATTTTTTTTACATATTTCAATCAGTTTTTTAAATTCATCGTTTTCGATTTCGTCAATTTTTTTTTGCATCAATAGTGACCAATTTTTTTTACCCGATTCGACTACGATTTCGACCATTTCAGATAGAATCGATTTGTCGACATTCGGAAAAACTTCGGTTAAAACGGGTAATGCTTCATCGCGTGTAAGAATACGATGTCTATCCAATACGGATAATTTATGTTCGATTATCTCCGGTGTTTGTTCGTCAAGAACGAAGCCATGAATGCCATTTGCATAAATTTCTTTAATTATTTCCCAAAAATATTTACGCTCTACATTAAATATATCCGTATTATTTTCTGTACAATAATGTTTTAATTTTTTAGGTTTGTTGAGTTTTTCGATATCTCTTAGTTTTTGTTTACCTCCTGTGTTGCCACCAATTTTAATTTTTTCTAGCATTTGAATTGTCGGTTTAACCCAACAGGAATCAATAACAAATTCCATTTTATTAAATTTTTAATTTAAAGGTATAATTTTATAATTTTAACTTTTATTAATAATATAAATTCAATTTTTAAAAATCTCAAAACTTTGAAAAAAGTTTTGAATAAAATAAATTCAATTTTTAAAAATCTCAAAACTTTGAAAAAAGTTTTGAATAAAATAAATTCAATTTTTAAAATTTAAAAGAATGGAATCAATTAACGGAGATTTTATAGACAAAATTACAGATATCGGAAATTTCGCGAAGCGATTAATTAATGAATTACCAGAAAATGAAACGATTGAACGTCTTTCACGATACGAAGGCGTATATAATTCGCGTGCAGAATGCGCATTAGCTGAATCAATTTACTATATAAGAATGGCTTTATTTAATCTAAAAATTCAAACGCAAATAGTTAACGAATCTAATTTACAAAGCAAACAAATTGAACAAATTGACCAAAATGATCAAAGTGATCAAAATGAACAAAATGATCAAAGTGATCAAAATGAACAAATTTTACCAGTACAACCGAGAATCAATATGGCCGAAACTTATGTCGATAATTTTATTAAAGAATGGGCAGAAGATGCGGATGAAATGCGTGAACTAATTAATAGTAGACGACAAAAATAAACTTCTGCTTTTTAGCCTTTTTATTTTTTTTATTTTTAAAATTGAAAAAAATAAAGATTAAAATTATTGTTTCTAGCGATTATTAATTTAAACGAAAATTAATAAAATTAATAAAACGAAAATTAAAAAAACTAAAATTAAAAAAACTAAAATTAAAAAAACTAAAATTAAAAAAACTAAAATTAATAAAATTAAAATATCTTAAAACTTTTAAAATTAAAATTTAAACGAAAATAAAAAAATGACATCTGATCTATCGAACGATGATTTGAATACGATTTTGGTTGCGGCCGTAGACCGATTCGGCCTAGTTGAGCATCACATTAATAGTATGAATAAATTGTATACGGACGGTATTCGACAGATTTTACGTGATACTTTCGTAATCGAAACGGTAATTCCGGAAAGTAAATTAAGTGATAAAACATTATCATCAGTTCACGTCGAAGTCGAAATTGATAATGTACGAATCGGAAAACCTACCGTTTTGCAAAATCAGTTGGATACGCATACAGGTCGCGTACGTCGCGCAAATATTGCGACAACTAATAATGAACAAGAATTACGACCGCAATACGCACGATTACACAGTTTATCGTACACATCTCGCGTATTTGTCGACATAACCGTTCGTGCAACAGGTGTAAAACGAGACGGAAATACGCTCGTTAAAGAGGATAAAATAACCGATCTATTAATCGCAAGTTTACCAACAATGGTCAAATCGAATCAATGTAACCTTATCGATAAATCGCCATTAACTAATTTCAACCTCGATGAAGACCCAACCGATGTCGGCGGATACTTCGTAATTAAAGGCACGGAATGGGTTATTGATTCGATTGAATCTACGAAATATAACAAACATCGAACGTTTAAAAATAATTATAAAGACGAAAGTAGTCGTCTCGATATTATTAGTAAACACGGTGATTGGTTCGAAAACTCGTCGGAAACGATTATTCGCTTACGAAATAATGGCGGTATTGCGATCGAAATTGTCAAACGACAAGAAGGTACGCGTATGCCATTTTTCACGGTATTTCGCGCGCTTGGCGCGTTGATGACAGATCGCGAGATTACCGAAAATATCGTTTTTGGTTTCGATGATCCGGAATTATCCGACGATAATATTACGAAAACATTACTACAAATGGTCGATAAAGCGTTTCGTGCGGACTATACATCGAAACAAAACAAAGCGTTTTCGAATGCGGCTCATGTTTACGATTCGGACGAATCTACGTTATTAATTTCGAGTACCGTTAAAAAAATGTTCGGTCACCTCGAAGAACAAGACGCGCCCGAAACAATTCGGTACAAAATCTCGCGTACGCGCGAAATCTTTCTCGATAAGTATTTATTACCGCATATGGGTACGGACGCCGCATCGCGGCTCGCGAAAAGCCGATATCTTGCGTTATTAATTCGGCACATGCTATTGACCGATATGCGTATATACGAAAGTACGGATTATGATACGTTTTTCAACAAGTCGATTCATACACCAGGAATACTCTTTTCGAAAGAAATGAAGTTATTATTTAATAAATCAGTTGTCGCAAAAATTCGAAAACATTATAGTAAAATGATTCCGAAAGCGAATAAATTTTCGGAATTACAAAATTTAGCGGAACCGTTACGAAACGTCGTTAAAAGCGACGAATTAAAACACGCGTTATTACGATCAATTGTATCGGGAACGCGTCAACAAATTGGCCGAATAATTACGACAAAACGTCGATTGACAACGGAACAATTAATCCGTAAAAATGTAACAAATATTTATTCGGCTATGCGTAAAGTAGTCGCATCGAATACGCAAAGTAAGTCGAATGCACGTGCGGAAGAATTACGTCGTGTACACTCAACCGGTACCGGATTTATATGTTGCGTACAATCTCAAGATACCGGAGACGAGGTCGGCCGAATAAAACAGCTCGCAATTTCCGCGCGAATTACGGAAGGTGGTGTCGGATTATTAATTAAAAATAAAGTTATGGATATGCGCGATTCGGACGGCGTTTTGTACGTATTACCGTTAACGGATCCGGAAGCGGCTCCTGGCCGTATTTATAAGTATCATTATGCATGCGTATTTGTTAACGGCGAATGGATCGGTATCGCGCGCGACGTGCGTAAGACTATTACCGCTTTCCGTGAAGAAAGACGCGCGGGAAATATCGACAGAATGACGACGATTTACTACGATGCTATTCGTGATCAACTCGAATTTTGGACCGATCCTGGTCGTTTAGTCCGTCCGTTATTAATTGTGCGAAATAATCGCGAACCAAACGCGGGAGGTGAACTCGATAAATGGCGCGGAAAGACCGCGTTTAGCGCGAAAGGTGCGTTTTATCAAGATATACTTACGACTACGGAAACGGTTCGCGATTTACGTACGGGTAAAATTACGTACGAAACATTAATTGAATACGGTATGATCGAATACATCGCGCCAGATGAACAGGAAAATTGCGTTATCGCGCAAAATATCGCGACATTACGCGCGAACTCCGATAACGAATTATCGCCATTTACGCATCTCGAGATCGAGGCGGCGATACTCGGTCTACCCGCATTAACGACGCCATATGCGCAATGTAACCAAGTTGTACGCGTTTGTTTCCAAACGAATCAAGTAAAACAAACGTGTGGTTGGCCTACTATAAACTATAGTAAACGTCTCGTTAAAAATCTCTTTGTGCAAGTATCAAATGACGCACCGCTTATTCAAACTATTGCAAATCGATTTTTACCACCAAATGGGCAAAACGCAATCGTCGCAATTTCCGTATATGGCGGTTATAATCAAGAAGATTCATTAATCATGAACAAAGCCGCACTCGATCGCGGTATGTTTCGAACTATATTGCATTCGATGGAACATACGGATATCGAATATACGGAATCATTGATTGATCAAGCGGCGCAAACGGCTCCGGATCGTAAATCATACGCAAATTACGGCAAAATAGTCGATGGTTTGCCGCGTATTGGTACGATACTCGAACGAAACGACGTAATTATCGGAAAAGCCGCGAAGATTCGGGCGTTAGACGGCGCTAAAGACGTCGTTATTGAAGATCGATCGTTATTATATAAACATAAAGAACAAGCGGTTGTGACGAGTGTGATTTCCGCACCATCATCCGAAGGACCAAATTTCGCGAAAGTTGGTTACCGCATTTGGCGACCCGCATCTATCGGCGATAAATATAGTTCACGACACGGACAAAAGGGCGTTACCGGTCTCGTTTACGCACAAAGTGATATGCCTTGTACTAAAGACGGTATAGTGCCGGATATTATTATCAATCCGCACGCTATTCCGTCGCGAATGACGATTGGACAGTTAATCGAATCGATTCAAGGACTAATTTGCGCACACGACGGCTTTATTACGGATGCGACGATATTTAAACCGGTTGATGCGGAACAAGTTTGCGACGAACTCGAAAAACGTGGGTTTTCGCGTGCGGGTGATTTTACGTTATATAATGGCATGACCGGACTACCGATGAAAACGCGGATATTTATGGGTCCGGTTTATTACCAGCGTTTGCAGCGCTTTGCGGCGGACGAAATATATTCAATTAGTAATTCTGGACCGACTAGTTCAATGACACGTCATCCGATCGGCGGACGTGCGCACGACGGTGGACAACGTATGGGCGAAATGGAAAAGGATACGATTGTGGCACACGGTGCTGCAAACGTTATTGTGGAAAAACTCAAAAACGATTGCGATCGATTTGCGGTCTATATTTGTCGTCGTTGTGGCCAATACGCAACTGCAATACAGCGAAATAAAGACGGAACATTCCGTAAATACGTTTGTAACGTTTGTAACGATCTTGCGGATATTGCGCAGGTTAATACCGGATGGTCAAATAAACTATTCATGCAAGAAATTCAAAGTCTCGGAGTTAAATTGAAGTTTGGATTAGATCCGAATACATTCAACGTATTTCCGGATAATTACGCGGAATCTCGCGAAACCGAACGCGAAAAAATCGCGCAAATAAAGCGCGACGAAGGTGCCGAATTATATCCGTGGTCCGTTTTAATGGAACCGCAGACAAAACTAATTCCAGCGACTAAAAAATAATTCAAATCGAAAAATAAAAATTTGAAAAAAAGTTAACATTTAATTTGTCTTCGAAATTTCAATATTTTTTATTTTGTTTTAAATTTCATTACTTTTTAATTCATTTAACTTCGAAATTTCAATATTATTTTTTTTAATTTTGTTTTTTTTTATTTTAAAAAAATGAAAATTGAAAATGTAAAAAAAATTAAAAACAAAAATTTAAAAAGTAAAAAATTTAAAAACAAAAATTGAAAATGTAAAAAATTTAAAAAGTAAAAAATTTAAAAATAAAAAATGGATCCAGCTAAAAATTCTAAAATTTCTTTCGATACGGCTACTATAACTAAAAAAACTAATCAGAGAGAAATTGAAATGTACAAATTGTTGGACGGATTGGGAGTGACTCCTCAAATTTTTGCTATAGATGAAAATACTTTAACTACGAAAAAATACGATACAACGCTTCTTCTTCTAGTTTATAACAAAGAAATATCTCCAGAAAAAGCACGAGAATTAACCGTTAAATATGTTTATCCATTGATAGATATTTTGGATACTCACAAAATTATTCATCAAGATTTATATGCACGAAATATTGTTTGCAACAAAGATTTAAACGAGTTTAGAATTATAGATTTTGAAGAAGCTTTTTTAGCCAATACATTGAATAGAGAAAAATTTCTTAGAAATAAATTCAACCGTGCACAAATAGATCTAAGTTTATGGGACATATCATATCATCATTCCGTGTGCAATGTTTTACTTAATATACATTCAGATGGTCCATATATGGAATAAGTTTTTTCTAAAAATTGAAAATATAAAATATAAAAATTGAAAATAAATAAATATTGAAATTTCGAAGTTAAATGAATTAAAAAGTAATAAAATTTAAAAATGACTGCTAATATAAATGAAGATTTATTCAAAGCCTGTATAAACGGCGACGTCGATTCTGCGAATACTGCAATTACCAATGGTGCTACAGATTGGAATTCGGGTTTACAAGGTGCTTGCGAAAGTGGACACGTTGCTCTGGCAAATATGATGATTGAGCGCGGTGCCACGAATTGGAATAGTGGTTTATTTGGTGCTTGTCGTGGTGGACACGTTGCGCTGGCAAATATGATGATTGAGCGCGGTGCCGCTGATTTTAATGAAGGTTTATGTTTTGCTTGTCGTGGCGGACACGTTGCGCTGGCAAATATGATGATTGAGCGCGGTGCTACCAATTGGAATTGGGGTTTACACAATGCTTGCTATAGCGGACATGTCGTACTAGCAACTATGATGATCGAGCGCGGCGCTACGGATTGGAATTGGGGTTTATACATGACTTGTCGAGGCGGACATATCGCATTAGCAAATATGATGATCGAGTGCGGTGCCACGAATTGGAACTGGTGCTTAGAAGGCGCTTGTGAAGTTGGACATATCGCATTAGCTAATATGATGATCGAGCACGGTGCGATGTATTGGAACTCCGGATTATACGCAGCTTGTTATGGCGGGCAAGTCGCGCTAGCAAATATGATGATCGCGCATGGTGCAACATATTGGAATGGAGGTTTATGCAATGCTTGTTTTGGCGGACACGTTGCGTTAGTAAATATGATGATCGAGCGCGGTGCCACTGATTGGAACGGAGGTTTACGCAATGCTTGCGAAGGCGGACACGTTGCGTTAGTAGATATGATGATCGAGTGTGGTGCAACAGATTGGAACGGAGGTTTACGCAATGCTTGCGAAGGCGGACACGTTGCGTTAATAAATATGATGATCGAGCGCGGTGCCACTGATTGGAATGCAGCTCGCGATGGTAGTCGAAAAATAAGGGAATACATTAAAGCACAACAGAAACTACACGATGCGAAATCAGTACCAATAATTCGTATGTTACGTCGATATACTAAACGATTGTGTAATGCAAAACGAATTCAAAAGTGGTGGCACGGTACGTATCCACTGTGGCGTGAATTAGCGTATGCACCAAATGGTATACGTTATCAACAAGCATTTAAACGATTTACACAAAATTTAAAATTTTTCTTAAAAAAATAAAAAAAATAGTTAAAAATCAAATAATATTTTGGTTTGATTTTATTTTAAATTTTATTATTTTTTTAATTCATTTAACTTCGAAATTTCAATATTTATTTTTTTTTGATTTAAATTTTAATATTTTATTACTTTTTAATTCATTTAATTTCAATATTTATTTTTTTTTGATTTTATTTTTAAACTTAAAAATAAAAATTGAAAATATAAAATATAAAAATTGAAAATTAATAAAATTAAAGTTTAAAACGAAAATGACTGCTAATATAAATGAAGATTTATTCAAATCCTGTAAAAACGGCGACGTCGATTCCGCAAATACTGCAATTACTAATGGCGCTACGGATTGGAACTGGGGTTTACGAGGCGCTTGCGAAGGTGGATACGTTGAGCTAGCAAATACGATGATCGAGCGTGGTGCTACCGATTGGAACTGGGGTTTAAATGGCGCTTGTTGTGGCGGATACGTTGAACTAGTAAATATGATGATTGAGCGCGGTGCTGTCAATTGGAATCGGGGTTTAAATGGTGCTTGTTATGGCGGACACGTTGAGTTAGTAGATATGATGATTGAGAGCGGCGCTACCGATTGGAATCGGGGTTTAAGTGGCGCTTGTCGTGGCGGACATGTTGCGTTAGTAAATATGATGATCGCGAGCGGAGCCACCGATTGGAACGTTGGTTTATATGGCGCTTGTCGCGGTGGACAAATCGCGTTAGCAAAAATGATGATCGCTCGCGGAGCCACTGATTGGAACGAGGGTTTATGTGGTGCTTGTAGTGATGAACAAATTGCGTTAGTAAATATGATGATCGAATGCGGTGCCACCGATTGGAATATGGGTTTATATGGCGCTTGCGAAGGCGGACACATCGCGTTGGTTGAAATGATGATTGCGCATGGCGATACGAATTGGAACATGGGTTTATATGGTGCTTGTCGTGGTGGACAAATTGCGCTAGCAAATATGATGATTGAGCACGGCGCCGTGGATTGGAATGGGGGTTTATATTGCGCTTGCGAAGGCGGACGAGTCGCGTTAGCAAATATGATGATCGAACGTGGTGCCACCGATTGGAATCGTGGATTACATGGCGCTTGTCGTGACGGGCACATTGCGCTAGCAAATATGATGATCGAACGCGGTGCCACTGATTGGAACGGAGGTTTACGTGACGCTTGCATAGGCGGACAAGTCGCGTTAGTAAATATGATGATCGAACGTGGCACTACGTATCGGAATAGTGTTTTACATGATATTGATATTAATAACGTCGGAGCTATCACATTTGAAAATTTAATGATCATCATGCACCATATACCAGATTGGAATATGGGGTTATCTGGCGCTTGCAGTGGTGGACAAGTTGCGCTAGCAAATATGATGATCGAACGCGGTGCCACGGATTGGGACAAAGGTTTGTTTAGTGCTTGTCATAGCGGACAAGTCGCGTTAGCAAATATGATGATCGAACTCGGTGGTACCGATTGGAACCGTGGTTTACGTGGTGCTTGTCGTAGTGGATATGTCACGTTAGTAAATATGATGATTGAACGCGGTGCTACGGATTGGAACGGAGGTTTACATGACGCTTGCATAGGCGGACAAGTCGCGCTAGCAAATATGATGATCGAACGCGGCGCTACCGATTGGGATGCAGCTCGTAATTGTAGCCAAAAAATAAAGGAATATATTAAAGCACAACAAAAACTACACGATACGAAATCAGTACCAATAATTCGTATGTTGCGTCGATTCATTAAATATTCACGTAGTGCAAAACGAATTCAGCGATGGTGGCATGATACGTATCCGCTGTGGCGTGAATTAGCGTATGCACCGCCAAATGGTATACGTTATCAACAAGCATTTAAACGATTTACACAAAATTTAAAACTTGTTTAAATTATTAATTTAAAAAAATCGACTTTTTAAAATTACTAAAAAAAAATGAAAAAAATATAATTGATTAAATTTAAAAATAAAACTTTAAATTTTTTAAATACATTTTGTTAAAATGTCGATTAAAAAAAAAGTTTACTTTTTCTAAGAAACTTAGTACGCGATTTTTTAAATATGTTGGTGAGGTTCCGGAATGTTCATATGGTTGGAGTATGTTATCTCGAAATTGGGATGTTCCTCTTGATTTTATTAAAGCATGCGTGGATAGTCCGTTGTTAAACTGGTACGAATTATCCGGATCACCACATCTTACGCCCGAATTTATTAAAACTCATATAAATAAACCGTGGAATTGGCGTAAATTATCTCGAAATCGACACATTACTCCCGAATTTGTCGAAGCGTATATAAACAAACCGTGGAATTGGTACAAATTATCCGAAAATCCAATTATAACACCCGAATTTGTCGAAGCACATTTAGATAAATTTAAATTATGCTGGCGTAAGTTGTCTCGTAATACGTCAATGACTCTCGAATTTATCGAAGCGCATTTGGACGAAGAATGGGACTGGTCTGCATTATCTAATCATCCAAAAATTACCGTTAAATTTGTCGAATTGCATATCGATAAACCGTGGCGTTGGGTAATTTTATATTTAAATTTGAATTTTAGTTTAGATTTTATATATTCTCATCCTGATAAATTCGGTTATGCTAGCGTTTCCAATTAAATTAAATAAAATAAAATAAAATAAAATAAAAAAAAATGAAAAAAAAATAAAATAAAATAAAAAAAATGAAAAAAATATATATGAGTTAAGAAAACGAATAATTACGAATTCAATAAATTCAATCCATTCAATTCAACGAATTCAATCAGAAATGACTACGACTCCGCCGCCAATCGAACAGGTAATCCATTCACCACCACCGATTAAACGTGGTAAACGCACGAGAAGTGTTATTGAAAACGACAACGAAACTGCGGAATACTGGAAAGAACGGCAATTTATGCTCGAATCCGGCCTTTGTTTGATACCACTTCCCGATGATGAAGACACGGAACTTGCGGCTATTTTCGGTGAAACAATGGCTATTGAACCAAATAAGAAATATCTATGTGTTCGCGAAATCAAGTCAGCTGAGACTGAATTGACTGACCCAATTGAACCAATTGACCAAATTGAATACGTTTCGGATATCGATCCGTCTGAATGGCATTCGCTTTTGACTCCGGCAGGAAACAATGAAAACAACGAAACAATTGCCACATGCCTTAGCATTTTACGCGGGGAAGAACCCTCTGACAATTAAGGATAAACGTTTTTGATTCCGGAAAATGCGCCATTTGCAGCGGTCCAAATTAAGCCATTTGATAAAACACCTGTAAGTGTCGTGCCGTTCATCAGTGCACCGGATAGTAAGCCACGAATTAATCCTTCGCGGCATCCGTTTAAGATTTGATTTTTGCGCGATTTGCGCATCTTTTTTGCGACATTATAACCATGCGCGACCTCCGCTGCGGAATAAACATGTCCATTTTCGACTAATTCGTGATATATTTGTGTGCTTTTTTCGAAGTTTTCTTCATCAATTTTATGCGCAAAATATACGGTAAATAGTAAAATTAAAACAGAAATTATTAATATTGCGATATAAATTTTATTCATTTTTTTAATTTTATTAAATTTTACTCATTTCTTATTTAAAAAGTATTTTTTTTAAAAAAATAAATACCTAAATATATAAAAATATTATATTTTTTCCCAATTTAAATACAGAAATGGGCGTCGGCGGTAGTAAATCAAAATCAACTGCGGAAATGGTTTCAGAATTAGTTGCCGAAACTATGTATAAAAATCAAATGGCAATTGGACAATCGGTTGCAATTCAACAGACAATCGACGTCTCTGGTGAATATAACGTTGTAAAAGACGTCGTAATGCGACAGGCAATTCAACTTAATGCCGATGCATTTCAAAATACGCAAAATCTTACGCAAATGCAAACACAAATCGAAAATGCAGTTCAACAATTTGCAAAAACGTCAAGTCAGGCATTATTAAGTATGTTGGAAAAACAAGAAGCGGAAAATAATCTCTATCTTCGTAATTCCGTAAGGAATAGTGTTACGTCCGAAACTATGCAAAATATCGCGCAAACAATTAACGCGGCACAAGGTATTAGTGTTTCCGGTAAACACAACATCGTTACGAATGTTACTATGGAACAATTACAAGATATTTACGTGTCAGCCGCACAATCTGCACTCAACGATACGCAATTAATACAAGATATTAAAAATAAAACGAAACAAGAAGCCGTCGCAGAAAGTTTAAACCCAATCGCAACAATTATTGACGCCATTTTAAAACCAATCTCAAATCTCACGGGTGGAACAAATGGTCAAATTTTTATTGTCCTAATCATTATTGCAGCTGCAATAGCGTTTTATATTGTAGATCCACTCGGAATTTTTGGATCAGGCGGATTTTTAGGAGGTTATGAAAAAGAACAAAACGAACAATACGATATGTCCGATTATATTGTTGACGTTGTATAATTTTAAAAAGCAAAATTAAAAAAAATAAAAAAAAGGAAAATAATTATTTTTTATATAATAAAATATACAATTTAAATAATATTATTGAAATTTTAAAATTTATAAAAATGGCAGAATCCATCTCGGTAAGTCTAAATCCGATGGAGTCGATTATTAATTCTATCTCAAATTTAACCGGGGTAACAAATGGTCAAATTTTCATAGTCCTGATCATTATCGTAGCTGCAATAGCATTTTATATTGTCTATTCACTAGGAATATTCGGATCAGGTGATATTTTAGGTGGTAACGAAAAAGAACAATATGATATGGCTGATTATATCGTTGATGTTGCGTAGTTTTTAATAAAATTTTAAAAACAAAATTTTAAAAAAAAGAAAAAAGAAAAAGAAGAAAAAAATAAAAAATAAAAAATAAAAAAGAGAAAAAAAACAAAATTAAATAAAATGTAAAATTTTAAAAAAAACAAAATTAAATAAAATGTAAAATTTTAAAAAAAACAAAATTAAATAAAATGTAAAATTTTAAAAAAAACAAAATTAAATAAAATGTAAAATTTTAAAAAAAAACAAAATAATTATTTTTTTAGAAAAAAATATACAATTTAAATTATATTTAATTATTGACAACGGAAAAATAACGAAAATGGCAGAACAATATGATATTAAATTAGATACTGCGGAAGGTCAAACAATGCAATCAAATCAAAATATGCAATCAAATCAAACTGGACAAATCGACGAATTCATTGTGGAAAGTTACGAAAGTGTACCGGTATTGTCAATAGTTATTATGGCATTGGCAATAATTCTAATTTTAGCAGTTACATTTTTCGGTTTTGCAATTAGCACACCAATAACATTGACACTAATCGCAATCGGTGTAGCGTTAATTTCTGCGGAACAACGAGGCTATATTAATTTTAAAATATTTTAAAATTAATAAAAATTGAAAAAAAATAAACTTTTACAATTAAAAAAACTATTAAAAATTAAAAAATTAAATTAAAAAATTAAACTTTTACAATTAAAAAAACTATTAAAAATCTTAAAACTTTGAACTTTAAAATTTAGTAAAAAAAGAAATGACAGATGATTTACATTCCGTTGCAATTTTATTAAAACCACATGCGTCGGAAACGCAGACACATTGGATACATAAAAATGGATATGATTTAATTTACGAAGTTCCGTCAGTTTCTCGCGATGCATTTTTTAAATTTTGTTATACCGGTGTTTGCGACGGAACAATCACGATAAGTGAAAATCCAAAAATAGCGGAACATCGCATATTCTCTGATTGGGATTTTTCCGTTAAAAACGTCGCAAACTCTGCGCGTATTTCAATTATTAAAGAAGCAATACGTCTTTATAACTCGTTATCGCTTGGCGTAGTTAAACAAACGCCAAATGGCGCGGAGCCTGTGATTGAGTCAGCGCCTGTCATTATTTCGCTAGAAATAAACACGCAAAACGGAAATGTTCATCTTAAAACAAATATTCGTTGTTCGACATATATACGTAATATGTGTAATATTTGGGTTAAAACAACATTGCAAAATATACCACAATTCGCAGATGCAGCTGACGCGTTGGACGTTTCAACCGGTGTAAGGTTACCGTATTGCGGTAAATATCGAAAAGATGCGGATATCGATCGCGATTCGTATTACGTTCCGATCTCACTCGACGATTATTTTGCCGATCGTAAACCCGATTTATCGCGACCTAAAGATGCGGAATCGTTTGCGAAACTGTGTAATGAAAGCAGCGTTTATAATCTCGAAACATTCGTAGATCCGACGGAGTACCGCGCGATAAGCGGCGAAGCGCACGAAATTGCGTGTGAATATATCGCACGCCAAAAACACGAAGTAAATGTACCGGATGAAACGTGGCGAAGTGTTGTCGAAATCGCGAAACCGTATATGTCCGCTTTTGCGGAACCAACGTTTAATGAAGCGGGAATTTTACGTTACGAGAGAAAAACACCATCAATGTGTCCGATATGCGAACGTACACACGATTCGAACGGAATGTATATTACGCTTAATCCGAGAACATACGAAATACAATTACGATGTTTTCAAATGGGTAGTAAATTTTATTCGTTAGGTTTTGCCGAAAATACAAGCTATGACGATTACACAAATGAAGAAATATGGAATTTTATTCCGACAACAACAGCGTCGAAAGAGCCGCCAAAAATCGTCGCACAAAACGCAAACTATATAAACGATCTTGTAAAGGGTGTTATAACTGGTAGAGAAATTAACACAAATAGACGCGCAATTTTCGGGAAAAAAACGATGCAACAAGTCGTCGCAGTTTATCCGAAAATTTTAACTGCTAAAGAAATTAATAAAACTAGCGAATTTTCGCATTATGAAGTTGATGATTGCGAAATTTGCGCAAACAAATGTCAAGAAATTCGTGTATATTTAAATGAAAAAAAGATAAAATGTATTTATGGAGAAAAAACTTTTTAAAAAAATAAAACTAATATTGAAAATTCGAAGAATTGAGATTTAATAAATTTGAAAATTCGAAAATTGTGACTTTTTTTGGAAAAAATAAAAAACAAAATATATGTTTTTAAATTCGAAAAAAAGTTCGAAGAAAATTCAAAAATGTGGAAGAATATATTTTATTCAATAATCGTTTTGATCGTGTTGTTGTCGTTATATTTTGCGGCATTTACGAAAGAAGGTATGCAGCAAGATATAATCGACATACCACCGATGCCTAAAACACCGCAATTAGACTATTCCGAAGATATCAACTCGTATATAAACGAAGTCCAAAATGAAAAGAAAAATACACGTGAAGGATTTTATTTAACATATCGACCACATATGTTTACTGGTATGGAAGACAGATCTTATATGCGATTTTGGCCTACACAGCACAGCGTATATTTTTAAAACAAAATTAAAATCAAATAAATTTAAAATTAAAATTAAAAAAAAATCGAAAAAAATTTAAAAGTAATATTATATTTTTTTAAAATTTAAAAAAATGGAGAAAAAATTCGATATTTCAGATGCGGAAACTGTTGCTCCAGCGATAGGAATCGAATGGCAAACCGTTCGATTTACGCCGAAAGATTTAGCGCAAGGTATGAATGTTGAATTAGAACACGGAAAACGTGATAGTCAAACAAATGTTACGGACGATGATCCTATTTCAACTGCAAAGATAGCATTAGCGCATCTAAAAGAATCGTATTTATATTATAGAGATTTGGAAATATTAGAAGAATGTGAGAAAAAACTCGGTAAAATAAAATGCAAATCAAAATCATCAAAATCAAAAACACCAAAATCGAAATCCAGAAAATCAAAGTCAAAATAATTTAAAATGTCGTCATTATCAGAATTCGCATACAATGCGATTAAAAGCGGTTCGATTAAGCAATTTTACGAGTATCAGAGTCAACGACCATTACTTCACATCGATGTTTTATATTTAGCGATTAACAACGATGATCTAACCGCTTTACAATTTATATTTAATACTATTTTGGTAACAAAAGAAACCATAGTTGTATTAAAAGAATACGCAGAAAATAACGAAAAAACAAAATGTTTTGATTGGTTAAAAACATATATCGAAAATTAAATAAAAATTAAAAATTAAAAATTGAATTTTTTTTTAAGTGATTAAAAACTACGAACTAAAATATTTTAAAACTTTTAAAAATAAATTTAGAAAATAAAAATGGACGAAGTAAAAAATGACGATAAAAAAAATGACAATGTAAACGATGCGAACGCGGTAAAAAATGACGATAATAAAAATGACGAAGCCGTAAAACACGGTTCACCATCTCGTTTTAATAAAGATAATCGAATCACTGATTCGGAACTTAAAGACTATGCCGAAAAATATTATAAAGCGGGATTTTCGACGTTATTGTTAAACGGTAAACAACCGGTATATTCCGGTTGGACGGAAAGGCAACCATACGAAGCATATTTACATTTAATTAATTATCTAGAAAAAAACCGAGAAAGAACATTACTTAAACTTCAAAAGCGCGGACTAACTGATAAAGAACTTGTCGATAGAGCCGAAAATTTTAGTTCTGGTTTTAATATCGGTATCGTATGCGGTAATTTATCCGGTATATTTGTAATCGATATTGATGCAAAAAATTACGGATTGGAAACGTGGAATAAAATTATTTCGAGAAATGGTAACATCGATACATTGACCGTGTCTACGGGTGGTGGTGGATTTCATATTTACTTACGTTATACCGATCGTTTTGACCAGATTGGAAATCGTATTAGTAGTATAACAGACGAAAACGGAAATCGAGTCAGTATTGATATTCGGACAAATCGCGGATATGTTGCGGCTCCACCGAGTATTCATCCGAAATCGGGATTTAGATACGCATTTATTTCGGAACATGAAGACGGTGAAATTCCCACAAATATTGCGGAAATGCCTGACTGGTTATTTAAAATTATTACTAGTGGTTCGTCACTTCTGCCGGGCGATAATCCAGTTGCAAAGCCAATTGAATATAAAACAATAGCATTTCGAACCGAAAATGCCGAAAATGACGAAAATAACAAAAGCGAACCTAAACCCGTGAAAAAGGTAACGCCGTATCAAACACATTGTTTAAATGCGGTTGCATCGATGATTAATCAATTACCTAATGATACATTAAAAATGGTGATGGACGATATCAAAAAAAAATTACATATTGAAGACGAAAAATAATATTTTCATATTTTCAATATTTTTTTAAAATTTTTAATTCATTTAACTTCTTATTTTTTTTAAAATTTAATTTTTTAAAATATATCTGACCTATCTTTTTAAAAAAAAATATACACAAGTCTATTTTTAAGATGGTTGATGTAATCGCAATTATCATCGCAATTATCACCGTAATTATTATCGTTGCTATACAAATTTACGATAAACATACAATTAAATCCGGGTTTAATGCGGCTGTATCCGCTTACTTGGGTAAAGATGATTATCCATATTATACTAAAATAGACGACAATATTATTTTAGGCTCGAAATACGTAACAAATGACGAATTAATTAATATGGGAGTTACAAATGTTGTCAGTATTTTAGCGCAAGATAATCGTGTCGACATGCCGACATCAAAATGGAATCGATCGGTATCCGCTCATATTGCACCAAAATTAGAAATAAATATTAATGATTTACCAATCGAAGATATTATAGCAGCTGCGGAAAAAGCGGTGCCGTATATAAATTCAGTCGTTAAAAATGGCGGAAAGGTATACGTACATTGCGTAATGGGTATTTCGCGTTCAGCTTCCATAGTTATCGCGTATTATATGGCAAAAAATAAATGGGATTATTATCGCGCGTTTAATTATGTTTCGGCCATTAGACCGATTATTCAACCAAATATCGGATTCGAACTACAATTATCCGGTGCAACAAATTCATTAGATAAATTATACGCTTTATTAGATTAAAGATTAATAAAGATTAATCAAGGTTAATCGGAAATACGTTCCCAAACGTTTCCATTTGCCCAATATATAGCATTAGCTGTTGAATGGCCTTTCGTGCTATATTTATCCCACCAATAACCATCGGCGAAATAAACGGTAGTTATATTTCCGGGTGGTTCATTTAAATTTGTGACGAAGATAGTTGTTTCGTCAACTGGATAACGTTTCAATTCTAAAATCATTTTTGATTCATCACCATAACCGGTATTTGTACGATATTTTCCATTATTTGGAGCTATCATGGATACGAAGCCATCTTTTTTGCGAATTTCAAAACCAAGGCGATATAATGCCAAAACGAAAATCGCAATTATGATTGCAATTCTTATTAAAGCCGTCCACATTTTTTTTAATAAAAATTTTAGAAATTCAGATTTAAAAAATATAAAAAAATAACCGATATAAAAACGCGATAATTTTTGCAAAAAAAATAATTTAAATGCCGAAAAAAAATAAATCGATGTCAAGTGCGAATAAAAATCGCGCAAAATCACATTCAAAATTGCGAGCAAAATCGCGCGCAAAATTACATTCAAAATCTCGCGCAAAATCACGTTCAAAATCGCGCGCAAAAAAAGAAAGCGAATATAAAATAGTTTATCGACATAAAGATGTAATTATTCCAGAGCCCGAACATAAATTTCGCCTCGAATTAACCGACGAAGAAAAAAGCGGTATTGCGCAGAGAATAATCGATTATTTAGATTCAATCGGTGCACGATACGGACTTACCGAAAAACGTGCCATAGAATTAATTAATGAGGCGGTAAATAAAACCGTAGTATCGTACTCTACCCGGTCTAATGTTAGCGAAATACTTAAAAATTCAATCATTGATAATATTGTTAAATCATATATCGAAGGCGCGAAATTTGCGACAATATTAACTCACCATTCATTTAAATAATTGTCAATTTCATTAAGTTCATTAAGTTCACCGTTTTCATATGTATTCATAGCATTATTAAAACCCGCTAAAAATGCTTCAGCTGCAACTTCTGGATCTAATGTTTCGTCTAAAATAAAACTTATACCGTTGCATTCTATCGACAATTCGTATACAGTCGATATATCGGACTCGCCTGCATTAATCGATTCCGCATCTAAATATAATGTATTCATATTGTTACTAAATACGAAACTAATTTAACTGTAATTTTTTTTTCATTTTTTTTTAATTTTCAATTTTTTTTTAATTTTCAATTTTTTGATTTAAGCGCTTTTATAGCTTCGGTCCATACTTCGTTAAATCCGATTTGAAATGCAGTTAAAATGTCTTCCGGTGATTCCGGATATTGTGCGATATCTCGTAACATTTTACTAACCAATGCAGTCGAGTTAATTTTTCCCGCATCGTAGGCGGAGGATATACAATACGTTTCGCTTTTTTTCTTTGCTTTTTTTATCTTCGGCATTTTTTTATTTTTATAATTTCTTTTTAACTTTGAATAAAAAAACTTTTTAAAATTAAATATCCGTATAAATATTTAAACTTTTAAATTTAATAATATTTTAGAGGTTAAAATAAAAATTAAAAAAAATAAAAATTAAAAATTAAAAATTAAAAAAAATAAAAATTAAAAAAATAAAAATTAAAAATTAAAAAAAATAATAAAAGTAAAATGATTTTTGAAGATAGTAGTGGATCAGATTACGACATTTTGCGAAAACGAACTATACGTAATCGGGTTAAAGGATTCATAGTTTTGATTCGTGAAATAAACGATCCTGAAATATTAGTGGTTAAAGAATGTTACGGACAATACGGACTACCCGGCGGAAGTAAAGATAAACGAGATGTAACACCATTAGATTGTGCAAAGCGCGAATTTCGCGAAGAAGTAGGACTATCGCTACCAAAAACAAATTTCTTAGAATGTAGCGTTTTTAGGTATAAACGAGTTATTTATAACATGTACACAACGACTACCGAAGCGTCTATTCCGGAATTTTCTAAATCATATGGAGAAATTCGCGGCTTACGATGGATTAAATTATCGAATGTTACGAAACCGCACATATTAGCAAAGTTTCGCCCTTGTTTTCAAATTTATATGAAAGTGTTAATTCAAGTTATTAAACATACAATTTGTACTAAATGTTTGTTAGAATTAGATAATTTACGTGTTTGAAAAAAAAAATGAAAATAAAAAAAAATTGATTTTTTTGATTTCCAGATATCATTTTACTCTGTTTTACAACGGCAAATCATGGCAGTGTTGGCCAATATTGAATCTATCAATCGGAAGATTTCGGGTCTTTTGCGAGGCGGAAAAGTAGACGAAGCTAAAAAACAGGTTGAGACATTTGTTGCATTTTACAAATTGGAGGAGACCGATGATTGTGAGATAATTCACGTGCAAAAACGCATTTGCAAATCGAATTTTTGTGATTTCAAATTCGATGATAATGTGAGAACGATCTTGCAGTCGTATGTACAAAAGAAACCACAGAAACAAACACCGAGTTTTGCATGTTCTGCGAAAAAGATTCCATCGGATCAATCGGTATCGACGAGTGTTCCAAGTTCTAGTGATTCAGCTAATATATGCCGACAGGTGCGAGAACGTGAGAAGACAAATGAAAACAATATTGGAACGAAAACGCAGGATAAGAAATCAATTACCGAAAGTAACAACACCTACAATGCGTATGAAGACTATGACTGTGATTATTATTACGATGAACACAAATCATTTGGCAACACCGAATCGAACGAATCGACATCGCACGACACAGGTTCGGTTAACGCATTGTTACTAAATGCAGTCGCGGAATTCAATCAGTGTCCCCAGTCGATTCTGCTTCTTGACGAACAAAACGAAAATCAACTGATAACAGATGCTGCAATTTTTCCGCAATTATCGAAAACGACAGAACGACAAAGCTTGCCTACATCTGCGGAAGAAATCAAACTCGTAAAAGTCGACGATAAGTCAGTTTCACTGATACCAAAAACAGATGAATTACGCAGACAAGTTGTGTCGGCGGTTATACCACCGGTGATTCAAACAATTCACGAAGGCGGACAAATTGCTTCGAAATACTCAAAGGTGATGGTCCAAAAAGGCAGACGAATTGGATCAGAATTGTCAAAAATGATATTTCTGCAGATATGTAAATTATTTACATTGTTATCTTCGTTATATTTTCAGTACGGAACGAAGAAAACGGCAGATGAATGCATTGACAACAGTGAAGTTGACAATATCGAAGTTAGTGAAAGCGCAAACAATTCGCCAAACAAGTCGGAAACAGACAAACAAGACAGTTCGCTCACATCGGAAGAAGAGGTCAATTTAGTAATGTCCGTGAAAACGGAGCAAACAGAAAGCAAAAGCACTTTGCAATCAACTGAAGTCACTGAAAAAGACGAAGAGTACCTCAATTTGATACAGACACTTATGACAAACCTCAATGCCATTATTAACAAAGTCAAAAATACAAAGAATATAGAAGAATTCAAAAGTATCAAAGGCATCCCGTTGCAATTAACCGAAATTAATGTGGCTATGACCGCGTTGAATAACCTTTGCCTGCCAAAGAAAAAGATGTGAAGTTTGTGTTTTTATTTTTTTTTAAAAAAATGATTTTTTTCATTAAAAGTTTTTTAAGAAAAATCTTTTTATTTTTTTTAAAAATCGGTTTCTAATTTTCAATTTTCAATTTCGATTTTTATTTTTTTTATGAACAAACTATAATGTTATTTAAAAACATTTTAAAAACATTTTAAAAAAGTATTTTAAAAAAATGGATATATTTGACGGATTTTTTATCGCGATTTTAGTCGTGTTTTTAATCGTATTTTTATTCAAAATTTCGCCAAAAAAATATATTTCTGGCAATAAAAAAAATGAAAACAAAAATGAAGGATTTGAAGACACTCCACAAGACGTAGATACGCATCTCGCATTATACGTTGCAGCTAAAAGTGTTGCAGATGCTAACTCCGCAAGTAGTGCTCGATTTTTCGATCTAGAAAAAAAATCAAATCCAGATGATTGGTTTAAATTTGCCGGATTTAGTCGTAAAATGATTAATGGATTAAGTGTTGGTTACGCTGCAGAAACCGCTAAAGAATACGCGCTAACCGTAAATTTAAGCGACGTAATGGACGAATTAAGTCATTATGTTCCGCCAAAAGAGTTCGCGCAAATTAAAATAATTGCGGATTCCGTCGAATTTTCGTCAGACAACGCCGGAACATCTATTGCAATTATTGACGTCGCATACGTAACGTTGTTTTTAACACGACGTTTTGTTCCTGCTAATGGTCTTTGGCACGCGGCAGACGCGGTTTCCGCGGTATGTTTGAGTGCGCTTAGGCAGCCAAATGTTACGGCAATAGATCGATATGGAACATTACCAGTTGAAAAAAATACGCGCGAATTAGCGCAAACATTTATTGATGATCCGCAACTTGTCACGAAAATTTCGCAAACGACACAAACTGCATTTACGCGCGCAACGGATTGGTATAGTCGCGTTGAACGCGTATCCGAAGATCGTCTTGCTAATATTATTGAGTCGAGTTATTAACGAAATTTGCAACAATTTCGACAATTTCGTCATCTCCGCCGTTTGAAATGCGAAAATCTCGCGTGGTATTTATATATAAAACGGGGGTCGTTTCGCCATCTAACGCAACTTTGCCAACACCGTACGAAAATCCGTCTATTTTTTTCGGAATATTTTCCGTGTTGTTAATATCGCCAAATTTCGCCGTTTGTTGCGCGTGTAATTCGGTTTGATATTTTATATCGACCGTTTCGCCGATTCTAGCGCGATTTGCAATACGTTCCATTGTAACGTCTATAGGAGGATCGAGAACGATATATCCCGCGATTTTAATACCTATTTTACGTAAAAATATTTGCCATTTTTCGTAACATAAATTATATGCACGCAATTCGACATCCGTAAATTTTCCGTCATTTTGTAGCATTTCGCCAAAAATATGTTTATCGGCAGTTACGGATCGTTCCGTAATAACAACGACATTTTCATCGAGGTCGATAACTTGTGTCGCGATATCTATCGCACGTGTGGCAAAAGTAATACTTTGAAACGGATACGAATTTTTTTGCGGATCCGCATAAAAATCCGCTAATAAACCGGAGTCTTTCCAACATTCAACAGGTTCGAAAATAACATGCACATTTTTTTGAACAAATACCGGTAATCGTTCACGCAACAGTGTAACGAATTCCGTTTTACCGGCCCCGATTACACCTTCAACAGAAAATAAAAATCTCTTAAGCATTTTTTAAAATAATATAATAAAAAATTATTTTTCAATTTTTAAATCATTTAACTTCGAAATTTTTCAATTCAACTTTATATTTTTATTGTTTTTTATTTTTTTTATTTTTTATTTTTTTTAATTTTTAAAATTTGAATTTGGTATTTTATTAAATTCAAAAAAAATCTTAAACTTTTTAAAAAAAAATAAACCATTCAAAAAAAAATAAACCATTCAAAAAAATAAAAAGTAAAAACAATCATGCAAAATTTACTAGTTGCCTGTGAAAATGGTGATGTTAACGCAGTAAATTTTGCAATAGCACATGGAGCCTCGGATTGGAATATGGGTTTACGTGGTGCTTGTAAAAGCGGACAGATTGCGTTAGCGGAATTGATGATCGTACATGGCGCCTCGGATTGGGACGTGGGTTTAGTCGAAGCTTGCGGATGCGGACATATTGCGTTAGCGGAATTGATGATCGCACATGGTGCGACAAATTGGGATGAATGTTTATACGAGGCATGCGAATGCGGACATATAGAGCTAGCGGAATTGATGATCGCACATGGTGCGACAGATTTGAATGAAGGTTTGTGCGAGGCATGCGAATATGGACAAATCGCGTTAGTGGAATTGACGATCGCACATGGAGCCTCGGATTGGGATGGAGGTTTAGTTGAAGCTTGCGAAGGCGGTCAAATAGAGCTAGCGGAAATGATGCTTGCACATGGCGCCACGAATTGGGACGGGGGTTTACGTGGTGCTTGCGAAGGCGGTCAAATAGAGCTAGCGGAAATGATGATCGCACATGGAGCTTCGGATTGGAATGGTGGTTTAAGCGCTGCATGTAGAAGTAGACATATTAAACTAATAAAATTGATGCTTGCACATGGCGCCACGAATTGGGATATAATTTATCGCTGCAGTCAAGATATGAAAGAATATATTAAAGCACAACAAAAAATACACAATGCGAAAGCAGCACCGATAATTCGCATGCTACGTCGTTTTATTAAACGGTTGCGTGCAAAACGTATTCAGCGATGGTGGCGTAGTACGTATCCACTATGGAGAGAATTAGCATACGCACCTCCAAATGGTATACGTTATCGACAAAGTTATGAACATTTTGAAAAATTGAAAAATAAATTTTAAATAAAAATGAAAATAAATTTTAAATAAAAGTTAAAATTAAAAAAAAATAAAAATGAAAATAAATTTTAAATAAAAGTTACAATTAAAAAAAAATAAAAATGAAAATAAATTTTAAATAAAATAAAAATAAATTTTAAAATTTGAATTTGTTTTTTTATAAAATTCAAAAAAACAATTTAAAAATAATACAAAAAAACAAATCAAAAAAATAATACAAAAAAAACGTAACGAAATGAATCTTGCCAATGACCAAATTTTAAATTTTGTGTGTTCAAATTACGACGATATACCCGATTTTAATTACGAAATGCTCGATCAAGTTGCGGTGCAACTATGTGAATTACATACGCGACATCCCGAAGTCTTATTAAAATTATACGATTTATTTAATCACGGTGCATTACCATTCCGTGCGTTACATCGCGTCGGCGAACTCGGTAACGTTCGTTTGTTTGTTATTTTAGTATCGTACGTAAAAACAATTCGCGATATTGTCGCAAATGATATCGTTAAAAGTAGCGAAGACAGCAGACTCTCTTCCGCAAATTTTGCGAATTGTCTATACGATATTGTATCACGTTTACAAGGAGATCGGGACGAAGTTTTATCATATATCGATAAAACTATCGTAGACTCAATGGCGAAATTATATAAAAATGGATTTTCGGACGTTATTCCGATTGTTATTAATACGCCAGGTATCAGTGTATTGGTTTATACAGCTGTTGAAAATAGCGATACTGATGTAGTCGAATATATCGCTAAACATACTACAATCGATTACGCCGCACTACTTACGTACGCATTTCAAGTAAAATCCGACAAAAAAACCGTTCGCTTTATTTTCGAAAAATATGCCGGTAGGAAAATTTCCGCTATGGAATTTAGTTTACTAAGTATGGATATAGCAAAATTTCAAAAAAGCATAAAATTTTGAAAATAAAATATTAAAAACTAAAAATTAAATTCGAAACACGAAATATTAAAAATTCGAATAAAATGGATTCGATCGAAACAATAACCGCAAAATATTTTGACGCGGTTGAAAAACACGATATAAAAAGTTTATTTAGATATCACATCGATTATCCGGAATATGCAAACACGTTAAAACACTCGGCATTAACACGTACTGACGACGCGGATACCGTATTATTTTTATTACAAACTGGAGCGGACCCGTCCGAAACTAAGTTCAAATGTGTTCGCAATTTTTTACTTGCAGACGATTTGAACATGGCTGATCATATATATATAAACCGTTCCGTAAATCCTACTGTAACTATTTGGCATATTATCATAACAGAATCGCTATTAACGGATGCGGTTGCGGAATACGAATTCGCGTGTAAGCATACATTATTATGCGATACGAGCGATATTTGGTTTGAACGAGCCGTACAGAAAGACGCATACGGCATAGCGAGTTTTATTCTCGAATCGCATTCCGGATTTCGCGGAGTTGAAATTACCGTTTCAAATACGAATACTTCGTGGTGGATATCGCAGCTCGAGCCGCAAATTACGCGAATTTACGCGCAAGTTTCCGCGACAGAACGCGTCGAATTTCTCGCGTTTTCATCCAAAGAAAATCGCGAATTTTGCGCGCAATTAGTCGCGCAATTTCCGTTAAATGATCGCGAAATAGAATTACTTCGCTTGCGTAAAGACAAAATAGGCATTGATTTTTACCGCGAAATAGTCGATAATTTTCTTGCGCGATTCGAAATGACGTGTTCAAGCGAAGAAATTTACGATATTTCAGTCGCAAATTTCGTAAATTTACGCGACTTAAACGCGAAAAAGATAACACGGGAAATTTACTTTTCCCGTGCAGCAGAAAAATGCGCGGAAAATGAAGCGTTTTACATTTTTAAAAATGTTGAATTTCGCGAAAATGAGGCGATTTTTGCGCAAAAAATTGCGCATTTTTTACGCGGAGACGAAAAAATTCGCGAAGTTTTTGATTTATTATCGCAAAATATTCCGCTTTGCGACTTGATGTGCGAAACTTTTTGGAAAAATAACGCGTGTATGGTGAAGTTGCGCGAGTCTGATTCGGTGATTTTGCAGCGAAAAAATGCGAATTTATTCGCAACTACGTTTGATCACGCGCTTTTACGCCGACTTTTTGCGCGATTTTTCTATACGCAAGCGGAAATTTTTACGCTTTATGCGAGCGCAACATCCGTTTTTGTATCCAATTTAGACGAAAAAAATAAACAATCTGAAACTTTACGTCTTTTATTGAACCAATTTGGTGCTATTTCTCGTGACGAATTACGCGAAATTTTAGTAAAAACGATGCTTACGGGTGACGAAATTACGACGAAATTTGTTGCGGAAATGGCGGATAACGACGATAAAATTGCGTGTATTAAACGCGTAGCAGATAAAGATGAGTTCGTTCAAATTTGCGATATTTTGCGCGATTTATTACGCGAATTACCTCGCGACACGATATTGGAACTATCAAAACAATATTTAAAAACAAATATTATCGCAAAAAAAATACACGCCGCGATATTTTGGTACGTCGAAATTGAAAAAATCGAAGAAAATAACGGTGAATTTGGTTTATTTAACGCATTCAAAACGCTAATTTTGCGTATAAAATTTCTGAAAAACAATACGTTAAAACGTCTCGCGATAAGAGCGGTGCGAAAATTACCACGTCAATTATGTCGAAAATATTTACCCAATAACTTATATTACGCGACATTTTGAGTTGTATTTGATGTTTGCGTAAACATAATTATTGTGCCCATTACCGCAATTATTATCGCAAAAATAATTATTAGCATCCACATTAACATATTATCGGATTTTGATTCAGTTGATTCAGTTGATTCAGTTGATTCGTTTACTTTACTTATATCTGCGACATCGCTTATATTTGACGTATCTGCGACATCGCTTGTAACATCGCCGGAATCGTCTACCTTCGTCGCTAATTGTAACGCATTTTTTTCGCGTTGTGTATCCGCTAATAGTGCAACTGCTTGATCATTTTTTGCGCGAGCATTATCGACAGCTTCTACACTTTGCGCTAATTGTTGATATGAATTAGCAACTACGGACGATACGCAACTTGATGCCATCGAAATATTACGCATAATATTATTACTACCGGTTACGTTTAGTAATTGGTTACATTGCACACAACTAATATTAATGTTAATTGTCGGAATCTGCGCCATTTGACACATACCGGCGTAATCTGGTTCCGTTGGTTTTAACGCGTTCATTAACGAAACGTTTTGATTAATTACGTCGGGTTTTAGCGCGCATTCTATATATTCAAAGCCAAATGACATACCGCTCGTTCCACCCGTATAATCGTAATCACCGCCAAAATCGTTTCGGCACATTTGTCCACGGCCGCCGGCATCAACTAAAATTGAGACTTTATTTTTTGACCATTTTTTTTGCGGATCTGATGCGGCAGTTACTTTCGTTTTCCATTCAGCAAGTGCGGTAGCATATGGCGCATTAAGGTTGTAAACGCAATTTGCGCGTTTTTCGTCGGATTTTACTATTATATCTTTTATTTGATTTATTATTACTTGTATTTGTTCGACAGCCGCTTCGCATTGTGATTTTTGATTTCGCGCTGCGGTATATTTAGTCATGGCTTCGCCTAAATTATCTCCAGTTGATGCTACTTGTGCCTGTAATGCTTTTTCTTGCGCTTCGAGTTGTAATAAACGAGCTTGCGCTTCACTTTCGGTTAATCCTTCGCGCAAAACGACTAGTTTCTCGCGTTTTAAATAAACATCTTTGATTTGTATTGGTATGCTAAAATTGGCAAGATATTGGCGTACATTCTCATTTGTTAATGCGTTTAGTTTATAAAGAATATCGAGTTTTGTATATACCGCAGCAGCCGGAAATCGTATATCGGTAAATAAATCGGAATATTCTATAATTCCGTATTCGCCGCCGCGAAGTTCTAAATACTTGTCAATTAGCACTTGTGCTAATTTTTCAGTGACGTAAATTTGCGTCATTTCTTTAAAATATAGATATATTTATATACTTAAATTTAAGTATTTTTCGAAAATAAAAAAGAAATAAAAAAAGAAATAAAAAAAAAGGAAAAAATAAAGGAAAAAATAAAAGAAAATAAAACTTTAAACTTTTCAAAATCAAATTTAAAAATTAAAAAAAAATTGAAAAAAAAATTTCGAAGAAACAATTTTACTCAGTTTTCGACTTCTCCCAAACGATGACTACCCATCACGATAGTTGGGCCGATATTGACGATGAGGAAGCCGATATGATCAATGAGGAGGCTGAACGCGCGGCTCGTGAGGCAAGTGAAGAATACGACCAAATTAACAACCACCATTCACCCTGTTTCACGATTGCGACTGAAACAAAAACCGAAATTGTCAAATCAACCGCAAAAATAACTACTATTACCGAAACGAATGAATCTGAATTGAGTAACGAGTTGAGTAACGAATTGAGTAACGAATTGAGTAACGAGTTGAGTGACTCCGAAATGAGCAAAACCAATTTGAATGATTCGAGTGAATCTAATTCGAATGAAAACTCAATTACCGGTATTCTACACGAATTCGCTGCGTGTAAACGAGCTGCTTTATCCGCGTCGAAGGCGGCTTACGATATATTCTTAGCCGATCCGAATATACTATGCATGCAAAAAGAAATATGCGTAACTGACGTACTCGTGGTATTTTCGTGGGATCCAATTTCGCCAAAAATCATCGCGATGGATGTAAATAAAAATGGAAAAATGCAAATTTCGGATCGAAATTTGAACCTCAATCCGAAACCAAGTGTGTGGGCATACGCGAGAAATGATCGTATTCAATTTACAATTTGTGGATTCAGTTCGATGTGCGGTATCGTTGCATTTCGCGCCTTCTCAGTTTCCGTTGTTGAATCACAAACGATTCAACGTGCTGGTTATATCGTACTATGTATGTACGATATTTATCATTTGGATGAAATTGGCTGCGAATTTCGATGTAACGATTATATCGGAAAAACGATGTTTGTCGATGAAGAAAGCATCGTAGATTGGTGTTCCGACTCTGATGTTGAATTGATAAAACACGCGAAATATCCCGTACTTGAACGCCTCGTCCGCGTGTGGGAACGTATGAAAATCATGGATGTTTCAGAATTGCGTTTAAATTTAACAGACTTATTGTCTGTGCAAAAATTTTCGTATTGGGACGATGACAAAAAACAATGGCACATTTCGAATACGTACAATTCGCAATTCAACGATCTCATACCGGATAACGAATATTATTTATCGAAAATTTCGCGTCGTTTACCAAAAAATTACGCGATTAATTACGCGCAATTCGTCGGATGTTGCCGACAATCCGCGTTCGAAACGGAGACAGTTCCGTTCATTTCTTCCGATTATGCGGAACCAGATTTTAATGCGTTTTACACGGGGAGACTGTTCCGTTTACCGAGCGCTGTGGTACTTCCACAAGAGAACACGCGAATTTGTTGCGAATTTGCGGCCAATGGTTCGATAACGAAGTGGTTCGTATGTTCACCGCAATTCGAAGCGATTTTTAACATCGTAAAGAGGCGAGATCTATCGAAAATTGACAACGAACAATTTGTCGAATTTTTGAAAACGACCAGTCACGTTCCGAATCCAATTACGGGTTATTACCCACCTCCAATAAAACATTACGAAGAATTCGCTACAGCATCTACCGTCGGATATATCACATTACTAATGTTAATTGCGAATCGTACTGAGGCAATTAACGATTGCAACAATGCGATCCGTATCACCGCAACGACCGTCGAAAAATTTGGCGACTATTTGAGAAAAAAAATGCTTTGGATGTGTGACGATAAGTTTTGGTTTTAAACAATGCAAGTTTTATTTTTCTTGTGATTTTTTTTAATAGTATCCGCAGTCGCGGCGACAGCATCGCTAATTTCCGCGTCCGTTAGTGGTTTGTTCCAATCTATTTTTATTACGGGTATGTATTGCGCGATATCGCGCATAAATTCGTCGTAATAACTGTGAAGTTTTTGTAAGTATTCTAGCGAAATTTTTCCGCGCTCAACTTCTCTATTGCGAATTCCAATTCGTCTAAAACTTTCCGCGGGATCGACGTCTAGGTATATAATATAATCCGGTCGGCCCATATGATTTTTAAGTACATTAAACATTTCAAGATATGTTTTAAATTCTATATCGGTCATAAAACCCATGTCTGTTAACATTCTAGCAAATATTTGATCTTCATATATAGATCTATCGGAAACACCTCCGGTTACTCCACATAATATATATTGTTGTTGTTGAAAACGAATTGAAGCAAGTTTTACTTGAAGAGCAAATGAATACTTTTTCATATCGTTATAAAATGCGCTTAATAATTCATTATCGGCAATTGGTTCGTAGTACGCATCGAGATCTAAAAATTTCGCCAGTTCCGTGGCAAACGTAGTTTTTCCGGCACCGATCAGACCTGCCACCGCAATAAAAGGTTCTCGAAAATTAGTCGCCATCGTTATTTATTACCGGATAAAAAATTCAATTTTTAAAAATTCGTCAAAAAATTATAAATTTTACGGATTTTTTCGATGAAACATAACAAAAAATATAAATTTTACGGATTTTTTCGATGAAACATAACAAAAAATTAAACTTTTTTTAAAAAAAATAGATTTGGACTTTTTTGGAAAAATCGGAAAATTGGAAAAAATTAGGTCGCGCACCGGGTGCGCAAGGAAAGGTTACGCTGCGTGATAGGCGCGCAAGGAATTTTTAGCGGTGCGCAGAGTAAAAAAATATGTTTTCGGAAAAAAACCCGCTAAAATTGCTAGGCTTTTGGCTACAGATTTTTTAAAGTCGGTCTATTTTCGAATTTTTTACTTCGTATGCTTCACATCTAGATGATGTTAAGTATCGAATAAATTTAATCTATGGTAAACAGGGAATTAACATTTTTTTTCCCTGTCGACATGGTGCACCAATCGGATCAGTTACGCAATAATCGTAAAATTTTCCGGCTAAAATTCGTCGACTACCAGAACCAACAAACGTATTAAATGTGTCAGAATAATCCGTAGCCGTTTCGGCATAATTTGGGCGCATAATGTTGTCATGCCATTTAATCAATCCGCACGATGTTTTACTTATTGTATCGGATGGTTCTGCTACACATGGCAATCCTTTTAATCGTACTCGTTCAGCTTGTTCCGAAGACGGATATCGGTTGTAATATGTCGCATAAGTTTTTGCGAGTGATGGTACTGATCTACCGCTATTTTTTGCCTCATCATGTAACCATTGCGGGTAACACCATGTTTCGTCATATAAAGGTATATTATCCGCGTCTTTCGCGCAATTTGTCGTATTAGTTACGCACGTACTAGAATCACGAAGTATCGGTTGTTTTGGTAAACAAGGTACTCCCATAACGCGTGCGGCATCACATTCGCGACTAAATGGTTCGTCGCGGCATGTAGACCAATACCGTTGCGCTTCCGCAACGATATCGGCTCCGCGTACTTTGGTCGCATTTTTAAACGCATCAGAATAACACCACGAATACGCGTATTTTGGCATAACAGTATCACTATCAATGCATGCGATATTTTCACATTTATCGATCGTGTACGGATCCGGATATTGCGCGATGCCCGGAATATTCATCGAACGGCCGATACTACACGCGGCTCCGTATGGGTTTGCATCGCAATCGCGTAAATAACGTGTAGCTAAATAATCCGGTGTATATCCTAACGCATCGGCTTCGGCTATTAAACGCGAACTAAAGCACGTATTACGCGTAAAAATCGGTTTACCAGCTGCATCAAAAGACGCTGGTACGCACGCGTTTTCGTCGTATTTTGGTCGTGGTGGGAGACATGGAACACCGATCCGCCGTGCTTTTGCGCATTCGTCGTTATTTGTGTCGGCGTAACACGATAACCAAAATTCGCGCGCTTTGTTCGCGATATCCCAACCGTTTTTGGCGGCCTCATCACGATACGATTTCGGATAACACCACGAATACGCGTATGTCGGAGGTTTACCCGTAGCCAAATCAGCCGTTCCGCACGTGTATTGCGAATCTATTGGTGTAACGGAATCCAAACTTGATTTTGTACCACCTAATTCAAGTGAGGACGGTACGCATTTATCATCCGGTAAAACGGACGGTGTTTGTACGCATGGCACGCCTAAACGTCGCGCTTCTGCACACGCAGCACTAAGCGGATTATCGCGACAATATTTCCAATACATACGTGACATCGTCCACGGTGTTGTGCCGCGCTTCGCCGCTTCTGCGACTAATGTGGCGGGATAACGCCACAACCTACTCAATGACATACCAGCCGGTAAATCATTTGCGATTCCGTAATCATTTTCCGGATTCGAACAAGATGGTGTTATTGTTGCCGTCAATTCGCTATATTGCGGTAATTTTGGCAAACATGGCACACCGAGCATTCGAGCCTGCGTACACGGAGCGCCTTCCGGATCGATTGCGCAATATTGCCAAAATTCTCGTGAAGCAATTGGTGCGCTAACTCCAGTCGATGCGGCCCATTCGCGTAATCGGTCGGGATAACACCACGAATACGCGTATTCTGGTGGATGTAAACGTGTGAGTTCACCCGTTTTAAACGAATATTCCGCGTATCCACCACATCCGTAATCGTCGACGGTATTACCTTCGGTTGCGCTTATATCGAATGTTTGCGCGGTTATAGCGGATTCAGATACGCATTTATCAGCCGGTGCCGTATCGGCTGCGGCTGGAAGGCCAGGTACACCTAAACGACGTCCGTGAGCACATGCAGAACTGTCTGCGTCTTTTGCACATGATATCCAAAAATGTCGCGAAATTGTGGGTACGTCCCATCCGTTGACGCGACTTGATTCGATCAGTTCGATTGGATAGCAATGCGTATAATTATACGATGGAAACCCATTTTCGTCGTAATTTTTAACATCAGACGGATCGAACCAAACGCATTTATCCGGTGATGCAACGTCTGGCGTATTTGCAACTCCAGGTACGCGATATCGTCTCGCCTGTGCACATGCGGGACTAGTCGGATCCTTCACGCATTCCCAATATAAATTACGCGCATATTTTGCCGGTGTTGTACCGACTTCGGCTGCCGACGCTATTATTTCGTCACCGTAACACCAGCTATCCGCAAATTCCGGCGGAGATCCATCCGCTAAAATTACGGGGGCTAAACACGTTGATTTATCATACACTGGTAATTTTCGCAAACATGGAACGCCTAATTCGCGTCCCGCATTACATATAGGACTTGTTGGATCCGCGTTGCATTCGCGCCAAAATGCCGAGGCTTTATCCGCAAATGCGACGCCTTTACCGCGAGCTTCTTCAATAAATGGCAATGTGTAAAGTCTGGCGTCATTCGTATATTTTGGCTCGGTATTGCCACTGCCACATGTTAAAGTTGGCGATGAACTATCCGAATAATTTGAAGCAGTTTCCGGTGATTTTGTATTTAATAAAACGTCGTCAGGTTGAATTGCGGTTATAAGTGCGGCTTCGGAATATAAATCGTCGATTCTATCACGTGACGGTGTCCATATCGGTACATTTTCTATTTTCGCGTCCGCAATCGAAAACGTTTTATTTTTTATTTTTGCTTGATCTAATTCCGTTTGATTTATTTTTATACCCGGCGATCGAACTCCAAAATAAAATATAAAAATTATAACTATAATTGTAAAAAATGCGGTTAAAAATTTCGACATCTCTTTTTATTTTTAAGATTTAAAAATTGAAAACTAAAAATTTTAAATAATTTAAAAAAAATATTTTCATTTTAATCTTTATATTTAAATCTTAAAAATTTTGGAAAAAATAAATTTTGAATCGAAAAAATTCAGAAGAAATCTTAAAACTTTGAAAAAAGTTTTAAACAAGATTTAATAAAAAAAAGATGTCGAATTTTTTCGCGAAATTACGGCTTGCGTTTCACGACACCGAAAATGATGCGGTATTTTCGCTGGCAAAAGTCGAAACTATTGCAAAAGTTGTAAGTGTATATGATGGCGATACATTTGCGGCAACATTTCCGTATCGAAACGGAATCAAACGATATATAACGATTAATATTCGCATTGTTGGTTTAGATACGCCAGAAATGCGATCAAAAGATCAACAAGAGCGCGAGTTAGCCGTTGAAGCTAGAACCGCGCTTTGCGAATTATTGAACGTATCACCGGAAATTCGATCGTCCGCATCGCAAAAAAATACGCAAAAGAATACGCAAAAGAATACGCAAAAATTCTGCAAAATTTGCGGCCACTGTAACGATGGTCTTGTTCGTTTAAAAATAGACGGGCATGATAAATACGGCGGACGATATTTATCCGAAGTTTATACCGTTGATACAAACCAAAATATTGCGGATATTATGATAGCAAAAAAATACGGTATAGAATATAATGGCGAAAAAAAAGAAAATGTTGTTGAAAAATTAAAAAAAAGTAAAATTTAAAATTAAATTTTAAATTTTAAAAGTTTAAAAAATATTTTCTCATTTTTTAAATGTTTTTCTTTTAGATTTATAAAATATTTTATTAACGTTAAAAAATATTATTTTTAACATCGGAAAAAATGCAGAAAACTATTCTTTCTGAAATCTATTCGAATGGCGGAATTCTCGCGGTCGAGGCGGGGATTAAGGATTTAGGTTCAATCGATCTGAATAAGGAATTAGGAAATGCATGTATGAGGGGATATGTCGAATTAGCTAAATTATTGATTGAGCAAGGTGCAAACAATTTTAACTCAGGTTTATGGTGTGCTTGTGACTATGGAAAAGTTGATGCAGCCAAATTAATGATTGAAAATGGCGCAACAGAATTCTCTTTTGGTTTGGCATGTGCATGCTATTCTGGAGATATCGAAACAATCACGCTAATGATTGAAAATGGTGCAAACGATTGGAATTGGGGTTTATGTCTTGCTTGTGCAAAAGGAAACGTTGATGCAGCTAAATTAATGATCGAAAAAGGCGCAACAAATTTCGATCAAGGTTTAGATAGTGCTTTGAGTGGTAAACAAAATGATACGATTGAGTTAATGAACGAATACGTAGTTCAAAAAAGTTGAAAAATTTAAAAAAAATATTTTCTCATTTTATTTTTTTACTCTCAGATTTTTAAAATTTTATTTTAAATTTTATTTTAAAATTTTATTTTTAAAATTTTATTTTAAATTTTATTTGTATTCAGATTTTGTTTTTTTTTAATTTTATGTCGCAACTGTAACATATCCGTCGACAGTTGTCAAAGTCGCAACAGGACCGGGTGCGACTGCCACATCGACTCCGAATGTAACGGAACCGCCGACTCCAGAGTATTTAGTACCTCCCGCTTGAACGACGACACTATTGCCTAATGCATTAATAATGGTTGCGAGACCACCGTCGGTGACGCCGACGTTAGCTACATTTCCGGTTAAAACACGTATTACATTACCGGCAACACGTGATTGACCAGCAACAACGTTATGTTGGAATCCGACATTAGTTTCACCATCTAAAACAGATACGAGATTTCCAATAAACGTATTAGGATCGCCGGCAACATGAGTAATACTCGAAACGAATCCATCCAATCTCGAAGTTCCACCACCACCAGGAGTTGGTCCGGTAATTCGAATAGTATTGTAGTGTACGTGTGCCGTAGACGAACCAACACCAGCCGGAAGAATAATCCCGGCTGCAGAAGCGGCTGTCGTCGTATTTGATAGATTAACGGCGATAATGTTATCCGTTATCCACATCGTACCCGCAACATAAAGTATTCCTCGCATCGTTGTGCTCACAGCACCGGCTAGATCAAAGCCTTGTATTACATTTTTTACGACACCGTATACACTACTCGCACTCGTCGAATTTAAACTTATTAAATTAAACGTTCGCGCAACAATCGAAGCGGTCATAGTTTTAACGATATGACAATTCGTAATATAAACGATTGAAGCACCAGTTCCAGCCGGTTGATTTATCGGTACAGTTCCCGTTGTGTCCGACGTATTAGTGACACGAACATTTTTAATAAAATTAGTCGATGTAGCCGGTGCGGTTAATGTAGGTAATGTAATAGTCGATGCATTCGTCGCATTAGTAATTTGAACATCACCGATAATTCCGTCAGTACGTCCCATTATACTTGTCCATGTTGGTAACGTAATTGTTTCGGTATACGTGCCAGGCCATATCTCAAGAACAACTTGACTTGTTGCGGTTCGCGTTAACGTATTTGCCGCAGTTATTGCCGCAGTAATAGTCGTGTACGTACACCCAGTACCGACTTGCAATACTCGCGAATTCGGTTGTCCAGGCTCTCGCGCTGTCGGTAAAGATAATGGAGTTGTCATTTTTAGCGATATTTTTTTAAATCAAACTTCTATATTTCGGGAGCGAAACTTTAATTAAAAATTAAAATAATTTTTTTATTTTTTTTAATCCAAACTGAAAAATTATTTTAATAAAAATAAAAAAAAGAATATCGAAATTTCGAAATTATTTGAATAAATAAAAATAGAAAAAAAGAATATCGAAAATAATAACAAAAAAAGATTCAAAAAAGGGCCGTTTTTAGGGGTTTATATATTGATTTTAAGTATCAAAAAACCCCGTTTTGCGTAAGTAAAAATTATTTATTCAATTAATTTCAAATTTTCGAATCGAAATATTTTATTTAATTTTTTTCAAGGGTTTAAGATTTCTTCAATTTTTTCCATGTTAATTTACTTTTTTTTATTTTTTTTATTTTATTTTTTAAATTTATGTGGCCACCGTAACAACACCATCAACAGTCGTCAATGTTGTTACACCAGCGGCTAACGCAACGTCGACTGGTATTATAGATCCTACATTAGTTGCAACATATTTTGCAGTTGCCGCAACTACTTGGTTTCCAATTGCATTAATCACGGCTGCAGCGGCACCACCATCAGTAATACCGGTATTCGACGCACCACCCGTAAGAATACGTAATACGTTACTTGTTAGACGTATTTCACAAGCGGCTGCATTAGCCAAAACTCCGATATTAATTTCGCCATCTTCGATATCGATGTAATTTCCAATAACGGAACTCGGATCACCGACAATATTTCCAACAGTCGTCGAAATTCCCGTAATTGTCGAAGTTCCACCACCACCCGGAGTCGGACCAGTCGCGCGGATCGTACAGCCATCAACATGGAACGTAGTTAATTGCGATGAAGCGACAAACCCAAGTCCAACAGCTGCGGTAGTAGCGGCAGTTAAATTAATCGAATTAATTACGTTTTTGAACCAGCAAGTTCCTCCACCAACATTTACGCCGCGAAGCGTAAGCGTAACAGTTCCGGCAAAGTCAAATCCTTGAATTATAGAATTAGTAATTCCGTAAACACACGATGCATTAGTCGAACCGAGATTAATGAGTGTATACGCGTGAGTACTCGATGCAGCAGTCATAGTTTTAACAACGTGACAATTATCAATATAAATGGTAGCAGTACCAGTTCCAGTCGGTTGATTTATTGGCGATGTCCCGTTAGTATCAGATGTATTCGTAACTCGAATATTTTTAATAAAATGTGCTGACGTAGCCGGTGCGGTTAATGTAGGTAATGTAATAGTCGATGCATTCGTCGCATTAGTAATTTGAACGTCACCGACAATTCCGTCAGTACGTCCTAAAACGCTTGTCCATGTCGGTAACGTAATCGTTTCGGTATACGTACCAGGCCATATCTCAAGTACAACTTGACTTGTTGCGGTTCGTGTTAACGTATTTGCCGCGGTAATTGCCGCGCCAATAGTCGTATACGTACATCCTGTACCAACCTGCAAAACTCGCGAGTTCGGCTGTCCGGGTACTCGCGCCGTCGGTAGAGTTAACGCAGTCGTCATTTTATTAGTTCGATTAACTTCGAATTTTCAATGTATATTTTAATCTTAGATTAAATAATCTATATTATATTATTCGAATTAAATTTTTAAAAATTTAATTATAAAATATAATTTTTAAAAATTTAAAATATTAAATTTAAAATATTAAATTTAAAGTTTTAAAATAAAGCAAAATAAAAAAAAACAAAACTTTTTGTCCGAAATTTTTCAGATTTTATTAAAAAATGTCGTTTACGTGGAGACCAGCAGTCATAATTCCCGATACGGAAGACGTAATTTTACGTAAAACAGTTATTGAAAGGATTAAAAATACTCCATCACGATCATCAAACGATGAATATTTTACAACATGTTACGGATTTTTGGCCAAATTTTCGTATGAAGAATTCGCGAAAATAGCCGATGAAATTAATCCTAATAAAATTAAAAATGATTTGATTGAAGCATTTCAATCATTACGTATTCCGGCTAAGACATTTAATAACTTAGCGGAAATGTTCCGTAATATTCGGCTTATCTCTTACGGGACAACATACGATATCGCTGGAAAATTATGCGCAAATGTTATTCGTCGCGTTTTTAATACGGGTAAATTATTAACGTTGTTATCTACCAATCATTATACAACGTCTAAATTGGAAACAGCATCGATTACTACCTTACGTTCAGTTGCTTGGGAAGATTTAGTTGTATTTATTGGTGAAAAATGTTTTGCAAATAGTGCAATTAAGTCCGCAATTTTACGCGAACTTAACGCGGAATCTATGGAAGGAATTGGTGGTGTAAAATATTATTTTACGGATATCACATTTGAAGATAAAAAATTTGTTACAGATGTCGTCTTGATGGAATTTATGGAAGCTTAATTTTTAAAATTGAAAAACTTAAAACTTTTTAAAATAAAACCAAAAACCAAAACAAAAATCAAAAAGTAAAAAAAATTAAAAATCAAAAAGTAAAAAAAATTAAAAATCAAAAAGTAAAAAATCAAAATTAAAAATTAAAAAGTAAAATTTTAAAAAAAATGGCAAAAAATGCGTTACAGGAATATTGTCAAAAACACAAACAACCGTTACCTATATACGATACGATACCGTATCCGAAAGATACTGGCGTACAATGGGTTTCAACAGTAACTTTAGCGGATGGTAGTAAATTTGTTGGTGATAGTGATATACGAAAGACTTTGGCTGAAATTAAAGCGGCTCAACGCGCGTTGGACGAAATAGAATCAGTCACAATCAATAACGGCGCAAAAGTTAATAAATTAGCGGAAAAATACCTTAGAAAAATACATACACGAAAACGAATTATTTTAGTTGATTTAGATAATATGCAAGGCATAGTTGATAAAATTCCGGATTCAGACGATGAAGTATACGGATTTTTGTCGACACGGACTGCGATTGACAAGGAAAAATTATCACAACTTGACATCAAATTAGTTGAAATCGATTCCGCAGTAAATGACGCTGTCGATCATTTATTAACGTGGCATGCGTCAAAATTGGCAACCGAATACGAAAAAACAGATCCGGAATTATTACCACAAGTAATTGTAGCAAGTCGTGATAAATTCGCAGATATCACTCGTCAGTTACTTGGATGCGTATTTCGTGATGTATCGATCGTTACAGATATCAATCTACTATTTTAAAAATTTTAAAAATTTTTAAAAATTGAAAATTAAAAAATCTTAAAACTTTAAAATCTTAAAACTTTGAAATTAATTAATTTAATAAAAATAATTAAAGAAACAAAATATGGAAGAAATTAACATCGAAAATAATTACGATCCTAATCATATTTGCGTTTTTAATTTCATACAAACACCGATAAAATTGTATCACCTACTTGTCGAATCTCGCGGAAACAGTACGGCAGAGTCTTTTATTTTTGACGAATATATTACCACGGATCTAAATGTCGCGAAACAATGGGAAAAATTAGGCGGCGATAGATGCGGTAATTGGCGACATATTACGATCGATATCGAGAGATATTATTGCTTAAAATGCGGAAAATTATTTCGACTTAATGAAGTTAAATCCAACGGAGCAATAAGAAGTTACGAATTTATCCATTTTGTCCGCGATTTTATTACGGAAATTCCGGAAGAACACATCGACGCAGTAAACGCAAAAATCGAAAATGAAGACGAATTGTATTGCATGGTTTAAATTTATTAAATTTCATTTTAAAAAGTAAACTTTTTAATTTGTCTTCGAAATTTCAATATTTTTTTTCTAAAAAAATAAACTTTTAAAAATTGAAAATTGTTTTATTAAAATAAACTTTTATTTTATTATATTATATTAAAAAATGTCGGAAAAAACTACGTTTGATTCAGCCTGCAGGTTGGGTGATATCGAAAAAGTTAAATCGCTAATTGAAAAAGGCGTAACAGATTTCGATAGCGGTTTAAAATCCGCATGTAGGGGTGGTCGCATCGAAATCGCGAAATTAATGATTGAAAATGGCGCAACGAATTTTGATGATGGATTATGCGCAGCCTGCAATTATGGATACGTCGAAATTGCGAAATTAATGATTGAAAAAGGTGTAACGAAATATAGAGATAGTTTAATATCCGCGTGTTTATACGGATATATCGAAATTGTAAATTTGTTAATTGAAAATTACGCAGTGGATTTAGATTTCGATTTTCACAGCGCTTGTGAAGGCGGGTATATCGAAATCGTGAAATTATTTATCAAAAAAGGTTCAACCGATTTTATTGGTGGATTTCGTGTAGCATGTAAATACGGTCGACGTGACGTCGCAAAATGGTTCTTTGAAGAAAAATTAATCGATATCGACGAAATTTTGGACTTTATTATAAGTAACGAATAAAACGTAAAAATATTGATTTAAAAAGTGCAGCCGATTTTTTAACAATAATTTTCGAAATTATGAAATGATAAAATTAAAATAACTTCAAAAAAGAAATAAACTTGATTTTTAATCTTTTTTTAAACTTTTTTTAAACTTTTTTTAAACCCAACTTTAAAAAAATAACTTAAAAAAATAACTTAAAAAAAATAATCGTTAAAATTTCGCTTCAAACTTTTTTTATTTTTTTAAATTTAATAAAATAACTTAAAATATTATATATATTTGTGTATATCAAAAAATATAATAGATGGATACGAATACGCAACTATGTACTTTTGATACGTTTTCGTCGACAACTGGTGGGTTTTCATTCGTTGCGTCGAGTGTTCCACGAAACGTTTTAGAAAAGGTTCCAAAAGCAATTAAAGTATTAGATGGTTTTGTTAACGTACCAACCGCGCTATTAACGCGATTGATATCACCCGTAACAGAAGTTGCGAATAACCACGTATTAATCGAAGCGGAAGATGGTGGTACATCCGTAGATGTCTATTTTCCGAATATTACGCGAACTGGTGGGGCTGGTGCGGTGCCGTTACCCGCTACTAATACGTCACTAATAGGACCGAATCCGATTGCAACTATGACAAATTTGGCGACATTTATTACAGCATATATAAACACTTTCGTTACACCGATCATAGGCGCAACAATAACGTGCGGTATAAGTGGTTTAGCCGTAAATATCGCGTATGTTTTAACGTCCGATACGCCGGTTTACGTGGATTTTGCGGTATACGATAGCATCGGACCATTAATCGGATTTGGATCCGTACGTTATCACGTTACGGAATCTGTTAATACGTATCCAAATGTTTCCGAAGAAATGGTAATTTCTCCCGGATATATTTACGATTTAACTTTATATAATTCGATATATGAGGGTAACGTATTTATCGTATCGAATTTAGTTTCTGGAACTGCGGGTGGTGTAATCGATCTAGATGGTACGTTATCTTCAAAAAGTGTTATTGCTTCTGTTCCATTTTATACAGGCGGACCATTTCGTTTAAGCGAAGTATCGCCATTTATCGAAATTGAACACGGCGAATTTGCGGAAACTATACGCGATAAAACTACGGAATATAAATCGGGTGATATAATAACAGCAGGACGTCCCGTTTTAAGATTTTGGTTAAAATTTCCATCAGGTTTACCAATCGATAATTCCTTTTCGTACGGTTGGCATATTCGATTTTTATTTAGTTTTTCCGAACCGACAGAACGTTCACTTCGAATTATTTAAAATTGAATTAATTTTAAAAAAATAAGAAAAAAAATAAATGAGAAAAAAAAATAAATGAGAAAAAAAAATAAATGAGAAAAAAAATAAATGAGAAAAATAAAATTAGAATAAAAAAGTTTTAAATAAAATTAGAATAAAATTAAATTTAAAAATATAAAATTAAATTAAAAAAAATATTAAAACTTTGAAATCTAATTCAATTTAAAATTAAAAATAAAATTAGAATAAAAAAAATATTAAAACTTTGAAATCTAATTCAATATAAAATTAAAAATAAAATTAGAATAAAAAAGTTTTAAATAAAATTAGAATAAAAAAGTTTTAAATAAAATTAGAATAAAAAAGTTTTAAATAAAATAAAATTAGAATTAAAAAGTTTTAAATAAAATAAAATTAGAATTAAAAAATGACTACAGATCCAAATGAAGATTTATATTTTGCCTGTAAAAATGGCGATGTCGACTCTGTTTATTCCGCAATTGCGCATGGTGCCACGGATTGGAACCATGGTTTATTCGATGCCGGCGTAGGTGGAAATATTGCGTTAGTAAATATGATGATTGAACACGGTGCCACTGATTGGAATAAAGGTTTATGTGGCGCTTGTTGCGGCGGACAACGTGAGATTGTTGAAATGATGTTCGCACACGGTGCTACGGATTTAAAATGGAGTTTACATAATGCTTGTCGAAACGGACAAGTCACAATAATGGAAATGCTGATCGCAAGAGGTGCTACTGAATGGGATACAGGTCTATGGGGTGCTTGTTTTAATGGACATGTCGCAATAGTGGAAGTGATGATTGCACATGGTGCTACTAATTGGAATGAAGGTCTAATTGCGGCTTGTTATAACGGATATACAGAGATAACAAAAATGATGATCGCACACGGTGCTACTAATTGGAACGAAGGTTTATACAAGGCTTGTCGAGGTGGACACGTCGCAATAGTGGAAGTGATGGTCGCACAAGGAGCCGCGAATTGGAACGATGGTTTACGTGCGGCTTGCGAAGGCGGACATATCGAGTTAGTAAATATGATGATCGAGCACGGCGCCACGGGCTGGAACGGAAGTTTACGTGCGGCTTGTATAGGTGGACATATTGAGATAGTGGAAATGATGATCGCACATGGTGCTACGGATTGGAACGGTGGTTTATATGTAGCTTGCTTTCATGGACACGTCGCGACTGCGGAACTGATGATCGCACATGGTGCTACGGATTTAGATAAAGGTCTAATCATCGCTTGTATAAACAAACATAAACCAATAGCAGAACTTATGATTGCGCATGGTGCTACTAAGTTTGATGATGGTTTATACTACGCTAGTAGACATGGACATTTTGAGATAACGGAATTGTTGATTGCGCATGGTGTTACGAATTGGGATGTAGCTTGCAAATATGGTAAACGAAATATGAAAGAATACATTAAAGCACAATGGAAATTACACGACGCAAAAGCAGTACCAATAATTCGTATGTTGCGTCGATGTATCGTGCGATTACATAGCACAAAACGAATACAACGATGGTGGCGTGGTACGTATCCGCTATGGCGTGAATTAGCATATGCACCACCAAATGGTGTACGTTATCTACAAAGTTTAACACATTTCGAAAAAAATCTCAACATTTTAAAAAAAATTGAAAATTCGAAGAAAACTTAAATTTGAATTAAATAAGAAGTAAAATCAGACTTACAAAATGTCAATTAATCCAAATTATGATTTATTAAACGCCTGTAAGAATGGTAATATTGACACAGTTAATCACGCTATCGCGCGTGGCGCTACGAATTGGGACTGGGGTTTATATGCAGCTTGTTATAACGGATATGTAACGATAGCAGAAATGATGATCGCTCGCGGTGCTAAGGATTGGAACCATGGTTTACATGCGGCTTGTCAAGGTGGACATATAGAGCTAGTGAAAATGATGATCGCGCATGGTGCTACGGAATTTGATTGGGGGTTACGTGAAGCTTGCGAAGGAAGACACGTAACGATAGCAGAACTAATGATCGCACACGGTGCCACAAATTGGAACGGTGGATTACGCGTAGCTTGTCGAGGTGGACATATGGCGTTAGCAGAACTAATGATCGCACACGGTGCCACAGATTGGGATGAAGGGCTACTTGAGGCATGTCGAGGTGGACATATAGAGTTAGCGAATATGGTAATTGTGCATGGCGCCGCAGATTGGAACGCAGCCTGCTTTAGCAGACAAAATATGAAAGAATATATTAAAGCACAACGAAAATTACACGATGCGAAATCAGTGCCGATAATTCGTATGTTGCGTAGATATGCCAAATATTTGCGTAATATAAAGCGAATACAGCAATGGTGGCGTGGTACGTATCCGCTATGGCGCGAATTGGCGTATGCACCACCAAACGGCATACGTTACCGACAAAGTTTAACACATTTCGAAAAAAATCTTAACATTTTAAAAAAAATTGAAAATTCTAAAAAATAACTTTAAAAAAATAACTTTAAAAAAATAACTTTAAAAAAATAACTTTAAAAAATTTAATAAAATAAAAAATAAAGCGAAATAAAATTTTGAATAATATAAAATTAGAGTGAAAATAAAAAGTAAACTTTTTTTTAAATTTAATAAAATAAAAAAATGAGTATATTAGACATCAAACAAATGCGGGTAAATTTTCAACAACAACCCGTAAGAGCGTATAATAATTTAGCGGCTGCATTTAACGACATAACGCCAAGGCCATCGACCGGATTTACATATATCACATTTCCCGATGGTAAAATAGATCCAAAAGCATTTACGGGATTTAAATTTCTTAACGGAGTTTTACCCGTTCTTGGATCGTTTGTAACGGTCGATTCCGAACAAAACTCAATCTTTTCACTTCGTGTTAATGTTGCGGGATTGACATTACCGTATACACAAGTTGATATTTTGTTTCCGTTCGAATCGAGTCCATTGGCGTTATTCGCGGACAACGCCGCATTTGCCGCAGGTATAGCGGCATTGTTTAATGCATTTATTGCTGTCATGCCGGTTGAAGAAGCGGCATTTGGCGGCGCTAATCCGATCGCGATGTCATGGGTTCCGTTAGATGCGGCTGTAGGCGGTGTCGGATTCTTTATTATTCGAAATGTATATAACGTTCCAATGTCATTAATATGCGACCCAGTCGACATACAGTTACCATTAGGTCCGATATTAGGGTTTGGTTACAGTAATACGGAATATGCCATACGATTAATCAGTCGAACAACAACAAGCGATTTTAGACTAGCTGCTGGAACAACGTGCGCATATATTTTCGTAGTTACGGATTTCGTCTCACAAGGTGCATATTCCGGAATTGCGAAACTTGACGGTACCGAAAATACTAATAACGTTATAACGGCAATACCTCGCGTAGATGTTGCAGCGACTGCGCCAAATTTTAATTATACAGAAAAAATAAACGTACCGTATGTTTTTATCGATAATTCGATCATGTATAAACGACTAAAAGAGCGAATTTTTAACGAACTACAATCGATTAATGGTGGTACTGATCTTCAAATGGTACAACAAGAAATTACGAACGATTACGTAATAACACCATTTATGCGATTACGTTTAACAAGTTCCGATGGTCACCCAGTACGTTCCGATGCCGTATTTGGTGCGGTAAATACCTCTAAGATAGAATTTATCGTAATTTTTAACGAAACAACCGGTCAAATTACACGAATAAAATAAAAATAAATTAAAAATAAATTAAAAAATCAAAAAAAAAATGATAAACGCTTGATTAAAAATGACAAACACATGATTAAAAAAAATGATTTTTTTATTACTGAGATAACAAAATTCAGACGAATTTCAAAAAAACAAGAGAAAATGGCATGTCCATTTCGCGATCAAACTTGTCGCGATAGTAAGATGTTGAAGATCTTATTTGATGTGAGTAAAAAAAATCACGTACCAGTGATCCATTTGCTGCGTCAAATACAACGAGACGGACATTTTACCGAAAGAGCCGTTTGTCATATCGTATCGGTACTGGACGAAGGTATCGAATGCAACGATCGACGATGTCCATTGAATAAGTTCGCGACGAAGTACTGCGGAGTTATCACTATTGCAAAAGATGTGAAAGGTAATACGATTGACCCAGCTTTTTCCGCGATGATCGATAAAATTTTTCTGGATTTCAAAAATAGTCAACCAAAACTAATTGTTAATGGGGAAGAAATTCAATTAGCTTCGATCAACACACCGACTAATTATCGATTCAGTAACTGTTGTTGGTGTGATTGGGTGACTGATGACAGTGTGCGATCGGTATTATATCGTAACGAAAGTGACAAAAGTGACGAAAGTGGTGAACAACGTGATGCAAGTGAGATGTTGCAGAAAATTTACGAGTGTAATCGTAATATATTCGACGGTTATGCGTTCCTTTCGATATCGACTATACAAAGCGAAAGACAATGTGTAAAGCAAATATCTGATCGGACTTTGTATCGAAAGTTGACTGATGGTTCGATTGTTCCGGAACAGTTTATTGTCATGGTTCATCTTGGCTCGAGCTCAAAATCAGGACATTGGGTATTTTACAAGAGTGCGAATTAGACATTTTATATTTATTTTTTTAAGTTTAAGTTTTATTTTTTTTTAAATTTAAGTTTATTTTTTTTAAGATTTTTTTTATATTTTTTTTAAAATAAAAAAAAATGAATTTTATTTTTTGGATTATTTATATTTTAATAAATCTTAAAACTTTTTTAAAAGTTTTAAATAAGATAGAAATGGCGAAGAACAAATGGGTTAAACGAGTTTTAGAATTTATCGATACAGAGGACGATTTCGCTATTATTATTGGTCTCGTTCCGAATTTCGGAAAATGCGAAACGTTTTGTAATGTCACTTATTTTCGCGTAAGAGAAGCCAATAGATTAATCGAAACGGTTGACGAATCTCCGGCCGATTTTGCGCATCGAATAGAATTATCAGCCAAAACGTATAGTGAATTTAATTTTACGTATGTAATTTTAAAAACACGCGAAAAAATTCTTGAGTGCGTACGCAATATCGACGAAAAAACAGTACGTGAAATTTGGTACGATGTATTACCATTGATTGCGCAGGATCATGATTGCTTCACAACGTTTATCGAATCATTTAAAATTATTGGATCTTCCGTTGGAAATAATAGCGGCGATAATTGATTTTATTCCGGATGAGTATGGTGTAATGGTTTCGTTGACATGTCAAACATTTAACGAATTATGGGAAAAACCGCGCGTAATTACGCGTCAAACACTATCAACAATTCGCGATATCGCAATAATTTCGGATATTTTACCGTTTATGTCCGAACAATCGTACGACGTTTTTATTGAAAACGCCGTTTATTGGTGTTCAATCGCTCAATGCGTCGATATTATTTCGGTTAAACAATCAAAAATAAATGAATGGATGTATAATTCTGGACGAGTGGGTCGATACGATCTAATCCGTGCAATACACGAACGTGGTGGAAACGCGTGTCACGCATTGACCGGTGCCGCTTATGCCGGTAATTTTCGATTATGTAATATTTTATTAAGCGAAGTCGAAAAATTTAACGTAAATAAACTTTTAGGTATTGCTGCTGCTACTGGTAATACCGATCTTATTGACGTCGCAATTAAACACGGAGCAGATGACGTTAATATGGTTATGGCTATTGGATTTTGCGAAGGTAAACTTGACGTTTGTGCACATGCAAAACGACTAGGTTTTCGCGACTATAACATTTTATTACAAAAATCATCGACTCTAAAATCTTGCGATGCGTCGCGTTTTAGTGAAGAAATGGCGGTTCGAAACGCGATATCTGTAATTGATTTGATAATGCAAAACGATTTTACTGGTAAAGAACCGGTCGAAATTAGATACAAACCAAATTACGGCGAAAAAAATGTTCACATCAACCAGTTTTTCAATATAGTTTTATCAATTGGTCGTGAACGTAACAATAACACAATTGTTGAATATGCACGTTCAAGTTCTAGTTCTAATTCCAAGCATCGTTGAAATAACCCAAATCGCAATTAACGTGAACGCGATATTTGTCACAAAAATACTAATTACAATACGTGTCGATAACATTTTAGTTTTTTATTTGTTTTTTTAGTTAAATTTTTAAATTTATAAAAAATAAAATTTTTAAATTTATAAAAATTATTTTTTTAATTTTAATTTAAAAATTAGTCTGAAAAAAATCGACTTAAAAATTTCGACTTAAAAAATTTCGACTTAAAAAATTTCGACTTAAAAAATTTGACTTAAAAAAATGGAATATTTAGTTACCATCTCAATTGGGTCTTTGATTCTTTCATTATTTTACCACATAAATCGTATGTTTTGACTATTTTAAAAGTCTGATTTGGATTACAAACAGACTTTTCGGTTTGTATACATTCCATAATTTCGCCACTTGGATAATAGTATACAATAATTTCATTCACTCCATTTTCGTCAAAACGACCCCATACTCTGGTACTTCCATTTCGATTGTATTCTATAGTATTATGAAGTTGACCATTTGGGTGATACGTATTAATTTTTTTACGAAACCCATAACTATTACGCGTTTCGAACGTTTTTAATTGTCCATTTGGGTAATATGTTTCGCATGATTTTTCCAATCCGTTTACGAAAAATTCTTGTACAGATACGAGTTTTCCATCGGAATGCTTTTCGATTCGTTTAATATCACCATTTGCATCACACCAATTTGCAGTTTCGATTTTAATTTGACTTAATTCGCCATAATCCGGATCGTCCATTTTCACTAACAAAAGCGAAGTGAAAATGTTTTCTATTATTTTTTACTTTCAATTTTTTTCAAAACTTTTTTCAAAGTTTTGAGATTTTTTATTTTCTTTTTTTTAACTTAAAATTGAAACGTAAAATTAAGAATATAAAATTCAAAAAAATCGAAAAAAATGAAAAAATCGAAGTTAATTGAATAAATAAAAAAAGACTTTTAAAAAATTGAGAATATAAAATTAACAAAAATCGAAAAAAAATGGACAATTTTTCTCTCGTGAATTATTTACGGCAATTTGCCGGATCTAATACGTTATGCGTCGTACCGCAAGAGGCCACATTTACCCTTAGTAATGAAAATTATGATCATTCTCGAATTACGTGTACGTGTGATTATTCGTTTCTCGCGGGACATTATGCTAGTCATAGTTTTCAACGGCCTATAAATCCGGATTCCGTTCAGAGTATTGTAGACAAAAAAATGAGCGAATATACTAAAAATAAAATTATATCATTCGAAGACAATAATATACATCTCGAAATACAACCGGTAGAAAGTTGGTTTGTATTCCGAGTTTTAGACGGACAACATAGGTTAGCGGCTGCATATAAGTTATACGATATGTTTAAAGGTATTAAAATTTCTTTTGTTGTGCGTTTTTACACGTTCAAAACGGATAACGAACGTTTCGAAACTTTTTGTGATATTAATAGCGGAATCGCATTACCTCCGTGTTATAAAGATATTAATATTTTCGAAAATGCTTGCGCAAATCAAACGATTGAGATATTAAAGGAAATATGGAGATATGTCGAAAATGACGTTTGTAAGTTTGTTATAGTAACTGAAGGTGCGAGAAAACCGCGTTCGATATCGTTAAACGCAATTACGGAATTTGCTCATATAATCGCGCATGAGATGCGTGGGGATACTATAGACATGGAAAAATTTAAAGAAATAATTCGTCAACATCTATTAAATATTAATGTATTATTGATGCATTATACACCACCAAATTGGAAAAAAGACGTATCTGAATCAACCGTTAGAAAAGCGCGAGAATTAGGTATACCTATAGTCCTTATTAAAAATACGACGGAATTCGAAGCCGTTTTTAAAGTATACATCGGTACTATATATAAGCAAGCATCAGATGTATAATTTTTTCCGCGAGTTTTTTAATGTCATTTGCCGTTAACACAAAGAAGCCGAAACCGTCATATTCGACATTAGTTTCAGTAAACAATCGATACGCATTTTGTTGCATTTTAGTTTTAGTAGCGTAAATACCTAATATAAGCGGTTTTTGTACTTTTTTTGCCAACATTTTGCTGTCGAGGATAAACGCTTTTACTTCGTTTAATGGTACGGAATTTTCGTGCCATTTACATTGGATCGTTACGAGTGAATTATCAAATTCGATAGCAAAATCACACGTTGTAATATATTTTTCGATAGATCGAACATCGGATTCGCGTAAAATTTTAGCATTCAAATCAATTCCGGTAAATTGTTTCGTAAGTGCTGCATAAACATTGTCCTCTAAAATAAATCCGGAAGCTGATGCACTTCTTTTTGCCTCGATCATTTGATATTTTAGCGGTGTTACGGGCGTCGAATCTGATTTATCATGTAATTCGATAATTTCCGGAAGTATTTCTTTTCCTTGAAAATTTGATGAAATAGAAAAAGTTGTTCTATTTTGTGATTGTATCAATTCGACATTTTTTCGATATTTTATTTCGTCAGTAATAATATCCAAAATTTCTTTATTACTATTTTTAAACGCGACGTATAAAGCACATTCGAAATCAGACGCACCTTTTCCAAGCATTAATTTAACGTATTCCGCGCTATTAGTATTAACCGCATTAATTAATCCGCAATTTAAATCATACTCGTCGACTTCACTAGTATTTTCTATTTCTGTGATGGTTTTCCATTTCAGGCGCATATGTTCAATATACAATCTTACTTTTTCTTCGATTTTAGGATCCATTTTTTTTTAATTTTTCAGTTTTAATTTTTTTAGTTTTATTTTTTCAGTTTTAATTTTTTTTAGTTTTATTTTTCAGTTTTAATTTTTTTAGTTTTATTTTTCAGTTTTAATTTTTCAGTCCTAATTTTTTTAGTTTTATTTTTCAGTTTTAATTTTTTTAGTTTTAATTTATTTTTTTTAATTTTTCAGTTTTAATTTTTCAGTTTTAATTTTTAAAATTTTAAAATTTTAAAAAAAAATTGAAAAAAAAATAAATTAGAATTTAATTAAAAAAAAACTGAGTCAAAACATGGATGCAGAGATCGTTTTATGTTTTACGGATAACGGCGAAATCGATTTCGCAGTAGTAAAAGCCAGTGATGCAAATGATTTTGGTACTGAGCGATTAATCGCGCTTACGGATAAGAAACACAGTGTAAAATGTGGCGATATTCGTACGTTTAAAGGTGAAATCATTTGTAAACGGACTGCTAAAGAAATCATTACAATAGTTAATGATTATTACGGTATTAGGCACGGCGACGATTTTGAGTATAAAAAAAGATTTGATGAAATTGTGTCAATTTTTACTTATGACTTCGTATGTGGTCTAGGAATGAAATATTACGAAGACATCGTCAATAATGATTATTTGACATTTGAAGACATCGTAGTAATACCGGGACGAACAATTGTTTTGTGTGATTCTAATAAAGACGAAATCGAGTTTGCCATTATCATAACGGATAAAATTACCGAATTTGGTGAAGAACGAACAATCATTCTTCAGACTCATAACCACAAGATTCGATGCGGAAATATCGACGAATTTAAGTGCGAAATCGTTTCGCGAAATTCAGCCAAGGAAATAATTACGGCTGTTGAGCAACATTACGGATTCGGTAATTATTATCACCGCAAAATCAATTATGTTATTGATCAATACGGATGTTGCGGCGATGTTTTAGAAATCAAAAAAGAATTCGACAAAATAGTAAAATTGTACGGTTGGCGATTTATATTCGAATTTTGGTGCAAATACAACGAAAAATTTGCGGAATTTAATCCAAAGCTTGAGGATATATTAATCGCGAATGTGAAAAAAATACAACAACCGCTTCATACCAAATAATATTTTTTTAATAAAAATTATTAAAGTCAGATTTCTAAAATTTAATAAAATAAAAAAAATGAAAAAAAAATAACGAGAAACAATTGGTAACATTTCTCGACTAATTTTGTAGTCATGTCTGAGGTATACCAAATTAACGACTTTGATAAAAAGTACATCAAGGTTCGGCCGATAAGTCCGGCTCGATTCGAACCAATGAAACTCTATTTGAGCAATATACTTTGCTTCAAAGTTTCAAAAGACAATTGGGTTATCGTATATTTGATTGACGGCGGCAAACGACGATTTCATCTCAAATATTTCACACAAGGTTCGTGGGATTCTATTGAAAGTGTGATTCCGGTATTTTTCGATTAATTTTTTTTAGCCCCAATTTTTAAAATTTTAGTTTTATTTTTTTTAATTAAATTTTTTAAAAAAATTAAATTAATTTAAACGAAAATTGAAAAATATAAAATTTGAAATATCTTAAAACTTTTAGAATTTTATTAATTTAAACAAAATTTGAAAATATTTTTAAACGAAAATTTGAGATGTCGATCGTTGACAAAATTAAGGCGGTGATCAAGGCGGACGATGACGCGATTGAAAATGGAGGCGATATCTTTGATTTGGAACGTTTTTTAAAAAAAGGGAAATTGAACTATGATAAATTCTGCGATGAAAAAATTCCCGTAATCATCGATAATTTTGGCAACTATCATTCACCTTTTAATAAAATTAAAAAATTCCGAGCTAAATTTCACGAAAAATATCCCATTTTTGAAAATTTTGATTTTTCAAACGTATTAATCGCTGGTGGTATTTTTAGCGGAATCTCATTTTATTATGCAAATTCCGATGTCGATTTATTTATTTATGGCTTGGATGAAGAGGGCTCAAAACAAAAATTACGCGAAATTTACGAATATATTTGCAATCAATTACCGAATCAAAAAATCCGAGTTTACGTAAGCAAAATGTCGTTTACAATGTTGTACGGTCGCCATAGTAAAATTCAGGTTATTTTACGTCGTTTTCGCAGTATCGCACACGTGTTAAACTCGTTCGATCTGGGATCGTCAGCAATTGGTTATGACGGCAATAATATCTTGGTATCTGCATTAGGATTATTCGCTTGGCGATATTTAGTTAACGTTATCAACCCGCGTAGATTTAGTCCGAATTATGTTTTTCGCTTAACAAAATATTTAAATCGTGAGTTTGCCATTGTGTTACACGATGTCGATAACGAAAAAATTAACGATTCGGTAAAAATTGCGGATTGTAAAATTTTAGTTAAAAAACGAGATAAAAACACGTCGTTATATACCGCTATTCAAACGATACGTTTGCAGGCTGATAACGAACCTATCGCATACGAATACGACGACGATGAAATTGCAGACCGAAAAAAATTTAATATGTTGGAATATTATAATAAGACCGGTAAAGTTTTTCCCGTAATTGATGCGAATTACGATTACGACGATTTATTCGAACATAAAGTAATGTCGGCCGAAACTATTACGTCACAATACGAAAGGGTGATGAATATTATGATAAGCGGAGAATGGTTTACAATACTTGGTAGATCAATAGGTAAATTATTTCCCGAAATTAAACCAAACGTGTTTTTGATCGGATTATTATCGTTAGAAACTGAAGAAGAACGCGTTGCATACATCAAAGGCATGATTAATAAAGAAGTCGAGAAATTAACCGTAGTTTTCGACGTAAATTTACCAAAGCCGGAATTCGTTTATCTTGAAGAAAATACGGCTATTACAAATACGCCAAAAACCGCCGAAGAATTATTCGGAATTCAAAAAATTTGAAAAAAAAATAAAATAAAAAAAATAAAATTTGAAAAAAAATAAAATTGAAAAAAAATAAATTTGAAAAAAAATAAATTTGAAAAAAAATAAAATTGAAAAAAATACAAAACTTTAAATTTTTAAAGCGAACTTTAAATTTTTTAAATTAATTTAAAAAAAATAAATCGAAATTAATTAAACTAAAAAAATAAAAAAAATGATTTTTATATATTTTAGTATGAAAAAACTGGTTTGCTCATTATTACATTCGCAATGAATCAACATCGCGATATAATCAAAAATTGTCTCCAAAAGATCGGGTTTATCTTACATAGGCAATTTGGACAACCAGTACACGAAGAATCACGATTATATCCAACTGATTTTGTATTGGTTGGAAGATATGATCGTAAGTTGATTGTACGTGTTGGGAGTGTTTGCGAAAATTATACCGTAAACAAAGTTCGTGATTTGTTTGATCGGAATATGTCAATGTATGGCTATATCGATTTGAATGGTTTCTTTTTAATCGGTTTGAGCCGTATCGCAGACGATGTTTTGTCGTTTGATATTGTACGAGCCGAAAACGGCGATGAATCAATCTGTGTTACACAAGACGGAGAAGAGATTGCGTTCAGTAACACAGTTCGTAAGACGTATGGCGATAATGTTCAACCTGGGTGGGGTTGTTTTCCGCATGGTGCATGTTATCTTCTCACGAGTTAAGTGATATTTTTTTTAATTATAATTTTAGTTAATCTAAATTTTTTAAAAAAAAATAAACTGAAAAATTTAAAAGTAAAATTGAAAAATATTTTATATTAAAAGACAAAACTTAAATTATTAAAAAAATAATTGCATCAAATTTTTACTTTTAAAATTTAAAATTATACAGTTGTCAAATGTTCGTACTGTATTTTATGCATTTTACGGTACTCATTTATATGACGTAACGCGAATAATACGATAATAGGAATAAGCCACAAGAAAGCGTAACATATGGTGATACCAATAAAGTAGAACGAAATCTCGTAATAGATACCTCCGAATGGAATTGTCATACAACTAAGCTGGACCATACTACCAACAAAAACATATTCATATCTTGCGTTAAACAACATCACGATAAGAAATACGAATATACCAAATACGCTCGCAAAAATTACGGAAATTGCATAACTATACATTAAAAAGTATCGAGTCTCACCGTAGATTACAGGCACGCAAATTGCGTAATAAATACCGATATTAGCGAATGTTGTTAAAACGGAGATCGCAAAACGAACACCATTTTGTTTCGCCGTACCGAAATCGCACTTCATTTTTTTGAAAAATTTAATTATTGAAAATAAATAAAAACTGAAAAATTTTAAAAGGTAATAAAAATATTATCATTTTCAATTTTAAAAAAATTAATTATTAAAAATAAATAAACAAAATGGTTATTTTACGCGTAGTAATTTTATTCGCGATTTTGTTCGCGGCCGAATCAACCACAATAAATAGCTTCATTAAACCATCGAAAAGCGATACGGTCGTATTAACCATGACCGATATATTAATAGAATGGAGTGGTGATAATGACGGCTCGTCAATATTGATAAAACTTTGCCATGACATAACTATGGGTCCCGATACCTGTTCGAATATTACTCCTTCAATACGAAATACCGGTTACATGTACGTGAGGGTAAATGCTTTGACAGATTTTTACAATAAATATTATTTTGAATTATTATTTAATTGCGTTGGTATAGAATGTGATAACTACATTGATAGTTCACGTTTTTACCTATTAGAGTACAAACCGACTCCAACACCATTATCAACACAACCGACTCCAACGCCAACACCATTATCAACACAACAGATGCCTTTATTGTTTATAACACCGACTCCAATGCCGATGTCAACATATCAAAAAAATAATGCTTTATACGTTGTTGTATTCGCTTTAACCGGTGTCATTTTAGTTATGTCGGGTATTTTTATAACGGTCCGATTATGGTATCGTTACACTAATCGTAGTAAATACGTGCGTCAAAATGACGAAATAAAAATGACAAATTTAACCGTAAATTGAAAAAATAAATTGAAAAAAAAATCTTAAAACTTTTTAAAAAAGTTTTAAACAAAATAAAAATAAACTGAAAAAAAATCTTAAAACTTTTTTAAAAAGTTTTAAACAAAATAAAAATAAACTGAAAATTTAAAATAGATCGAAAATTCGAAGAATTGAGATTTTAAAAAATAGATCGAAAATTCGAAGAATTGAGATTTTAAAAAATAGATCGAAAATTCGAAGAATTGAGATTTTAAAAAATAGATCGAAAATTCGAAGAATTGAGATTTTAAAAAATAGATCGAAAATTCG
>Ga0208375_1000406_pt1 | contig 63674 bp, 47 predicted proteins | sample RifOxyD1_FD_184038 | JGI IMG/M metagenome (GOLD analysis project Ga0208375, IMG submission 184038) | Soil microbial communities from Rifle, Colorado - Rifle Oxygen_injection D1 (SPAdes) | ecosystem: Environmental > Terrestrial > Deep subsurface > Rock core/Sediment | place: Rifle, Colorado... | reverse complement strand
TCACCGGCTCTTTTCAGGTCATCTTCAATAGAATCAACATGTGGCAGGGTTTTATCAAGAATTTTAACAACTTGGGCAATTTTATCTTGCCCCGGCGTCGGGCTGCCGGTAAACCCAAGTTCGTCCTTATATGGCTCAAGTATTAAGACAATTTTCTGGCCGGCGCTAAGCTCATACGAGGCTGCAGACACAAAATGGGAAACATCTGATATATACCCGCCTATAAAGGGGACTACCCTTAACCAGGTTAAAAACTTGAGCGATAGATTTAACTTATCAACTGCGGATTTTGTTTTATTTATCCCTGTTTTAACAACATCAAGATTCTCCTGCTTTGCGCCTTCTGAGATTATTTTGGCCCCGGCTATAGTCTCTCTGACAAAATAAGCGCTGGCAATACCAGGTAACCCAATCGTTAAGGTCAGGAGCAGAAAAATTACTAACAGACGTCTTTTTGCTTTTCCGTTACCTTTACTTTTAAATTTCCGCAATGTAAGGTTGTTATTCAATTTTTTATTTAAATTCATCATTGCCATAATTTATACAGCCCCCCTGCCAAATATTACAGCCGGTACAGTCCTTAAAAGAAGCCAAAGGTCATAAATAATTGATTTTTTTTCAACATACAAAGCATCCATTTCCACCCTTTTATCAAAATTAATTGCCGATCTTCCCGATGTCTGCCAAACACCGGTCAAGCCTGGTTTTGATGTAAGTATTATTTTAACAAATTTTCCGGTACCGGGGAAGTTCACTTGCTGCTCTTCCAGCTCATATGGGTAATAAGCCCGGGGGCCAACTAAACTCATTTCGCCCTTTAAAATATTAAAAAGTTGCGGAAGTTCATCAATTGAGGTTTTACGGATAAATTTTCCGATACGGGTTATACGCGGATCTTCGTCAATGGCAAGTTTATAGCTATTTTGCTGATATTTTTTTAAGAGGTTTTTGTATCTTGGGTCACGGTGCAAAAGATCATGAGCCCCTACTACCATAGAGCGGAATTTATACATGCGGAAAAGTTTGCCTCCCTCCCCAACTCTCATTGGGGTATCAGCCAAAATTGATCCTTTTGAAACAATTTTTATTAAAATGGCAATCAATAAAAATAATGGTGAGAGCAGTGTAATTCCTATGGTTGAACCTATTAAATCCAGAATCCGTTTTAAAAATTTATATATCACAAATTTAAGATTAAGTTTTGGAATTCATTGTAAAATCTTTCCTTTGAAAATCTTTTGGCATTCTCTTTGCATCTTTTTTGATTATATCCTTTTTTGTAAAGCTTCTCCAAGGCATCACATAAACTCTCAACAGTTTGTTCATAAAAAAAATAGCCGGTACATCCATCAATCACGGTTTCTAAAGCCCCCCCTTTACCAAATGCAATGACAGGCTTACCTAAAGCCTGTGCCTCCAAAGACACTATCCCAAAATCCTCTTCTCCTGTAACCAGAACAGCTTTACACCCAAGTAGAAGGTGGGCCAACATCTCATCATCAACTGTCCCCAGCAGTTCAACCTTTTGTTTTCCAAGCGTGGCTAACCGCTCCAATTCCGGTCCCTTACCCACCACTTTTACAGGAATATTGAGTTTCTCTGATGCCAATATTGCCAGGTCTGCCCTTTTATATTTATTCAAACGTGAAATTACCAAAAGGTAATCTCCCTCGTACCCTCCAAAATAACCAAATTTATCCATATCAACAAATGGGTAAATAATCATTGACTCTGCATTATAAATTTGTTTAATTCTTTCCTGGGCATTCTTTGATCCCGCAATCCAATAATCTACCCGGCCGGAAGAAATCCTATCATATTGTTTCAGGAATTTTAAATATGGTTGAAGTAAAAAAGGGGTTTTTTCATCAGAAAAATTCCACAGGAACCTTGGCGGAGTATGGCAATAACAAATATGTTTTGTTTCAGGTCTGGTGATTATGCTTTTGGCAAAGCGTGTGGTCTGGGAAAGGACAATGTCAAATGCGGAAAAATCAAACTGCTCAAAAGCTAAAGGATAGAGCGGCAAAAATGCCCTGTAAAGGCTTCTCCAGCCGGGAATTTTTTGCATAAAAGAGGTAATAATTATTTTGGAATTAAAGTATTTTTTTATCAAGGGATTTGTAAAATCCATTACAGATGTGTAAATTGGTGCTCTGGGAAATACCTCCGATAGGGAGAGTAAAAGTTTCTCGGCTCCACCCCATTGAACTAAATCATCATGTACAAGTGCGATCTTTAAATTTTTACTCATAAACTTGTCCATTGTACCAAAAACATGAGAAAATAAGACCATGCGTGATTATCATACGCCGGTTATGCTGGCAGAAGTTCTGAGATACATACATATTAAAAAGGGGTTTTGGTACATTGATTGCAATTTAGGTGGAGGCGGACATACGGAAGGGGTTTTAGAAAAAGGCGGTAAAGTTCTAGGCATTGACCTTGATCCGGAAGCAATTATGGAAGTTGCTCAAAAATACCATCTAAAAACAAACATGTTTGAAGGGCGCCTTCAGGCGACATCAGAAAATCTAATCTTATGCCAATCAAATTTTTCCCATTTAAAACTAGTCGTTGAAAAATATAATATTGGTAGGGTATCAGGAGTATTATTCGATTTGGGTGTCTCTTCACATCAACTAGAGACAACCGAAAGGGGGTTTAGTTTTAATGTTGATGCCCCTTTAGATATGCGGATGGATCAAAATTACGGGGTAAGCGCGGCCGATCTTATTAATGGCCTGCACGAAAAGGAATTGGCCCAGCTCTTTTGGAAATTCGGCGAAGAACGCTTTGCCAAAGGAATAGCCAAAAAAATAATCAGAGCCAGGCAGAATAAACCCGTCACAACTACCAACCAGCTAGCCCAAATAATACTCTCCTCAAGACCAAGGAGCAAAGCCGACAGAACCCACCCAGCCACGCGCGTTTTCCAAGCACTGCGGATTGCGGTCAATGATGAGTTAAATAGTTTAACTGAATCTCTACCCCAAACGTTAGACATTTTGGAGCCTGAAGGAAGATTGATTGTAATAAGTTTTCATTCACTGGAAGACAGAATTGTTAAGGACTTTATGAAAAGTGAGGAACAAAAGTGTTCGATCAAAATAATTACTCAAAAACCAATTGAACCCACAGAAAAAGAGATAGAAGAAAACCCCCGCAGCCGCAGCGGCAAACTGCGCGTAGCAGAAAAAATCTAGCTTGATCTGTAAACTCCCAAAGTTTGCTCTGCTAATTTTTGCCAGCTAAATTGCTTATATCTTATTTTACCTTTTTTAATAAGATCATTTCTTAAATTTTTATCATCCAAGGCTTGGGAGATTTTTTCTGCTATATCATTCTCATTTTTTGGATCAAAGTATAATAGCGCATTGCCTCCAACTTCCGGGAGCGACCCGGCATTTGATGAGGCTATCGGGCAACCCGCTGCCATGGCCTCCAAAACCGGCAAACCAAAGCCTTCCTCAAGTGACGGCATTACAAAAATCTTGGCATTTTTATAAAGACCCGCCAATTCATTATCGCTTACGAAACCAGTAAATATCACACCTCCGATGTGTGATACTGCTTTAATATCTTCCCAAAATTTATGGGGAGGGCCTGATAAAACTAAGGATAAATCCTGATATTTTTCTTTAAGTTTTTTAAAAACTTTAATTAATATTAAAAGATTTTTATGGGGCTGGGCATTGCCAACATAAAAAAGATAGGGTTTTTTGACAGTAATTTTGCCGTTGGCTTTTTGGGCCAGCCTAAGAAAATTATCTTCTACAGCTTCATAAGTTATAGTAATTTTGCCTTCCGGCACATTCCATTCATTAACCAGTTGTTCTTTCACAAAATTAGAAGGAGTTATAATTTTGGAAGATCCGGATACGGCGTGAGAAAAAGTTTTTCTATATCCAATTTTTTTTATAGTATGGATAATTGGCCCATGTGTTGAGGCATCTCTTGTTTGGAAATGCTGATGGATTAAATCATGGATTGTCACTACAAATTTACCTTTATAAAAAATTGGCACATTAAAATGGGGAAAGTGGATTAAGTCGGGCTTTAAACTATTTATAATTTTCGGGAGTTTTATTTGCTCACTGAATGTATACCATCTAAAATCTGCCAAAATTTTATGGAAATTTTCAGCGCGATACACTAGTTTATCGAAGTCATCCTGTAAATGGAGAACATAGTATTCGTTTTGGTGGTCTGCCCTTTGTAAACCTTCAATTAAATTTCTAACGTAGCGCCCAATACCTGACTCTGACCATAACCTTGCATCAATTATTATTCTCATGGGCCTTTTTCTCCTTACAAACTTCCTGATAAATCCTGTCTAGTTTACCCGCAATTACCGGGTATGAGTATTTTTCCTCAACTAATTTTCTGGCATTGGTTGTAATTTTCTCATATAATTTCTTGTCACTTAAAATCTGTATTGTCAGATTTGCCAACTCTTCGGGAGTTTTACCGAATAAAACGGATTCCCCGTTTTTAGCATCAATTCCTTCAATACCAATATGAGTTGTTACTACTGGCAAACAGGCTGCCATCGCTCCCAAAATCTTCAGCCTTGTTCCGCCGGGACCATAGAGAGGCGCAACCAGTACCCCACTTTGGCGGTAGGCCTTCTTGACCCCTTCAATATCCTCAATGGACAAATTAACCATTTTAACTTTATCAGATTCCAACCCGACTACCTTATCAGCATTTTGGCCGGCAATAATTAATCTAGCATCGGGTATTTTTTGTAAAATTTTAGGGAATACTTCCCTTGCTAAAACTTTAGCCGCTTCCAGATTCTGCATCCAGTCATAATTACCCATGAACAAAATGTCATTCGAATAATGCATTGGGGTTTTTTCCATTAAATCTTCTCCGACGCCATTGGGCACTATTGAAACCTGAATCTTTGAAGCCGATGCGGCCATTTTTTGGGCATCCGATTCAGATACCGCAATTGCCCTGGCTGATTTTTTCCAGAAATGCGTTTCCCAGAATTTGATTTTTAACACATCAATCCAAAGAAGAGGTTTCATAAATAAAAATTTGTAGTTTTCAACATAATGCTGATAAACCTGATACTCAATTGTCTGATCAACCAGGACAACAGGCACATGTGTCTCGGGGATATGGGGATATACATAAAATGTTTCCGCATGGATAATGTCAAACTTCTCACGGGATAAAATTTCTGCCACGCTTTGCTTTTCCAATTTGGAAAAGTTTCTAATTACAACAAAAGGATATGGGCTAAATCCGGTACGCAGGATGTTTGCAATCGTCCATGGTTTTTCAGCCCTTTTAAAAACTTTCACATTTTCACAATATTTTTCAAGTTCAGAAATATATTGTCTTTCACTGTCGTGTTTTATCAATGAATAGAGAGTAATTTGATGTTTTTTGGAAAGCTGTTTGATTAAATTGTATGACCTGATTTGTCCACCGGAGGAAGGGGGATATGGAAGGTAGGGAGTCAACATTAGTATCTTCATACCTTTATTTGGGACGTGATACATCAATAATTACAAATTTAGGGTTCTCCTCAAGGACGCTATATTTCTCCATGAGGTTTTTAGTATCCGTATCGTAATTTACAGAAACGTAAGCCGTAACACCATATTTTTTTTTCATTTCTTCAATCGGTAATACCATAATTGGCCAGCCTGGTCTATTTACCTGATAGAGGAAAGCCGTATCACCCATATAGGGTGCTAGCACAACTGCGTTCCTTGGCAGTATTTGATCAGCCATTTTACCTGCTTCAACAATTGCACCATTGTTGATTTGATAAAGTCCCTTAACTTCCAACCATCCAAGATAAATTGTAAGGAAGAGTAAAAGTAATGCCAGAGGGATTGTAAAAAGCCTGGGAATAAAACTGCCGGATCCTTTAAGAAGGATAGTAAAACCCCGGGCTGTGAATATCACCAGGGCCGGTACGATAAATGTTTGGTAATAGTCATGGGTTACATTGCCGGTTGCAAAAACAATTAAATAAAGGAGGGATGAGAAAACCAGAAGATGCAGCAATTTCCCCTCTTCAAGTTTGGGCTTTACCAGAACACCAATAGTAAAAAGAATTGATCCTGCAACCGTTAAAATTTCCCGCCCAAACCTATCTCCTACGATCCATTTCCAAAAAGCCGGCCGGAACCTGATGCCGTCACCGTTCATAAGCCAAGCTGATGCAGGAATTCCTTCAGGGTGCTGCAGCATCCAAAAGCGCCACGCTACAAAAGGCACAAATGAAGTTACAACCCAGGCAATATATCTTTTGGGGATTGGCCACAATTTTTGTTCCTTCAAATAATATGAATATATAAGAGGTAGCAGGTAAAAGCCTGCCATGGGCTTGATAAGAAAAGCCAAACTGGTAAAAGATACCGCTAAAATAAACAACGATAATCTATTTTCCCAAATCCATCTATCGGTAAAATACAGCATCCCCAAAGAAAAAAATACCAATGTCGGCTCCGGCAGGGTTGTCCGGGAAAAATAAATATTAAAAGGCAGGATCGCAAAAAGGAGGGATGCAATAAGTCCTGTAAAGACCCCTAAATATTTTTTGGTAACAAAATAAATGAAGACAGTTGAGCCAAGCGACATTAAAATTGACACAAGCCTGGCAAGCTTTTCATCAACTCCTCCGTTTAAAAGATACAGGAAATATACTAATGAATTATAAATCGGGAATTCTACAAACCTGTATCTTTCAGGGTTGGCTTGAACTGTACCGGGCGGAGACATATCATCACCGCGGGGCAGTAGCGGATTAAAGCCTTCCTTATAAAAATTCCGTGCAACTGCAGCAGTATCTGCCTGCCTCCACGAATGCCAATCGGCAATAGGGTTGTCAATTTTATATAAACGTACAATAAAAGCAACCAGTACGATAAGGCATAACCAGAAAAGGGGATTTTTTAATAAATAAAATATTTTACTCATAATTTCCTGTCTTCACTACTGCGAAGGAACATAGCTGCCCAAGCTACACCCAGGATAAGCCAAAACATTTCCGCCACTTTTGAAGCCTCCAAAACATCAATAAACAACCCCGATGTAAGTATTACCAATACTGTTCCTAACCCCCCGATAATAAAATATTTTTCAAAATTAGTATTTCCACGCAAAAATATAATCATTTTTTTAATTATAATTATAAATATTAAAATTAATGCAAGAGTTCCCAAAATCCCAACTTCACCCAAGGACCTCAAGTAATCGGAATCAGTAGCAATAGTTAATGAAGAATAGCCGGTTCCAAGAAAGGGGTTCTTCAAAAACGCAGCCCAAGCCCTGGGCCATTCTACATCAAACCTGATTCCCCACGATCTATAAACACCAAGTTCAGTTGTATTAATTGGCTCCCCGGGAACAGTATCCACTGCTACGGCACCACTTTCGGTTGCTTGAGAAGTCGCTACCTGACCTGATCCGTCTATAGACGGTACGGCTTTTTTTGGGGTAAAAATAGTTACTTTATCCGGAGGTGGAGTGTATTTTGCTCCCCCGCCTCCCATTATATTGACTGTAATTGTGGCTACCAGTCTATGTCTTAAATCCGGAATCGCAACCACTAAAAGCAAGCTCGCTCCGATAAGGCCCACCAAAAGCCATTTTTTACCTCCCAATAAAAAAGTCGCCGCAATGCCTAAAAAGGTTGCAAAAAAAGAAATTCTGGCGGCAGTCAACCCCAAAAGCACAAAGCAAACTGCCCCCAAAGCAATGAGCAAAAACTTATGCAGCAAATTTTTATAGTAGAAAAAAAGAGTTGCAATCAACACCAGTATTATTGAAAGATAAGCAGCCAAATCATAATGACCGGCAAAGGTTGAGTTAACTCTTGCCCCATTAGTTAAAAACAAAACTAGACCTTTTGAAAACTCTTTATTGGTAGTGGAAATTACCGGAAAATCAAACAGAATTTGGCCAAAACCATACATTGCAACCAGTATGGCAGTAGTAAAAATTACTGCCAGGGATACTTTTACCTGCCATGTTTTTGTAATAGTTGTGGCTGCAATAATAAAGAGAGACATATACTCAATTCGCCTCAACCAATGCAGCAAACCCAGATGCGGAGAAATTGAGTATGTTATTAAAAGTGCGGAAATCAACGACAACCCGCCAATTATCCAAAAAAGTATAAAAGATTTATAAATCGTCTGGTTTAAATAATTTTTATAATTAAAAATATGTGTAAAAAGCCATATTGAGACAACAGTTGCAATAATTAAATCTTCCAGCCTTACAGCCACATAAGTTAATGGTATATTAAACAAAGGGAATTTAGGATATAGAGGAATAAAAACTGCCAGAAACATCAACACCCAAAAGAAATATTTATCGAGCTGCTGTGTCAGATTTTTCATATTTGCCTTTCAGAGATAAATGCTTCTTTGTACAGGCGGAATAAAGAAATTCCCGATAGCCAAATCAAGACATATACTAGCACTCTGGAAAAAAGGCCGGTAGGATAAAATCTAAGCGTAGTTTTAGAATCGTAATATTTTTCTTCTCCACTCGTCTTATCACGAATAATAATATGGTTGCCCTGGAAATTGGACGGCCTGTTATATGTTTTGTTTTCAATGAATGGCTCAAACCCGTTAACATAAAAAGAATAGCGCAGGGGGTAAACATACTCTTCAAGGAAGGTGCTTTCTTGCTGGTCTCTAATATACTGGTAAGCCCTTTCCGGAGGATGGTTAATTGTTACCGGAGGAAAAATCAGGCTGAATATGTGCATACCTGCAAATTTATTCTTATAAAACCATGTGATAAAATCCCTCCTGTAATCGGAGTAGTATGCTGCAATGTTGGGGTTTTGGATGGTATCACCTTCAAGGGTTGATTTAACAGAAGGGGTAAGGGCAGGAAAATCATTAATCGAAGACGGGCCTGGTAGTGCTACATAAAATAGGCCCAAAATAAACAATACCCATGAAATAATTTTCAGCCTTTTAATCATTGGAAAAGTCTGGCTCTGCCAAGTTTGTAATGAGGATCCTTAATTTTTCTTTCTCCAATTACCTTGGCCGGCACACCTCCTACTATGGTAAAATCTGCTACATCTTTTGTGACCACTGCACCTGCAGCAATTATTGCACCCTTGCCAGCCTTGACCCCGGGCAAAATTATGGCACGGGGACCAACAAAAACATAATCTCCAATTTCAACCGGTGCTTCTATGGCATGAAAATCTTCGGCATTGACGTCATGCTCACTGTTTAAAATCATCACGCTTGAGGCAATATCTACATGACTACCAATAGTTAGCTTGTCCCGTCCGTCTAAAAAAACATTATCCCCAATAATTGTTCCCTCGCCTATTTTAATATTGGGAGGATAATAGAAACGTGCTCCGACATGAATCCTTGAACCCTTGCCAATCTTCATTCCCACCAAATTATATATAAATAAACGGAAAAAGTGACAGGGGAAAAGTCCTGCCCAGGTTATAAGCAGGAGTTCGAAATCCAAAATCCAGTTAAATACCCTGTTTACGGCCTTATTAGAAGCCTCCATGGAGCTCAAGGAATTACCCATTCTGTCGCGAAATATCACCATACACAAGTAATTATATTGGGAAATGGGTGCATAAACAAGTTGTCCGCAACTTCCTATACGTAAGTTAACGGCTTTCCTTGAATACCTTCAAGACTAATTTGGCCATTTTGGGCCAGGAGAATTTTTTGGCTTGTTTAAGTCCTTCCTTGGATTTTTTTGCCCGGAGTTTACTGTCAAAAGCTATGGTCCTGATGGCCTGGGTAATTTGTTCAACCGATTCAGGATTAATAAGAAGCCCTGCTGAACCTGCTGCTTCAGGAAGCGATGATACATTGGATACGATAACCGGCGTGCCACAAGCCATGGCTTCAACTACAGGAATTCCAAAACCCTCATACAAGGACACAAGAATAAAGGCCCTGGAACCAGCCAGGAGATACGGTAAATCCTCCGTCGAAGCAAAACCCGTAAATATTACTTTCTCTTCAATACCATACTTCTTTGGTGCCTTTAATATTTCCTCATACATCCACCCCTGTCTGCCTAATCCAGTCGTTTTTCCAACAATGACTAACTTTAGGTTATCAATATTTTTAAAAGCTTCAATAAGCCGGATCAAATTTTTCCGTGGTTGAAGGGTTCCTATGTAAATAATATAATCTCCCTTAATTTTATACCTTCCCACAATATCCACAATTTTCATTTGGTCTTTGCATTGATAAAATATCTTATCGTCAAAACCAGGGTAAGCTACAGTAATTTTTTCTTTCTCCACTTTGTAATATCTACTTAAATCAGAAGCTGTGGATTTGGAAATGGTAATAATATGGCTTGCCTTTTGTACCGAAATTTGTGTCCAAAGCTTTAACTGCCAAAGGTCACGGGGTTTGTAATACCCGGGGAAACGCAGAAATGCCAAATCAAAAATGGTAATAACCCTTTTAACCGGGGAAAAAACCGGGCCATAATGCGCTGGTGAGAAAAAGAGGTCTGGTTTATCTTTAGCTGTAAAAAGTGCCCAGGGAATTGCAATCCATGTTTTGAATTTGTTTGATTTCAGATATTGGTATTTCCATCCTACCCGTTCATTTGGCATATCCGGGAGAGGCTTATTTGCCAATAAAACAGTGTAGTCATTTTCTTTGTCAATCTTTTCTAGGGCAGAGAGTAGTCCAAAAGCAACCTGTGAGGAACCTAACCTTTGAGGCACATTTGCCTCACATCCATCAATCCAAATTTTCATAATTTCTTTTATTATATAGACAATGCATTTTTTTTACTATATTCTTTACGGATGAGAAAAGATAGCAGTAGCCTAATAAAAATCTGGAATCAGGTTCCTCCTGATTACTATGAAAAAGGGGTGCAAAATAATTTCTTACAGCGCTTGTGGCATAACCAAAAAATCAGTACATTAAAAAAAATTTTAAATGGTAAGGAGTTTAAAACTGTTTGTGATGCCGGTTGCGCGGGAGGGTACATGACCGGGCAACTTGCCGGTATTTTGCCTAAAAGTAAAATCTTCGGGTTGGATGTATACCAGACTGCGATTAACCATGCCAGTAAAAAATACAAAAAAATAAAATTCATTTGCTGTGACCTGCACCAAATCCCGATAAAAAGTAAATTCTTCGATTTGGTAGTATGCTATGAAACAATTGAGCATGTTATTACACCACAAAAAGTATTGCAGGGGTTAAAACAGATTACCAAAAATGACGGCACAATTATTTTAGCCATGGATTCAGGCCACCCTTTGTTTAGGATAGCCTGGTTTATTTGGGAAAGGACAAAAGGATCGGTCTGGAGAAACGCCCACCTGCATCCATTCAACCCCAGACAACTGGAAACAATCATCAAAAAAGAAGGACTCAAAGTGGAAAAAAAATTATTTTCTAACTTCGGAATGGAAGTTGTATTTATCCTGAAAAAATAGTTGAATCATCGCCTTTTCATATCACACATCGGATGTGTGATTAATTGCATTAATATACCTTTAATTTAAAGTAAAATTAACCATTTTAACGATTCTAAGCATTAATCTTGCTTAATATTGCCAAATAAAACTACTTCCCGGCTACTTTTTGGTAAACTTCTGCTGTTTGTTGGGCTGTTTTTTCCCAGGAAAATTTGGAAGCTTGGATTAGGCCATCTTTAACCATTTGTTCCCGTAATTGTACGTCCACTAAAACCATATTCAATTTTTTCTTAATATCCCCCACCTTTTCAGGATCAACATATTGAGCTGCGTTTCCTCCCACTTCAGGCATGGATGAAACATTTGATGTAATAACCGGGATACCACAAGCCATGGCTTCAAGAATAGGTAAGCCGAAACCTTCATAAAAAGACGGGTATAGTAAGACTCTGGCCGCGGCATAGAGAAGCGGTAACTGATCATAGGGCAGGTATGGTATCGTCTCACCGGCAATTACCAAGTTATAGTCCTTACATGCCTCTCTTACCCTATTCAAATTCCGCCTGTTGCCTATTCCGCCTATTGCCAAAATGAATTCATCCGGCAAATCCATCTTCTTTTTAAATTCTTCAACCATCCTTCCGTTTTGAGGCTTAAATTGTTCCCCGGCTGCCTCATAAATAACCGTAATTTTATTTTCCGGGATTTTGGAAACTTCCAGTAAATCTTTTTTTGTGGAATCGGATACTGCAATGACCATGTCAATTTCCTTTTCCACCAATTTCAGTCTTCTCCTGTGTACCGCAACAATCTTGGGATGTGACCATCGGGGAAATTTTAGAGGCACGACATCATGATAGGTAGTGACTTTTTTAGCACTGGTTTTAGGCTGTATCCAATCGGAACTATGGAAGACATCAATATTACCAATAAAATTTTCTATGGGAAAAATCCGTAGTCTGTTGAATAAAAACTCCGAGATGGTAGGAGGAATTGGAACAGATTTAACATTAGGCAGTTTCCCATTGTAAGGTTTTCTGAGTGACGCATAAAAATAAATCATCTCCAGATCCTGAATTTTCTGCAGGCCACTTGTTAAATTTGCGGTATACGCAGAAACTCCACCGTGATAAGCTGTTTGCGAGATATCAAAACCTATTCTCATACTACCCATTGTAACAAATTATTTACCTCCAAATGTAAAATTATAGTAGCCGAGCTCTGCAATCTTTTTTTCAGATAATGTTGACACCTTCTCCTTAAGTACCATCAAGTTAGTTTCCTTCCCATCTTTTTTAACCCGCTCATACCTTCCAAAAAATTTCTCCAGTCCGAAGTAGCCATGCTCACACTTATCACAATAAAAATAAGTTGGAGGGCTTGCGGCGAAATTTGCCGTCAATGGGTTTCTTATTTCCGGCACTTTGCTCATCCAAGCATAATAATTGACCATTTTAGAATAATGCCCGATACCCGCTTGCCAGTAAAGCAACCATTCATCAGGTACCACAAATAATCTTTCCCCATCTTTTTTCATAATTTTGATTGCTCTACCAAAATCCTCTTGCCGGGAATAATTAATAAAAAAATCTTTGTTCGGGTCTTTTATTGTAAACAAATTTTGCTTAAGTTCAGAAAATTCCAAAATTAAAGTTATCAGTAGAAATATTGATAAAAATAATTTATGGAATAATCCGGGATAATTTTTAATTAGCAAGAACGCGGTAATTAAACTTAAAAGTACAAGTGAGGAAAACCACGGTAAAATATGAAAACCGTTATATTCCTGAAGTCCCGGCTTGATAAAGCGCAAATTAACAAGGCCTAAAATAACAAAAATTAATAATGATATTTTCCATTCTTTTGTTCTAATTAAAATAAATGATGTAAAAATTAGGAATACAGAAAAAAATTGAATTATTTGTAAGGTAGCGCTTCTTCCCGCCCAAATTGTTAATGAAATAAAAGGAGCAAGAAAAGATTGCAAGGTACCTGAAAATCCATTGCTGAATTTCGGAATATAATATTTAAGGTTTAAATAAAATGCATTATAGAAATAATCCTGTATAGAAACAAACGGAATTATACTTAATAAAACCCCAAAAAATCCAGCTGAAAATAAAAATATTTCCTGTTTTTTAAAATTCCTGCTTTTAAAAAAAATAAGCCCAAGAGCTATTGCTGCCGGCCAAAGCGGGCTTAAAAGAAAAAAAATTAAAGAAAAAGACAAACCTAATAAGACAAATTCCAGTCTTAAAAGTGGCGGCTTTAGAAATATAAATGACAAAATATACACCAAAGGATAAACAACCAGAGATTCAGAGAGGAATAAATGCCCCAATAAAAATATTTTGATAGGCTCAAAAACCAGGGTAAATAAAAAAAGCGGCCAACCGAATCTGGCAACCAGGAGAATTGTCCAGGTAATTGCCCAGAAAAGCACTGCTTCTCTGTGTCTTTCAATTAACATAAACAAGTTTGGTGGAGTACTAATTTTTTGAACGCCGGCGCTAAAAATATAAGCCAGGGGTTGATGATGGGAAAATAAATCCTTGTATAATTTCTCTTTTTGAAGCAAATAATTCCCCAGTACAATATTGTCTTCCTCATCAACAAAATGAAAAGATAAGGCATGGTTTCTATAAAAGCCAAATAGGACAACTAAAAATAATGAGATCAAAAAAACCGGTATAAGGCGGTTACTGAATTTCATATAATCTGATAAATCCCACTCCGTTAAAATTGTAGAGATTGGTCTGTTTATACCCTAAGCTTTTTAATTTTTGATTAATTAATCTTTTGGGGTCTGTAATCTCCACCAAATAATCAAACAGGTAAACTTTTTTGCCCGTGATATCGGTCACATCTTCAATTTCCCGAGCCTGAACTTTTTTTAAGCCCGGATGGGCGTCCTTTAAATCCTTGGCATAGTAAAGATAAGGAAACTTAACATGATTGTCTTCAAAAAGAACCAGTTTTGGGCCGGAAATATTATCCAAGAATCTTGCAACTGCCCGCCAATCTTCCCGCTGAAATACTGGGTTGGTGTAGTAAATAAAGAGTGAAATACTACTGATGGCCAATATGATTCCAATAGCAAGTCTCTGCCATAATCCCTTAAGCGACACACAACCTTTGGCCATCAAGAGATACAGGGCAGGCAAAATATAAATCATCCGGAAATATGAAAGCATGGGAATATAAAATGAAATTAAAAATGCCAAAATTATTGGTACAAAAATCCATAACAGTAATAATTTTGTCTTATTGCCACCTTTCCTAAAACCTAAAAATAACAGTAGTCCATACACTACCCCCGCACCACTTGCCAGCAATCCATAAATAATTTTGTTATCAAAAGAAATTCTACCTAAAATTGTTTTTATAAAAACCAAGGCCAGATTTTTAAAGTCCGCTCCGCCTGCCACTTTTTTCCAGCCCGGTAAATCAATTGAGGCTTTAATCCCAACTGCAATTTGCCCCGGCAAGACCAAAACCCATGGCAGAAATAATAGTACGGAGATCAAATGGGCCATCATCCACTTCCCAATCCTGCTCCTTTCGTAAAGTAGCAGGAAAACAAATTGGGACGGGATAACCAGATATGTCACATAATCCGAGTAGAGAACAAGAGCTGTTGATAGCCCCAATCCCAAAAAAGACCATTTCTCCTTATTAAGTACTTTGATGAAATAATAAAAAGATAAAACGGCAGCAAAGGCAGACAAGGAATACATTCTTGCTTCTTGAGAATAATAAACATGCAGCGGGGCTACAGCTAAAAACAAGGAACCAATCTGTGCCACCTTATTATTAAATAATTTTTTCCCGATCAAATAAGTTAAACAGATTGTGCCAAACCCCAAAATAACCGACAAAAGACGGACATTTATTTCTCCAAATCCGAAAAGATGTCCCCAAATCCAAAGTAAAATAAAGTACCCAGGCGGATGAAAATCACCAAGCGGATATTTTGATATAAACGAGATAAAATCCAAACCCCTGGCAGCAACAACATTATCAGCCTCATCAAGCCAAAATGATTGATTAAGGGTAATTAACCTCAAAACAAATCCTAGTGCCAGTATTAAAAAAATCATTTATATTTTTGCTCTCCCGAAAATGATTTAAGCAGTGATATTTCAATAGCAAAATCGTAAATAAATTTGAAAATTATATATTCCGGCAAGGAATGCTGTATTGCCTTTATCAAGCCATTGGCCAGGGAAAAAACAGGATTATACCTGATTAAAGAAATTATCTTCATTGCGGTTTCATTTTTAATTTTCCTCCTTTTATATTCGCTTTTGCCAATCCACCGGGCCTGTTTGTATATTTCAGACAAACTCCCGGGGTTTTGATGGTAAAAAATTGCCCCGGGTGAAGCTGATGCCAAAACTCCCAGTTTTTCTGAAACCGTATAGTCATCAATGTAACCAATTGGTTTAAATCCCCCAGCTTTTTCAAACTCTTTCTTTATGATTGCCCTAAAAACAGGCTGGGTATCTGGATAGTTTTTAGGGTGCATCCGGTCGATGGGAAGATTTTTATTGATATTCCAGCAATTACTCCAAATATTATCTTTATTTAAAACAAATTCTTCTTTGGAAAATGTGCCAATGGTTTTTCCATCAATAATTGGCGTAGTTAATTTCTTAATAAACTCTTTATCGAAAACCATATCAGCATCGACAAAAACTAAAATTTTACCGGTAGCATTTTTTACCCCCAGATTTCTTGCCATACCAGCTCCTTCATGATTCTGATCTAAAATTTTGAACTTTGAACTTTGCATTTTAAATTTAGACAAAACATCAAATGTTTTATCTGTTGACCCATCATCTACTACAATAATTTCCAAGTCTTTAAAACTTTGATTTTGCAGCGACTGCAGACAAGCGGCAATTGAGGCTTGTTCGTTGTATGCAGGAATTATGACCGATACTTTCATACAAGCTCCTTAAAAAGTTTTTCATATAATACTGCTGCATTATCCCAGGAAAAATTCTCGGCTTGTTTTCTCGGAGTATCACCCCATTTCTTAGATAATACCTCACCTATCGCCGCAGCATATTTTTCCGCATCAGGAGTGTCTACCAATATTCCACCATCACCCACAATTTCACGTCTTGCCAAATCATCAGGGGCCACTACAGGTAGATTAGATGCCATTGCCTCAAGGTAAACAATTCCAAAAGCTTCCCTGTCCCAGGAAGGTAGAACAAAAAGATCAGCCGACCGGTAATATTTCGGTATTTTTTCAAAAGTAATACTTAGAATTTTAAATCTGTCCTTACCGAGCAATGAATTGCCCATTTCCTCCAGTTCTTTTTTCTTTGGACCCGCTCCGATAATAACCAAGGATCCGGTTTTAATTTTGGCCATGGCCTTAATAGTTCTCTCATGATGTTTATACCAATCCAGCGCCCCTACGCTTAAAATTATGGGGCCCGGGAGATTAAAGTTAACTCTTCCTCCCTTAGGATTAAATTTTTCCAAATTAACGCCATTGGGAATTTTTACAATTTTTGTTTTCCATGCCCACTTTCTTGCCCATCTCATCTCATAATCCGTTAGGGCCACGTAAATATTAGGGACTGTTATGGCAATGTTCCAAATATCATCACGTCCTACTCCGGATTGGCCGGATATTAAAGTTTTGTATTTTCCAGGAACTCTTCCCAAGCTTGCCATCAAAGCCTGTGTCCTGCCGTTTGTGGGGATTACCCAATCATAACCACCACTAACTATTTTTTTAAGAGAACCACTGTCTTTACCGGCCAAAATGTCAACTTGAAACTTTTGGGCCAGTCTTTTGGAAAGCTCCAGAACATATGTTTCAGCACCCCGGTCAACTTTTCCGATAAACTCACTCAAAAATACTATCTTCAATTTTTTCTGATCCATATTTCAACTCCCTCTCCTATCTTACCTTCTTTTTTGTAATTTAGGAAAATATAATCCATAATCTTCTTTGGTTGATAAGTGCCTAAGCCATACCAATTACCCTCTGATGGAATCCTCCTGAAAACAAATTTTGGTGGATTTTGTTTTAGCCCCTCCAAGACCCAATCCTGGACTCCGGGTATTTCCAGGTACCAGCCAAAATTATCACTCCAATTTTTTGGGGGAAGTGTTTTGGTAAAGATATATCCTGATGAATCCAGTCCAAGAAAAAACACTTTCTCTCCCGGCTTTATAAGATCTGAAATTTGACGGGCCAGCCCTCTTTCATAACTTCCATAAAATCTTATTCCACCGCCAATTTGTGAGGGAAAAAGAAATACAGATAATGAAATTACCACAAAAAACATTAAAGTAATATAAAAAACTCTGAATTTTTTATCTAAGCCGTTAAAAATTATTGCACTTACAATAATTAAAAATGCTAAAACAGGTTGGAGATGAAAAAATGAAAATCTTGGGTATACAGCAATCAGAGCAGAGATCAAAAACGCCAGACTCATCCAGAATAACTTATTAAGAAGTGGTTTTATAAAATTAAGAAGAATTCCTGATATTGGCAAAAAGAGTAAGACCATTACCAAAAAATATTTTTTGGAAATTGCAAAATTTACATAGCCCGGAAATTTTGACCACTCAAAAAGCGGATAAATTATTGTCCAATTCCAAAATTCCACAAACGAGCCGGTCAGTAAAAGAAATAGTAGAAGAGGCAATAAAATAATTATTATTCCTGATAATATTACGACGACCTCACCGGGAATAATTTTTCTTCTTTGTGTAAGATAGTAGAGAATGAAAAAGGCAAGGTAGATAATTGCCACTTGTTTAATTACAACCGCAATTGAAATACAAAATACGGTCAAAAATAAATCCCGTTTATAGTTTTTCAAAAGCCATTTTTGGGCAAAAAGGAAACCACCCAAAACTGGAAGGACTGTTGCAAAATCAAACCACAACATATTCCCATCCAAAAAACTTTGTAAAATTATAAATAAGCCCGTAAAAAATATAGATACTCCGGCTTTTTTTATTGCCTGCTCAAGGTTTAGGAAAACTAATAAATCAGTTAGAAGTACCAGAACCCAGGTAAATATAACCAGCGCCTGTGGGTTAAATCCAAGAAGTTTAAAAATACCACTTAATACTAAAACCAGACCTGGCGGGTATGGCATTATAAAATCCCGGTAAAGGGCAAAACCGTTTGAAAAAAGATACGGATAGGAAAGCATTTCCGGCCAGGCAGTAAAAGTTAACCTGCTCAAAATAAAAAGGTGCAAGCCAAGTATTGCCAGTAAAAATACTTTTTTCATTTTGTTACCTTTTTAGAAATTACAGTCAATCCGTCCCCACGGTTTAATTTGGAAAAAATGAACGTTGGCAGCAAGGTAAAAAAATTAGTAAAAAAACGTTTCTTAAATCCGGTGAATGATTGCCACAATTCGCTCAAGGGGCTGCCGTAATCCCAAATTCCGGACACCATTTCAAAATAACAAGGTTTAAAACCGGTATTTTTTAACAGTATTTCCAGCGATTTTTGGGTAAAATGCCAGAGATGCTCATGTGGCAAAAGAAACGGCCATTTTGGCCCAAAAAGCTTAGCCGAAAAACCTCCAAAATTCGGGACATCAATAAAAAGATACCCTTCATTTGCCAATAATAAATTTGCCTTTTTTAATACATCCCGCGGAGAAACCATATGCTCAAGTGTATGGTTTATGATAATTAAATCAAATGTTCTTTGGGGCAGTTGAGCTATATCAAAAGATGTATTAAGTGTAGGGATACCGGATTTTCTGGCAAAATCAGCCGACCGTGCAGAAACTTCTATCCCCAGTACATCCCACCCATCTTTCTTCAAAAGTGATAACAAAATGCCTGTTGAAGAACCAATTTCCAGCACTTTACCGGGAGGAAGTTTTAACTTATTTATCAAATCAACTCTTCTTTGGAATATATTCTTAAACTGTTCCCTCTCTTTTATGTATACCTCATCACGATGATAATCCCGATCAATCTTCAAACCATACGTTATCCCCAATCCGCATTTATTGCATTTTAAGATTTTGACATTTTTTTCTTGGTAAAAAATTTTAGTATTTTTTTGGCAAACCAGGCACTTTTTCATGAGCTTTTCCTTTTGTGAAACAATTTTACAAGTATTACAAAAAAGATAATAAAGAAAGAGATAACAGACAACAGAATTGCCGGGATAATTTGTTTTTGTGGCACAAAAATTAAGTCAAAATTCCTTGGAGTGTTTTTCAGGTAAAAACCATTTATCATTTCATAAAACGGAAAGTGAGGGCTGCTCTCAAATTCCGAAATTCCCCATTCTTTATTATAACGGTCGGAAAAAACCAGCCATCTGGCTTCAGGGGGCATTTTTAAAATTTTATATCGGGTGGGGTCCACTTGCATAAAGTTAACCGGTATAAAGTTTTGATCAAGTCTGCTGCTCAAATCCCCCAAATCTTTTTCCCCCGATATTTGCAGAATCTGGAAATGACCCATAATCTGGGCCGTTGTTTTAGCAGCCCGGTTAAAATCACTTTCTGAAATTACAGCAATAGTATTTAGCATATTAAAACCACCCTGGTTTTGAATTAAAACATCTGTTTGTCCCTCTTTAAACAGTTGAGGTCCAATTATTTCCCAGTGAAAATTTCCTTCCTGATTGACTGGGATAACTTTTTCCTGGCCGGAGAATCTAATTTTTAAACTATCACCTCCGGCATTAAGATGACGGATTGCTAAATAGTAATTGCCATCTTGAGGAATATTCAGATTAAACTCAATTTTTTCACCGTTTATTGTTGAGAACGCCACTCCTTTGCCAAAATCAAACTCGAAGTTTTTAATATCCTGCTTCAATAAATCATACTTCCACTTTAGATACTCCCCCTTTCCCCTGATCTGCCACTCATTCAATACCGCACTTGATGGTGGTACAAATAATCCGGCGAGTGTTGACATCATTAAGTCCTGCTGGCTTTTATTAATAAAAATCAAGTCGGCATCACCCGAATCGATAGCCAGTAAACCCTCTGAATTAATTTTGCCATCCTCTAAAAAGACAAATGCATTATTCGAAAGATTAAACTGCTTACCGGTAAACAGGTAATAATAAATTTCTTCGCCACCCACCACTAAAAATATTTTCTTTTGGGCAAAAATATGGGGCTGGGGATTTACTATTTCAAAAGCAGGAAAAGAAACCGGTAAGGAAGACTTCTTTAACCCGCTATTACCTTCAATAAACCGAATGCGTTCCTCCTGACTTTTAATGTCTTCAAAAGTCAAAGTCTTTTTTCTTTCATTACCGGGAAAAAACACATATTTTATTCCCAATAAACTCCACCATTGATCAATCTGTGAATTTCTGACAAACTGGAATAAATCATATTGACCGGAAATTAGCGAGGCAAACGGTCTTTCCTGGTACAAAGTATTGGCCGATATAGCAGGTCTTTGCCGATCCGCAAATCCCAAAGGAGGTTTTTCTTCAAACCAAAGGGTTCTAAAAAAGTTATCATCCTTTTGCAGGAACGAATATAGATTTGAAAAATCATTACTCTGAATATTCTTACCTAAAACTCCCGTTAAACTGCCTGACAAAGCGGGATTGATGAGCAAAAGTAGATACAGATAAGTAGGAACCATTACCCAAAGCACCCGTTTCTTGAGTAATTTCTTCAATTCCCCAACAGTTAAAGCAAACATTACCCCGGCAATAAGAAGCAGCGGGATAAAAAATTTGGATGAATCCCGGAAAGCTACTCCGAAAGGAAGTTTATTAATAGAAAAAGTGTAGATTTCACCAAAGGGTGGGCTTCCACCTTTACTTAAAAAAGCGAAGATTAAAAAAAGTAAAGCTAGAGTAAGCAAAAGTGTATTCTTACTTTTTGAAATAATCAGTCCCCCAAAAATTAGTACCGGTAGCAACGCAAAATAAAAAGGTAAGGAAGCAAGTTTTCCAAATTCATTTAACGGAAAATGTGGTTGAAAAAGAAAGATACTATTAATTAAATTAATGAAGTTGTTATCCTCTAAAACCCCTTCTACACCTGAAACTGCATCTTTGTAATTTGAAGCAAACGGGAGGATCCAATAAAAGCTAAGCACCGTGACCGAAAATAACATTATCAGAAAATTGATTATTCTTTTTCTCAAATTAGGCTGCTGTATCTGCCAAAAAATTATGAACAATACCGCAATTATAGCCACACGCAAATCCACGTTTACAATTGCAAACAAAGAGATGAGCGCCGGGAAATAGTTTTTGATACTGGTCTTATCCAAATAATTCATTGACAACGTCACTGCCAGCGGGAACAAGCCGTACGATAAAGCCACTCCAATTTGACCTCCATCAACAAGGGTTAAAAAATAGGTATTAAACCCGTATAAGAAAGTGCCAAAAAATCTTCCCGGCAGGCTCCTTGTAAACCTACCAATAAACAACCAGGAGCCAACTATTGCCAGAATAACGGACGGGAAATAAAAAATAATTCTCACCAGAATATCATTTCCAAAACTCAAAAAATGATTTAATAAGCCGTATAAAAAGGTAGGCAAATATAACCAAAGAACACTAAACTGGGGGGCACCTAAATTGTCGTTCCTGAAATTCCATACATAAGGCAAATTAAAGAGCTCTTTAAGGTTTTCCGGATAAAAAAAGGGAGCATCTCCCCATGCAAGACTTCCCCCCATAAAAAGGGATCTGAAAACGAAAATAGATGGAAGAAAAAAAGCCAGAAAAATTAATAATTTTTTAACCTTTTCCATGAGAAATAAATTTATAAATTGTAGCTACTAACATTATCAGATATGAAGCAGTTATAACCTTCAATGCCAAGCCTTCATGTTGTGCGACAAGGAGGAGGGAAGCTATAATAAACCCTAACAGCGGCAACCCAAATAAAACAAATTCTTTACGTATCACGGCCTCTCCTGCTTTGAACAACCAATTGACCGAACTGCTCCTCACTCACAACATCGGAAAAGTATGCCTCATTATCCATAAATTTATCAATAAGGGGAGCGCGTATTCCCCTACTCGGTTCAATAATCAAAAATTGCATTTTCGGTAAATTAGATCTGGATACCTGAATTTGTAAATTGCCAGGGTATCCCATTGCCGCATCACCTCCCCACACCGGAAGATACCGATATTTTTTACCCCCGTACCATTCAAATAAATAGCTCCATGTTGTATTAACATTTAAGGGCATCGACAATGAATTGATGGCAAAGGGAACACCTTTTGCTTCCCGGTATATATAATCGATAGCTTTTTTCTCATCAGATAAAAGCATGCCCGATTGAACATTGATGGTATTTATCGGACCTCCCGGATTAAATTTGGTAATCAGCATAATATTTGAAATAAATATTATGATCAAAAATCCCAAACCCGTCAGTTTTGTTTTTGCCCATATTTTTTGAATTAAAAATGAACTGAAAATCAGGAACGAGGCAGACGCGCCGACATTGTAATAATAGAGCGGTGTTAAGGATTTATTGCCCAAATAAGGTATCCAACCGCCAAGAAACCAGACAAATAAGAAGACAAGTTTCGGTCTGATATCATTATTTCTCAAATACATTAAAAAAAATGCAAGTAGTACGATTAACAAAAATGTAGGGAAAGAACCAAAGGAAATAAAATTATCATAAATTAGCCGGTTACTGATTAAAAATACATTACCTACAATATTCCCAAAGGTTAAGCCGTTACTGTTTAAATTGGAAATAATTGACAATAAAATGGTAGCAGATCTCATATTAAATTTAAGTTCAGATATTATAAATGTCGAAACAGTTAACAACAGCCCAAAGAATGAAAAAAGATAAAGTCCGGTTTTTGGCTTTGGTATATAATGCTTTAAAAAAATAATTAATGTTACCAAAATAAAAATTAAATAAAGTAGGACAAACTCAAATTGTATAGACAAACCTAAACCCAAAGATGCCAAAATTAATCCTTTATTTTCCTTTCTGAAAAAGAATAGGGCAAGGCCTAAATAAAATATAAGTACGGATACAACAGCCAATGACGGATGATTAAAATAAAGGGCATATTGCGTTTGCTCAAAAGAAATAGCAAACAGCAAAGATGAAAATAGACCTACCGTCTTATTAAAAAGGACGGAAGCAATCAAAAATATCAAAAATATGCCTCCGGCGTTAATTATCCTTAACAGTCCGGCTACTCCTTCCGGATTACCATCAAAGAAAAAATAAACCGGAGCATAAATATAATAATAAAGCGGCCCATGATACCACCCTTCTACCCCGGTGGGGGGGCCAATTAAACGTAAATTTCCTTTTAAAATTTCCAAAGCGGCAAATGCATCACGGGCCTGATCAAAACCAAAATAGACATTCCCCGGAAAGTATAGAAAACGCAAAATTAGGGCAAATAAAAATATAACCCCTAAAACTATTAGAGTATTTTTATTCATAATTTCAATAACCAACCTTTTTAAAAGGTAAAATTCTTCTTTTAGCTTTTTTCAGCGCTGTTTCAGCAATTGCCCTGATTCTATAACTATTTGACATCCTTTCCCAAGGTGATGGTACTATTTCCGGCCGGGGGAGATAAAAAGCTTCCGGGTATTTAAAATCCTGCGGAAACGGGATACCCAACTCATATTTATATTTCAGCCCTCTTTTAGGTACATTTGAGTCATTTAATTTAGTAGAAGATCTGGTCATATTGGTAAAATGAAAATAAGGATAATTTAAAAATTTGCGGAATTTTCTATTTCTGTTTTGGATTAGAACCCCATCATTATCATAAAATCCCTGTTGGCCATGTGGCTTTTCCAAATGTAATCCCGGAATTTTTCTATTTAGAGCCCGGATATTTATATGACCAGACTTTTTATCTATAACATACCCTCCAGCTACCTCTTCCTGATAATGATAAATATCACCGATAATGTTATAGTAAGGGGAAACTATTGTCTCAAGCTTATCTCCCTCCCGCTGAATATTATCCACGAGTTGCGCAATTGATTTATCCCACCATATTTCATCACCATCCAATATTATAATCCAGTCGCTTTTAGTAGCATCCAGCATTTCCTGCCTTACCATAGTAAATTGATTAATATCCACATCACCTGCTTCCTTAAAATCAATTTTTTCAGGATTTTCTTTTTGTAAAAGTTTAATAATTTCCAGTGTTTTATCTGTGCTCCCTGTATCCCAAAGCAGGATTTTATCAACATGCTTTATAACGGACGTGACAGAGTACCAAAGGTATCTTTCCTCGTTTTTGACCAAGGTATTTACCCAAATAATTTTATTTTTCATTTTTTACCAGTTTTGAATTGATAAAGTACCCAAATTGAAGATATTAAAAAACTAAATATATTACTTAAAAGAACAGTGATAGCAGCGCCTAAAACTCCAAAAGAAGAAATAAGGAACCAACCACCCACTCCCATAATTGATAGCTGGCCCAAAGCTATCACATTAAAAAATTTTGGTTTAGCAAAATAATAAAAGATTGCCTGTTGTGCAGGCAAAGCCAGTAAAAATACAATTTGAGCAATAAAAAGAATTATGAATGGCGGAATGCTTGCTTCATAATCCGCTCCATAGATTTGCGGCAGGAGAAAAATTCCGATTGGCAAGAGTAAGAAACCGACCAAAGACATACCCAGTGTTAAAAGCTGCAATTTTTTGAGATAAGCTATAACTTTATCACGGGTGTCAAAACTTGATAGCTTTGGCGCAACTACTGTGGCTAAGGCAAAAATAAGCTGTGGAGCAACTGTCGTAACTTGCGCTGCTACCGAGTAGATACCAACCTGGGCGACTGTTAAAAAGCGTGCTGAAAGAAAAGTATCAAGCCGGAAAGCAGTTGCTGTTAAAAGACCAACTACAGCCACCCATTTACTATAGTTTAAAAGTTCGGATGCAACTGACCTTTCATTTTTGGCAGTCAAGTAGTTTGGTAGAAATATTAAGCTGATGAAGAAACCCAAAAAAGGCAAAGTGATATAAATAATTAATACCTGTGGTAAGTTTAATATGGAAAAAAGAGAGAGCGCAATTATAGCCAACAGCCTTAAACCATTTGTTCCAATATTTAAAAAATTCCAAATCCAAAATTTTTGATACGACTGAATGGCATGCGTTGACAGAGAAAAAAGCATTGCCCCGCCAGCTCCAATTAAACTTAGGCGGAGAGGAAGAGTGAGATCACTTTTCAAAAAAATTAGCTCCGAAGCGGCCGGCATTAAAAACCAACCTAAAACAAAACATATAAGCCATATAAATAATTTTACTTTTAATCCTAGCTTTAAAAATTTTAAAGCTTTATCCTTGTCCACCATATTATATTTCCCCACAAAACGGATTATGCCCGTATCAATTCCTAAATCACCAATATCTGCGATAAGTGTTATGGCCGCAATAGCTATAGATAAAATTCCAAAATCAGCGGGCCCTAAGAGTCTTGCAATATAAATGTAAAACAATAAACCCAAAGTTCCGTTTACAATTGTTCCACCTGATGTTATAAAAAAATGGTTGATAGTTTTTGTGTGAATTACTGAAATTATTTTATTAAAAAGCATAAACACCCTAGCCTTGAGGATAACATTTTTCAATCTTTAATGCTACTATATTAGGATCAATGCGGACAATATTATTTAAAAAAACTACCTTAATAATTTCCGCCTTTCTTCTAATAGGAATTATTTTGAGGTTCCTTTATTTTCCCGACAATGTCTATTTTGCTTACGATCAGGCAAGAGACTCCTTTACTGCATTGGAGATTCTAAAAGGTGATTTTAAACTGATTGGTCCCCCTTCTTTTTTAAGTAATAAAATTTTTCCGGGTCCTTTAATTTTTTATATATACGCTTTAATCTATCTTATTTTCGACAATAACCCCGAAGCTATCTCTGCAATGTTCCGCATATTTAATGTAACAGGAGTTATTCTTACCTTCCTTTTGGGAACAATTATTTTTAACAAAAAAACAGGTTTAATTGCCGCACTTCTATTTGCAATATCTTATGAACAAACCCAATACTCTCTTTTTATTTCACATCAACCTTTAGCTGTTGTTCCTGTCTTGTTATTTTATCTCGGACTAAGTTTATATGCTTTTAAAAAAAATACTAAAGGGCTAATTCTGACTGCTCTAGGATGGGGTTTTGCTATCCAATTCCATTATGGTTATCTTCTACTATTATTTCCGCTTTTTTTTATATTGTTTCTTTTCAAAAATAATATCAGAGCAGTACAACCAAAAATTTTTTTCCTTACTTTTATGGCTCTCTTTCTTACATTATCAACCTTTGTCGTTGCAGAAGTTAAATATCACTCTTTTACTTCTTATTTTCTCCAAAATCAAACAACCAGCTTCGCCATCTATCCCAAAGAGACACTTCAGATTGCTAATCGCTTCATCTATGATTTTTTTATCTCTGATTACCAGCTTACGCCCATCATTGGTTTGCTGGGGATCGCTATTTTTCTCTATTTTATTTTTTTTCAAAAGAAAATACGTATGAAATTACTTTTTTTAGCTTGTTGGTTAATGGGTAGTCTTTTACCATATTTCCTTTCGGGGGTTCCCAGCTATTATTATGCGGCAGCTGCTTCAGTAAGTATAATTATATTGTTTTCATATCTAATTCCTTTTAATAGAAAAAGAATAATATTGACAATAATATTATTGTCAGTTGTTGCAGTAAATAATTTAAATCAAATAATAAAGATAAATAAAACCGGAATAAATCGGGATATTGCAATACAACCGGGGATGTTAACTTTTGACCAAAAAAAATCCATAGATTATATGTATATAGAAGCGCAAGGTAAACTTTTTGCCGTTAATATTCTTGGTATTCCCTTAAATGTTGCAACAACATGGAGTTATTTATTTGAGTGGTATGGCAACAGTAAATATAAATTTTTGCCTGTTATGGGGGGAAGTATTGCAGATGGATACCCGGGCAACCTAAAAATTATCCGGCAGCGTTCCCAACTTCCACCCTTACAATTTCTAATCATTGAACCAACTTTGGGCATAAGGGAGGAGTACGTAAATGGATTCATTAAAAATGAAGATTATTTCAGTAAAATTAAAGAAGTAAGAGAATACGGAACCATTGTTGTGCAAAAAAGAAATAAAATTTAAAAATATCTATGCTTATATTTATATTTTGGATAATTTTTATTATTTCACATTTGGTTTTTTTAACTTCACTCCCAATATTTGAGGATGAGGCTATTTATCTTTACCTTGCAGATAAGATACCGGAGAATCCTTTACAGTTTCTCTTTGTCTATGCCTCCAGCTATGGTCTACTACCCATGTTCGGGTGGCTAGTTTCGGTTTTCAAGTTATTCTTGCAAGACAGCCTTATAGCCGGAAGAGTTTTAAATGTATTACTTGCTTCCACCTTAATATTTTGGGTAGTAAAAATTGCCCAGCTCTTTAAGATGAATAAATTTTTCACTTTTTCAGCAATTATTCTCCTAATAATTTCACCAATAATTCACCTAAACTCCCGTGTAGCGTTGCTTGACACATCAATCCTGGTTTTTACAGCCTGGTATATTTATTTTACGCTAAAATACTTAAAGGAAAGAAAATTTAAGGATATTTTTTTTCTTTTCTTTTCTGTATTAGCAGCAATATTAACTAAACCAACGGCAGTGTTCGGCCTTATTCCGGTTATATATTTGCTTTTCCTATGTTATACAAAAAACAAGAAAAGATTATTGTCCGGATTAATTTATATAACACCTGCTTACCTTATTCCATTTATCTTCTTGGGATTAATTATTGTAATATTCGGTTCGCAAATACTCGGAGACAGTGGATCAAGTCTGATTTTTCACCAGCCTTTAAGAGACATAATGGCCAAAATAAAGATTAATATCTTTCTTACTTCGATTTGGTCTAAAACATATTACCTTCCTTTTTTGCTTCTGCCGGTTTTCTTCATTATATTCCATAAATTTATTAAAAATAGGAACTTCTATCTCCTAATGGTAATTTGGCTTATCTCGTCAGTGATCTTTATGATCACATTAAACCGTTTCTATTATCCAAGGCATATACTTATTTTATCATTACCCTTAATTGCTATTGCATCTGCATTTTTATCGGAAATTCCAAGAAAATCGGCTACTGTTATCTTTTTACTTCTTAGCCTCACCAAAATTCAACTTGGATGGGATATTATTACATCAATCAGCAATGCAGAAATTGCCCTTGAAGACAAATTTGAATATTTTGAAAATTACACTTCCGGCCAGAATATTAATCTAATATCCGATTATATTAACGAGTTATCTTATAACCAACCCATCACTGTGTGGCTGGATGGGAGCTATGTTATGGAATACGGGCTAAGGAGAGCGACAAAAAATACCAATGTTATTTTTAAATCCTTTCGGTTAGATGACAATCTATTGCAACACTCCCCAGGGACTGTTTTTAAAGATACCGGCAGGAAAACATATGTCATTGTTAACCGGTGGGAACCTATTAATAGTCAATCACTCAAACTTATTAAGTCTTTCCCTGTCAGTTTTCGGCACAGCCAACACCTCTATTTATTGCCTTAAACCGGGCTTTTTTGAAATTGACATGATAGATAACCCAAGCGGCAGGTCAATAAACCGCAGGAATAAATTTTCAACCTTAAAAAAGAAGATCAATAAAACATTTAATAAAAGAGGCGGCATTTTTAAATCCGATTTCGCGTTAGAAGGCCTTATACTTAACCATCTTTCAATTGGGCGTTTAAAAAGGGCTGGCAGGAAGAGAAAAGATGCTAAATATGTCAATCTGATTTCGTTAAAACCAAATTCAGTCAATATTTTTGATAATGCAGTTTTTGTGTACCTTCTTTTAGTATGGGCCACGATATCATGGCTTCCTCTTAAAAGTTGGAATGCCGGCAGTTTCAGTAGCAATTTCCCTCCCGGTTTGAGGACTCTGAAAAACTCCCCAAGAGCACCTTTTTCATCAACTCTTTTGTGATAAAGTACATCAATTGAAATTATTAAGTCGAAAAAATTGTCTGAAAACGGCAAACTTTCTACGGAAGCTTTCTGAATCATTACCCCTCTTTGTTTTGCATATTTTAGGGCATTTATATTTATATCAACCCCCCAAATCTTACCAAATTCCTGTAATTTGCCAGTTAAAAATCCGGTGCCGCAACCAGCATCAAGGATATTATATTTACATTTGCCATTTTCTTCCCTGTATGGTAAATATTTTCTAACCATGGAAATAATTTCCAAATGGGTGCCAATATAATAAAAATGCTTTTCCTCATTCTTGTAGATATTCCAGTACTCTGATTTATCCATAAATATTAATTATTAAAGTTATTATTATGTTGTGTATTATAATAAAATGGTGAGTGGAAAAAAATTGCCGGCGCAAACCATATATAAACACTTTTTATTGTATATAATAATCATACCATTCTATATTCTCGGTATATATCAGGATTTACCTTATGCTCCAAAATCTGATGAATTTTCATTTGTTAAGCCTGCCGTTAATATAGTATCCACCAGAGACCTTAATCCACATAAATTTGGGCAACCCGGCTCAACCCTTATTTATCCCCTGGCATTTATCTACCATATAGAGAATACATTATTCCATGACGGGCAATTGCTACATGCCAATCCGGGTATTCAAACAAGATTTAACAATAACCCAGAGTTGTTTTATATTCAAGGGAGAATCTTAAATATTTTATATGCTCTTTTGTCTCTCCCATTTATCTTTTTGATAAGTTCCCGCTTTCTTGGCAGAAAAATATCATACTTATTAGTGTTTCTGGTTTTCATTTCCCCTAATATTATTGACCATGCCCAAACAGTAAGAACTGACAGTAGCGCTTTATTTTTTGGCGCAATGAGCGTATGGTTAATTTTAAAAACCAAAGAAAATCCATCAATCAGGAACCAACTTCTTACGGGAATTTCAATCGGCTTAAGTATTGCCAGCCGCTATTTTTTGGTCGTTATTGTCCCTCTTCTATTGCTTACCGATATTTATATCTTACATTCTAAACACCTCTACACCAACTCTTTGCGCAAATACCTGCTAACTGGTTTTATTATAGGCATAACGGCCATATTTGCCGCTTTCTTTACCACTACTCCCTATATCCTCCTAGATTTTCCTACATCCCTGACAACCATTCGACATGAAGCGCGAACTTCTCATTTGGGAGCAGATAACCTTTCACAATTAGGAAATTTTTTTTGGTATTTAACAATTGCTATTCCCAACAGCATTTCATGGCCCCTTACAATACTGGCCTACCTCGGATTTTTCCAACTAATTATTAGCCGAAGGTTCGACAAGGTAATATTCGCATCATTTACAATAATGTTTTTGACAGCCATAAGTTTACTTTCTTTACATTGGGAATATTGGCTTGTTCCGGTTATCCCTTTTATATTTATTGCCGCGTTTGCCGGTTTTTCTTATGTCAGCAAATTTCTTTTTACGAGGTATAAGATAAAGGCAGTATCCATTGCCAGTGGCATCTTTTTAGTGTTATCTATTTCTCCCTATATTTACCAATCCACTATTTATAATTTGGGGAAGGCAGGAACAACAACCAGAATACAAGCCAGAGAGTGGATTACTAAAAATCTCCCGCCCAAAAGTAAAATTATTCAAGAACAGTATAGTGCATCTTTAGAGAATACAACTTTTAGTTATGATGAATATTTTTCCTTAGCTGAAAAATTTTCATCGGAAAAAATTAAAAATTTAAATACCGAATACATTATAACAAGCAGCTATATTTACGAGCGCTACTTCCACGAACCAAACCGTTACATAAACGAAATTAATTTTTATCAAAACATAGATACGAATAGCTATCTTGTAAAACAAATTAAGCCTGCACTTATACATTCAGGCCCAACAATTAATATCTATAAAATTAGATAAATTTTAACACTTGGACCCTTAACTCATCATGAAAACATTGATTGGGTTTTTCCAATATTATTTTAATAAATTTCGCAGGGCGGGCAGCAAAGAAAAATTCTTTGTGTTTTTTTTCTTTAAACCGGCTGTCACTAAGTTGTTGTGCATGGAATAACTCTTCTTCCTTGTACCACTGCCCATCTTCTTTAGCAATCCATACTTCACCCATTACCGGACCGCAACTTTCTTTGTAATTAAAATCAAATATTAACCTGCTTAAAAGAATTTCTTTTGGTAAATTAATCATCAATAGATGGTCTTCCCCATCAACTGACAGTTCGGCAGGTGAAATTTCTTCCTGCAATCTCATATTTTTTTTAGTATGTTCCAAATCATTTTTCCAAACTTTAGCAATTGGAATTCCGTCAACAGTTACTTGATAGACCGGTTCAAGAAACTTATTTATATATTCCCAAATATAAGGATAATGGTGCATTGACCCTTGATGAGTAAGTTCAATAATATACTCACCTTCACGATAAATTCCGCTTCGATAAAAACCATCATAGTAACTTATATCTTTTCTTAACATCACCGGTGAAATATTAGTGTTTACTTTCTGGAGTAAAGCCAGTTTGGCATTAATTTCAGCATTTTGATTCAGCCACCAGATGGCTTGTAAATAGGCGTTACCAAAACTATTTCCCCAAAAAGGAATATTTTTTTCTTTGGCCCCGGCAATTCCTCCAATCAGCGAGTTAAAATAAACATTCTCATTTGGGTGCAATTTAACCAATACAAAAATATGAGGTAAGAATATAAGAATTATAGCTACGGGAATAATTAATTTGACTACAGTATTTTTTTTGAATATCTTAAAATTGAGCCATTTGCTTAAATATTGGGCACCTAATCCTGCTAATAAAGCCATCGCCGGAATATATTCCATAATTTGTCTTACTCCACCATAAGTTCTGGCGTAAGGTACACTTACCCGTATAATAGGAACGAGCAACCAAATCAGCCAAAGCAAAGCCACCTTATCCTGCTTTGTTCTTGTGAAAATGGTTTTTATTATTCCAACCATGGTAAGAATCAAAACCCAAGGGGGAGTTGTAATAATAATCCAAATCAAAGGATAAAGATTAATTTTAACTATCCAAAATATTCCAGCTTCTACATTAGAAGTCACCCCCCTTTCAATATAAAAGGAGATAACCCGAAATAGACCTTTTGGTTGGAACCATAAATATGGCCATGTTCCTATAAAAATAGCAGCTACTACAATCGGAGATAATAGTAAAACCAGTCGAAATTTTTTGGGTAAATTTTTCCATACAAAAGATTTAGAATGTTCTAGCCAAAAATAAGGCCCAATAATTAGTGGCACAAATAAAACATTAAATTTGGTCCCTATGGCAAAAGCGAAACTTAAGACAGACATAAGCAACCATTTCCAATTTATTGTTTTTAACGCGTACCATAAACTAAAAATAACCGCCGTAAAAAATGTAGTTTCTACCGGGTCTTTTACATTGAAATGGGCTTCCCCGAAAAATAAAGGGTAAGAAGCCATTACAATTCCGGCAGTTAAACTAGCCAATAAGCCATAGGTCTTGTATGCAAAAATACCAATTAATAAAACTGAAATTGAGGAAACTAATACTCCAAATAAGTGGTGTGCCTCTATGTCACCTAAAATCCCCCATTTTTGATAGAAGAAATAATTTGTTAAAGCTGCCAGTATCCCATTAAGGGGAGGATGTCCTCCATCATTTAAAAAGAAAAGCTTGGCAGTGTAATTATCATCCTGATAATAGCTGCGCCTTTCAGTCGATAAATTTCGGTAATCATCATTGCCCGTTAAAAAATAGTTCAGATAGGCCTGACCTCTAAAAAAATGGTCAGGCTCATCCCAGATAACTCCGTAATCTGAAAGTGTATTTACTGTTATAATTAAAAACAAAATTGCAGGGAAAATTATTATTAATTTCTTAATACATCTAAAATGCATTGTTTTATTTTATTAAGTCTAAAGGTAAAATGATACCATGAAAATACCCATATTTGCATTTGTAGTAATTGGGCTTGCAACATTTGTTATTTATCTGCCCATCTTATTTAATCCACAAATTGTTTTAGGCCGGGGCAACGATTTACAGGAACAGTTTTGGCCAATTTTTAATTTTATTCAACAGCAAACCTGGCAGCATCATAGTTTCCCTTTATGGAATAATTTATTTTCATCAGGACTACCTCTCCTCCCTGATCCCCAGTTTGCTTTCTTTTACCCTCCTAATTTACTTTTTCTTTTTTTACCCACCAATATTGCTTTTATTACTTCTTTTTTCTTACACACCCTTATTGGAGGTATGGGAATTTATCTAGCATCAAAGGTATGCTTTAAATTTTCCGGAACTACAAGTGTATTTACTTCAATAATTTATATTTTTTCTCCAAAGCTAGGAGGATATCTTGAAGCGGGGCATTATGGACTGGTTGCCTCCTGGGCTTGGTTTCCCTATATTATTATTGCCGTTTGGATGCTTGCCAAAAATCCCAAATTATCCTGGTCTATCTTATTGTCAACCGCATTGGCAGGTATTTTTTTTACTCACTCAATAACTTTCATTCTTGCAGCAATAACAGCCGGATTATTTTTCATAACCATTTTGGTTTTAGATTTTTCCTTAAAAAAATGGTTCAAACCTTCAACCTATTTTATCATAAGTATTATTATTACATTTGGCTTAACCGCTATTACATTTCTACCCCAAATTGAATGGATACCACAAACAACCAGATTACTACTCATCCACGATCGCGATGTATACCCAAAATGGCTTTCTTTAAAGGAATTTATACAAAACATCTTCTATCCTTGGATAAACGGTCTCAAGGATATGCAAAATATAGATACGGAAAAATGGCTTAGTATGGGTTTTGGTACTTCATTACTGGCATTAGTTGGTTTTCTAAGATTACAAATAAAATATAAAATTTTTCTACTACTTGGATCCCTGATAATTATATTTATAAGCACAAATAACGCGTCTCCTATTTATCATTTACTAATTTCTCAAGATTGGTTTGTTTTAATGAGAGTCTCAACAAGAATATGGTTTTTACAAGTTCTAATCATCGTCTTGCTTGCCGGATTCGGTTTCGAATCTCTCTCCAAAATAAAATTATCCCGCAAATACCTTGTTATATTTTCAACTCTGGCGATTTTAGAAATGTTATCACTATCCTGGTCCCGATTATTTATTCCAATTGCAGCTCAATCCCGCTATGTCAGTAAGGAAATCTATCAGTTTTTAAAATCTGACAGAGACCGTTTTAGAATTTTTTGTGTTAACAGATGTTTATCACAACAAGACGCTGCCAAGGCAAATTTAGAATTAATCGAAGGATATAACACACTTCAGCAAATGAATTATTATAAACATATATGGCAGCTTAGCGGTGGATATTGGAATTATTATACACTTGCTTTACCGCCAACGGGAATTTATACTTTTCAAAAACCCCAACCTGATGCAATATCATTGGGCCTTTACAACACAAAATATGTGGTCTCACCCTATCAACTGACTGACGATAACTTCAACCCGATAAATAAATTTGGCAACTTTTATCTCTATAAAAATATGGCCTTCAGACAAAGGGCATATTTTAAATCAAATGATGGTGAAGTTGACCCTTCTGCGCCCATCATTATATACTCTCCAAATTATATTAAAGTCGATACTTCCGCCCAAAAATCTAAGTCATTAATACTTTCCGAAGTGTACAGCAAAGGATGGCATGCTTATCTTAACGGAAAAGAAGAAGTAGACATCCAAGAAACTCCCAATGCGCTTCGCCAAGTGGACATCAATAAGGACACCAAATTTGTGGAATTTGAATATTCACCTAACAGTTTTAAAATCGGCAGCTCTATTACAATAGTGACAATATTATTTATATTGCTAGTCCTAACCAGAATAAACATTATTAGTACCTTTAAAAGAAACAGAAATTCCCGTAGTCAATAAGGAAATTGCGCAACATGGAAAATAACTTTCATCTTATCAATATCATCGGGGATGGCAGACACATCCTCAAAATATACCCGCAGTAAATTATCTTTATATAATAATTTTAAAGCATCCCCTCCTGATAAAATATAGAACGCCTGTTTTGATGAATTACCCCATTCCCTGGCAATTTTTGGGTAATTAGGATCATTTCTTATATAAAAGACTGCACCTTGTGGCAAGCTTGGGTACTTTTTTTTGATTTCTGAAAGCAAGTACTTTGCAGCAGAGCCTCTTTTAGCCGCCCAGTAAGTCAATTTATTCAGTTCAGTAGTTTGGTAAGAGATTACGATGAGCGACACAATGATTAAGACAGTCGTAATTTTGCCAATTTTTTTAAGATCCCACAAAGAGGAAAGGGAAAAAGCTAGAACCATGGAGAACCAAACCATCGAAAAACTCAGATAAAAAGTTGATTTATGTTGTGGAAAAAACAAAAATGGCGAAAGAGCCATTAAATAGGAAGATATAAAAAATAAAAAAATCCTGTTTTTAATAAACTTTCTTTTGAATTTAATTATCAAACCTATTATTGTAAAAAGAACAAGTCCTAAAAGTGGCATAACAATTCCAAGGTAGGTACCATACCATTTCAAAAGGTTTGGATTTATTTTTAAACTGGGGCCAATAAAATCAATTAATATTTCAGAAAGCCCAAAACTCCAAATGGTATACCAAATTAAAGAGTTAAGTATACTTTTAGGCGATAAAATAGGCTGATAAACCTGTTCAGAAGGGAGATGAATAAACAATGAAGTGGTAAATAAATAAAAAAATGCAATTAAAGCAAAAGGGAGGAGCCGCATTATAATGAATTTAAAATTTCTTGTAGAAAATTTACCGTTTATACAAAATAATTCTGCCAAAAAAATTATACCCGGTAACACAATTGACATTTCATGACTTAATAGCGACAAAATGAAAAAAAATATCGAAAGCAGGTATTTCGTTACTTTTCTTTCCACTAAAAAAATAACGTACACTGCAACGCTTAATAAAAGAAAAAAAGTTGCCAAGAGTGTTTGAACAGAGGCAAGATAATAAAGCTCTACACTATGAATAGAACTGGCTGCATAAATTACTGTCGATACATACGTAATAAATTTATTTTTGGACACTGCTCTTGCTAATATAAAAATAAGAATAATATTGCAGCTGATCAAAAAATAATTTACTAAATGAAACGGCAGTGGATTTAAACCGAAAGAACGATACATTATTAAGTTAAATGTTTCTCTGGATAACGGCCTGAAGAACGCATATTCTTTCTGAAGAGAAAAAAAGAAGGATGGGATATCCTGATAAGTTTTATTCATCACTACCCTTAAATGGAAGAAGTCATCCTGTGAAAAAAAAGAATTTAAAACCGAGGAAAAATGGATTAGAAGTAGAACAATTATCGCAATAAAGGTAAAATTATTTAGAATTTTTTGTTTCATCTTTTTTTACTGATTTATTAAAAATAACCTCAACTATCATAGTCCCTACCCCAACTACCAAGGCCTCATAAGCATAAACTGCTGTTCTTTCAGCCCAAATATTTACTCCAGCTACCCGTAAGAAAGCGGCGAATAACCAAAAAAGCCCGGTTAGTATAAACACTCCATTGCTTTTAAATTTTAAGAGGAATATTAATAAAATAAGGCTCACCATAACTATCAGGTTAATATTAATTTCAAAAAAGGGGGCAAAATAACCCGCAGAACGAAGAAGTAATAAGGAAATTAAAACAAGGTTAAAAATAAATATTCCTAAAATATTTTCATTTGCCCACCTTTTTAATATGTCGAGGTTATTCAAATATAATTTCTTAGCTGCCTTTTTCATATTTTCTCCCAATTCGATTTTTAATAGTAAATATTAAAAAAATTCCCAGAGCGGCAATGAAAACTCCAGAGGATACCAGTATACCGTATAAGAACAAATTCTGGGGTTGATAATAAATTCTAATATTATAATTTTCGGGCATATTATCCAGAAACCAGCCGTTAGCATATGAATTAGCGGAAAAATGTAGCGGCTTTATTGGAAGCTCCCCTTTTTCGTCGAATATTGAAAGACGCCATTGTGGAGAGTAATTCTCTGAAAATATAATTAAATGAGGTTTAGAACCCCCTCTAACAACACCCTCATATAATACAGGAGAACTTTTTTCAAACTCAATAACAGGAGGCGTAAACCGAGCAACTTGTTCTTCATTCATTAAAAATAACTTGTTAGAAAAAATCCGATTGATTTTAAAGTCATCATAAAAAACTTTTGTCCCCAGAGGGTCACTAGTACCAGGAGCTTCCAAATCAACCAGAAATTTGGAACCAATCCTATTTGGCTCATAAAAGGTACTAAAAATTCTCCATTCAGGATAGTTAGGAAGAAGCTCACCCTGAAGTTTGGCCAATAAATCATCTTTAACTTGGGAAATTAACATATTTGCCGGTCTTCCGTACACTTGCTTATATTTAATCTCAAGGTAAAAATCACTCAAAGGATCAAAATCAGACACTTCAAAACGTGCCCCCATACTTTTACCATCAAAATTTATGATACTTAAATATTTATTCTGTAAATTATCTGTGATAATTTCAAATTTTCCTTTGTTTTCCCCCCTTACAACTTCTTCAAAACTTATTCCATCATTAAAACTCCCTCCAAAAATAAGGTTCTTATTAATAAGCCTTATTAAAATAATATGCTGCCCAGCCGAAAATAATACTGGCTTAAAGTAAAAATACGAATCATTACTTTTATCGAATTCTAAAACTTTAGTTTTGCCATCTATTTCAACTATTAGTCCGGAAGCTACATCCAGTCCAAAATCAGTAATGCGAAATTTTTCGAGTACTGGGATATAAGTGCCTACCCTTGGCAATGTAAATTTATAATCAACTCGAGATAGATCTGAACTTATGTTTTGTGTGGAAATGGATGTATCAGGATTCTTAAAAGAATCTAGTGCCTTTACTTGCGAATTTTCTGCGATAAAAATCCTTCCACTACCTTCCTCAATACCAGAAATTTGTTTAATGTTATTATCCTCTGGATTAAGAAGTATGCTTCTTTGTGGAAGCACTGCAAATGCTTGTTCCTCTTGAATCATTGGATAAGAAAAAAATACTTTTTCAGCAATGAAAATCTTTGGGGTAAAATTATTTCTAGTCAAATCGTAAAAATGCCAATCACCGAATTGTTGATTTGCATATTTTATAATTGAAGGTGGCAAATTAAGAGCACTACTATTCTGATCATTTTTATAGAAAATTTGAGACACACCAAGCTTCCCGGCAATATTTTCAGCGGCACTAATCTGACCTTTTTTTAGGTTTGTGTAAAACATCCGAATTATTTTTGCTAAAGGAGAATCCGATGCAGAAAAAGGAGTAAATATAACTTCATGGTCAGATAGAAGCGCCAAAATTGAGTCAATACCCCGATATCCCCATTTAAAACTTTCAATTTCGTCGTCAGGGTAACTTATAATACGGCCAGATTTGACATTATCTAAATTATTTCCCGCATCAAAAACATATTTGGGAAAATCAACAAAAAATCCATCAATTCTCCCGGGCCGGAAAATTTCACCTGAAATTTGCGGATATGTATATTTTAAATTCGCCAAAATTAAAACAAAAGCAGCAAGGCTGACTACCTTTTTCAATAAACTTGGGCCAATCCATTCCGTTAATCTTTTTTTCTCCAAAATAGATTGAGTAAGCAAACTCGTTAAACCAGCAAGAGATAGAATTACAAGAGGAGTAAAAATATACCACGGGCTTCTGAATAGGGTAAAAAAGGGCACATGGTCGGATAAGAAACGGTAAATTCCACCTGTTGGGAAATGCGTACCTGCCCCCAAAAAAGTACCCAATATAAACATAGTACCAAAATTTAAATAAAGATTATTTTTAGCTTCAATACGGAAAATTAAGGAAAATATCGCAAGTAAAGGGATGAGGAAGCTAAAACCTAAAAACGCCGGATTTTCAAAATAAACGGTTGCGTAAGGAATATAAAAGGGTTTATGTGTATCCAGATCTATTGCATACCAATCCCAAGCTCCTTGAATCCTCATTACATTCAGTAGACTTGTATTTTCGGAAATACTGTCAACCCAGTTTCTAAATCCCATTTTATCTATGCTTCCGGTAGGTGAAATATTAGAAGCAATAAAATGTGCAGCTGGTAAAATCCAAAAAAGGTTAACAGATATTAAAACAATAAATACGAAAATTAAATCTCTTCCACTTCTGAAAAAAAATCGCATATTAAAATTAACAAATATTCCTCCCAAGAAATAAATTAAAAGTACAAAAAAGAAAACGGCAAAATAAGCCGGATTTATTCCGGATCCCGAGAGAATAATTCCGGTTAAAACTATAAGAAAAAAAGCTTGATAATACTTTAGGGTGCCATCTACCATTTTCTGAAGAATTGCAAGGCCTAGCGGTATTGCTGCAACCAACGCAAGATTGGCAACTTTAACATTTTCCCAACTATTAAAAAGGTAGATATTAAACGAGTAAAGGCTTACAAAAAGAACCTGGATAAGTAATTTTCCGGGGATAATTATTCTTGCAAAAATAAATGAAGATATTACAATCAATCCAAACCAAAAAATAAAACTAATAAGCTCAACCTGCTGTAAGGGTAAACCCAAAAGATAGGGGATAACTTGAACAGAATGAAAAAAAAGCCCTGCTATAGAAGAGGAAAAATCTGATCCAGCATTAATAACTGAATTCCAAACGAACATACGCCTTGCAAACCATATTTCCGGGTTAAGCGGAAAATTAGTATCTACCCCATTGATTAGGACATTGCCCCTTCCCCAAAACCACATTAGCGGAGTCAGTGAAAAGATTATAATAATTAAGATTGGCCAATATTTAAAAAAATATTTCATTCTCCACAGCTCGAGCTCAATCCGTACTTTACCATATTTGTGAGGAATTAGCTTAAGGTTATTTTTAATTTATCTTATCAATGAATATTTTAACGGTGTTTATGTCATTTTCCAGTAGTCTCCACCAACCCGAGCCAAATTCAAAATTCCTTTGCAGTGTATCGAGAATCTTCAGGTGTTCCCTGTACATTTGTTTTATTTGTTCTTTATCAGCAACATTCTTTTGGGATGCAATTAAATCCCCAAGCCTTCCTACATATGTAGCATAGCGGCTTGACTGTTCCTCTACAGCATCTCCTTCCCCACGCCTTATTACTAAATCAAGCTCTCCTAATCTTTTCTCAACCAAATATTTCTGGTAGGAAAGCTTATCTTTGTCTGAAAATTTAAAAAAAAGTGTTATTTTTTCTTTTAATCTTTCAATAGGATTTACTACCTCCTCGACTTTCAAAAGCGCATCGGAAGCTGATCCGGCCCATTCATCGGCTGTAACCAATTGAGGGGCAAGTAAAAATGAAAATAGAAAAAATAATGGAAGCAGAAAAACCTTTGCCATTGTACATTATAATATACGATATGATCCGCAAACGCAAGACGATTTTTATAATTATTCCTGCTCTTAATGAAGAAAAAAAAATTAAAGTAGTTGTAGATGAAGCGGCAAAATTTGGAGATACAGTAGTAATAGTAGACGACGGCTCAAAGGATAAAACAATACTCCAGGTTAAAAATCCCAAAGCAGTCATTCTAAAACATTGTGTCAATTTAGGGCAAGGAGCAGCCCTTCGAACCGGCCTTGAATACGCTCAAAAAATGGGCGCCGATATTGCTGTGACTTTTGATGCTGACGGCCAATTTATTGCTTCAGAAATACCTAAAATAATAAAGCCGGTTGTTGAGGGAAAAGCTGATATCGTTTTAGGATCAAGATTTTTAGGGCAAACAGTAAATATGCCATTTTCAAGATTTATCACGTTAAAATTGGGGATCTATTTCACCTATTTTTTTTCCGGAATTAAACTTTCCGATACACATAACGGGTTCCGTGCCCTAAATAGAAAAGCTATACAAAATATAAAAATTACTCATAATAAAATGGCTCACTCTTCAGAAATTATCGACCTTACTAAAAAACACAAACTCAAACTAATTGAGATCCCTGTTACTGTTATATATAATGAGTATAGTAAACAAAGAGGTCAAAGTTCATTTAATGCATTAAGAATCTGTCTTGATTTAATTGCTAAAAAGCTTTACTAAATATATGAATGCATCGCAATTTATATTGTCATCTATTATTATTTTCATAATATTTAAAACGCTAAAAAGTTTCAAAAGAGGTAATTTATCCAAAATCTTCACAATTATTTGGTTATTCTTTTGGATAATTATTTTATTCCTTATTTTTCAACAAGGTATTTTGACGGGAATCGCCAACCTAATCGGTATAGGCCGGGGAGTAGATTTAGCCATTTACTTATCAATCATAATAATTTTTTATTTAATATATAAAATACTTGAACACCAAAACAATATCGACCAAAAAATTACCGAGATTATTAGGGAAAATGCGATTTTACACCCTAAAAGTACTACAAAAGCTCGTAAATAATTATTTTGCTTTTCCCTCTTTCAGAGGAATATATTTTATTAAGTTCTGGAATTATTGTTTCATTGTCCATTAAAATATTCAGGTTTTCATCATTTGCCAGCTCTAAATCCCAAGCTAGGATATAATCAACATTGTTAATTTTAGCATAATCCAAAAGTTTCGGTAAAGATACTTGCGGCATATAAATTGTTTCCCCTTCCGTATAAAACTCTACCCCCTCGTGTCTCATCATTATTTTTAGGTTTTTATGGGGAATGTTTTCTTTAATCCAATCGCTTACTTCAATAATCTCCTTATTTTCATGAATTGACGTTAACTTATCGGCATATTGATATGGTTCTGTTATATTTTTTAAGGACATCGAGGGAAGAAGGAGGGTGGTTAAAAATGGCACCAGAGCCGCAATTTTAGCAAATCTCGGAAAATACAAAAAAATATTATAAAACCCCAAATAAAATAAATAAAGTAAAAAAGGGAATGACCAAAGAAGATATCGGATGTCAAATGTAGGTGTTGAAAAAATGATTACAGGAATAGAGATGCACATAATAGAAAAGAGATATATAAGTGGAATAAACATCTTTTTTCTAATTGCCCCAAAAAGGCCTATGACAGTAAGAGGCCAAAACCATAATGGAAATATAGATAAATATATTTTTTCCCAGTGCAGTAATTTCCGGTTAAATGAATTTAAATAAATATAAAATCTATTTAACATAATGCTCGCACCATTTTTGAAATATGGGGATTTATAGTTGGGGAATTTAGCAGACGCTACTTCTTGAGCCCATGTTTTACCATTTGAGCGAAGCTCAAAAACCTGGCCTTGCTGCATTTGGGCTGAAAACTTTTGCGAAAGTGTCCATTCCCCAAGCTGAATTCTTAAAGCTATTGTATAAGGAGAAATAACGGCTAGGAATATAGCCGCGCAGATTAAGATCGTCCGCAATTTCCTGCTAATTATTTTTTTATTCGAGGAGTATTGAAAAATCCAGTAACCAAGAAGGAATATGACAGTAAGAGAGAAGAACATCAAACCCTCTGATCTCGTCAAAAAACTTAAGCCAAATATTAGTGAACTAGCCATCAAATTTCTTTCAATATGCTTTTGGGAGAAAAGAGCCAGAAAAATAAGAACAACCGCAGAAGTAATCAAAAAAATAAATAAGGCATCGGATAAAGCAATAAAAGTTACATCCATCAAAGGCACAAACATAAGAAGACTTAGACAAAAAAGGAAGGCATGAAATTTTGTTAAGCTCTCTTTCACCAAAAAATAAAATGGGATTAATAAAATGGACGCGGAAATAAACGAAATTGACCGCAGTGATAATTCCCATGTTGGTATTATGAAGTGAATCAGTGCGGAAACTGCCGGGAACAATGGAGGCCAGGTTGGATGAAAAAAATATGCAAACTGTCCCCTTGATAAAGCTTTCGCTAAACTGGCGTAAACGGCATCGTCGGAATAGAAAGTATAACCAGAATTCAAAAGGATAATAAGCCGCGAAGCAATTATTAAAGTAGTAGCCAAGAAAAGAACGATGAATAAAATGTTTATTTTTATTTTGAACATATGAGTCTTTATTTTTTTATAGTAATTTCCTGGTTTCAGAACTGGTATCATGAAGTCCATCTTCAAAATATACAAATGTAAAAACATCATCTGGTGTTAGGCCTGGATTTTGTTTCAGCAAATCCGGGATTTCATCTATCGTCTGGGGTAAAATAATATTATCTTGATTGGTATAATAATGAACAGCAAAAGCTACCTCTGACCCGAAATAACCTACTCTTGAGGCATCCCCCACTGCAAAATCCAACTTCTGATTTGCCCCCTTCATGAAGATTACTTTCTTTGATTTAATTTCAGGTATATAAATTTTCAAGTCCTGAAAAATTTTTTTGGAATGCCTGCTATAATCATTAACAAAAGTCTGCTGGCTCAAAAAGGAAGCTGTTAGGCGTAATGAAATAATTATTGCTATAAAACCAATAAATAAAAATTTGGCTATTATTCTTTTCGCATAAGTCCCCTGGAAATATTCCTGGGATACAAAAATGATTGGCAATAGGGCGGGGACAAAGGAGGGTAAAAGAAGATAGCGATTATAACTTACTAAAACCCTTTCTGGTATCGAAATAAAAAAAATTGAGTTGATGCCAAAAATTGCTACCAAACTGAAAATTGATAAAAGTTTGTACTTGGACATATTCATAAAGATCCATAATAGCAAAAAAGATAAAAAGATCCCTCCATTAAAAATTGATGCCAAATCATATTTATAAATATTAATCCGAAAAAGAAGGATCGCCAAAAATACTGATAAAAGCAAAAACATAATTAATATTTTTCCAAATAACGCAAAATTATAAATTTTTGGTCTCAAAAGCTTTAAAATAAGAAGTGAAACCAAACTGACGATTAAAGCAGGCAAGCCCGAAAGGTAAAACCTTAATAAATTGAACTCACTTCCCGGTAAACCAAGTTTTCGATAGAATAATTCCTGAAAATCGGACGGGAAAATCATGTTCCAAAATGTTCCTAAAGGGTTTAATAAATATAAAGGGAAAAAATTTATGAGTAATCCCAAATAATTGCCCCCGGGGGGGATTTTGTAACCTAAAACCCACGATGACGGGTGAATAAAATACTGGACTAAAAAAATGGATATAAAGGAAAAACATCTAATAATCAACCCCCAATTCCATTTTCTCCATGAAATTACCAAATCCAAACTAATCAAAAAAATTATTGACCCAGCAACTCTATGGGGTGCAATCTCCAATGTTAGGAAAAAGAATATTAGAGTAAATAGATAATAAATTTTCCTATGATTGTTGAGATATTTTAAAAAAAATAATAAAGTAATAAGCAGTACAATTAACGACATTATAGCGCTAAAACAATCCAGAGTCATTTTCATATCATCCTGGCCAATATACCCTACTGCAAAAATAAGTGTTGAGAAAAGGGCTATTTTTGAATCTTTGAATAAATTAGAGAGAAATTTAAATAGAAGTCCCGCAGCAAAGGCATATAGAATTATCACTGCCATAAAATAAATTTCAGTTCTCATTCCAAACATCCGCCATGCCAATAAGTCCAACAATTGGGTAATTTGATAAGGATAGGCAAACAATCCCTTTTGTAGTAAATCCGGGTGTTGCGCAAAATACAAGGCAGCGTAATCATCCCGCCAGAAATACATCTGGAGTAGTTGATGGTAAGACAAAAATACAACACCTGAAAGGAGTATATATGGAAACAGTTTCTTGCCAAATTGTAATATATTCATTTTGTTTTATAGATATTAATTTCATTTATGACCCAAGGTGCATATTCGTGGTCACCAATTTGTGTGATATTAACAAAACGGCTCTTGTAAGGGCTAAAATATAAATCTGTGCGGCCGTTTTTTGGGGGAAAAAGCTTCTCATAGAAGACTTCCTCCCATATTTTCCCATCCTTGGAGAGTAAAACCTGATAGCCATTCCTATTTTGGTCTTTATTCCCCACGGAATTTATCTCAATTCGTGCAAGTTCGTAGATATTTCCCATATCTATGGTAAAATCCTGGGGATTTTCAATTGGCAGTTTCGAATCCCAAAAAGTGGTCTGTGAATTATCCAGCATCAGAAAAGAATCGTGATTATTGCTTGAAGTTTCGATATTCCAGCCAACTTTTGGCATCACCTCTTTTTCTGCCAGAAAACTAACCAGTCGACCTCGAATTTGCAATGTGGTGTCCGTAAACATCCCTTTCTCACCATCATAAGAAAAAGCAATTACAGAATCGGAAGAAATATAATTCTGCCTAATAGTCATACTCATCAAATTAAAATCACGAAAATATCCAAATCCACGTCCCGCAAACTCTTTATAACCCTGATCGGTTAGATTCCAAAGAAACTCATTTTTAAAAAAATCCACTGTGAAATATTCAGTTGGATTGTAAATAATAAGAAGTAGTTGTCCGAACCCTGATTGAAAAGGCATTATTCTTTCATCTTCTGACGAGCCATAAAACGAAGAGTCACTATTAGTATAAAAAATTGTTTTTTGTTGTAATTGTGGATATGAATTCACTATTTGACTGATAATTGATTTCCTTATTTGTCCAATTTCAACCAGCTTATCTACTGTTTTCCTCAATGAAAATATATGGAAAGATAGCGCGACTGATAAAGCAAGAAGTCCTAAAATTTTAATTACCATTTTTTTAGTAGAGACTATCCATATTACTAATGACCCCACGATTAAACTCAAACCCACTGTAGCCGGATAAAGGTATCTCGAATCCACATAGGTCAAATATCTATTGAGTACAAGAAGTGGTAAAATTGTAAATGAAATAATTCCTACGCCCCAAAAAAGCAATTGTTTCACCTCAATCTTTCGGCTAACCCGCCATATTAAGGCTACAAACAGAAACCCTAAGGGAATTGTTAAAAGATCATACCTAAAACCATTTTCAATTGTCCATGGCCCCCGCGCCAAGTATTGGTATATATTAAAGGGAGAAGTTGTCATATTAGATATATATACCAAGACTTCATTTGGGAAAAAAATCTGGGGAAAGATTTTAAAGATGGATGTGAGGAAATTATACCCAAGGATTAAAACACGATCATCCCCGGATTGGATGCCCGAAACCTGGGCAACTCTTACATTAAATAAAAGATACGCAAACCGAAATAGCGAATAGAGGGTTAGTACTAATACTATTGATACTGCACCAATAATCTTTAATCTAACTTTCTGGCTAAAAAGTATAATTAATCCCAAAGTTAACAAAAATGTTAATGCAGTCTCTTTAAAGAGTAGACTTATAAGCAATAAACTAAAAGTTAATAATAAAAACTTGAATCTTTTTTTTTCAATATATAAAAGATACGAAACAAGCGACATTGAGCCAAATAATACTGAAAATTCTACCCCTTCAAAAGTGCCAATCCAAGTAACTGCTTGGTAATGGCTACTATTGACTGCAAAAAAGATCGATCCTAGAAACGCTGGAAATTTTTTCTTTGTTAACATAAAAATTAGCAAATAAACAGAAACTGATACTAAAAAGTGGATAAAAACACTCACCATAAAATATGAAGCTGCGTTTAATACAAATAGCCGATACAAACTCATTTTAAAAATTAAGGATAGGGGGGCAAAGTGAAAAGGGAAATCGCTGATGAGCATATTTCCTAAAAACTCCATTCCCTTTAAAGACAAAAGAAAGTTATAATTTCCAAAACTATGCCATTCATCCTGCTCAAAGTATGAATTCCAAAGCCCTAAATATGCAAGGATAGCACCTCCCAAAATAGTAAAAAGAATAATTAGAAAAGGTGCATCTTTTTGAATCCTTTGAAAGTTTTTCCAACTATTTTTGACCATTATGTGTTGATACCTCCAATTCCTCTCTTGCCTGCTTTGTATTATCTATGAGAGTTTTTGATCCAGCCAGATAGATATAACTAATGACTGATGAGGAGGACAAGTTATTTTTTTTTACTGCTTCTTTCAGACGCTCCATGTTCCGGAAATAACCAAACCCCCTCTCCCCTTTCTCGAGATATCCTTCCTCTGTCAGTCTATACAGGTATTCAGATTCCTCAACTAATGGCTTTAGCGAAAGCTCTGATGGCAAATACCAAACCATTAAAGTTCTCCCTAGATTCGTCTCAAATGGAAAAATCTTCTCGGACACTGGAAGCCCATAAAATGGAGTATCGCTAATCATAAAGAAAACTGCTTTTTGTGGCAAGTTTGGGTAATCTATTTTTATTTTAGATAAAATCTCCTTTCTCTCTGCACCCTGGGCAGTTGAAATACCAAGCTCTGACTTTAACCCAATAAAGTTTATCACTAAAAAGGGTAGGACAATAAGCGATATTAATAACTTTCTTCCATTTGAAATCAAATGTGCAGCCGAAACTAAAAAAACCGCGCTACCCAAAGAAGGTAGATAAATATTGCGTGAATCCACAATTGGTATACTTCCAGATCTACCTGGAGATAAAACATATATAAAACTATTTAAGACAACAAATAAAAAACCGAAAATTAACGCTTTTACCACCATTCTATCTTTTGATTTCTTAACTAATAAAATTAGAAGAATTATTCCTGCAGCAAAGATAGTCCAGTCAACTACCTGCAGGGTAACATTTTCTACAAAGACATCAAAGGAGGTAGTGCCATACAAACCAGTTGAAGATAGTGGAAGCAATTTTGTAATTATCTTTGCTATCCTCAACAGATCAATAGTGGGAATAAGTGATTGAGAAAATATCTTTGCAGGAAAAGATAATAAATTGTTTATGATATCAGCAAAAGATTGTGTTTCAAGAACAACGCGGTCCTCAATGTTTGACTTTCCAAAAAATATCATTAAAAAACGGAAAAGAAAATAAAAGAAGCCCGCGAGGGCTATCTTTACATAGTTTGACCAATTTTTTTTAAGTTTTTGTTTGTCATATATATAAATCAAAAGGAATAAGAGTAAAATAAAAGCAACTGTTATTTCTTTAAATAAAAGAGAGATGAGAAAACTAGTAATAGCTAACCAAATTTTATTAAATTTAGAATTTATAAAAAAAATGAGAGCAAGGAGCCCGAAGATTGTTGATCCATGCGTATTTATATCCGCCGCGATCCAGGATGTTGCCTGATATCCCGATGCCTCTACAGAAAAAAATAAACCTGCTAATAGACCCAAAAAATAACTTTTAAAGAGTTTTGAAAATAATATACAGGAAAGAAAGACAACGATAAGATGTGCAAAAATGCTTGATAGCGCATACCAAAAAAAATTAAGTTCATATACGGATAGATAAAGATGAAGGAGTAAATCTGTAAAAGGTGTGTAGTGGGAAATTGCAGGTTTAAAAACAGAGATTAGACTCTTATCTGAAGTAAGGAAGAACCCAAAAGCCCGCCATTCATCATGCTGGAAAAATCCTCCCGTAATTGGGAAATAAGCTACAAATGTAAAAATTAAGATTATAAAAAGTAAAGCAACATCAAATTTCTTCATATCTTAAATAAGTCAAAATGTTAAATTTTTGACAGGAGATTTTTTATAAGCTTTACAACAAAACCCCTCCCTTGAGGTCTAGACACAAAACCCCAGACTATTGCATCAGTTGTAGTCATTGCAACAATAGGGTGCCATAAAAAGGCAGGGTCTCTATGTTTGATTGTACGTAACACTCCTCTGATTAATTCAGGAATAAACAAGTTTGCATATGCAACCCAAAAGAAAATCTTTAAGAGATCCTTTCTCTTTTTTGGATCAAACCACAAATAATATTTATGGTTCAAATTTGGAAGATAATCCCTTTCCAAATTTCTTAGTCTTTTTATAATCAACAATTTTAGATTTTCAGCATGATAATGCCTTATTTTTGCTAGGGGGACATAGGCAAAGAGTTGATGTCCAGCCCTCGCAACTATCTCTATACTCTCTAAATCTATAAATGACTTATCTTTCCCAACTACTGTTTTTAAAAGTTCCTTCCGGCGGTATAAAATCCTCCCCATTGCAGGTATTTTCCCAGGGGTAAAATTGCAAAGGAAATATTTTTCCCTTTTTTCAATGACCGTACTTGCTATTGAAGGCGAAAAAAAAGCGTAGAGAGGATCCTGCATTAAGGGATGGTGTGCAATAAACCGCAAAAGAGAACTCTTAACTCGAGGTTTTGTCTCTATAGAAAACTCTTTAGTAAAACTTCCTATAATTTTTTTATCTTCCAAAAGAGGGTTTGCAAGTAATTCAAAAAAATTATTACAGCAGACTTCCATATCAGCATCAAACCAGTAAACTAAATCATTTTTTGCTGCATGCATTCCAATCCCTTTATTAAGTTCAATATCATGCGTTTTAACATTTAGAATCCGCGCTCCAAATTTTCGGGCTAACTTTTCACTATTATCATTTGATCCATCGTTTACCACGATATATTCAATTTTATTTCTAGGATATGTTTGACTTTTTAAAGAATTAAAGAGTCTTTTTAAATTGTCCTCTTCATTAAAAACCGGAATAATTGCGGAAATACTAGGTAGCACTTTTTTAAGCATAATGCTATTATATCTCTAACCTTTAAAGGCAGTATGAAAGTTCATTTTATTATCCCTTCTAACACAGAAAAAGGCAAGCGAGAAGTTTTAGATAAAATATTTGGATGCCACTATGGTTATTTTCCACAACACAATATTTTTACACTAGGTCTTACCGCAGTAATAAAAAAAATGGGTTATGAAGTTGAGATGTCAGATTGTGCAATTGAAAAAATAACTTTAAACGATGCTCTGGAAAGAGGAGGGGATGTTTTTATATTTTATTCAGTTTTCTTAAGTAGGGAAATTGATCTTTGGGCTGCAGACCAAATCAAAAAAAAGCTTGGTAAAAAATGGATGATCTTTTTAGGTAATGATCCTGTTTTCTTTTCGGATAAATATCTGATTTCGCAAAATCATATTTTAATCCGTGGTGAACCTGAAGAAACAATTGTTGATTTATTAAAAGAATTAGAAAAAAATAAACCTGTTTTTAAAAAAGTAAAGGGAATCAGTTGGGTAAGCAGAGGGAAAGTTATTCACAATACTCCAAGAAAATATATCGAAGATCTTGATAAGTTACCTCTTCCCGACCGAATGATTCTTAAAAAACCATTGGAGTACTCAAATGCCCGTTTTTCTAAATTTCCCTCTACAACCATGTATACGTCCAGGGGCTGTGCATACAACTGTCTATTCTGCTTCCCAAACTCCTTTAGTTTTGCCAGAGAGTTGGAATGGAAAAATGTCCATAAGGTTAAACCTCCAGTAAGAGTTAGATCCTCAAGAAGTGTCATTAAAGAATTTGAGCAAATACATAAACAGGGTTTCCGCTCTGTTTCAATAGTTGATGATCAGTTTCTTTGGGATAGAAGAAGAACAGAAGAAATCTTTAAAGGAGTCAAAAAATTAAACATGGAAATTTCGATTCTGGCCCGTTGTGATAGGATAACTGACTATCCTCTAGTTAAAATGATGTTTGACGCAGGAGTAAGACATATTGCTTTTGGAGTAGAATCTTTTAACCAATCAATACTTAACTACATTAGAAAGGATTTAAAGGTAGAAACTATTGCCAAAGCAATAAAATGGTGCAAAAAAGCAGGTATAAAACCGGAAATTAATATAATTTTGGGAAGCTGCCCGTTGGAAACAAAAGAAACAATTGCCAATACAATAAACGAAGTTGAAAAATTAAATGTTGATATAATTCATCTAAACATTATCGCCCCTTTCCCTGGTACGGATTATGCCAAACTTGCTAAGGAAAAAGGATGGATGACAGTAGATGAATATATACCGATTGACCCTGCTGCCCAAAGTTTAATCTCATATCCACATTTAACTGATAAGGATTTAGTCAAAGCAGTAAAGGGATTTATTTTTAAACATTACTTTTCGCCTAAATATATCCTTAGAAATATCTCCAAAGTTAAATCACCAAACGAACTTTGGAACAAGATAAAAGCAGGTGTCTATGAATTTAAACTTCTTTTAATAAAATGAGTATATTCCCTTCAGCTACTATCATAATTCCTACCTTAAACCGCAAATATGTTTTAGAAGAAGCTCTTTTGTCATTAAATAAAGTTGATTACCCAAGAGATCTACTTAAAGTAGTAGTAGTTAACGACGGTTCATCGGATGGAACAAAAGAACTTCTTAAGAGAATTAAAAACAGATTAAACTATGAATTCAGGTCTTACAATGAAAAGAGAAAAGGGATTTCTCACGCTAAAAATACAGCAATCAAAAAGTCCAAGGGAGAAGTAATTATTTCAACAGATGATGATTGTTTATTTGAAAAAACATGGCTTAAAAAATTAATTAAGCCATTAGAGAATGATTCTGTAGGCTCTGTTGGAGGACCTGATCGAGCTATTAAAGATGAACATGTGCTGGCTAAAAGTGTTGATTTCGCTTTTTCTAGTTTTATTGGTTCAGGAGGAATTCATGGGAGATTTTTAAAAGTAAAACTTGGTAAGTTCTACCCTCCTGGATGTAATATGGCATTTAAGCGTAAACTTGTTAAGCAAATAGGTTTTTTTGATGAAACCTTGGCACCTGGAGAAGACACGGATTATAATCATAGAATAGAAAAAGCTGGATATAAATTAATTTATGTCCCCACAGCCTTTGTCTGGCATAGACCGAGAAACAGCATCAGAAGGTTTATCCCTTATATCTTTAAAAGAGGAAAGGCAAGGGTGGAAATTATCCGACGCTATCCAGAATATAAAGAATACATATATTATCTTCCAGCAATTATTGTGGTAGTTGGTTTTCTACTTCTTTTATTATCATTTGTTTCACCAATTTTCCTTATAACCTTTGCAATCCTAATATTATTCTACACTACACTACTTGTTAGCGCTGGGCTTTCTGCCTACAGAACCTACCACAATCTGGCATACTTTTTTATAGTTCCACTACTAATCTTCCTTCAGCATACATTTCATGGAGTAGGATTTATAAAAGGGGTCTGGGACTTTTACTTCAAGTCCAAACTAGACTGAGGCTGATATTCTAAAAACATTATGTCCCTAATAAACCATCTGATAGCCCTAATTGTTTAAGAAAATACGAGAGACTCAACTTAAAAAATCTTTTTGGTGAATGGAATAAAATAGAAACAGCGAGTTTAACTTTTGCAAAGGGGATAGTCTGGTTTACTCTTATCGCTTTTTTGAAAAGTTTTTTTACCTCTGTTCTTGAGAGGAAAGGCGTTTCAATTATTGGTTCACCAGTACTTAAGCCTTTTACAAAATTACCGGTTTCTTTATTTGTCAACCAACCATTGTTAACCGCAATTTGATAAGCTTCAGTCCCGCGATGTGGAACCAAAACACCGAAACCACAATCATTTACTCCAAGTTTTTTTAACTCACGGGCATATTTTATTGTTTTCTCCACCTGATTTTTCTTTTCCCCAGGCATACCAATCAAAAAAAAGGCATCTACCGGGAGCCTATACTTCCGGCACCAATTGACAACTTGTTTTACTTTTTTTAAATTCAGCTTCTTATGCATCAAGTTATCTACCACCCATTGGCTACCGGATTCAGGAGCAACAATTGTTCTTGTGCACCCTGATTGCTTCATCTTCCTAACCAACTCCTCATCAACTGTATCAGCCCGTATTCCATTGGGAGTACTCCATTCAATTTCCCATCCTTTCTCGATTATTTTATCGCATATCTTTTTTGCCCTTTCTTTATTTAGGGTAAAATTATCATCTTCAATATCGAAATGTTGAATTTTATATTTTTTGATCAAATAATCCATTTCAGCAATAACATTATCCACACTTCTTGGCCTAAAAATCCTTCCCATAACTAAATGGCCTGCACAAAAAGCACAGGTAAATGGACAGCCTCTGCTGGTAAAAATAGTCGCCCATCTTCTGCCAAATGTAGAAATACTGCGGGAAGACCTTACATTTCTGGCAGCTTCAAAATATTTATCCATGGGAAACAGCTCCCACGCAACACGATATCTATCCAAATCAGTTAAAGGTAATCTTGTTGTATTTACAATTGTTTTTCCTTTTTTTTTAAAAATTAGCCCATGAATTTTACTGTATTTATTACTCTTTCTCTTAATAGCTTTAGTCAACTCCAACATAGTTAATTCTCCTTCCCCTAAAACTGCAAAATCGATATTGTTATCATCCAATATTGTTTCTGCGTACGCAGTGGGATAAGCTCCGCCAACAACTACTTTTATATCTGGGTTAACTTCTTTAACAACCATTGCTATTTCATGACCAGCTTTAGATTGTGCAGTAAAAGGCATCGTTATACCTACAATGTCTGGAGTAATTCTTTTAATTCTTTTTTTTATTTCAGTTTTATTCAATCCTACATAGCGATTTGATCCCTCGTCCACAAATTCCTCATGGTCATTTCCTTCTGCCAAAATATCAAAAATTTTGACATTTATATTGTTATCCAATAGATGTCCTGCAATATACCCTAAACCTAAAGGTTGGAAGGCGTTCAACGGGTAATTTATATTAGCTGGAGTAAATTGACCGGGATTAATTAAAAGAACTTTCATTGGTATATTATATATCACTTCACTTAAAAATTAATGCCTTGGCAGAAGTATAGTTTAGAGGACAAGCATTTGTATTTTCAAACACAAAGCTTGCATACCTTGCCTCTTTTCCGGCAATAAAATACTCTATTTCATTCGCACTTATATTTTCTTTTTGTTTGATTTGTCGAAATGGAATTGGATCTTTTTCTCGAGTCCAGCTTGATCCATCTTGTGAGATTTTAACAAAAGCTGCCTTTGGTGTTAAACATCCCGACAAAGGATTAAAAAATAAATATAGCCTGCTGATCGGAACAATTTTACCAAAATCCAGCATAATTTGGTTATCCGATGTCTTATCTATCAAAGGATTTGGTAATTCCACTTCGTTTTTTTTCGACATTTCTCTGGTGTGCTCAATGTCATTTTTCCAAACTTTTAGTATTGGGACACCGTCAACTTTTAGTTCATAAACCGGATATAAAAAGTTCTCCACATACTCCCAAGCATAGTTAAAGTCGCGAGTTGAGTCATTAAAAGTTAAATCCATAAGATACTCTCCTTCACGCACTATCCCGCTCAAATTCCCAGATTTGAAGTCAATATCTTTCCTTAAAAAAATCACCGGCGCGTTAGCGGCCGTACCCTGAATTAAGGATAATCTACTATTATTTTCTACATTCTCGTTTACCCATTTTATCCCCTGAAAGTAAGCATTGCCAAAACTATTTCCCCAAGAAGGGAAATTTTTTTCATAAGCACCAGGTAAACCTCCTATTAATGAATTAAAATAAACATTTTCATAAGGATGAAGTTTTATCAAAATCCATAAAGGCCAAATAAAAATGATCATTAATACAATTTTAACAACTAATCCCTTATTAATTTGTGTAATTTGCCATGCACCAAGACCCGAAAGCAAGGCCATTGCCGGCAAAAATTCCATTATTTGTCTGACACCACCATAAATAACGGTCCCGGGTAGCGTAACCCTTAAAAGGGGCACCACAAGCCACAAAAGCCATAATAATGTCAGTTGTTTTTTCTCCCCTTTTAAGGCAAAAAGGGACAATAAGCCGAAAAAGAATAAAATAAGTATTAAGGGTGGGGTAGTAAATATAATCCAAAGAACCGGAAACATATTAAAATTATGAAAATAAAAATTATCGGGCTGGTAATGGAAATTTGTACCAATTTCCCGGTAATATCCAAAAATACTTTGTAAATTCCAAACATTCTGCCAAAGATAAGGCCATGAACCTAAAAATATTAATCCTACAATAACCATCCCCCCCAAAAACCCCAATATCATTTTTTTCGGAAAAATTTTATGTAAGTTTAGGGGTAATAAAAGCTTCTTCCTGTATCTCAACAAAAGATAGGGAATAATTATCGCCGGTAGGAATAATATATTAAATTTGGTTCCTAAAGCTAAGGAAAAAAATACCGATGAAATCAAAAGCCAGCGGATACTCCCTTTTTGCAAAGCCTTCCAGAAAGCCCAGATGCATCCTGTAAAAAAAGCTGCTTCCGGAGGATCCTTAATATTAAAGTGAGATTCGGACCAAAAAAGAGGATAGGTTACAAGTGCCAAAAATGATACGAAGCTTGCAAAAACACCCATTGTCTCCAAGGCAAAAGAAACCACAACAAAAACAAAGAGTGATGAAGCCAGAATATTAAACAGATGGTGCGCCTCAATATCTCCTAAAACCCCTAATTTTTGAAAGAAAATAAAATTTGACAGGGCTGCCAATTCATCATTTAAAGGGGGATGCCCGCTATCATTCTTTAACATATATTCGCCGTTATATAGATCACTCTGATAAAAACTTCGCCTTGGAATGGCAATTTTGTTTGGATCACCATTAGTACCCTGTAGATCCACTTTAGGCAAATCATCATATGTTGTTTCTCCAGTTAAAAAATAGCGCAGGTAGGCCTGTCCTCTATAAAAATGCAAAGTTTCGTCCCAGGAAATTCCATAATGAGGAAGGGTAAAAAGTGCGGAGAAAAAAAAGACAGTTGCAAGTAATATTGGAATAAATTTCTTCATCAATTCTCTACAAATTTCTTAATTAGCCCCCTATCGCTGATTTCATTAAAATCCAAATTCCGAAGACTTATGGATTGGATTTCTATCTTAACTGGCGCTCCTGGCACACTTATTTTAAGGTCTTGAACAACCGTTCCACCAGTGTCCAACGGTAATTCATATATATTTTCACGATCAAGATTACCTACGGTAATCTTTTTTAAATTCTTACCTTTATTAGTATTCCAGTTGATCTCAATATTTAAAAGAGGTGCAATATTTTTCAAGATTAAATTTAACTCCTCTTCATTGGCAATAAAATCAAATGGTGAATCCAGAAAAGAAAAGGCATCTGCAAGATCAATATCATTGTAAGCAGACTCTACCACCTCTAATTCAGTTAGTGCAGGCGCATCATTTACTAAGGTTTCAGTAATATCCATCCTGACATACCGTCCCTCAATCTCATCAAATGCATCTGTTACTATTTCTCCACTTTTCCTTTCTGGACCATGAACAACTTTTTTTACATCCTCCCATTTATTTTTATCTTTAGAAACACTTATTACATATGATGTGGGTGTTAAGGTATTATTCCAGTTAGTCCAGATAAGTTTCCCTACTCTTTTAATCCTGCCTAAATCAAGAGTAATTTGCTCTTTCTGGTGTTCATGCCAAAAAATTCTATGACCACGCCAACTGGTATTAATATTATTATCCACTGCGTTTTCCGTTTCCTGATACTTCCACTGTGATAGACTGGATACTTTAACATTGCTGTAATATTCCTTTCTAGATAAAAGATAGGCAATAATTTCCTCTTTTTCTCCTACGGTTTTTGTGCTGAACTTCTTGCCACTTGGAGAATAGGGATATGTGATATTTGATATATCAGGCATAATTTTAGCTTTTAAATTTAGTAATAATGGAGATACCGAGGAGATTTTAATGTTATCCCTTAAAATAGATATAAGAGATGGCGATTCATGTTTTAATGATAACGCTTGAGATTCTGAACCCCTTGTAAGCGAGTTCCTAACTTCATTAGTTGTGTCTTCCAAACCATTTTCACCAAAATAAAAACTGTGGATATTATTAATGCCAATTTGTTTAGTTGAAATTTTATAAAGCAATTCATTAAAATTTTCAGTCAAGGCAATATCATAACGGTCAACTCCATAGTAGATTGCAAGAGCTGTGGATTCAGGCATAGACCCAACAGAAAAGAAATCTATAAATTGTTGTTGATAATATCTTTTATCAATTACATCAAAAAAGAAAATGTCACCCTTTTGAACATTGGGCACATAATTTTTCAAATTCTTATAAAAGGCCTCAGTTGGGCGGCTTATATTTTTTATAATTTTATTTTGATATATAACTCCCAAAAATAAATTAACTCCGATAAATAAAAATAACGGTGTAACCGCTAATAAATAGGTAAACTTCCCAAAATTATTACTTTTAACTACTTTTTCAAATATCGCAAATGTTATTCCACCTATAATAATACAATAACCAATAAAACTATAAGATAAATACCTATGAGTTGTGGCAAAAATAGCATCTTGGTACTGAATAAAATAGCCTAAGAACTGTGATATAACTACGATAATACCTAAAATTAAGGCTATTGATAATTCTTTCATTTTTTTCCATAAAACTAAGGCTAAAAATCCAGCCAGCACAGGAATATACATCCCCAATGCTCCAGCGCTAATATCCAAACCTATTCTATACCAAAAAAAATTTTTCGTTATAAAATAACAATTTAAAAAGAAGATGCTAGTAAATACCGAAATACTTGTTATTTTCAACCTTCTACCAGCAGAAAATAAAGTCATCAAGAAATGAGAAATTAAAATAACTATTAAAAGAAGTACTAACTGATCAATTAATACTTGATCCAACAAAAGATTATCCCTTAATATATTATGGACAAAAATTTTCTCTTGTAATTTACTTGGCATAAAAATATTACCTATTGTTGCAAAAAAGCGGGTTGATATTTCTTCGATGCGACCGCCAAAAATATTTTCCATAAGGTTTTTTAAACCAGCATCTCCAAAAGAGTTACTTTTGATATACCAGTTGTAAAAAATTATCCAAAATGGCGCCTGGCGTAATAATATTCCCGGTATCTTAGAAATACGCACGGGAATCATTGTTAAAAATAAATCAAGAGCTAAAACAACAGCTATTAAGCTATGTGAACGGACATAAACAAATTCAACCGCTATATAAAAAAATAATAACGCAAATAGGTAAAAGCGGATTTTATTCTTCCTCATAAATTTTGTATAAGACCAGAATGAGAGAAGCGCAAAAATCAAACCAAAGTTAGTTTGCCATGAATTACTGATCCGAAACATTGTCTCCGATCCAATATAGCCTGCCCCATAAATAAGTGCTGCTATAAAACCCGCTTTTCGGCTTTTAAACAACTCGGAAGCAAAAAGAAAAAAAACACTAGCCGATATACCGTAAGCTATAAATCCTACCAAAAAATACCAAAATGGGTTTAACCCAAACAATGGGAAAAATAGCACGAAAGGTGTAACCAGATATTTGTATGCTCCTCCACCAATAATTCCTTCCCCGTAACTTCCTGCAGGACCCGCGGGATTTTGTAACTTAAACATTAGTGCAGAATCATCCTGATAAAAATAGAAACCTAAAGTTTGACCATAGGCAATAAATATCAAAGCAACAACTGCCAAAACCGCCAAACAAACACGCAGTTTTTTTACATTTATACTTGCAAGAGTCTTCATTTTGATAGGGATATCATACAGCAAGCTTAGATCATATCAATATCCTGATCCAATATTTGGGACAAAAACATCATCATCGATTTCAAGTACATAATCATCCATTTGACCGACAACTAATCTTGAAGGTATTTTTCTATCTTCAAAAATTATCAGATCGTCAAACCAAAAAGTTGTCATTTTTGGATCCGATACCTGAAAACTTATGGTAGCTATTCTTGCACCCCTTGGTGCAACTGCAACCACATCTTTTTTTTGCCATCCAGATCCGAAGTATCGCGATGAGAGCGACACATTCAGACTTTCAGTGTTCTCATCCCAAATACCAGGCTCTTTTTCATAAAAATCCATCCTTAAAAAGCCATCCTTCTGTTTGTCGCTCAATTTAACTTCAGATTTAACCCAGGATTCTGCCTTGTATGTAAACCCTGGGCTAACCAAAAAAGGCGGAGAAACCCACCTGACAACGGGGAAAGTCGGATGAACAGCCTTAATTTCAAGCGCACCATCGCTACCATTACCTTCATCGCTCCATATTAAATTACTTCCCTTGCCTCCGAATCCGTCAATTTTTTTCCATTCAACAAACTTTATCTCATCATCGAAATTAAAACTATCAATCTTTTTTCCTTGAAAATCAATAACCGGAGGAATTTTAACAAAGGCATAATTATTTTCGACGGCCTGCCATGGTTTAACAGCCGAACAAACTGTATTCTGAAAAAATTCCCTGGCAGCTAAACTTATAAAAACATTCATTGATATTTTCGTCGGCTTACTCCAAAAATCAGGTTTCACCATCCACCAATTTGAATTGCTATCTTGTACCACATCTAACCCGATTAGAGCATAATCTATTTTCTCCGATTGCAATTCGGCTAAATTAAAATTAGGTGCTGTCAGTATATTAAGCGGAGCAAAGCTTAATTTTTTTTTAACATCTGTCGACGGAAGGGAAAATAAAATATATTTATCAGTTGGATGCGCTGCAACTGTTTTACCCTCTACTATTTTATCAGCCAGACAATTACGCATAATACTTACATTCCATGGCTTCATATAATTTATAGTATGAATAAGAGAATTTTTTGTTGATTCAAACAATACTGCAGATAAAAAAAATATAAATAGACATTTTCCGGCAAGTTTATTTTTCGCAATCTTTTGCAGTAAATAAAAAACATAAAACAAACCAACAGCGGCAAGAATAGCAAAAAAAGGAGTAACACTAACAAAATTACGGGGATAATACCAACCTCGCGTCAGATATAAAAAATAATATAAATACGGAATAACAACACTCAATAATAAAATTACCGATAATTTATGTTTTGATACTAGTAGCCCTGAAGCTGTCCCGAACATAGCTAAAAAAGTTATTGGGGGTGTTAAAACAACATAATACATATAGGATAACCCAGAGAGCCCCAATTTATTAAAACCAAAACCGTAAAGACGTGCTTGATGAGACATTACCTCATAAAATTTTTGAAAGTGCATTAATGGATTGATATTTACAATTACTATAGTTAGAAATAAGAACACTATTCCCCAAAAAAAATTTAAAGAAACGATCGATAAAATCTTCTGTTTAATTTTTTTATTTTCGAGAGCATGGAAAAAATGCAATAAAAGAAATGGGATAATGCTAAACATTTGCAATTTAGTTGATATGGCCATACCTATGCTAATACCACTTAATATATAAGCCTTAAGTGTTGAATTCTTTGACATCTTGACCACTACATAAAAAGCAAGGATTAGGAAGAAGCTACTGTAGCCGTCCGGCAAATCGAGTTGGCTGCTTGTAACTGAACGCAGGTTTAAAGCTAAAACCAGTGTAGCAAGTAACGCAACAATTCGTGACGAAAAAAGATATTTGGCAGTAAAATATGTCAAGAATAAAGTCCCTATTCCAAATAATGCCATTAAATATCTGCTGAAATACATCAAATCCAGATTACTTTTGGGAACAATATAATTCTGAAAAATATCAGGGAGGGAATTTAAATGTGACATAAATAAATTCGGTTCAGTTATGATAAACTTAATCCAAATAATTGGGATAAAAATTATTATTAAAAAAACAAACTGTACTTCGGGAATTAGAGCTGGGTAATTGTAATATGCTAAATCTAGGGTTCGATTAATAAACATATTCCATGCCGATACATAGCCTGCTTTGCCTTCGTCGGGGTGATACGGACTATAACCGGGATAAACTCCTAAAATTCTGATCAATATGCCCACCGTAAACACCGCACAAAGAAGAATACTTATTCTGTCATGTAGCAACTCACGCAGTTTGTATTTAAGGATTTTAATTAAGTTCATGTTTTTTGAAACATTCCAAAAATTTCACTCCAAAACCCAATATATCCCTTTTTAATAATTTTAGTTTTTGGAAATAGTTTGATTAATTTTTCAAAAGTAAATGGTACATCTAAATGCTCCTCGACATCTTTTCTACCAGTTAATATTTTTCTTACCCATGGGTATTTCACAACCGGATGTAATTCATTGGGTACCGTCACCAAAATTATCCCTTTCCTTTTAACAACCCTCACGGCTTCACTTGCCACTTTCCGGGGGTCTTTAACATGTTCTAATATATCTGATAATAAAACAATATCAAACGATTTTTCTTTAAATGGTAATCTTTCTGCATCTGCTACTTTAACTTTTTTTTCAGAGAAGTCCTTTTTATTCAAATTCTTCCGAGCCTTTGAAACATCTTCTTTTGAAATATCAACACCCTTTATGTCCACTCCTTTCTCTAAGAGTGGAATCAATAAAATTCCTGTATTGCAACCAACATCAAGCACTTTTTTACCACTGTAATCTACGGCAGAAAGCCAGAAATGGAGCCTATTTTCATGGAAAATCCGCTCGAATATATTACCATGAAGACGAGCCTTGTCTAAATCATAGTCGAAACCCCAATTCCCATTTTTTATAACCATCTGAAAGTTATACCAAAAGTTGTTCGATTTTGCTAGACTTGATATATTGAATAATATGTTTAAAAATAATGAAACGCAACATTTTAATAAATATGCTCAAGAATTGAATCTGAATAAAGTCAAAATCAATGCTACATTTAATTCTAAACTTCGAGAGGGAAAATTCTTCTTAAAACATCTTCCTAATAGTATGAAAGGCAAACAAATTTTAGATATCGGTTGCGGTGTCGGGGCAACTTCAATTTATTTTGCCAAAAAAGGGGCTAAAGTTACCGGTATAGATATTTCTCCCGGCATGATTAAAAAGGCTTTTGCCCTGGCAAGAATACATAATGCAAAAAAATTGATTTTTAAAACTGCAGACGCAGAAAATTTAGACTACCCCGATAATAATTTTGACATAATTATGGGCAAGGCTATTTTGCACCATATTAATATCGCCAAGGCAGTAAAAGAGACACACCGAGTATTAAGACCTGGAGGCCTGGCTTTATTTAGTGAGCCATTTGCCTATAACCCTCTTGTAAAAATATATGATAAGTTTGCTTCTTGCGGGCTTAGGTCAAAAGGTGAAAAACGATTAAATTTAAATGACATTAAAATAATACAGCGAACCTTTAAAAAAGTTGAGTGGCTTGGAATTGATATTTCAACATTCATACTATTTATTCTTGACTTTTTATATTTAAAATTTACTCGCTCAAAAGTACCGATCAATTGGTTTGAAAGGGTAGAATATGGAGAGGTCTTAAATAGTAGTTACAATCTCTTTGACAAAATAGATGGGATTTTGCCAAAACCAATCCAGGCCTTGGGATGGAAAATTGTCATTGTGTGCCGGAAATAATCACATTCCGGCGTTACTGTCCAAAAACAAATGCTCATTAAGATCAAGCTGCGACTTTATATAAGGTAGTTTACTGCTATCTACCTCTTGCTCCTTTTCTTCCGATTCCCAAACCTTTACATCATCAAGCCAAATGTTAGAATTAAAAGTTCCTGTTTGGAAAAAAAGCTCAAGGTATTTTGCGCCCCTTGGTGCAACTGTCACAATCTCTCTTGGCATCCATGAATCCTTACCCCATATTCTTTCTGATAACGAGGTTTTAATCACTTCATTTTGAAAGGATAAAAAATTAGCTCCAATAAAACCTTCTCTTTTATCGAAGCTCAATTCCATACCAGAACGCATCATGCTGCTGATTTTATAAGCACTTCCTTCTAATACTGGAATTTTTGGGGAAACAAATCTCTGACTATAAACCCCTTGACCACTTTTAACGATTTTTAGAGATCCTCCCTTATGGGATCCTACGTTTTTATCCCAAGTAAAATTTTCTAAACTGCCAAAGCCGTCATTTATAGAAAACCATGCAGGCATATCAAAATTTTCCTGATAAATTATCTTACTAAACTTAAGGGAAATTTTAGGGGGAATTTTGACAACGAAAAAATTTGAATCAGGTGCCTGTTTGGGGTTTAAAATTTCAAAAGCAATAAAGTCTTTCAACTCCCAGAGGGACTTGGCAGAGGAGGTATTTGAAAGTAACCCAACCGGTTTATTCCAGAATTTTAAAGAAGTATTAATATCTTGACTCATCCACCAATAATAAAAATTTCCGGCCCATTCCAAATTAAATACTGCCCATTCGATACCCTCATTCTGCATTTCTGCTAAAAAATAATCACCGGGGTACTTAATCTCTATGACATTAAGATTACGCGCAGGAAGAGATGTGGAGGGAAAAATTATAACAGAAGCTCCAGATGGTAAATTCTTCCCCAGCCAATTTTGCAGTAATTTATAATTCCAGGGCTTAGAATACTCAATCGGAACAACTAAAGAGTTTTTTAATGATTCATAA
>Ga0208375_1000405_pt1 | contig 63723 bp, 79 predicted proteins | sample RifOxyD1_FD_184038 | JGI IMG/M metagenome (GOLD analysis project Ga0208375, IMG submission 184038) | Soil microbial communities from Rifle, Colorado - Rifle Oxygen_injection D1 (SPAdes) | ecosystem: Environmental > Terrestrial > Deep subsurface > Rock core/Sediment | place: Rifle, Colorado... | reverse complement strand
GTTTTAGTTTGCTTGTATATTTATCAACTCTTTTGATATACTTTAAACACCAATTAAGAATAGTTACGTGTGAAGCGTTATGTTCTAAGTGTCTTCTAAAGAAATTTCTTGTTTTTCTGCTTGAAAGATTAGATAAGTATAAGTCTATTGCAGAGGTTATCTTATTAGGGTTATTTCTCATTCTCAAAAAGCCATCATTAACAGCAAAAGATTTATTGCATTTTCTACAAATATATCTTTGTATTAAACCTCTATTTTGTGTCTTTCTAAAGCCTCTTTTAGCTATATTCTTAGAGCCACAAAATCTACATTTTATTTTTTCCATACTTATATTTAGATACCTAAATATATAAACCTTTCGGTATCTAAAACGAAACATTTATATAGTCTTAGATACCTAACTAATTTATGCAATTACAATCTCAAATAAGCAGAGAGTATCAAGGCACAAAATATGAGAAGTTTTGGATTGTAATACCTTCCAAAATGTTAGAAAAACTTAATTGGAAAAAAGGTCAAGAATTAAACGCAGAAGTTAAAATGGATAAACTTGTAATAGAAAAAAATAAATAGGTGTAGAACTTATCTTAAAAAATGATGAAAAAAGGACAAATTCACTTAACAACTGGAATTACGATTAGATTAATCTCTGGGGTAGTAATTGGTCTATCTTTACCTTTCTTGATAATAAATCCTCAAAACCCAATATTTCAAGGTATATTCGCCTTTGGAAACTTTTTAATGGTAATAGGAGCTAATGTGAAATGAATCCAATAAACTTTATACCCATAATACTTGCAACACTTTCCCTATCATTTGCGAGTTTTATTAAGAATAAAAATTGGGCAATAATCTCTTTCATAGTTTGGTTAGTTATATTTGTATTAACATTTTTAGTATTTAAATAAATAAAAGGTTAATCTTTTATTTTTTAAAGAGCTTATATCCCTCTAACTTAACAGCTCACTCAATCGATATAAATATAAATAAACTCTTTTTAAATGAATTTATGATTTGCCTAGGAATAGAAAGCACAGCACATACATTTGGAGTAGGAATAGTTTCATCTAAAGGAAATATTTTAGCTAATGTTAAAAGAGTCTTTACAACAGAAAAAGGTGGGATGATACCTACAGAAGTTGCAGAACATCACAAAAAAATAGCGAAAATTGTAATAGATGAAGCAATCATTGCAGCAAAAATAAAACCTGAAGATATAGATTTAATTTCTTATTCAAGAGGTCCAGGAATGGCACCTTCTTTACATGTTGGATTTAATCAAGCAAAACAACTTTCAGAATCGCTTAAAAAACCTTTAATTCCAGTTAATCATTGTGTTGCTCACCTAGAAATTGGGAAAATTCAAACAAAAGCAAAAGATCCTGTTTTATTATATACTTCTGGAGCTAACACTCAAATTATTGCTTATGAAGGAAAACGTTATAGAATCTTTGGAGAAACTTTAGATCAAGGAGTTGGAAATTTTTTAGATTCTTTTGCAAGATATATGGGACTAGGATTTCCTGGTGGACCAAAAATCTATGAATTATCTCTAAGTTCAAAAAATTATATTAAATTGCCTTATTCTGTAAAAGGTATGGATATCTCAGTTGCAGGTTTATTAACAAATCTAAAAACAAAATATGATCAAGGTTTAAATCAAAATGATTTATGTTATTCAGCACAAGAAACCGTTTTTGCAATGCTTTTAGAAATTTCAGAACGTGCAATGGCACATTGCAATAAAAAAGAACTTTTATTGGGTGGGGGAGTTGCTTGCAACAAAAGACTGCAAGAAATGGCTAATATTATGTGTAAAGAAAGAAATGCCAAATGTTTTATTCCAGAAAATCAAGTTCTTGTCGACAACGGAGCTATGATTGCTTGGCAAGGCTACCTAGAAAGAAACTCTAAAGAAAAGCAAGACATAAGACCTTATGAAAGAACAGATGATGTTATAGTTAATTGGATTTAATCAAATATTTCTCAGAAAGATAATTTAAATATACTGAATTATTTTCAACCCAATTAAAACCATTAAATTTACTAAACTCTTCTTTCAAACTTTCATTATCTTCATTTAAGAAAATATTAATATTCAAAGTATTTCTAGAAAATAAAGTTTGTTCATTTAGTGTGTAATTGATTACATTGGTTTTATTAAATAATTGTATAATCTCCTGATTTACTTGAATATCCTCAAGAGTATAATTCTCTTTAAAGATAAGATAAACATTAACTACACTTTTAGCTTCAGTAGGTGCAACAATCTTATTCGGGTTTAGTTTAACAAACCCAATTTGCATGATTAAACTAATTAAAAAAATAAATAAAAGCCAGAATAAAACAAACTTAAGTAAAATCTTTTTGTCAAAGATATAAAAATAATATTTAATAAGATAATAAGCTATACAAAAATATATTAAAAATGAAACAATTCCCGCAATCCAACTTGGAAATATTAAACCAACTAAAAAAGATAATATTCCTACTATCAATAAATAAGCTACAGAAAAACTTAAACATTTGTAAAATTTAATTTTTTCACCCTTAGGATTAAATTTTTTAGAATTCAACAAGTAGTATAAAAGTAAACTACCTAATACAAAAGGTAGAATTAACAATAATAGTAAAATAATTATAATTCCCATAGCTTTATTGTATAACCTTCTTTATTTAAGGTTTATTGTTTTGTATCTTAGAATTGAATAAAAATAGCAAACTTTTTAAATAACCCTCGCTTTTGTAAAATCATGGCTGAAAAAAATCAAATCTCAGAAAAAGAGCTTCTACACAAATTACTTGAAAGTAATGTTTTATTGCAATCAAAAGTTGTTGAGTTAGTATCCTCAATCAAAGAGAATAATAAGCAAGTTTCAGAGCTTGTTGGCTTCTTTAAAGAAGCTGGAGAGCAAATGGTTGCAGAAAGTGAAGATGAAAAATTGAGGCCTTTATTTGATAAACTTGAATCTTTGCTTGAGCAGAATAAGACCATTGCAAAGGGATTAATACTTTTAGAAAAATATATCAAAACAACAAGCGGAATGCAAGAATCATCCCGCTTCTAGGCTTAGAGGTGTGGAATGGTAAATTTTTTGTATCCAAATGAAAAAGAAATAAAAGACATAGAAGAATTACAAAATATTATCAGACTTCTTTCTAGAAAACCTACTTTACAACAAACAAAGTATATTCGACTTCTTAGAAGACTTACAAAAGGCATGTTTTTAGCTGGTAAAACAGAGAAAAAAGATAAAGAAAAAATTGAAATATTAAAAAAAGCCAAAGTTACAAATTTAGAAATGGCTCTACCAAAAGAACAACCCTTTAGATTACCCCCACCCCCCCCACCACCAGGAATAGATTTAGATAATTATTCATATTCTCTAATATCTACAAATATCAATAATAAAAATATAATCTTAGCTAGTGTTAATATAAAAAAGACACCTGAAGGGAGAGTATACGAATTAGTAGAATCTCAGCTTTCAGAAACAGATAGACAAATAATTAATAGAACCAGACTACTAGTTTTAGATGATTTAGACAAAGATTCTGAACTAACTAAAAAATTAGATTACCTTGATACTAAGATAATAAAAGTTTGTAAAGATATGGGTCTTCCAATATCTGAAGAATATACTCTAAAAATAAAATATAATCTATTTAAGATAATTTTTGGATTTGGGTTGTTAGATCCTTTAATTGACGATAAATCTATTTCTTCAATTATTTGCGATAGTTTTGATAAAATTTCAATAACTAGAGATTCGCAAACAATACCTACCAATTTAAATTTTAATTCTGAAGATGATTTGAGAAGTTACATCAATCAGATAGCTTCAAAGTTTAATAAAAAACTTTCTGAAGAAAATCCCCTTGAAATCATAAATTATAAAAACCTTAAGATTCAACTTTCAATCAATCCTTTAAAATTTGGATTTGCAAAATCTTAAAATGACAAATGTAACAGTTTATTCAACTAACGCCTGTCCTTGGTGTACTGTAGCAAAGAACTTTTTTAAAGAGAAGAATATAAAATTTACAGAAAAGAATGTTCAAACAAACAGAGAATATGCTCAAGAAATGATTAAAAAATCAGGGCAAATGGGTGTTCCAGTAATTGAAATCGGTTCTGAAATTATAATTGGTTTTGATCAAGCAAAAATAAAACAACTTCTAAAGATTAAATAAGTTTTTGACCAACTCCAGAGTAAATAGATTAGTTTAAATATTCTTTAATCTTATTTTTAAAAAGAGGTGGTATTTAATGATGTTTTATAATAATTTTGGGATAAGTATAGGGCCCACGCTTATAGGAATTATGTTAATTATCTTCATTTGGAGTGCTATTTGGAAAGGTCTTGCTTTATGGAAATCTGCAAGAAGTAACCATATGGTTTGGTTTATTATCTTGCTATTATTCAATACTTTAGGTTTGCTTGAGATTTTATACATATTTGTATTCTCAAAATGCTGCCAAAAAATTGAAGTAATTCCAGTTAAAAAAGCAGTTAAACCCGTTTTAAAAGCAAAATCTAAAAAGAAGTCAAGAAGATAATTCTTTTTGTTTTTTTCTCTCTTTTCTTGTAAATTTAGTTTTTTAACACCTTATTTAGCTCCCTCTGTATTTAACTGCTATAAAATAACAATAAATAGAAAGTTTATATTTCCGTTACTAAATTGTAACGCTTTCGCCAAAATCGTTATTAGCGGATGAGCATGCTTGTTTTTGACTTTCTGGCCTTTTTCTGTTTATCGTCAGAAATGGCCCGTCTTATCTGGTTAATGGGTGGACTTGGATAAATACTTTGCATCCACCATGTCAAGTGGACAAATCCAGGCAAAGCATAAGCAACAGAAAAAGAATTTATTTTTATTATTAAATAATTTTCTGACAGCCATCAGCCGAAGGTCAGGACTTTATCTGATTCCTCAACTAACTTTAACAGATCTTGCATTGTTGATATAGAGCAGACGTTGCTTCCTTTTTTATACCTTGACTTGAGACAAGTTCCGCAGGCAAGAATCTGTCCGTTGTTCTGCAGGAATGCATCAGTCTGCTCTTTCACATTATATTTTTCATCTGCTATCTCTTCAATATCAACGCCTTTATTCATAAGAAATGCTTTGACTTCATGATTTGCTTTCAGTGCGGTTACTGCAAATCTGAATGCGTTCCAAACTGCCTCTGGCTCATTTGTCCCGATAACAATACCTATTTTAATCATATTACCTAATTAGCTCTTTTCCCATTTCTTCGTACTGCTTTTTGGAGATTTCTCCTTTGGCGTATCTTTTCTTGAGTATTCCCATTGCATCTTCTCCTTCACTCTGTGTATTTGACTGGGCTGCCTTAATCAAGGTGTAGACAAGCCATATGATAACTCCCCAGAATAAGATCATAAACAGAAAGCCAAATCCCATTCCAAAGCCCATCATTCCGTATCCGCCCATACTAAAGCTTCCGAAAAGAAAAAGCAAAGCTACAACAACAAAGATCCAAATCCACACATTCTTATTTTCTTCCATGATTCTCATTCCCCCATTTCCTTTTTTATATCATCAAACTGTTTTTTGGTAATTTCTCCTTTGGCAAATCTTTTCTTTAAAATGCCAAGAGATGTTTCTGTTGACTTTTTTATTCCAAATTTGTAGCTAAGCCACCATATGACACCGATGAGAGCTATGAAGATTAGCATCCGCACATAATTCCCATACCCATAATCATATGATGAGAGATAGTTGCCCATCATCCTTCCAGATTGCATCATTTCATAACCAACGTAAACACCCTCATTGCAATAGAGTCTCCTTGCCATGTTGATATGCACTTGTTCCAGAGATTCAGAGCCTTTGCCACCCATCATGTTATCCATAATCTCGTGGGCCTCGCCAGGATGCATCTGCTCCATATAGTAATCTCCAATTTCTTCAAGCTGTTCATCAGTAAGCTCGCTACAGCCGACTCCAGAATCAATAATATGCTTTGCTTGGGTAAAATCATGATCTTTCTGGGCAAATACAGAACTCATTAAGATCACAAAAAACAGCACATTTATTAATATTTTTTTCATATTCATTTACCCCCAGAAGGGTTTTTTTGACAATCGTTCAGACAAAACTTCCCGTATAATATCAAATGCTTTAATGATTTTTAGGTTTGCGAGTTTGTAATAGATATTTTTGCCATCTCTTCTTGATACAACAATTCCTTTTGCTTTCATAATCGATAAGTGCTGGGAGATGTTTGCCTGGCTCAGATTTGTTTTCTGAATCATTTCACTAACTGATAACTCCTTATCGTTCAATAGGTTTAGAATTTCAAGCCTAGTCGGATTGGAAAACACTTTACACATTTCCGCATGCAGTTCAAAGAGTTTTTTCTTCATAACATATTAGTATATTCTAATATGATTATAAATCTTTTGGTGCAAAAATATCCTGCATAGTCCCAGATAACTAATCATCATGTTATGTTCATTAATAGTAAGCTTACCCTTTCTGATTTGCCTAATTATCTACAGAGCGCTGTTCTGCATAGTCTTTCTTTACTCATTTATCAACTTCACTTTGGCGGTACTTTTAGACCATCTCCATATTTTTCAGGGTTATTACTCCTTGTTTTTTCGGTTTCTCCCCTCCATAGCAGGCAAACCTCGGTTCAAAGTCAGTCTTTTTGGCCTCTTGACAGTTCTGGCAGTATAGAGCCTAAAACTCTAAAATTCGAGGTTTTCAAGTTTTATACTTATCGATGACTGAATAACTGATTTTCAGAAAAAAGCGCTATTACCCCTACTTAGTAGCGAAAGATTTATATATAACCTAGTATTACTAAATAGTAATAAAACACCTCTCTTTTCCCAGGCTAGCTCCGAAGATAATTTGGAGCTATCTTGGGTTATAATCCTACTCTCGGATTAACAAAATTTAATAACTCTAACAATACCTAAACTTAAAATGGAACAACAAAGAAGTTATCCTGCCCCCACTAAAAATTGTGGGACTTATGCAACTTTATTTTATGGAGATTTCGCATTCTTAACCACCTATTCTGGTTCAGTTATTTTTTGTACTAAATCTAATACTCGAATAGACGAAAATGTAGAAAAAATATTAATTGATTTAGATTATATTCAAAAAAAGGCACAAGCTTCAAATAATTTAGAAAATTTACCTTTCTTGATAGATATAGTACTCTCAAAGACTTTTTTACTTTCAAATTTATTTCCAAAAACGCTTAAATAAATTTATAATTTAACTTTTCAAATATCTTCTTTTGTTTTAAAGAATCCTCAAAAGTAATAGGAGATTCAGATATTATTTGCACATCTATTTTTCTTTTAAGTATTTCTTTTGCAAGTTCATCAAAATCTGGTTTGCCCATAACTTCATGATTTAGTTCTCCAGTTTTACCAAATTTAATTCCAGAAAAATGTATATGTAAATCTTTCAAATTTAAAATTTTTAATTTATCAAAAATTTCAGAATAGTTAATTCTGCCTTGTTGCCTTGCGTAAATATGTGCAAAATCAACACAAATAGATGTTTTACATTCTTTAACTAATCTTATTGTTTCTTCTAAAGAACCAAAAACTGTAGTTTTTCCAGTTGTTTCAATTGCTAGTTTAATTTTCCATTTCTTAGAATTTATTTCTTTTTGTATTTCTAAAACCTTTTCTTTTATTATTTTATAAGTTTCATCAGGAGTTTTTTTAGAATAATATCCTGCGTGAAATACAAGATAATTTGCACCCATTATTTCTCCCAATTCACAACTTTTCAAAATTCTTTGTTTAGAGGCTGTTATTTTTTCACTTTCTAAAGAATTTAAATTGATAAAATAGGGTGCATGTATACTCAAAGTTATATTTTTTCTTTTTGCTTCTTCACCTATTTTTTTAGCAAGTTCCTTAGACATATTAATTCCATGTGTAAATTGGACTTCTATACATTGTAATCCCAATCTTTTTAACTCAGAAATACCTTCTAAAGTAGAACTTAAAGGAGAGCCTGCGGGACCAAGTAATATTTGCATAATCCTAAAAAGAGTTACATTTATTTAAACCTTTTTCATTATTTTTATAAACTTAAGGATTTATTACAAAATATGCAAAAAGTCAAACCCCAACCTTATATTGGCATAACTGGATTAACTTCTATGTCTGAAATAAGAGCAATATTTGAAATAAATAAAAATCTCAATCTTTCCTTGGAAAGTAATCATTTGCCTATGTTAGGATTTTTAGTCTCAGATAAAACCTTAAGAGGTTCTTCAACAGAAAATTATAGATATCCATCAGTAAGAGATATACCCTATTTAGTCGAGAAAGCAAGTAAAGAAGCATTTAGTATGATTCACTATAACACTCATGATAAAACAACTATTTTTGAGCAAGTTAAGGAATTGTTTGATAAGATCTACCCATTGGGTTGCAGAGCTATACAATTTAATGTAATCTGGCCTCCAGCTGAACAAATAAGTCTCATTAAAGATAGTTTTCCAGAAATGAAAATAGTTTTTCAGGCTTCAAAGAAAGTAATGACTGAGCATCAAAATGAAATTGTTGAAAAGCTTAACAAGTATGTTAATAATCTTGATTATTTTTTGATTGATCCCTCTAGCGGAATAGGTAAAGAGTTTAATTTAGAAGAATCCTTAAATTTTTATAATCTAATAACTAACAATTTTTCACATTTAACTATTGGTTTTGCAGGTGGTCTTAACAGCACAAATGTTTATTCTGAAACAAACAAAATTCTAAATTTAATTAAATCTTCAGATTTCTGTATAGATGCTGAAGGCGGATTAAGAAATAAAGTCACTGAAATCTATGGACAAGATTTTTTAGATATTAATCAAGCAAAAGGGTATCTAAGTAATGCTCTAAAAGCATTTAACAAATTATAGAAAACTATATAAGCTATTTTTATAATCTTTAATTAATGAACTTTAACTTTCCAACATTAAAAGATGAAAAAGAAATTCTAAAACAAATTAAACCTATTTTAAACAAAATTAAACCCTTAAAAACCGAATTATTAATTGGGGGTTCTTTTGCAAAACATACTTGGTTAAAAGATAATTATGATTTAGATATATTTATTAGATTTCCAAAATCCTCAAACACAGAAAAAATTTCAGAGATTTTACACAAACATTTAAAAAAGAAATTTAAAAAAATTGAAGTCCTACATGGCTCAAGAGATTATTATAGAATTATACAAAAACCCTTTTCCTTTGAAATCGTTCCAATAATAAAAATAAATAAATCTTCAGAAGCTAAAAATATAACTGATATTTCTCCTTTGCATGTCACTTGGGTAAACAAACACATTTCAACAGAAAAACTTTCAAATGAAGTTAGAAAAGCAAAATTATTTTGTAAGGCAAATAATGTTTATGGTGCTGAATCATTTATTAAAAGTTTTTCTGGATATAGTCTAGAGATTTTAATTTCAAAGTACAAATCCTTAGAAAATCTGCTTAAAAATGCTTTAAAATGGAAAATAGGGGATAGAATAGACCTTGAAAAGCATGGAATTAAATCTTTAAATCATTCAAAACTTTCACCCCTAATTATTATAGATCCAGTGCAATACGACCGAAATGCTGCAGCTGCTTTATCCCAAGAAAAATTTTTGGAATTTAAAAAAATTGCAGAATCTTACCTAAAAAAACCTTCAGACGAATTTTTTATAGAAAAAAAAGTAGACGATTCCAAATATAATTTAATAATTAAAGCCATACCCTTAGAAAGAAAAGAAGATGTTGCGGGTGCAAAAGCACTAAAAGCTTTTGAATTTATTTTAAGAAAACTTAGAGAATTTAAAGTTTTAAAATCCGAATGGAGATTTTCAGAAAAAGAAGCTTTATTTTATATCTCTATAAAAAACAAAGAAATTCCAAAAAAAGTTTTAATCTTTGGTCCACCTTTAAAACTTACCGAGCATGCTTTTGCTTTTAAAAAGAAACACAAATCTACTTTTGAAAAAAATAAACGTTTATGTACTTACTTAAAAAGAAAGCAAACAAGCCTTAAAGACATTTTAAATACTATTTTAAGGGATAATTATTTAAAAGACAAAGTATTAAATTTAAAACAAATAAAATAATAAGAATTTTAAATGAAACCTAAAAAAATTAGTAAATTTATATACTGGACCCCAAGAATATTATCAATTGCTTTCATTCTTTTCTTAGCATTATTTTCTTTAGATGTTATCTCACCAGAATTACCTCTGGAACAAATATTATTAAGATTATTTATGCATAATATTCCTGTATTTATTTTAACAATAGCTTTAATTATTTCTTGGAAATATGAAATTGTCGGCGGAATAACTTACATTTTGGCAGGAATTACTTATATTTTTTTTACTCTTGGAAGAAATGAATTTCAATGGCATTTTTTAGTTTGGATTTTACAAATCTCAGGAATTGCATTTTTAGTAGGAATCTTATTCTTAATAAATTGGTATAAAAAGAAATAAATTTATTCTTTTAAATCTTTTAATTTTCCAAAATTTAAAATTTCATCAGTAATAACATAAACTTCAAAAGTGTCTATATTTTCAATTAAAGGGCTTAATAAGCTCTCCTTAGTAATATCAGAACCCTCATTTAAAAAATTAAAAGAGGGCATAACCACCAAAGTTTTTCCTTTATATTTTCCCTTTAAAAAACATTTATATTTCTCAGTTCTTCTTTCTGGAAAACTTATTGCAGGATGCTCATGCCCAATAATTATAATCTTAATATCCTTAATTTCTTTTTCATTAATTATTTTATCTCCATGAATAATCAAAATATCTCCAATTTTAAAATTATCAACAACCGCTAGATTTTTTTTGTTTGCTAAAGGTTTCAAAATAATATCATGATTTCCTTTTATAAGAATTATTTTTTTATTTTCAAATAAATCTAAAAACTTCAAAGTATCATTCCATTCTTGTTTAGAAATTAAACCAAATTCATGTTTTAAATCTCCATTGATAATTACCTTTTCAAACTCAACTTTACTTTTTATTTCATTAATTTCTTTAATTATATCTTCCAATTGAAATCTTGGAACTAACAATCCTTGCTTGTTTAATGCTTCTTCTTGACCAATATGCAAATCAGAAATAATCAAAATTTTTTCTTTTTCTAAATACAAACATTCTTTTACTATTCTAATTCCTTGGATTATTTCAACTACTTTTTCCATTTTTCAAGGCAATCTTAGTCAGCACCATATCATGCATTCTTCGAATGAATTCAACTCTATCCTCCATTTTTAAGAGGTCTGAATAACCTTGTAATATAATATTAAATGCAAATGGTGAAGGTATTAATGTAAATCCTTCTTTGACCTTTATTTTGCCTTCTTTTAATTGTGAAATTATAAATTCACAATTTTTAACATCCATCAAATCTTCTAAAACTTCTCTTTTAGCTTCTCTTAAAATTGAAAAATCATCAGAAATTCTTCTTACAGCATTTAGTAAAATCATAGAACTTACTTGTTGTCTTCCTGCTGCCTTTCGTCTCCCTTTATAATTTCTTAATATCATCAAAGCTCTTCCTGCACAATGTCTGAATCTTCTTCTTAGAATTTCAGAATTATCAATTGCCATCTCAGCTAACTTTCTTGTTTCTTTTACATTTTCTTTCAAATAATTTAAAGCTTTTACAACATTAATATTTTTTCCAGATAAATAAAAACCATTATCATTAATTCCAACTTCAACATCTTTATGCTCTCCTCGACCCACTATTAAACCTAAAATTCTAGATAAAGCATCATTAACCCTTCTTCCATATAATGTATGGAAAACATGATATTTCTTTTTTCCATCATCATAAGTCTCAATTAAAATATCATCTATATCTGCAATTTCTGAAAAATCATATTGTTCTTTTAAATAACGATAAATTGCTTCTGCAGCATTTTCATCAACATAAAGATAATCTAAAATAAATTTAATTATTTCTTCTTTTTCATCGCATTTTTTCAATCTTTGTTTTATTAATTTTCTAAATCTTTGTATTTCTAAAGCTAAATCAAAACTTAAAGGCAACATTTCAGAAAACCAAGAGGGTACTGTTGGTTTTTTTCCAGAAACGGCTTCAACTTGCGCAGTCATTCCTCTACCAAATTTAAATCTATAAGTATCTCCGCCTAAAACAAATATATCTCCTCTCTTTAATCTTTCAAGAAAACCTTCATCAATCATTCCAATTCTATGTTCTCCAACTTTTACTATAATTCCAGATTGATCAGGAATAGTACCTATATTTGTCATATAGATAACTCTAGCCATCTTACCTCTTCTACCAATTATACCTTCTTTATTCCAAATTTTAGCATAAACATGCCTATCTTCTAAAGTAGCAAATTCTCCAGATAAATAATCTAAAATATCCTTAAAATCTTTTTTAGTTAAATTTCTATAAGGATAAGCTTGTTTAACAATTTTAAAAACTTCTTCAACTTCCCATTCTTGTTCAGTACACATTCCAAATACTTGCTGTGCTAAAACATCTAAACAATTTTCAGGAATATGTATTTTATCTATCTTTTTTTCGACTGCATTTTTTAATAAAACAGAGCATTCAACTAAATCATCTCTATCCATTACAATTATTCTTGCTTTTGTTTTTGCATGTAATTGATGACCACTCCTACCGCATCGTTGGAGTGCTCTTGCAACAGATTTGGGACTACCAAGTAAAATAACCAAATCAATATAACCAATATCAATTCCTAATTCTAAAGAAGTTGAACAAACTACACATTTCAATTTGCCTTCTTTTAACGCATTTTCAATTCTAAATCTATGATCTTTAGATAATGAGCCATGATGTGCCCCAATTAAACTGGTTACAATTTGGGGTGGTCCTTCTTCAATTTCAGTATACTTACTAGGATATTTATCTTTTAAATGATGAACAACTCTCTCAGTTCCTGCCCTAGTATTTGTAAAGATTAAAGTTGTTTTATGTTCTTGAACTAATTTATCAATTAACTCATAAGTTTTTCTAGTTGTTTCTTCATAACTTTTATTAATCATATCTTTTGAAGGACTCAAAACTTTCAAATCAAGTTCTTTAATAAACTGCACATCAACAATTTTACAATCTCTATTATTTCCAACTAAGAATTTTGCAATTTCTTCTATTGGAGAAATAGTTGCACTTAATCCAACTCTTGTTATTCCAGGACTTGCTAAATTTAATCTTTCTAAACTTATGCTTAAATGAGTTCCTCTTTTATTTTCTGCTAAAGCATGAATTTCATCAACTATACACCAATCAGTATTTCTAAAATACTCTTTAAATTTTATAGAACTTAATAGAATGCCTAAAGACTCAGGTGTAGTAATTAAAATATGTGGCGGATGTTTTAACATTTCAGATTTTTCTGCTTGCGTAGTATCTCCAGTTCTTACTGCAACCCTTATTCCTAAATCATTGCCTTGAATATTTTCAATTTCTTTTAATGGTTCAACTAAATTTCTAAAAATATCATTTGACAAAGCTTTTAATGGAGAAATATAAATACAATAAATTTTATCTTCTAATATTCCTTTTTGTGAACAATCAACCAATTCATTTAAAATAGATAAAAAAGCTGTCAAAGTTTTAGTTGCCCCTGTTGGAGCAGAAATGAGAATATTACCTCTTGAATGAATTTCTCTAACTCCATACAATTGAGGTAAAGAAAATTCCTTAAACTTACTAAAGAACCATTTATCTACAACAGGATTTAATATCTTTCTTACCTGCTCTTCAGTATCTGGTTTTTCTTTTATGTTTATCATTTTATTATTCTATAAAACTAGCTTTAAATAGTCTATGCATAGATGTCATTATGTCAGTAGAACTTCACTTATAAACTCTGAAAAAACTATTTAAAACTATCTTAAACTCTAATTTTGGCGACAATTATTTAAATAACCTTATTTATTTAATAATCATGCGTTATAAAAAAGAGTATAAAATAAGTCTGGTGCTATTAATAACACTCTTACTATGTCTTTCTGTTTCTGCTTTTTCCTTGCAAGAAACATGGAATAAAATAACTGGAAAAGCTTTTGATAGTAATTATGATTCTTCTAAAAAAGCGCCAACAACTCTTGGTCCAAGTCAAGATTCTATAACTTGCATGGCTAGTTGTATGAATTGTGTTTCTATTGGTGTGAATTGCACAGGTAATCAGGCTGAATGTATGGGTAAGTGTAATTTAGAGCCAGAACCTCAAGATGAAGACCAAAAATGTATGCAAAGTTGTATTACTCAAGATTGTGATAAGTATGATTTTGCTTGCCAGAATAAATACAAAGACAAATGTGAAAAACAATGTAATATGATTAAACAACCTGAAGCAAAGAGTGAAGAAGAACAATGTATTAGGGATTGTATTGCAAAAGTAGATTCTTCAATAATGTGTCAAGCTGCACAAGGTGGCGAGCAAGGAAATGAAGTTTGCAAAAGATGTGCTGAAGAATGTGTTCATCTCTATGCTGGGCCTTGTCTAAATGAAGAAAAATTAGAAGCTAAAAAATCAGCATGTAATACTTGTGAACGCTGTTATGGTGAACCTATAATGGGAGATTCAGGTGAAGGTTATGAATGCATAGTTGATGTTGAATGTAAAGATGCTTCTACAGAATTTGGAGATGAACCTGGAACTGGTCCAGGGATAATTTTATCTAAAGTTGGAGATACAGTTGGAAATGTAATTGATGCAATTGGCGGATTCTTTAAAGGATTATTTGGTTCTGATAAAGAAAGTTTAACAGAAGAAAATCCTAGCACAAGCTTAGATGAATTACCTGAATCAAATCAAGAAACAAATATAGAACAATAAATCTTTGAAAAAATGAATGAACAGCTTAAAACTAGTTAAGTTTTTAAATCCCAAAGTTTTCTTAATTTAAAATGAGATTTAAAAGAGGTGTATCTCCATTAATTGCTGCCGTTCTATTAATTGCTTTTAGTTTAGCTATTGCAGGCATAGTTATGAATTTTACTACAAGTTCTACAGATAAATTAATTGATAAAACAAAAGGTATGGTTGAAGAATCTGAATGCAGAGAAGATGTTGGTTTGCAGATAATTGAAGGATGTACTACTACTACTACTCCTCCTCCTACTACTCAACATAGATTTACAATTTCTAACACAGGAACATTAAGTATAGTTAAAGTTGCAACAAGACAATATTATGATGATGGAAGTATATCTACTGACCCAAGCTTAAAAGATAAATTTTCAATAAGCTCAGAAACAAAACTTTACCCTTCAAATGGTGAAGGTAAACCCAGTGTATGTACTATAACTCTTGGAGATACAATTCAAAGATTAGAAATAATTCCTTTCATTAATGATGAAGATGGAAATCCAAAAGCTTGCAGTAATAAAAAAGTAAGTTTTGAAGCTTCAGGTGGAACTTGTCCAGCAAGTACCTTCCCACCATGTGGGCTAGTATAATATTCAAATGGTGATAAAAATGACAAATTTAAAAAATAAAAAAGGTGTTTCACCTTTAATTGCAACAGTTCTACTAATAGGATTCGCAGTTGCAATTGCAGGAGTTCTTTTTGTCTGGATAAGAAGTTCAACAGGAGAACTTGGACAAAAACAATCAGAAAAACTTAATGCAGATAGTATTTGTTTAAAAACCGTAATTGGATTCGAAGTTACAAGAAGTGGAAATACAATTACAGTTAAAAATGGCTCTCCAAGAACAATTAAAGACATTTTTGTTCAAATAAATCCAGATACTGCCGATATAAAAACTTATATGGCAAGTTCTTTAAAATCTGATTGGGCAGAATTATCCAATTATGGTTCTAGTTCATTTGATATACCTGGATTAAGTCCATCTAGTAAAGTAAAAGTTTTTCCTCAAATAATTATAGAAGCTAATGAAGCAAAAGAAGGTACAGAAGTAGGAACCAATGTTTGCTCAACCGTTTCAAAAACAGTCTAAAATGATAAATAAAAAAAGTTCAAATAAAAAAGGTGTTTCACCTTTAATTGCAACCATATTATTAATTGCATTTACAATTGCAATTGGTGGAACAATATTTACTTTTATGCGTTCAACAACTGAAAAAGCAATAGATTCAACACAAGAAGGTCTTATTACTTCTGTTGAATGTGATAAAGTTGCAATGGACTTAAAAAAAGCAGACACTAATTTAATTATAACTAATGATGGTGAAATAGATATAATTGGTTTTCATTACAGAAAAAATGGTGCTGCAGCAGAAGATTATACAACTCATTTAATTCCTGCATTCGGAGCATATACTCTTTTAGACGCGACAAATACCCCGATTTCATTTAGTACAAACAATGAAGTCACAATAGTTCCAAGAATAAAAGCAGATAACAAATTAATTGACTGCCCAGAAAGAGCAATGAGTTTAACATTTTAAAAATGAAAAAATACAACAAAAAAGGTGATATGTGGATATCAGTTGCTATTTACATGGCTCTTAGTGTTGTAGTTTTAACAGTTATTCTTGCAGCAGGAAATCCAATTCTTGCAAAAATGCGTGCAAAAAATACTTTTACTCAAACAAAAGATATAATGAATAATATCAATGATATGATAAGACAAGTTGCAAGTGAATCTGCAGGCTCACAAATGCCTGCTTCAGTTAATATTAAAGAAGGTGAGTTAAAAATTTTAGGTTATAATTCTACTATAGCTGGAAATTCAGAAAATAATTCTTTAATCTGGACATTTGATTCTAAAAATAATTTGGGAATTGAACCTGGATTATGGGTAAAAGAAGGAGCTTTATTATTGCATGCAGACAAAATTTCAGAAGATTCATACAAATTAAAAATAAAATTAGATTACTCAGATAGAGCAATTATTATAACTGAAGATAGTATTCCTAAAATTGCAAAGACAAATATTTTAGTTTCTAATGAAGGATATAGAGCATACTTCGATGAGATAGATTCAAAGTCAGGAATAATAATCAAAATCTCCTCACCCCAATAACTATTTCAATCTTAATTTTTATCTTACTTTAACCTTATCATTCAAGGCTATCTAATCAAAATTAACTCATTTTCTCACCAAAACATTTAAAAGTAAAGTTTTCTTTTGATTTAAAAAAGAGGTGATATTGTGCCTGAATCTGAAGACTCTAAAAAAGAGGGCTTTAATATCCAAGAAGAACAAAAAATACCTGTAATTCCAGATTTTAAAAGTAAAGATCAGGTAGATGTAAGATATCCCTTAATAGAACCCTTTGCTTATGCCCATATTTATTGGGATTCTTCTAGAAACGAACTTATTTATCAAGTTGAAGAGCCAATAATAGATGAATCAGAACAAAAAACTCTTAATATAATTAGCGAAGGAATTAAAGAATTAATTAATATGAGCTTTATAGCTGTCAACAAAAAAGAAACAGTTATAGAATATCTAGAAAAAAATGTAAAACTTTTAATCTCAGAATTAGGATTAAAAATCACTGAAGATACTTATTACAAAGTTATGTATTATATTTACAGAGATTTTGTTGGTTTAAATGAAATTGAACCTTTAATGAAAGATTATCATATTGAAGATATAGAATGTAATGGGCTTGGTGCACCCATTTATATTGTCCATAGAAAATTCAGAAATATTAGAACAAGTGTTGCTTATACTGATATGAAAAAACTTGCAAACTTTGTAGAAAAACTTGCACAAAAATCAGGACGTTATGTTTCTTATTCAAATCCTTTATTAGATGCTTCACTGCCGGATGGATCAAGAGTCAACGCAACATACACAGAAGATGTCTCTTCAAAAGGTCCAACATTTACAATTAGAAAATTCACAAAAACACCTTGGACACCAACTAAAATGATAGAAACAAGAACTCTTAGTCCAGAAATTATGGCTTACTTATGGTTAGCAGTAGAATATGAATTTAATATTTTGATGGTTGGTGGGACAGGTTCAGGTAAAACTTCGTTGTTAAATACAATTGCCTTTTTTATTCCCCCACAAGCAAGAGTAGTAAGTATTGAAGATACTCACGAATTGCAATTATCTCATGATAACTGGCTTCCAAGTGTTGCAAGAGAAGGTTCTGGTTCAGTAGATATAGAAGGAAGAAAACACGGAGAAGTTACATTATTTGATTTATTAAAAGAAAGCTTTAGACAAAATCCTAATTATGTTATAGTTGGAGAAATTAGGGGTGCAGAAGCTTATGTTTTATTTCAGGGTATGGCCTCAGGTCATCCAAGCTTTGGTACAATGCATGCAAATGATGTTCCAACTGTAGTCAGAAGACTTGAAACTCCACCAATAAATCTTTCTCCTGCTTTAGTAGAAAGTTTAGACACAGTTTGTTTAATGGCACATGTAACTATAAAAGGTGCACCTGCAAGAAGATTAAAAGCTATTCAAGAAGTAGTTTCAGTAGGACAAACCCTTGGAGATGTTAAACTTAATACTCCTTTTGTTTGGGATCCTGCAACAGACAGATTCTTTTTCAAAACACAAAGTAGAATATTTGAAAAAATAACTACACGCCATGGAGTTACAAAAGAACAATTGGCCTCAGAATTTAGAATACGTTCAAAATTATTAATGGAAATGCTTAATAAAAAAATATTTGATTCTGAAAAAGTACAAGAAATAATCCATAGATATTATAAAAATCCAAAAGACATTCTAAAAGAGTTTAACATAGATACAAATGCTCAAATTATAACTGCCCGTCCTTCACTACAGCAAAAAACTCCTCAAATTAATCAATTGGGTCAAGCACCAACTCAACAAACCCAACCAAAAAATGAAGCAGGATGGTTTGAAAACTTAAAAAAGAGGTTTGCTTAAAATGAGTTTAGAACTGGCTAAGCAGACTGTAGAATCATTAAATAAGGTTATTTCTGAATATGAATCTTTTAAAGATGAAAAGTTAAAACTAGAAAAAAATAAACCTCTTCTTAAAGATAGAGATAAACTTGCCTACTCAAACAAAAGAATAGAAGAATTAAAATTAAAAACTGCAGAATTAGAAAAATTTATCTCCTCTGCTTCAGAAAAACTAAAAAATCTTCTCCAGGAAGAATTAGAAAATGTCGCTTAGTGATAGCACACGAAAAATAATAGAGAATGTAAATAGAGCAATACTCTATTCTAATTATAAAAAGAATTTTGAAGATTATATATTAAAATTAAGAACCTGGAAATCTCAAAAGAAAATAACTGAAGAGCAATTCCAAACTTCAATGAAAAAATTGCTTAAAGACAAAACTGAAAACCAATGGCACGAATACTATCTAGAAAATGTTAAAACCGCTATAGAGAATGCCTTAAACCTCACTTTCCAGCTATTAACCTTAAATTCCACAAGTCTTTCAAAAAAAGATTTTGTTTTACCAAAACAAATTTCAGAAACACCCATACCAGAAAATAATTCTGGAAAAAAATATGGTTCTGAAAATCCTCTTAGAGCAGATTCAAAAAGACTCGCAAAAGAATTAAACTTAGATCCTTATGTACTAAAAGAAATTAAAGAAAATTTAACTAAACAAACCAAATCACAAAAAGATTTAAAGAAAGAAGAGGTTTATTCAGCTTATCAAACCTCTACTTTTGGAGCAATGTCAAACAGATTTTTCAGTTCAATTACCTCTGATTATATTGAAAAAAATCCTCAAACTTTCAAAGATTTATTTTACTCATTAAACCTTTCAGGCATGAAAATATTTTCCAAAACTTATGTTAATATGATTTTTATGGCTGGTCTTCTTGGAGGAATATTTGGTTTTATTATAGTAACTATTCTAAGTATAAGAGGTTCAATACCTCTTGCAATTTTAAAAGGTTTTGCTGCAGGGTTTGTAGCTGCAGTTATAGCTGCAGCAGTAACTTATTATTATCCTTCTATGCTAGTAGATGATAGACGTAGAAGCATAAAAAACAGTATTCCTTTTGCAACAATACACATGTCTGCAGTTGCAGGTTCTGGTGCTCAGCCTATAACTATATTTCAAATGCTTTTAGATAATAAAGAATATGGTGAACTTGCAAATGAAATTAAACGTTTAATGAATTATATTAATTTATTTGGTTATAACTTAACAACTGCTTTAAAATTAGTTGCAAACACTACACCTTCAAAAGAATTTTCAGAATTATTAAATGGTATTGTAGCTACAATAGAAAGTGGTGGTGATTTAAAATTATATTTAAAAGGAAAAGCAGAAGATTCTATGAATACTTACAGATTAGATAGAAAAAAGTATGTTGAAAGCTTATCAACTTATTCAGAAATTTATACTGCATTACTTATCGCAGGCCCATTATTATTTGTAGTTATTTTAGCAATTATGAATGCTATTCCAGACTTAGCAAGCTTAGGTGGAGTATCCATAAACACAATAGGTTTAATAGGTGTTTTTGGTTTAATACCTTTCCTTAATATAATATTTATGGCTTTCCTTAATATTACTCATATGGAAATATAAACTGGGAAAAATAAAAATGTATGAAATAAAATTTAGTGCAAAACACGCAATTTCAATATTTGTAGGAATAATTTTATTAGTTGCAAGTGTCTTAGTTACATTCCAATTAGCTTTAATAAATGCAAGGTGGTTCTGGCCAACTTTAGTAGTTTCAATAGTAATTATATTTTTGCCTTTCTTATTAGATTTCTTAGCAGAAAATAAAAGACAAAAAGAAATAGAAACAAAATTCTTAGAATTTGTTAGAAATTTAGTAGAAACTGTAGGTTCAGGAATTCCAATACCTCAAGCAGTAAAGCACGTTGCAGAAGAAGATTATGGTGCATTATCTCCTTACATAAAAAAATTAGCAAACCAACTTGAATGGGGAATTCCAGTTCATGAAGCACTAAAAAGATTCTCTTATGATACTAAAAACGCAGTAATCAAAAGATCTATGGCTATTGTTATACAAGCAGAAGAGAGTGGTGGAGATATGGGTGATGTTCTTCAAAGTGTTTCTAATTCAGTTATTGAAGTCAAACAATTAAAAGAAGAAATGAAAGCAAGTTCATATTCTCAAACTATGCAAGGTTATGTAGTTTTCTTTGTATTTTTAGGAATTATGTTGTTATTAGAAGTTAAATTGCTTCCAAAGATTGCAGACATGGCTGTAGATATTGGTACTGGTTTGAGTGGTGCAGGCGGAGTACTCTCAGTCGCAGGAGTAGCTGCTGCAAAATCAAATTTAAATTTCTCAATGATATTTACAGCGTTAATTTTAATTCAAGGTTTATTTGCAGGTTTGATGATAGGTAAATTCTCAGAAGGACATTTTAAAGATGGAATTAAACACGCAGTTATTTTAGTTATTACCTCTGCTTTAATTATGTTAACCTTTGCACCCCCTACATTTTAGATAATTTATTTATAAACTAAAAAAAAGCTATTTAAATCTTTAATTTCTCGGTTATTTTATGGATGAACAGCAATATAAACAAATTATTGTACATATTTCTAAAGATGAAATAAACAAAGCACAAGAACTATATAATCGCGTTATAAGAAAGCAAGAAATAGTTCCTGATAATATTAATTATTATATTAATATTATGCGCACCCTATCTCAAAAAGGAGAAGTCTTAGACATTCATTCAACACCTTTGTCAAATAAGATAACCTATAATAGCCCAATATCTGAAATAAAAGATGTTACTAATTGTTTATTTGAAATCCTAAAAATTTAACACGAATCTGATTTGGATAAAGATAAACAAGCAAGTTTAGAAAATTGTTGTGAGAGATAATTTTATTTTTTAATCTTAAATATTAACAATAGTTAATATTCTGAGAAATAAAAAAGGCACTCTCAACTTCTTTTTATAGAAATTAAAGAAGATGCCTTTTTTTAATGGAACAGTTAGTAGCTACTTCTCTAGTCTCCGCGTTCTTTTTCACACTTCGCGCCGGCTTGGACATGATGCATTTTGTTGGAATGCGCTCCGCCATCAGGTTTATCGCTGCAGCCTTCATTTTTTGCATGTAATCCTTTTCTGCTTTCTCTTGCAGTTGATGTGCTCGCGCCTTCACAACTGAAACCTTCATCAGGTTTCCTCCCGCCATCATTCGGCTTTTTTGCTCCGTCACCTGGTTTTCCCATACTATCTACCTCCTTTAATAGAAAATTAAAAAGCCACTCCAACACTTACTTATCTAACACCTATTACATACACTTTTTATGAGAGTGCATGATTTATGCAAGGTTAGGTGGTTGAAGTAGCTTTTATTAAACAAATAAAAAATATATCTCTTCTTGGCTTGTTTTCAAAATTAAAAGCGCCCCGAATAGTAGATATCCTTATGACATCATTAATTATAAATTAAGTCAAGGCCTAATTATTCGGGGCGCCATACATAAAATAAAAGGAATTTCCTTGCAAAATAGTCTAAACGATTAGATTCAAAAAGCAGAGACAAGATAACCCATTGAGGTTTATTTGTTGGGCTGCTTTAATCGAACCGATATACCCTAGATTAAGCACAAGTAAGAACTATAGCAAAACTCATTGCACTTAATAATATTGCAAAGAAATTCCAGTTGCACTAAATCAGTGCGAATTCTTCCTGCATTAATCGTGCAGAAATAGCTATAATTTTAAATTTTTATTACTCATCTTTTTTCTATGAAAAGAACAAACTACTTCCCTCTTTTGAGCTGACGCTTGAAAAACATCGAAGAATTGCTATTGCGATTTTTCCTGCCACCAGTTATAATAACGCTGTCAGAAACAATCAAATCCTTAAGATGCTGAGGAACATCTTCCACAGTCTCAAAGATATGGTATATCTTTCCAACCTTGACTGAAACACCCGCGGCAGCTTCACTCTTGTTCTCACCCACCATTATCGCATTTTTTGATGCCATTTTTCAACCTCCTTTTTAACAAACTTTAGAATTTCTTGCGATGATTAGTGAGAGCACAAGTAACTGCACTATGAAGTGCCTTGTCCAAAGGTTCGCTACTGCGGATTTTAATAATCTGCTCGTTTCCTTCTCCATCTCTACCCATATGGATACTCATATCTCTTCCATTCTCTCTGAATACTTCTACAGCCTGGATAGCTGCAAGCACAACTTTTTTCTCTTCAGGAGTTCTTGCTCTTTTTTTGAGATTAATAGTTAAAGGATCACTAAGTTTTAGCATATGTACCTCTTTTTCTATTTTTTTGTGTTCATCCTTGAACAATTTCTTTCCTTGGTACATTCCCTATTCCTTGAATTGACCCAATCTGGACGTGAAAGGGGCAATAAAGATTCATACACCCCCTTCTCCATGATTTTAAAACAAATCATATCTCACCTCCTAAAATTTGTTTAAGAAATTTATTACACATTGAAATTGTTTTCAACCCGCTTATTTTCAGCTTAAAAAAGCATTGAAAATTTACAAGCGGGCTGTCATAGAAAATAAGGATGTAATTGCTTACTCCTTTTTCAGCCTTTATTTAAACAAAACTTTTTATTTGTTGATTTCGAAATGGATTTTCCCCGGATTCAAGTTTTTTTCTCAGTTTTTCATTTGCTTTAATCTCTTTTTGAACAGCCACCTTAATAATTTTTAATCTTTCAAAATTTTCACTTAAAAATTTCTTTATTTCTTTTTTAGATAGTTGTTTCGCCAGATTCATAAATCACTCCTAAATTTATTTAAAAATGAATTAAATTCAAAAAGAGGGAGCAGACATATTATAACTTCTCAATTATAATTTCAAAATTGACCTGCTCCCTGAGAATCCCTACCCTTATTAATTTCAAAAAAGGAGGCAGATGAATATAACCATAAAATTAATCTGCCTCAAAATGAAACATTCAGCCATGCTAACCCACCATAAATTCAAACAATTCCAAGGTATTCCGCACATATTTCAAAAGAATTTAATTTATTTCAGAAAATAATTTATCCCTAAATCTAAAAAAATCAGAAATAAAACCAGTTTTTCCAGTCTATTCCACTTACTTAATGGCTTCAAGAATCTTTTTCCAACCTTTGTCGTTCTTTTCAACAACTTCTTTGATTAATCCTTTTGCCATTACTTGACTTTTAAGTATATTGCCTTTTCGAGCTGATACGCCTAAAAGTTTGTATATCTCTGCTGTGCCAGAACCTGGGTTCTGCTTAACTGCATTGATAAATTTGTTTTCTTCTTCTGAAATATCTGATAAATTAGAAATATCAAGTTGTTCCTTTAAAAAACTTTCTGTTGTTCCCACACCTGAAGTCCCAAAGGTATGGTATAAGTCTTCTATTTTCTTTTTTAACTCAGAGTCTTTGACAGACTCATTAAATATCTCTATTCTTTTCATATTTTTCATTTTTTCAGTCATAAAGTTATGGACATGTTCATCTGTTACTATCTTTTCTCTTAAAGGTATTAAAGGCGTAGTAATAATAAAAGGTAAATGAAATCTTTCAACAAGCTTTACAACTGCTGAACCAACAGGCAACATAGAGAAGAATTTTTTTCTATCATACATTTGCATAATATTTGCAATAGTATCAACATCTTGGGGTAAAGTCTGTTGGAATGCAATCTCACAAGCACTATTACCTGCAACAACATCACTCAACTTAGAGATATGCTGATCCAAACATATCAAACTAACCCCATACTCTCTAATTTCTCTATAAATCATTTCAGTTACAGTTTCTTTCATAAAACTAGGTTTATCTTTAAGTAAAATATTATGCGCCTCATCAATTAAAATCGCAGATTCAAAATTATGTTTGGTTTCATAATTGGCCTTTTTCAATTTAAATATATGAGTTAGCATATATTCACAGAAGAATTTCTTTTCTGCAGTATCTAATGAATTCAATTCAAATATTATCTTTTTAGACATTAATTTTTCTATATCTAAAGAATCTGGGCCTTTATAATTTAAAGCCTCACCGAATGCACCAAAAGTTAAAGAATGAGCAATTCTTAAAGCACTTTCTAACCATTCAGATTCTCTACCTCTAAACTTTTTATCATTTTGCATTTCATTTAATCTATCTTTTATTTGGTACCAAGTTGGGTAGTTTTCAGAACCTTCATACACTTTAAATTCTGTAAAAGTTCTGTCTAAAGTTTCAGATAATAATTTATGTACTCCAAAACTTGCAGAGAAGCTTTCATTTAAAATATCACAAAGAATATTTATCCATTCTTTTGGTGGAACCCCTTTTGGAGGTTTGTTTATATTTAATTTAAAATAATTACTTATTTTTTCCGTTCCAACTGTAAAACATAAAATCTCTTCATTAATTAACATCAAAGGTCTAAAAGACTTTTTCCAATCAAATGCGATAAACGGTTTTTGTTTTTTTATAAAATTAAATAATATCTGAAAAGCAAAATTAGTTTTTCCAGAACCAGACATACCTGTTATACAAACATGTCTTGGCCAGTCAGACTCTCGTAAACCAAAAGTATAAAGCTGCTTATTTGCATAAACTATTTTTCCTAGGGGATATTCTCCATTTACAATACCTTGTTCTGGAGGCTCTAATAATAATTCTTCAACCAATAAACTTTCACTCAAATGTTTTTGATAAAGTGCATTTATTGTTTGCTCAATTTCTCTTTTTTGATTTAAGTCATCAGACAAAGTATATCTTAAAAAAAGAACATCAATTCTTTTACCAAATATTGGTTTTAATTTCCTGCAAATTTCCGGCACTGTTAAATAATTCTCTGGTCTCATTCTATTGCCCTGTTGATGACGATTTGGATTATAAAAGCCCATTTTATTCGAGTATCTTTCCTATAGTTGCAAGACTACTTTCTTTTTCTCTAAACTCTTTTATTCTTTCTCTTAATTCTTCTTTTAAGTTAGCAATATCTCTCCAACAATTTAATTTCTCTTGAATTTTTATTTCTTCTATATCTACTTGTTTCTGTCTTAATTTTAATTGCTCTGCTTTATTGACATCTGTATCTGTTCCAAGTTGTAAGATATAATTATTAATATCTGTTTTTATAGCTTCTAAATCTCTAAACAATTCTAGATTTAACATCTTTCTTGCCTCAATCAGAATATTAATATCATTAATTACTTCTTTAAGAGAATCAATTCCAGAACCTTGAATCTCTTTAAGCAAAGCATCCATATCATCCTCATCTTCAGGAACTTTCAAAGGATTTTCTTGTCTTAATTGTGGTGGAGTTATATATTGAATAGGTTTAGCAGGTCTTTGCTGAAAATCCATAGTATAATGGTGAGGATTATTCACAAAAGACTCTTGCATTTTTGGTGCTATAGGTGGAATTGATTTTTGTAAAACCTCTTTAGATTTTTGAGGTGTTAGAGGTATATTAAAAGGATTAGCTTTAACAGGAGTTTTACCTTTATTAGTATCTTCATCTAAAAATCCTGCAAGTAAATCTTCTTTCATATTCATTAACCCGGAATAGCCCCGTAATAACAATGGAATAACCTTTTTATTTATAAACCTTTTGGTTACTTATTAGTGATAAAATAATCTCTATTCTACTGCATAGAAAACTTTAAAAACAATCTAAAATAGCAAAAATACATGCTAAAAAAGTTAAGTCTATTTTTTAATAAATTCTTTAAGCAATTATTCAGAGGTAAGAAGCAAATCAAATTAGGATTATACGGCCCACCAAATTCTGGTAAAACTACTCTAGCAAATAGGATCTGTAGAGATTGGATTGGAGAAGAAATGGGTTCAGTTTCCAATATTCCTCATGAAACAAGAGAGATTCACATTAAAGAAAAAATTACTGTCGAATCAAAAGGTAAAAAGTTAAGTTTTAATTTAGTAGACACACCTGGAATCGCAACAAGAATAGATTATGAAGATTTTCTTAAAGAAGGTTTAAAAAGAAAAGAAGCAAGAGATAGAGCAAAAGAAGCAACAAAAGGTGTTGTTGAATCCATAAAATGGTTAGATGATATGGATGCAATAATTGTTGTTTTAGATAGTACGATGGATCCATACTCTCAAGTTAATATAACTATTATTGGCAATATTGCCGCAAGAAACATTCCTGTTTTAATTGCTGCAAACAAAGTTGATTTAAAAAAAGCAGATTTGAAAAAAATAGAAGCTGCATTCCCACAATACAAAGTTTTAGGAATTTCAGCGGAATATGGAGATAATATCGAAAACTTTTACGAATCATTATTCGAATTAGTTTAATTTGAATTAGTCTAAAAAAGAGGTTATGAAAAAATGGTAAAACTGCAATTGCAATATGTTCCACATTATGAATTACAACATTTAAGTTCAGAAGAAAAAATAAGAAAATTATTAAAAATAGTAAAAGCAGAAAAAATAATTTTATTAGAAGGAAAATTATCTTCTCTAGAAGAAGCAAAATTAATAGAAATTACCATGCAAGAGATTAAAGGAAAATTTAAAGGAATTGAAATTTGTACAATCTCTTCAAGCTCAAAAAATCTTACAGTGTTAGAATCTTTTTCCAAAACAGTTTACAGTTTACTTCTTGGAAAACGAGAAGGATTAACAATAATTGGTCCTGCAAGTATAATCAAAGAAATCAAAAGAGACCCAGATAAAATAACTTTACTGACAAGTTCAGTTAGGAGAAGTTAATGCCTCACAGATGTGTAAAGTGTGGTTCTTATTATGAGGATGGTTCTGCTGAACTTTTAACTGGATGTAAATGTGGTGGAAAATTTTTCTATTTTATTCGACAAGAACAATTTGATAATTTAAAAAAAGAAGAAGATAAAATTGTTAACCTTTCAAAAGATCAGAAAAAACAAATTGAAGTAGACATAAGAGAAATAATTGGTGATCAAGATGAAGACAAACCAGTTATCCTTGATTTCGAAAGTATAAGAGTTCTAGAACCAGGGAAATTCGAGATCGATTTATTACACTTATTTGATGGAAATCCTTTAATTTACAAAATGGATGAAGGTAAATATATTATTGACATTGCTTCAAGCTTTCAATTAATGCATAATAAGAAAAAAGCCAATTAACTAATTTTTCTTAAAAAATTTATCAATCTCTTCAAGATAATTTTTAGTTACTTTCAAATTAGAATCATTAGGAAAACATTTTCTATAACTTTCCCAAGCATATCTTTCATCTACAAAAGCAATTATTCCTCTATCAGTTTCAGAACGAATACATCTTCCACTATTTTGCATTACTCTTGTTATTGCAGGTAAAATATAACCATAATCCCACCCTTTTTTAAATTTATTTTCATAATAATCAATTAAAGCTTTAGTTTCAATATTTGGCCTATCTAATGGTAAACCAATTATAACCACACCTTTTAGAAAATCTCCCATTAAATCTATTCCTTCACCAAAGTTTCCAGAAGATGTTGCTAATAAAACTGCACCTACATCTTTATAACATTTAAATCTTTCAAGTAATTCATTCTTTTCTTTTTTCTTTAAACCTCTTTGCTCTAAGAAAGCAGTTTTACTTGAAATTTTATTAAAATAAATATATACTTTATCTCTTAAATCATAAGATGGAAAAAATAAAATTGTATTCCCTGGAACAGTGTTTGTTATTCCTGCAATAATTCCTGCAATTCTTTTAAACATAGATTCATCTCGTGCAGTATATTTTGTAGTTGTATCTGGAATAATTAAACTTAATTTATTTCCTTCTGGAAAAGGATTTTTATATTCTCTTAAAAGTGTTTTATTATCAAAACCCATTAAATCTCTATACATTTCTAAGGGTGTTAATGTTCCTGACATACAGACTACAGAATGTGCATTTTCGATTAATTCTTTTGTACAAAAACTTGGATCTAAACATCTATAAGTCAAGACTGCATTAGTTCCATGTTTACTAAAAACTCGTTTTAATATTCTCACAAAACCATAATCTGGACCAAGCCAAGAGCTCATAAATGCACCAAGATTTCCAATATAAGATTTTTTTCTTTGTTCTCTAACTGCTTCAGCTAAACTTTCAAATTCTTTAATTAATTTAGAATAATTATATTTTATATTTATTTTATCTACAAATTCATTAATTTTGATTGTAATTTCATGAGTGTTTAAATCCAACCTACTATAAAGTTCATTTAAAGCATCGCCTACAACTTTAATCTTGTCTAAGGCATCTTCAAAATTAAAGGCTCTTGCCTCTTTTAATGCAAATTTAATTGCAATTAAACTTGTAGCTGTAGTTAAAATTTCTCTTGCTCTAGAAGGAACATTATGCGCTTCATCAATTATAACAATTGCATCATCAATAGATTTTCCCGTTTTTAATAATAAATTTTTTCTTATACTTGGTTGTAACATATGATAATAATCTCCAATTATTACATTTGCTTCTTTACCAATTGCACCAGTTATTTCATAAGGACAAAGTCTTTTTTGTGAACATAAACTACATAATTCTTCAGCATGCAATGGATTATGCATTGCTTGCTCAGCAGTATAGCTTCCTAAAGTCGTCAAATCCTTTCCTTTTCGAGTATTTGAATAAAAATCACACAAACCCTTTTCTTTTGCTTCTCTACAATATTCAGAAAATTCTTGATTTGATAAAGTATCAATTCCAGGAATACAACACATCCACTTTTTTCCAATAAAATCTGCAGCAACTACTTTTGTTTTTTGATTAATTAATCTCACAGTTTCTATAATTATTTTATGTTGTGTGTGTTTAGGAGTTATAATAAAAATAGTTTTTTTCTTTTCTAGTGCATATTTTAAAGCAGCCGTTAGAGATGCAGCGCTTTTTCCAATACCTGTTGGAGCATGCGCAATTAAGTGATTTTCAGTTTTTATTGCTAAGGATATATCATTAATTAAGTCTATTTGTGACTCTCTAATCTTTTCATAAGGAAATATTTTTTCCATATTTTGAGGATATAACTCCTATTTATATAACCTCTGCATCTATGTCAGGATGTCAGGTATCCTTTAAAATTGTTTAAAAGAAAATTTGGCTCATTAGTTTTATAAAGCTTATTTAGCTTTTCAGATTATGGGTAAATTAAGAATAAACAAAGACCTTATAGACTGCGCAGATTTAACTAATCTAGGTTTTCCTAGTGAGGAATATAAAAATATAGTTAAATCATTAAAAAAAGGAATTATTCCTTCTTATATTATTAATACCCTTTTAGATAATCAAGAAATCAATTTACATCCAGATAAATATCCTTGGCAACCAAATGTAATAGATGATATTTGTGATGATTTTAAACAAAGAAGAATAAACTTTAACAAATTATATGATTATTTTAATGGTTATATCTCTACAAAAAAGAGTTCAAATATATCTCTAGTATCAAACAAAAAAGATTGGGCCCTAGTTAATCTATTTGAACGATATGCTTTACTAACTTTTTATGATATAAATAAATTAGATATAACCAAAAAAGAAATTCATTTTTAAAAATAATTTTACTCTTTTTTTTGAGGCATTGGCCTTTTAATTGTTAAAGGTATAATCTCTTTATCATACTCTAACTTTGCAATCTCAATAGGATTGTAATGTAACTTCTCAAAATCTTCTTTTCCTAGCTTAGCAATTATAGGTGCACCCATAGCTATTTGTAAGGCTCTAGCACCAATTATTCTTGCTTTTTCGTATTTAGTATTTTGAATCATTTTGAATATAAAAAATAAAAAAGAAAGCGTTTATAAACCTTTTGTTAGCGAAGCTAACAACTCTCTGTTTTACAGAGATTTTGTTGGTTGAGACCAACAACCCTTTGTTTTTACAAAGGTTTCCTTGTAGAATGGCTTACAAAACTTTTCTCAAGTCTGCAGTTCTTTTAATAGCAATTGCAGTCATTTTTTTAACATCTTCTGAAGTTAGAGTTCCAGAGCCACCTTTTTGCAGTGCACATAACATCCCATTGTCATCAACTGCAATAGTTAGCTTAGAATCCATCACTTCTTCTTCTGCTAAAGAAGCATCTGCAACAATTTCATCGCCTATTTTAATTAAAGTAACTTCAAGAGGTTTTCTTACAAGTGGAATTTTTCCTGTTCTTTTCTTATAATCAACTTTGTCTTCTTTTTCATTATAGGTAGGTAATTTTGCATCCATTAATGCACCTAATGCGGCTAATGATGCTGCATCTTGTAGATTTCCAGCGTCATTTAGAGTATAGATATCAATACAAACCATCCATACTTTTTCTCCAGATTTTATGCACAATTTTTTCAAATCAATTGCATGACTTTCTCTTATACCTCTATCAACAACTCTTGCCAATTCAATGCTTTTATTGTTTGGCGGCCCCATTTCAAAATCAGGAGATGATAAGGGTAACATTTCTGCACCAACCATAATTGCACCTTGATCAGGTGTATCAGGATAAGCTTCGCCGACTTCTAATTTAACTCCAGCTGCAACAATAGTTTCACCTATTATTACTCTCGCACTTCCTTCAGCTTTGTTGCTTATCCCATATTCAATCTTTATTGGTTTTCTAAATTCATCTAATTTTCTTCCATCCAATCTTTTTCCTTCTTTAAGTAATTTTAAAATATATTCTTTTGAAGCTTTAATTTGACTCATTTTTCATCAGCCCCTATTTCTTTGTATTTTTTGTATAAAGCTTCTCTTTGAACTTCATTTATTTTCTTAGCAGCTATTTTTGCTTTTTCTATAGCTTCTATTAGTTCTTCAGCTTTTAATTCCCCATCCATTTGCAATAAACTTACTTCACCGGTTCTAGGCAAAATTGCAACAGGTATATCAACAGATTTGTGTCCATCTTTTGGTTCATAATCTTCTTCTTCTTTGTTAAGATCAACAACTATCTTATCTCCAACTTTTCCAACAGATACTGCAGCTATTAAATCTCTCATAACCAATCCTGCATCAGCCAAAGCCATTGCAGCAGCAGTTATTCCTACACATCTTGTTCCAGCATCAGCTTGTATAATTTCTATAAATACATCTACAACTGCATTTGGAAATTGACTTAAGTCAAGAACACTTGATAGTGCAGATTCAGTAACATAACTGATTTCTTTACTTCTTCTTGATGGACCCGGTCTTATTCTTTCATCTACTGAGAATGCAAGCATGTTGTAATTACATCTCAATATTCCTTTTTGAGGATCTTGTAAGAATTTAGGATAAAGGTTTCTTGGGCCATATACAGCAGCTATAGCTATTGTATCTCCCATTCTAAACATGGCACTTCCGTCAGCTCTTTTTACAACGCCAACTTTAGCTTCCATTTTTCTTGGTTCATCAAATTTTCTTCCGTCTACTCTTTTGTCGTAACTCATTTTTTAGCCTCCTTGTCCTTACTGTTTTTCTTTTCAGTCTCGCTTTCAAGAAGCTGTTTTATTTTGTCTGTTAATCCTTCAGTATGACTTTCTCTTTCTATTTTTAATATAACTTCAGTAGCTCTTAATTCTGCTTCTGCATTATCTCCAGAAATCCAAATTAAACCATTTTGTCCAACAACAATTTTACAACCTGTTGCTTCTTTTATCATAGTTATCATACTTCCTTGTTTTCCAATTATTCTTGGAACTTTAGAAGGTGCAACTTCAATAATTCTTCCACCAATTAATTTTCTTAATCCTGGTCCTCTCATTGATAAATCAACAGTTTTTGTAGCTGAAACACTTAAAATGTTTGTTGCAACTATGTCGCCATAGTCATAAAACTTGGTTAAATCAGCACCTTTTGTTATAAATTCTTGTGTTGCTTCTTTCATTGAAAGAAATGCTTGGTATGCACAATTTATTTCAAATCTCCATCCATAAACATTTATATCAACAACTTTTGCTATTACTGTGTCTCCTTTTTTAGGAGCGTATTTTCCACTTAAAGCAATGACTTTTATAAGTCTACCATCAACATTTGCTAATCCCATTTGTGATGCGACAATTTTATCATTTTCTCTAAATGCTCCTCCAGCCGGCAAATAATCCATTCCCTCTGCCAAGACTTGTCCAGGAGTTACTATATCTTTATTTTCTACTAATATTTTACTCATCTTATATCCTCCTACGATATGATTTTTGTTTCTATTTCACCATGACTTATTCGATTTATTTCGTCATAAAATTCTGTTGAAAGTCCAGCAGGCATTTCTACTTCAGCTTTCAAAGAGCCATCATTGCCCCACTCAGACTTTTTTATTTTTCCAAAATTTTTCAAAACATTATTTACCTTTCCAGCAAAATGTGCAGCAACCTTAACTTCAATTATTCTTGTTTCAAATTTAATTGGAAGAACACCAGTTAATTGTTTCACAACATCTTGTATTTGGTCTTCTGCATTTTTAAATTCGCTAATTTTTACTTTAGCTTCAATCATTGCAGCCTCAATTCTTTGAGGTGGATGGGGTAATTTTGTTCTTGGGTCTATTGCATTTTTGTGTATAATTGAAACTATTTGTTTTCTTTTTTCTTCAAACAATTTCCTTTTATGATCTGCATTTACTTCTAAGTTTCCTTCTCTAATTACTATTTCAGCAACTTTTCTAGAATCGTCAGTTCCAAAGATTTTTTTCATTTCATTTTCAGAAGCTCTCATTCCTTTTTTAGAGTCTTTATAGACTGTATCTGCGACTAAAACATCATCTAAACTTATTATTTCATTTTTTCTAAATTTTAGAGCTTTTTCTAATTCTACAAGAACTTCAAATTCTTCTCCAGCTTTTCTTAATTTTACAATTGTAGCTTTATTGAAATCCATTTTAACCTCATGCGTATTTTTTTAATTCTTTTGGTCCTATTGCAACATATTTCTTATCTTTTAATGCAATATATGATGCACAGAATCTATTTATATCAAATTCTTTCTGTAATACTTTTTTGAAAATACTTATTGCTAATGCAAAGCCTTGTTCCATAGTTAAATTATCTTTATACTCTTTTTCAAGAGCATCCATAATTTCAGTTTCACCTTCACCAATTGCGGCTGCATTATATTGAAAGAAAATTCCACTCGGTTCAGTTGCAAATAATTTTGCACCATCTTCATCTATTCCAGCAAACAATAAACTTACACCAAAGGGTCTTGCTCCACCATACTGACTATAGGCTTGTTTAACATTACAAATATCTTTAACTAAACTTTGAATATCTATGGGTTCATCATAAGTAACTTTATGTTGTTGTGCTTTTATTTGGGCTCTTTCAAACAAAATTCTTCCATCACTCACTAATCCAGAAACCGCAGCACCAATATGCTCATCTATTTGAAATAATTTTTCTATACTCTTACTAACAACTAATTTACTTATAATCCTCTTATCACTAATTAGTATAACTCCATCTTTACATACCATACCTAAAGCAGTTGTTCCTTGTCTTACAGTTTTCTTTGCATATTCAATCTGTAATAATCTTCCATCTGGACTGAACATTGACTGAGTTCTATCATAACCCATCATTTGATTTGACATTTGTTGCATTTTTATTCCTCCTTTAATACTATTGAATCTATTTTCTTTTTTACCTTATTTATTACACCTGAAGTGTATAAAGTTTTTATTTTTGTATGTTCTAAACTTTCTTTTAGTTTATTTAAATATTCTCGGTTTATTACTATTATTCCTATTTGTTTATTTTTATTAAATTCGTGAGAAAGTAGCCTTAATCCTGTTTTTGAACAGTCTTTGTTAAGCTTTGAATAAGCTTCAATAATACTTTTGCTTATTTCCTTTGCATCATAATATGCTTTTTCTTCTAACCTAAATGCTATATATCTTTTGTTCGGTCTTAAACTAGGTTTCAAAGACATATTATTGAGAAAGTAAATGTCTTAATTCTCATCTTGCTCTTATTCTCTTTCTCTCTCACAATAACACTTAAACAAAACATTATTTATAAACCTTTTGATTAGTTTTATAAACTCTTTAAATATAAATACTTGGAATTAATTTAACTGAAATAGGAGCTTATATGGATGCCTTTCAAAGGCGAAATACCTTTGAATTTTTGGATATTCCAACTTTTTCAATTTAAGCATATTTTTGTTTAGTTTTAAATCTCAAACTTTTTTCTAATTTAAACTTATTTTAATAAAAACCCTTGGAATAACTTGGAAAATAAATTTTAATCTTTAAGGAGGATATTATTATGTTTAATTTTTTTCATAGTCTGGTAATTCAGAACCAACCCCCCACCTTTTTTATAGCTCTCTTTTTTGTAACTCTAACTCTCTTTTATTTTGTTCTTTTTCTTTTAACATTCTTCTTTAGATATCACTTTAAAGAAGACATTTTTTATGCTTATTTAATCCTTTCATTTATCTGTGCAATAAGCATTTATGTTGTGCCTTTAATTACTCCTCTTTTAAGAGAATAAATAATTAATCATTTAAATTTTAAGTTTGGAGGAAGTCATGAAAAGGATTATATTTAGCTCACGAATTATTTTCTTTCTTATAGTTTTGATATTTATTTGCCTCGCTTCAGCATCTCTTTTTTTATATCAAAACAAAGAATATACTTCACTTGAACAAAAATACAACTCTCTCCAAATAGAATACACCACTCTCCAGGAATCTTCGCAAAAAGCAACACCTATTCCAATCACTTCAGATACAAAGACTCACAAGATTACTAATTCAGAAGATTCAGTTGCTTATCTAAAATACCAAGTATCAGAAGAACTTTCGAAATTAGCTTATTTATGGGGGGCTAGAATGAAAAATATCGGCAAAGAATATTCTGAAGATCTAGAAATTCTAAAAAGAAATAACCTTTCAGACACACCCTATTTTCTTACCAGAGAAGAAGAAATTCTCACAAGGGCAGTAGGTGCAAAACACTGGGGAGATATCTGGAGAAAAGAAGATGAAAAAGTCATTCTGGATAAATATCCCCAGGAAATAAAGGACTATTTTAGTAAATCGTTAAGGATAAAATTATTTCATTTTCTTAATTCTAATTCTGATACTCAATAATATTTTTACTAAGGAGGAAATTTAAATGTCAGAAACAAATATAGAAAGAAATGGATTAATGGTTTTTCATTTTTACGAAGCGTCTAAAAATGCCGGAACTAAGTACAGGGTACTTTGCATAGATAAGGGTGAAGATAAATCCAAACGTCTGTTTTCATATATTATCTTCAGAAGAGACAAGATCATACCCCGAGACACAGCACAAAGAGCATTTGATGATTTAAACTCTATCCCCCACAACATAGAAAAGGGAGAAAAGGTTGCATCAGAATTGCTCTCTTCTTGGTTTCCAGAAAAAAATGGATACAAAATTCTATTTGGATTTGATAATCTTAGAAACATTCTTTAAAGGAGAAGTGATTCATTTTGTTTAATTTTTTAGGTCACATCGCGAATTTGATTATTTCATTTCCTGGGCTAGTTCAACCAGACAATTTATTCTTAGGAACTATGCTCACTTCATTTTTCGGAATAATTTTCTATGCACTTCGTAAAGGGATATAAACTTTGATTATTTTTTTGAAAGGAGGTGAATTTTTTCTTTGTATTTTAAAAAATTTGACAAAGGAGTAACCAAGTATGTCAAACACACAGGGCGTAGCCCAGATTTCAAACGCGGATCAGATTAAGTACAAGAATTTGTTTAATTCTTTTCTGGAAAAATTAGGAGATCCAAAGAATCTTGATTTTCCAGAAATTCCTGCAGAACATTTGTCAGAGTTAATTCTCCACAGTAAAAGCATCGGAGCATTCAAACTTTTTCTAAAAAAGTATCCTGAAAAAAAGGAAACTTTGAATCAGGAAATTTTTGTAAGAAATTTGTTTGATGGTGTAAAGGGTATAAACAATGTTGAGACTTTAACAGATAGTTTATTGGATGCTTCATTCCCTCAATCGATTATTCAGGAAAATATTCCTTTTCAGAAGGTTTTTGAAGAAATGGACACCTATTTTAAGGATATCATTTCTGGAATGGATGAAGACAAAGTAACCTGTTACTATTTTGAAAAATGTTTCTCATTCCTTCGTAAGTTTGATAAAGCAAGTGATGTCTCTTTCCAAGAAGGGACATACTTTTTTGCCAAACTCTTAGAAAGCCAGGAGCCAAGAAATCGTTCTACTTTGAGAATTCTCTTTTTCCTGTACAAGACTTGCTTTCCTTCAGGTGGTTCAGCACTTCCAAATGAATCTCCCACTAGCATCTCTAAGTTGCTTACTTCTTTTTCATTAAATTATCTTGCAACCGAAACAGATGTGAATGGAAGGTTAAATAATCTCAGTTCTATATACTCTCTTTTTTCCTGCGGACCTGAATTTAACAAAGAGATTATAAAAGCTGAGTTTTCAAAAATCTTGTCATCTATAACTCTTAAGAGAGAATTAGATGATGAAGATGATGACTTTGTAGACATTTCTGCAAATCCCCTCATGCGCATAAGACAGCTAAAGCAACTGGTTGGCTTGGCCAATTGCACAAAGTTGTTTAATAGAACTGAAATCCTTGAGGCAATTTCTAAGATAAAAAGTGGTTCAAGCAAAAGCAAAGAAAGAAAGTTACTTTTGCTTTCAGAAATCATAGGCGAAAAGTTATATCCCTATTATAATAGTTATCCTAAATTTGAGGATAAACTCCGGGAGATAATCGGGCCACTTTTAAGATCAGGTAAGCCTCAAGCAGTGAAAGATTATCTTGGGGCCTATGGGTTTCGCAGTTTCTATTTTAACGATTCTTCTGAAGGTGCAAAGTATTTCGAGATTTATCTTTTGAAAGAATGGTGGAACAAGCTGGATTTACTTTCCAGATTATTTCATCACAATATATCTCCAGATGATATTAAAGATACGGTCTGGGAAGAATTGTTTTCATCAAAATTTTCAAAAGATCAACAGAAAGATCTGATTTCAATACTTGCACCCATTTGGAACTTTCCTAGTGCGAGCATAGATCATTATGAATCAAAAGCTTTTTCAAAGCTCTTGACTCGTTTCGGACTGAAAGAATTTATTTTCTAAATTTTAGCAGGGTGGACTATACATCTACCCTGCTTTATTTCAATTTAAAATTTAATTTTTATTCAGGAGGAAAATTTTATGTTTAATGCTACTTTGTCAGTAATGCAATTTGCTCATTTTGGTATTATAATGTGGGGCATCTTTATAACTTTCATTTTTTTTCTAGGTAATATAACTGAGCTCAAAATAAAAGATAAAAAAGCAATCACTACTATTAGTAATTCCGAAATCTTTGAGAAAGAAGAGAATAGAAAGTGCAATCGGAAGCATACCTACTTAGTAATAGTATTTAACCTCCTAATCAGTTTTGCTTATTTGTTATGGCCTAATCAAAATGAAGTATTTGGAACAATACCCTCTAATCTTCCAATTTCAATACATTTATTCATTTATACCTCTACAATAGGCATAGCCATGCTAATTATTACAGGTTTAATCGGTGCGTGCGATATAGTCTATTTCTTTTTTGAATCTTAATTCAATTAATTTATTTCAAGGATATCAAAATCAATTAAAAGGAGAAAATTATGTTAAGGTTATACAGTTTCATTTCTTTAGTATTCAGTTCTTTTAGCTATTTTGTATATTATGAAAATAAATACCCTACCAATTACATTTGGACATCAAATCCTAAAGTTCAGATGAGTATCAAGAAAGCTGCATTAATATGCACTTTTGTGTTTGGAACAATAAGTGCTTTACTCATTTTACTTTATCTAACCTACCTTGCAATCAACAAAAATTAAATGAGAAAACTCATCATTAAACCCAATTTTCAAAAAGCCAGGCCTGATTATGGCTTTTTTTCTAAATTTAATATAACTATTGTTAAATTAGAAAAATTTAACTTAGTTTTTTTTAAGAAACTATAATTTATTTTTAAAATAAACTTAATTTCGTTAAATTATAGTTAACAAATACACACAAAAAATTATTTCTTTTTTTCTTTCATTCTCTCAAGTTGTTTTTTTATTCTTTCTTCTTCATTTTTTATACTTCTATATCTGGCCAACTCAATGATACCAAATGTTAACGAAACTAAAATAAATGCAATTCCTAAATAATTATACCATTCAAATATGTCTACTTCTTCTTTAATATCTGAAAGAAAAACAGATTCTTTTATTTCACTGATTTTTAAATCAACCTTTTTATTCACAGAATACTTTATTTCTTGGCTTTCATTCATTTTTACATTTTCAAATGTAAACATAAATATTGGATCTGCTTGAATTATAGTAATATTAGCATTAGTAATAACTTCAATTTGATCTGCATTTTCTGCAAATCTTTTATCAACTTCATCATAGATATAGAGTTTATTGATATTCTTTTCGCCTGTATATTCAATTTTCACACTTAATTCACTTTTATCTTCATTTATTTCTAATCTTTTTGAACTCTTTATACTTTTTGAAACTTCTGCAGAATTAATTATCTTTTTACTATACTCCTTTCCAAAAATACTTTCGGCAGTTTGTTTTAACGAATTATCTAACTCTACTTTAGCAAGATAATCATTTTCTGAATACACCAAGTTTTCATATTCTTTTTCTTCAATTATAGGACCAGAAGAAGTTATAACTGGTTTAATTTCAGAAGTAACTATTCTAGTTAAAATTACGGGGGTACTTGCAATAGTTGAACTTCCACCGCCTCCGCCACCCCCACCAGAAGAACCACCACCAGAACTTTCAGTCTGACAAGAATTTGAACATCCGTCTCCACTTGCAGTATTTCCATCATCGCATCCTTCTCCAGATTCTTTATTTCCATCTCCACAATCAGCAGTGTTAGAAACTGTTAAGGTAATATTATTACTTTCTATGCTAGCAAAACTTGAATCATAAGCATAGAATACTACATTTTCAGAACCATACCAATTAGATGTAGGTGTAAAAGTTGCAATGCCTGTTAAGTTCTCAATAGAAATACTAATACTTTCTGTTTCACTTGCTCTAAAAGTTAAAGTATCCCAATGATCAGGATCACTAAAGTTTAAACTTAGATTCATAGCAGTTGAAGTATCTTCATTCCAACTCAAATCATTAAAATTATCTAAAAATATGGGCACATCATTATAATCTGAAATTGCAGTTCTATTTTCACTGAACCAACCTTCGGTTGTTGCATCAGCTGCATAACAACCAAAAATAAAACTAGTATTATCAGGAACATTAGTTATGTTAAATTCAGTTTCATTAAAAATACTTAAGATTTCAGTTGTTTGGTTTAATACAAACTCGTCAGTTAAATTATGGTATAAACTAATATTATTTACTAAAACATTGTCTGTTGCATTACATATAACTGTAAAATTTCCTGTTGAGCCAATATAATTATCGCTTGGAGAAATTATATAACTCAAAGGTAAATCTCCACTAGCTGTAAAGTCTAATTGTGTTGCATTTATATTTCCTTTACTATCGTTGGAATATAAAAATAAACTATGGCTTCCATCGCTTACATTAAATTCTATTTCCCCATTTAAAGAGAGATTATTAGTATTATCAACCCCATACCATACACTTTCTAAGAAAATATCACTTGTTGTATAATTTAAAATTAAACTTTCATTATAATTATATGTTTGATTTAGTGGAGAAGATAGTTCTAATGCAGGTGCAAGACCATCACTTATTATGGTTGCATTTAAAATATCTATTCTTTGAAAATTTAGACCAGAACTAGCATCATTGATTAAAATTCCTGTACTATTAAGATAAGATTCAATTTCTTGGGGTGTTAAAGTTGTATTAGATTCTAACCTTTTATATTGCACAATTAAAATTGCTGCACCAGCAACATGGGGTGTAGCCATACTTGTTCCAGAACAAGTTCCAGAGCCATCACTACTTGGTGCGCCACATACAGACCCTTGACTTGAACTCGTAGAAAGAATATCTACACCTGGAGCCAAAACATCCAATATACTTCCACGATTATATAAAATTGAATCTGCTGAATTTACAGCACCAACACTTGTAACATTAATTCCACATGCAGGTGAACTTATACCTTCTGTAGAACCATCATTTCCTGCAGCTGCGGCGACAAATATTCCATAGGAAGCAGCTTCACTTGCAGCTGCTGCAATACCACTTGTATCACTGCTATCACAATAACTTGAAAATATTTTTTCTGTTAAGTTTGCATAAGTTAAAGCCAAACTTAAAGTCATTGAAGTAATGTTATAATTTTCTTTATAAGTAATACACCAATCAATTCCAGATGCAACATCACTAGTAGATCCCCCACCACTTGAGTCTAAAACTTTTAAAGCAACAATATTTGCTCCAGGTGCAACACCGACAATAGTTCCATTTCCAGCTACAATGCCTGCAACATGAGTTCCATGTCCATTATCATCTAGAGGATTAGAATCATCATTTGCATAGTCATAACCGCCAACAATCTTACATCCTGAACCAAAACACTCTCCAAGGCTTTCATGAGTATAATCAACACCCGAATCAACAACACATGCAGAATTATCTACACCCGTAATATTTAAATTATCAATAATTTTTGTATTTAACACACTTGAATTTATCTGAGCAGTATTAACACTTAATTTTACAGGATAATCATAAGAGATTGATTCAATTTCTTCATTATATTTTAATTTATTTAATCCTTTTTCAGTCATTTTTCCAGAAAAAAATCTTAATGTTAAACCAACATTTTCTGTTTTAAATTCATTTTCTAAAACCCCTGATTTTGCAAGTTCTTTTTGTTGTTTTACATTTAATTCAGAAGTTCTCATTTGAATAATAACTGGAATTTCAATTTCTTTTTCATTCCCTTGAGATTCACTCTTTACTTTTTCAAACTGTTTTTCAATTTCAGAATCTACTTTTGCAGTTTTAATTGTAAACCCCAAACTAATATTAATTAAAAGAAACAATACAATCAAACCAAATTTTAATGATTTCATTAACAACATCCTTCAGTCAATACTGGCTTTGAAGTACATTTATTATTAACACACCTACAATCAATACATCGAGCACACAGAGCAGTGCATATAACATCTTCACCACATTCTTGTTTAAACTCCTTGTTTATACAACTACTTGGATGACAGCATTGCCCTTTAACACAATCAGAATCTTGGTTACAAGAATATTTATCTAAAATTTGATTGTCTTTCTTATTAAAATAAAATCTATTAAAATAAAAGAAACCTGTTAAAATCAAGATAACTATAATTGCACCAATAATCATCCTTTTTTTCATATAATCTCAAAAAACCCAGAAATATTTAAGTTTATCTCTTATTTCCCATCACTACAATTACCCAAAAGTGCGTCCATATCTTCGGGGCTTATTGATTTAGCAATTTCTCTGCCTGCTTCATTAATTTTGTCACACAACTCTTGTGTAATAGTCTCATCTTCAAGATTAAACCCTGACCACTGACTTGGAAACTTATATCTTTTTAATCGAAATTCAATATTTTGTTTATACCTATATATCTCCTGCTTTAATGATTTGTCTTGTAATAATGCTAGAGGAATATTATCTATCTGTTTTAATAAAATTTCAAGTTTATTTTTAGTCTCTTTATTAGCATTTAAATCTATCCTGCCAGATTCCACCGCTAAAGATCGATATAAATCGATAATAAACCTTAAATCATTAAAGGTATATATTGAATTAACATCTTTTCCTTTTAATGAGCTAGAATTGTATTCAGGCATACTTTTCTAAAATTTTTAATCTTTATAAAAATATTGCTTTTTATTCATAAACTAACAAAATTCTTTAACCCAATATTTAAGGTTCAATTCTTCTCCAGTAGAATATTTAATCAATTCATTCCAAGGATACTTTGTACCTGGAGAAAATATCTTACTGATTAAATAGTTTCCAATTTCCTTATCACCATAATCTAAATTTTTCGCATTTTTTTGTTTTAAAATATTTTTAGTAATATAATTATTTATTTGTGAAGCATATAATTCTCCTAACATATAGTTATGATAATAAGCTGGAGAAGTTGCTATATGTATTTTTGAAGCCCAATCAGGTTTATCTCTCTCAAAATCAATTAATTGATATTTTTTGATTAAATCATACCATAATTTATTTAGATTTTGATCTGGATGTTCATACATTTTCATTTCAAAATTAACCATTACTTGCTCCCAACTTGAGAATACTAATTGTCTTATTTTCAAACTTATTTCAATATCTTTTTGAATTTGTTCAATTTCATTAGAGTTTACATTTAAATATCTTTTAATAAAAAGGAGATTTTTAGAATTTCTTTCTAATAACAAAGCAATTGCTTCTGTAGTTAATATATGCGAAGCCTCTCTTAACAAGAAAGGCAATTTCTTATCAATATATTTATTATAAACTGCATGTCCTAACTCATGTAATGAAGTAGTAAACCAATACGCATCATCTTTAAGATTCATGATTACTCTGATATCATTAGTTTTATCTAAACTCATACAACAAGCATGCTGATATTTTCCTTTCTTTTCATACAAATCACTTCGATTAAAAATATCTTCAGTTTCCAATCCCATATTTGAGTAGAATCTATTGGTTACTCTCAAAATATTCTTACAATATTTATTTAATTTAACTTTAGAAATCTCTGGACCTGTCTGAAAAAATAATTCCTGATAGTGCCAAGGTTTTATTTCTTTAACATTTAATCTTTTTTTAAGATAATAGTCTATTTCCTGTTTTACCTTCTTAAACGGCCGTTTAGTAAGTTTATATAACTCATCAAATATTTTTTTTATTTCTTCTTTTTTTTGTTCATTTAAAAAAAGAGACATTTCATAATAATTATTAAATCCTAAACTCTTAGCCAACTGATTTCTTAATTTAACAAGTTCAATCAAATCTTTTTCAACTAATGCTCCCTGTTCTTTACTTGCTTCCCAAACCTTTTGTAATCTTTCAGAATTTAAGTCTTTTTTAAGAATTTCTTTAATTTCATTATCTGTTAACTCTTTTTCATCAACTTTAGCTCTAAAAGTATTAAATTTTTTCTCAATTTCTGTTGATTTTTTAATTATTTTATTTATTAAACTTATATCTCCTTGACTTCCAAGATAAGAATTGTATAATAATTTTAATTGTCTTTCAACTAGCCTATCTTTTATTTTTGTTTTTAGAAATCTCTTAACAATTTCAAAATTTTTATTATTATTAAAGAATTTTGCATATTCTTTACTATATTTTTCAGATTTTTTGTAATCTTCTAGCTTTCCAGAAATCATTGAATCCCACCAAGCATAAGCAGACTGAATATATAATCTCTTTATTTCTCTAGTTTGGGATTCTAAGAATTGATTTACTTCTTCCATATTAGATTATGGTCTGAAGTGATATAAAAAGTTATTGATTATGGTGGGCTATTGATTGGGTGTTACTAATTAAAAATTAAAAGAAAGAAAATAAGTTACTTTTCGTTATCTTCTACAAATTTCTTAATATCATTAATATGTTGAAGTATTAACTTTGCTTTTTTCAATCCAAAAGAAAATGGAAATTTATCTTGTTCAGCATCTCCTTCTGTTAATATTAAGGTTTTGTGTCCTTTAAATTCTCCGATTTTTGCTACCATTTTTCCTCCTTTACTTTTTCTTGAAATAATTTACTTATATATAAATATACTTTAAATTAGAATTAATTTTTTTTAATTTTACTCTTTTTTGCTTTTTTCTCTTCAACAGATTTTTCTTCAATTTCTTCTTCATCTTCTGAATCGTCAGCATCCATAGGTTCAAATTCAAGACTTTCAAGTATTTTTAAAATCTTATCTACTTTTAAATTAAGTTGGTTAAATTGATCTGCTGATATACCTGAAGATCCTTCTCTTGAAGGTCTATGAGTATTACCTTGTTTTTCAAAACATTCGCTACATAAAACAGGTTTATCTCCACTTGGTCTAAATGGAACTTGACAACTTTTTCCACATTTATCACAAGTTGCTTCATGCATTTCACGTCGAGGTTTTCTTCCAAAGCCGCCACCAAATCCACCAGAACTTCTTCCTCCAAAGCTTCTTCTTTCTCTGAAGCCACCAGAATCTCCGTCTCTATCAAAATCTCTTGAGCCTCTATTATCACGGCCTCTACTTCCTCTATCGCGTCTGAAATCTCCCATTTGCTTTAGATTAAGAAGTCTATTTATAAAGCTATTCATTAAGAAAAAATAAGTACGCTCCCGCCGAATTGCTCTGTTATAACAACGCAATACCTCCCAACTAGTTTTCTGATTTTAATTATGTGAAAACCTTCAAATTATTTAATATCTTCTGCTTGCTGAACAGCAGCAACTCAAACTTCTTACTATAAAGCAATGCATATTAATAAATGCGTTTGACTAAAAGTGTACAAGGAAGGCACAAGGATTATCTTTTTCTATAATCAAAGACTTTATTATATTTATTATGATCCATAAATTCAAGAACAAATGCAATTATTTTTACTTCATCTCCAGTGAGAGTATATATCATTCTCCAATAGCCAACTAAATCTACTTTCCACAATCTATCAGTTCCATAACGAGTGATAGTAGCTTTAGAAATATTTTGTCTAGGAATATGGATTCCATGTTGAGGATCAATTTTAATATTATTCTTTTCTCTTTCAATAGCTTTTAACAATTGCATATTTTGTGAATTTTCAATGCCTTGCTCTATTTCAAGTAAGACTTTTTTTTGTAATTCTTTATAGCTACTATCTGCATCTTTTGAAAATTGCACCCAAACTTCTTTACCTTTCATTTATGCTACCCTCACTGCATCTTTTAGTAACGCTTTTAGCTTTGGACTTGTATCACTAATCCAAGTTATCCCCTTTGATCCCACCATTATTTTACCACTTTCTTCTAAGTAATCTAAAATCAGATTTAAAGTTTGATGCATAATTTGGGCAGGCAGTTTTCTCTTTAATTCCGCTTTAGAAACCACAGTATCAGATTCTTGTATAATCTTTTCGATTATCAATACGGTCCTTAAATTTGGATAGTGTAATATTTGACTTTGCATGTTTTTCACCTAGTTATATAAACTTATATATTCATAAACTTATATAATATATAAACCTTTCGAATTTTAAAGCCATCTTCCAACTGCCTTTCAGCAGCAACACAAACTTCTTACTAGAAAGCAATGCATATTAATAAAAGTGATTGACCGCAAGTGTACAACGGAAGCACAAATAAAAAAATAAAAAAAGTTTAATTCTGCTCAAGAATTTCAATGGCGTGTCTTAATTTTGGATTTTTGGCTATTCTCATAAACAATTGACTATTGTCTAAATCTTTTTCTTGAATTTCATTTTCTGTACCAATAAATTCTTCAAGTTCCAAAACTAGACCACATTGAGAACAAAATTTACTATTTGCAGGATTAAGAGTGTTGCATCTCGAACAATTAACATTTTTACTCACTCTTTCTTTACTTCTTTGAAGAGAACTTAATCCATAATATCCTAACATACTACTGTCTATATCTCTACCACTTAAATGCACATAAACAGAAGCCATATTGGATCCTTGAGTCCAACCAAAATAAGCTTTCATTTGTGCTTCCGTCAAATATTTAGCTAACTCAGTTGCTCTTGAATGTCTAAATAAATGTAGATAAAGCCTTTTTTTGCTTATTCCTGCACGATTGAATAGTCTCTGAATTAAAGCTCTTGCACCACAATACATCAATCTTTCAGGAAGAACCGAATCAGATTTTTTAAGCCAAAAATAACTTTCAGGATTATCTCTTGAAGGATGAAAACTAAGATATTGATTAAGATAAGGAATTGATTGCACAATCAAAACCTCTCTTGGTCCAGTCTTTCCAGTTACTCTTACTTTACCATACTTTTGTTCATTTTTGAAATCTCTAATTTTCATTCCTAATATTTCTCCAATTCTAAAACCCCCTTCATAGAGTAAAGAAACAAGTGCTTTATCTCGCGGAGTAACACAGCACGAAATAGCTTTCTTAATATCTTTGGGAGTAAGAATATCCATCCCTTCTTTACCATTAACTTTTTCCTTACCTCTTATCCAATCAACCTTTTCAGGATATCTTCGATTGTTTCCTTCTAACCACTTGTAAAATCTTTTTATTGTTTTTTTATAATCTACTTTGGTCATTTCAGATAAAGGACAACCATTTCTAATTCCTTGAAGCTTGTTGACATCAACAATCAAAGTTCTAAGGTCTTCCTCATTTGTGTTAAGAAAATCTTTTTTTAACAGAATCGCAATTCTCCTAAGTTCCCCAGAAACTTTTATGACCCTATTTTTACTCACCCCATCTGAAAAAAGATGTTTATGATATTTCAAAATGTGTTCTTTATTTTCTTGGCTTATATTTCCTGATTCTAAACGCTTCAACTCTCTCTCATAATTTGGTTCTCTTCGGTAGATATCTTGCATTCAAATCCCCTCCTTATTGTGTGGATCTCAGAAAAAGTTGAGTGTAAAAAAGATAGACAAGTCTACCCTCACTCAAATCGAGGGGTACTGTTAAGTTATAACTCAAACGCTCCCAACGAGGTGCATTCCTCTTGGAATGCATCCCACTTAATTTTCTCTTTTGAACTTACATTTTTTAAAACCCTCCGTTATTTAATTTCTTCTGCTTGCTGGACAGCAATGACAATTCATACTAATCTTATAGTAGCAGAAATATATTAATGGTTTTAATGAAAAATACGTAACCCTGCGGAGCGTTGAACTACTGAAAGGGGCATTAGGTTATCTTTACTTTCTAAAAAGTTTATTTCATATCACAATAATCTTTTTATACTTCTTTAATCAAATAAGTTAGATGAACCTAAAAGTGAAAGTCTGCCCAACTTGCGGAAAGCTTAAAATTAGTTCTAGTAAGCTTCCGAAAGAATTTAAGTATAGAATTGAATTACAAGATAAGAAAGGGTCAAGTTTATTTTCTATGCCCCTCAACGAACAAGAATTTGATAAACTTCTAAAATATGATTTTAAAGTTAGATATAGAAAAACTAAAAAAGGATAAATAAACTTTAACCTCTCAGCATACCTCTTCTTTCTAACTCTTTTAATGTAGTCATTCTAATAAATGAAGAGATAGATATATTATCATTACACTCTTTTTTAATTCTCTCCCATAATTCCAAGGATATACTAATGCTTTTGGATCTCATTCTTTTTCTAACCTTTTCTAACATCTTCACACACTTTCTTATGAATCTGATTTATTTTTTCAATAAAAGAAAGTTCCATAAAAACCATAAATCTAAGATAGTCACTCTTTTTAGCAAAGCCCATAGCGTCTGCTCTTTCTTTAAGCTTATTTTCTTGTTCTTCAGTTAAACGTAATTCGTAACGCTTTTTCATATTGAATTAAACGCAGAAGTCGGATATATAGTTGATGTGCACGATTTGTGAACTTTTAGTTCACTGCTTTATAAATAAAATTAAGATTCAGAATAAGATTTATAAGGCAGAACAAATTTAGAAGATATTATGAACAAACGTCAATGGTTTGTGTTTGCAGTAGGAGCATTAGTTTTGAGTTTTTTTCTTGAATTATTATCTTTAAGTTGGGGAAAAACTTGTACTGCCTTAACATCCAGTAGCCTTTATACTGCTTGTATAATAAAAGAACAAAGTTACACCCTATCTGCAATTATCTTCGTTTTTGTTGCACTAACCTTTTTTATCTGTGCTTCACTTGAAAAACAAAAGAAGTAGAGTTCTAAAAAACCAAAAACCTTTATAAATCCCTTAATTCATCTAAGATTATGTTCAATAAAAGAGGTATGAGTCATGTAGATTGGGCTATAAGTATGGGTGTTTTTATTACCGGAATGTTGGCTTTATTTCTTCTCTGGCAGCCTTGGTCTCAACAAGATAATTGGGAAGGTGATTTCTTAACAAAAATAGTAATGGATAATCTTTTGTATGGTCCAGATGATGGAGGTTATAATATCAAAGGAAATCCAATTTGTGGTGATAGTGCGGAGGATAAATATTGTATAACCTCTGTGTTTTATAGAAAAAGAGTTTATGTTGATGATATGAATACTGCTTATTCAGTCAGCCTTGCAAGTGTTGGATTAGATAGGTTTACTGATTCAGATGCACCTTATATTTTAATTAAAGATAAAGAAGATAAAAAAGGTAGTTTTGGAATTGACGGTTTAGACTTATATCTAAAGGGTGCAAGTAGTGGAAAAGGTTATTTAGAAATTTATTATGATTCTAATAAAAAAGTTAGTCTAAGTGGGACAAGTACTCTTAATAGTGGAAGTACAACTGGGATAATTATTGGGACAGGAGTTGTGGAATTTAGTGGATTGAGTATTGAAGGATTAGGAAAAGTTGTATATGGTTTGAAGAGCGATAAAAGTTTAGATTCCAACTCTAAAAAATTTAGAGATACTTATGATAATCCTTCTCCGGGAGGTTATCAATCTATCAAGCAACAATGGAATTATCCTGCGGGGAGAGAATTTCAAATTTGTTTAAGAGATAATCGGGGAAATGTATATAATACTCTTGCTGAATTAATAGGTCAATCAGCAACAGGTAATAACCTGTATCAACTTAAATTAAAAAAAGATACTACAACCGTAAAGTGTACTTCTACAAATTCAATTACAAAAAATCAGCCTCCTTCAAATGTTGAGATATTTGTTTTTGATATGCCTTTACGATTAATTGGGGATGACCCCTCTTATGATCCAAATGGTTTTGTTAAAGATAAAGACGGAAATAAATTAGAAACAATATATGTGTCTGTTTCAGCTTGGTAAATGGCTTAAATAAGCTGTTTTAAGCTTATTTTTGGGTTAGTTTTTTAAAGCAAATGGCCTTTAAATACTAAATGAGCAGAAAATTCCTTATTTTTGGAATGTGGATGTTATTTCTAGTTGGTTTTGTCAGTGCGTATTCGGAATGTTCTACTTTTGATTGTGCAGTAAGTGAATTAGAGTCTGGTAACAGTGTCAAACTTATTTCCAATATTTCTATTTCAAGTTATGCTTTTTATCAAATAGATCAATCAAATATTGAATTAAATTGTGATAGTTATTATGTTAAATCACCAAGAACTTATCCATCCGGTTTTAACTTTACAAGTGTATCTAATTTAACACTTCAAAATTGTAATTTTTATGGGGGTTTAACTGTATGGTTAGTAGACTCTAAAGAAAGTGTTATTCAAAATAATTATTTTAATGGTTTATTTTCCAATCTGCATCTTTCGGATACTAATAAAAGTATTATAAAAGGGAATGAATTCAAATCAAGATATTTTGATTATATTGACGGAGAAAATAATCTTGTAGAATCAAATACCTTTTATGATAATGGAGATGAATATGATTATGGATTGTTTTTATCTGGAAAAGGGCATCAAGTAAAAAATAATCATTTTGGTGATGGGATTGCTTACCCTTTCTATTTAGATGCCTCTGATTCTTATTTATATAATATAACTGGAGAGTCAGATTTTCCAGGTAGTCTTTATAGGGAGGGTATTATTAAAGGGGTAACAATATATACTTATACCTCGGGCAGGGCTAATAATACCTATATAGAAGATAGTCAAGTTTTTTTTAGTAATACTCTTACAGATGATTCTATAAGTAATATTACTTTTGTAAATAGTTATTATTTAGATTTGAATTATGCAAATGAAGTCTATCTACATGGAGATGAAGGTAGTGAAACCCCCATTATTTTTGCGGGTGTTAACGGAAATAATCTTTATGCTGCTGGCTGGATACAATATGTATATTTCAAAGGAGAGAATATTACTGCAGAAAATATTAAGGGCTGGGTAGGTGCAGGGGGAAAGAATGTAACTATTTCAAATGTTGTGGGGGGTGGCGTGGGTGTTTATGGTGAAGATATAAAAGTTACGCAATCTTCCGGAAGATTATCTATCACTCATCCAATTAAAAATGCTTACATTGTGGGAAACTTTTTTTCAAATGAAGGTAGTGTTGATGCTATTTCAGACAATCTTTATTTTGCAGATAATATTTTTAATGGTTCATTTATTGATTCTCCTAATGGAAGAGGTAAAAACTTAACAGTTTTAAATAACCAATTTATTAACGGAGTAATTACTAAATTTGAAGGCAATGAATCTTTAATATCTAAGAATACTTTCTTAAACTCAGCAGTTTACTTGGGAGGAAAGGATAGTGAATTTTCAGAAAATGATTTAACTAACTCTTCTTTAGAAATAGAGGGAGATAATCATCTTATTGAAAATAATCTTATTTCTTCTCTTGATTCTGCAAATGAAATAAATAATAATTTGGCCTTAACCTTGCGTGATGTCACAGATAGCACAATTAAAAACAATAAAATCTTTGGAACTAAAGGTATAATCTTAAGTGTTCTACGTCCCTTTGATTACGGTAATAACGAAATTTCAGGAAATCAAATAGAGAATTCTACTTATGGACTCTACTTAGGTAATTATAATGTCACAGACAACATTCATGACAATACAATCTTAGGAATAAAGCAATATTCTGTTTATAATAATGGAAATCAAAATTGGCATTTAGAAAACAACAAATGGGGAACTAATAGTGAAGATGTAATAAAATTATTAATTTGGGATATATTTGATGATTCTACTAAAGGACAAATATATTACTCGCCTTGGCTTCCTTGGGGTCAACAAGTTATAGATGCAGATAGCGATAGTATTGATGACTCTATTGACAATTGTTTGGGTTTATCTAATCCAGGACAAGAAGATTCTGATAGTGATAGAATAGGGGATTTATGTGATACTTGTAGATTAGACAAAGATAATGATAAAGATCATGATAATCTTTGTGGCGATATAGATAATTGTCCAAGTGTTTCAAATCCAAATCAGCAAGATGCTGATGATGATAATATAGGTGACGAATGTGATAATTATAACAATCAAGGTTTAATTTCAATAATCTCTGCAGATTTAACAAAAGGAAAAGCACCATTTACTGCAAGATTTACAGGAAAAGTTGTTGGTGGAAATTCGCCAGTAACTTATAGTTGGAATTTTAAAGATGGTTCAATTTCAAATCAGAAAGATGTAGATCATGTATTCCAAAGTCAAGGAACCTATGAAGTTGAATTTACAGCAACTGATAAAGATGGAGATGTAAGTACAGATAAAAAAACTATCTTAGTTACAAGCGATGAGATTACAATTAATGAATATTCTCCTTCAAGTTTAAGTATCACTATGAACGAAGGAGAGCAAAAAACATTTAGAGTTAAAGCACAAAAAAACCCTGTGTGGTATTATGATGGATTTTATAAGGGAAAGTCAGAAGAATACGTTTTAAGTACTAATTCAAGAAGCGCAGGAACTCATACATTAAAAGCCGTAGTTGATAATTCCAAATCAGTTGAGTGGACAATAATGATTAATGAACTTACTTCAGGAAAAGACTTTGAAATAAAGAATGCTAAGCTGGATAAACTACAAACTGCAACAGGATTTACAATTGTAAGGTTTGATGTTTATAATAATGGGAATTCTGCAGAAACTATTCCTTGGAAAGTTGATGCAGGTGGAACAATACTTTCAAATTTCGTAAGTTTAGAAGCAAATGGTTACACAACCGTATTTGCTTATTGGAACTATAAAGGAACTAATTATAATGTTAATATTAAATTAGACGCAGATAATACTTATTCAGAATCTGATGAAGCTAACAACGAAGCGGTTCTAACAATTTAAAATGAAAACTAATAAGACTATTGTGGAAAAGAAAGATAAAGGTTATTTTTCTAGTTTTAAGAAAAATTATATTCTTCCAGTAGCTTTTTTAGGCGTTGGAGCAGTTGCTTCTTTAGTAAACTCTGCATTTGGAACAACTGTTAACGATTTATATTTTAAAGCAATGAATTATGCTACAGAAAATTATGAGGTTACATTTTCAGAAGCAAACGATAACGAAGGTAATTGCATTTATTTTTCTGGAACTAAAATCGATGGACTTATTCCTAATTCAGACAATTTTGTATGTATAAATTTTGTTTATCCTAATGAAATCAAATCTTTACAAGAACTTGAAGAGATAAACGTATTAAATACCGTTTATGGGTCTAGCAGCAGGTTAGAAGTAACCGTTACAGGAACTATTGAGGATGCAGTCAAAGGTGTTGCTAATACGTTGGGATGGAAGTTAAGAACAGAACCCGAGAATCCACAAACTCCTCAAACTCCAAATAGCTTTTATAATTTTCCTAATCCATTTAGTGGAAATACTAAACTAAAATACAATCCTAATTCTGAAATAAATATCTATTCTATCACAGGAGAGTTAGTAACCCAACTCAAAACCGATTCAAGTGGATATGCTAATTGGGATGGAACTAATAATGAAGGAGAACAGATCTCATCAGGTGTTTATTTCGGATTAGCAGATAGGAATAAGATTAAGATTGTTAGGATTAGATAGTTGTCTTCATAATTTATTGTTCTTATGGCCTGTAGCTGGATTGCTTTTGAACCTAAATCATTGGAAAGATTTATAATAAATTAAATGCTTATCTAGATATAATGAAAAAAATGTCGTTAGTATTAGACAAAATATATGAATCTAAGAAGGTTGAAAATCAACCTGAAATAGGGTATAATAAAGACTTTAAAAAAAGGCCTTCGTGGGTAAAAATAGATTTAGATAAAAAAATAATTTTTATAAAAGTATTATCTGCTGGAGAGGCCTTTTGGTATAGACGTTATTTTGAAGACTATTTCTTTCCTTTCGAAGCAACTTCTGAAGACATGAAGAGTTTCTACAATGAAACGGCTACAGAATATGAAATGTTTGTCCCGCATCAAAAGGAAGTAGCAATCAAATTAGTTTCTTTTCTTAAAGAACAGAAAGTAAACAAAGATAGTAAGATTCTAGATTTAGGTGCTGGAACTGGTCTTGTAACACAAGAGATTGCAAGAGAAGGATATAGCGATCTTACTCTATTAGATATCTCAAATAAAGAATTAGAATTGGCGAAAAAGAAAGTGCTATTAAAAAAGGCTAAATATATAATTTCAGATTTAACAAAGGATGAGATCAAAGAAAAATATGATTTGGTCGTAGAAACTCTTGCTTTTAATGAACTGCTAGAAAAAAATATCTTGATACTCCTTAATAATATTAAAAACTCTTTGAATAAAGGCGGACTTTTTATTATGATCGATAGGCACCTTTTTCCTGAGCTTGATTCTTTTTTTGTTAAAATAAAAAGTGGGAAATTCCCACTTAAAACTCCAGCAGGAGTTTTTGATTATTATTTTTATATTGGAAGAAAGTAAGTAATGATTGCAAATCTAATTTTCTGGAACTAAAATACCCTGCTTCATCAATTTTTTAATTTCTTTAAGTAGGTTTGAAGAACTAATTTGTTTTAATTGCAAAATTTTATCTTTTTTTAATAAATCTCTCATCTGTTTTGATATTTTGGTGTAAGCATACAAGTAATCGTTATAAATTTTATTGCTTTTAGTAACATAGCACCAAGGGGCTACTTTTACTCTTGAAGTTTGTGTTGTTTGGTATATAACTGAAAGTTTAGGAAGTGGTCGGGCATTAACTAAGATTGCTTCATAGCCCCTTAGCATTTTTTCAAAATTATAATTTTTTTTGATAAATTTTTGGGCTTTAGTCAGATTTCTGCCTTCCTTGAGGATTTTTACTGTTTTTCTTTCCATACTCTTAATATCTCCTACATCTATTTTATCTATTACATTTTCGGGTAAAGTTGTTCTTTGAGCACCTACCCTTGATAATATTACGGGTGTGCCACATAAAATTGATTCAATAGAAGAGTTTCCTCCAAATGACTCAATGAACCTCCCAATACAAAGGGCTAGTTTTCCAAGTGAATAATATTGAGGCATTAAATTGAAAGGAATCCAAGGATGGAAAACTATATTATCCTCAATTCCTTTCTTTTTTGCAAATTCAATTATACTTTTATAATGTGCATCCCCATAGTAAGACTTCTTTCCCACTTCAGTTTTCATATCTACCCATTGGGGGATAAGGAGTTTAACATCTTTTATTTTGTGATTATATTTTAGTCGGTGGATTAATTCTAATGCTCCAAAAATCCCTTTTCTTTCATCAGGCGTTTACTTCGGATTAGCAGATAGAAATAAGATTAAGATTGTTAGGATTAAATGAATTATTTAAATCTCTAAGTGGAGACATTATTAACAAAGCGGTAAGTAAAGGCTTCTAAGCGGTTTATAGCCCCCAAATACTCAAAATTAAAGTTATAGTAACTACTAAGGGGTAAATTTATAAAGTTATCTGCCTTTTATATAAAAATACGGGGGAAATTATGATTAGTGTTATAATCCCATTATACGGCCAGTTTGATATAAACCGAGCAATTATGAGCGTAAGTTCTGTCCTCGCTCAAAGGGGGATAAATCTAGAGTTAATAGTTTCTGAGCAAGGAGAGTCCCCTAAATTTCCAAAAACTCCAAATGTTAAGCATATATTCACTTATTATCAACCTTCTTCAGAATTAAGCGATTTCAATCCTGGAAATATCAGGAATATAGGGGTTAGCCAAGCAGTAGGAGAGTTTATTTACACTACTGATGCAGATATCATTTTTTCAGACGAATATCACTTGCTAAAATCTAAGGAATTTCTTGAGAATAATAAAACTAAAACTCTATTTAGACCTAAAATGCGAAGATTATATCTAAGTGACTTTTCTCTATTTAAGGAGTGGGTTGAAGAGCATAATATCACGGAAGCAGTATCAAAGCTTAATTATGAACAAGACTACTTAGTTAAGGTTAATAGTTTACCCCGCAAACTAAGAATTTTTGAAAAAGAAAGTACCTATAAAAAAACATTTACTTCTTTCGAAGAAGACTTTCAAAAATTTATGACTGAAAAAAATGAAGGAAGAGAACCAATGTTCTGGAATGAAAATAGACACTGTGGTGGAAATATGTTTAGAAAAAATCAGTTCCTTTCTGTTGGAGGATATTGTGAAGATTTTATAAACTGGGGATGCGAAGATTCCGATTTACAATGGAAACTTTCAGAAAAATATGGGATTCTTTTTTTCCCAAATAATTTAGAGGTAATTCATTTAGATCACCCAAAAGGATATTTTTCTTCAAAAATGTGGGCTCAGAACGAAAGGATTAGTGCACAACGGCAAAAAGAAGGGGTTAATCAAGCAATAAAACATGATAAGGAGAATAAACTATGGAATCAATAAGTGTAATTATTCCTTACTACAACTCCTTTGATAAGCGTAGATTAGATTTAGCTATTGAAAGTCTGCTTTCTCAACAAGATATAAATATAGAAATAGTTGCCAGCAATTTTTATCAAGTTAAAAAAATAAAAAATGTTTCAGAAACAAATCTCTTAAGTCAATCTGAAAGGAGACCTAAGATTACTGCAGGAAAAGTAATTAATAGTGCTATCAGAGTTGCTGAAGGAAAATATGCCTACATAAGTGATGCAGATATAATTTTCAAAAGTACCTCCTTTCTTAGCGAATTAATTCAAGTATATAAAAAATCTAAAGGTAATGCTCTCAAACGTCCGCCTATGAGAAGACTCTTATTAGAAGATTTTGATGACTTCTATAATTTAACCTCGCGAACAGATTTAAATTCAGTAATTAAAGAATTTGATTATTCCCAAAACTATATAGTCAAACCTATGGGCACAAATCGACAAATAAGAGTTTTTCCAAAATTTGAAAATGGCAGACAAAAAATATTTATTGCTTCTGAAAAAGATTTTCAAGAATATCTCGCAACGGAAGAAAATAAAGGTTGCGAGCCAAAATTTTTTAACCAAGAAAGGCATTGTGGAGCAACATTTGCGCCTACTGATGCATTCATTAAAGTTGGAGGATATTGTGAAAGTTTTACAAGTTGGGGGTGTCGAGATGCGGATGTGCAATGGAAATTGGAATCTATTATAGGTATGGATTTAATTCCAAACATTAGTTCTTTCGAAGTAATTCATTTAGATCATCCAAAAGGATATTTTGATAAGGAAGATTGGAATGAAAACAGAAAACTTCAGACAACCAGGCGAAATCAAGGTTATGAATTTTGTATAAATCAGGACAAATTAGTTTATTCTGGGGTGCAAAATGGAAGTTAAATTAAAAAGATTAAATATAGAATTAACAAGTAATTGCAATTATGCCTGCATAAGTTGTCCTACTGATAAATTAATAAGGGGCAAGGGTATGATAGACTCCAAACTTTTTGAACGTATTTTAGATGAAACAGGAAATAGTTTAGAAAGAATTTTTTTATGGGGTTATGGGGATCCGTTGCTACATCCTGAGATTGATAAGTTAGTAAGATATGCTGGAAATTTTCAGGCTAAAAAAATTATGAGTACTACCGGCTACATGCTCGAAAATATGGGGGATGTAGAATCATTAAGACACTTAGATGAATTAATACTTTCTATAAATGGTATTACTCAAGAAACTTATGTTAAACATCAAGTGAATGGAAATCTTGAGAAAGTAATAAGAGGCATAAAAAAATTAGTTCCAGTCATAACTAATTCTAAGACCCGGCTTATAATGCAAACAATTGCGCATAAGGAGAACCTAAATGAACTTTCCGGAGCAGAAGATTTTGCAAGAGACTTAGGATGTGATATGCTAATAATTAAATCTTTTAATGTAATGGATAAAAAACAAGAAACTTTTGATAAATTTGTTCCCGCAGATTCCTCTTTTTCAAGATATAAACACGGATTAAATGAATCACCTAAATATTCTGAAAACAAAACCTACCCTTGTCAAGAATGGATGGTTATTAACTGGGATGGCTCTGTAAATCCTTGTTGCTGGGATTATAATGGAAAACATAATTGGGGCAATATCAAAGCTGAAGGGGTATACAAGATTTGGAATGGAGAAACGGCTTCAACCCATAGAAATAATATAAGAACACAAAAATTTCTCGATATCTGCGTAGACTGTACAAATAATAAGCTCATAAAAAGTTATTCCTTTACAAATAAGGCTGGAGAAGATGTTAAAAAAAATATTTGATTATAACGGACAAACTAAAATTAGTATTGAGGGTAAATCTGGGCTAATTCAAAGAATTTCAGAAAATATAGAATCCGAAGCGTCAGCAAATTTAGCAGCAGATTGTTTTATTAAAGTAAATGAAGCAGAATATCCGATTGAGATTGTTAAGGATAAAAAATATCCGTATTTAACTGTTAATAAAAAAGAGGAAGAAGGAACGGTTTCAATTAGATATACAAGGTATAATACTCATATAAGAACCATCTATCGTAAAAAAGATGACAATTATACTGTTGATACCAATCTCGCTTTAGACGAAGCAGCAGGTTTAATCTGCTTGAGGAATTATTTGAATAGACATCATACAAACTTAAATAAGTCTTTGATGCATGCTTCACTTATTGAATTAAATGGGAGAGGAATCCTTATTCCTGGAGGGTCTAGGCAAGGAAAAACAACCCTTGGGGTTTATTTAATGCAAGAAAAAGGGGGCAAATTGATTAGCGATGAAAATATAATTCTAAATTCATCAGATTACCAAGCTTGTGGAGTTTATGTCCCAAAAACCTTAAGAGTAAGATTTTCAGCAATTTCAGAATCAACTCTGTCTAAAGCTTTAAATGATATTTCATTAACGCATGCAACACAATATATTGATCCAGATGCGATTGAAAGAATAATTAAAGATAAGAATTATAATGTTGATGCAGGACTAGCATTTTCTAGAAAAGCATTTTGTGCACTACTCGGAACAACTTCTAAAGAAAGTTCTAAAATCAATTCAGTAATTTTTCCAATCTACATGGCTGTTAAAAAAACTAGGATTAAGGAGTTAACTAAAGAAGAAGGAATAAAACGCTTAAGCTTAGCAGGGCTGAATAAGAAAAGTGATATTACTCCTAAAGAATTGCAAGCCTGCAAACTTAATCTCAATCCAAATAATTACAAAAATGTAGACTTTTTTGAAATTGCTTTTTCTAATTTAGAAAGTTTACTGAAGGGAGGTTTAGATATATGAATCCTGTACCAGAAGGTTACTTTAGTTTGCATATTCTCAAAGAACCTAAGAATAATGAAAAGGGAGCCATTATCTTATCACAGGTTGATACGGTTGTTGATGAGTTTCCATGGGTTAAAGATAAATTTTATATTGTTGAGAGAAGAGCTTGGAGAGGACTAAATGAATCTAAATATGCCCATATAAAATTAGTAGAAGATTTGTCTTTGTGGGAAGAAACATTAGAGAAATTTCCAAATTCAATCTGTTTAGATATAGGCCCCGCGGATTTTGTAGATACAACTATTTTTAAAAATTTAAATCTAGTCAAAGATTATGACGGAATACAAATCTCTCATTGGTCAGATTTTAAAAGGCCAGAATTATTTACAAGGGCAGCAGGATTAATTCCTCAAAGAAAGTTTTTAAAACTGGGACATTTTGTTGAAGGAGGATTAGAAACAGAATATCAGATTCGAGATAAGAATATACTTCTTGCTAAAGAATTAGGTGCTAAGATTGACGTATTATATTCAAGTATTTTAAATAATAAGAACCTCCCGAATGATAAAGAAACTATAAATAATTACATAAATCAAGCCAAGATTGGAATTCTTACTAGTGCTGTAGAGGGCATAAACCGATTTAAGATGGAATGTCTTTCTGCAGGAATTCCAGTAATTGTTCCGAGTGATACAAGTTATCCAACAAAAAAACATATTAATGATAAAACTGGAGGTTTTTTCAAACCTACTCCAGAAGATCTCGCTAATAAAATTGAAGAAGTTCTTGAAAATTATTCAATTTATGCTCCTCGAGAGTATATAGAAAAAAATACTGGAAAGATTATATCGCTTAGGAAATTAAAAGATGCATTTAAAGAATTATGCAAAAAAGATAATCAAGTGTATAACTTTGAAAATATTGATTGGGATGGAAGAAATCAAAGTTTAATCTGGGGAAAAAAAGTTTTTGAAACATTAAGAGGGTATAAATGAGTTCATTAATTGTAGATACGGATAATGAATTTTCTCAATCATTAAAAATAGGATTTAATCACACTTGTGACCCTTCTCTAAATTCACTATTATTAAAACTAAAACCTAAGGTTATTAGGACTTATTTTGATATTAAAGATATTAAAAAGGTATATGACCTTGGATCTGAGCCTTTCGTGGGTGTTAGATTTATGCCTTTAGAGTTAAGTCTTAATGGTTCAAAAGAGAGCCCACCAAAAAGTTACACACTTTGGGCGGAATATGTTTCAGATGTTGTCTCAGATATATTAAATGCGGGAATGAAACCAAATTATTATAGTATTTGGAATGAACCTGAAAGAAAGGAAACCCCTATTTTTTGGAACGGGACTATAGAAGATTATGTTAAACTGTATGATTTTGCATCAAAAGCGATTAAAAAGGTTGATCCTAATTGTAAGGTAGGTGGTCCGGAAACTTCAAGTTATAATCCCTTATGGATTCAAACACTTTTAGAAGAGTCTAATAAACGAGGATTTGATGTAGACTTTATATCCTTTCATCAATTTGAAAATCCACCAAATATAATAACCAACTCAGAAAAAACAAAAAGAAGATTTTATAAGCTCAAGAAAAAAGAAGGAAAGATAAATATTAGTGAGTGGGGATTTGAAATAAAAAATGCATATCTAACCACACAACATTTAGCTTATGCCGAAAAAGCAGGTATTGATTTTTATTGTAAGGATTTCTTCTTTGAAAAAAAGTGGAAGTGCAGCGTTATAGATGATGAATATAAAAAAAGAGATATGTTTTATTTATTGGAAATATACTCAGAATTTAATCAAAAAAGATTTAATACTTTTTCAGATGATACCCACTTAAAGGTTATTGCTGGTCCAGTAAACAAAGAGTTATTAGTACTTTTTAGTTCTTCAGGGATAACCAAAAAAGTAAAACCCTACAACTTTCTTGTTAAAGGGGGGAAGTTCAAACCTACTTCACTTTATGAAATTTCTCAAAATGGTCTTATTGAGCAAAAATTTAAAACTGCAGGTAATAATCTAAAATTATATATAGAGTATAATAAAGCTTATGCATTAAGGGGGGAAATTAAAAAATGACTCTAAAGGTATATTTAATAAGGCATGGTGAAACAGATTTTAATAAACAAAACAAGGATTGGGGACAGGATGATAAAATCCCTTTGAATGATCACGGTATAGAGCAAAGCAAAAACCTTTCTAAGAAAATCAAAAAGATTAAGTTTGATAAAATCTTTTCAAGTGATCGTAAAAGAGCTAAGCAAACTGCAGAGATTATAACTCAAGTAACAGGATATCCAATAATTGAGGATAAAAGATTAAGGGAATATAGTCCTGGAGAAGTAGACCCCTCATCAGATAAATGGGCTGAAAAATACAAACAATTACTAAATTCTGGAATGTCTAAATATGATATAAGGCCATTTGGTGGAGAAAATATTTGGGATTTAATCAAAAGGGTTAAGTCTTTTATAGAAGATATACAAAAAGAAAAAGGGACAATAGCTTTAATAGCCCATTCAGGAGCAAATGGCGCAATTATAAATGTATCACAAAAAAGAGAAAAAACGGATTTTCTTAATATTAAACAAGACAATGTATGTATTAATATTTTAGAGTTTTCTAAGGGAGAATGGAAGATTAAGACATTAAACGATTCTAGTCATATAAGCAATCTTAAACCAAAGAAAAGGAATTATGAAAATCAGGATGAAATAAAACAACTAGCAAAAGCTTACATTCTTGATAATTTAAACAAATCTTGCAAAGAAATATATCTCGCAGGAGATATTATTTTCAAGAAGTTTGGTCTTTATGATAGAGTGTATAAACGATATGATGGCTCAACCATCGAAACTTATGTTATATTAAAAAATGATTTTAAAATACCCCAAGAGTGGAAAGTATCTTTGCTCACTAAAAATATCCAAAAATATGAAATTGGTAAGATAAAAGTGAATGATGTAAAGCATAAAATCAATGTAACCCTTATCTCAGACTCAAATAGCCTTAGAAAAAAGAAGGTGGAAAAGATATTATGAATAAAATTTTGGTTATCTCTCTTAATTCAGGAGGGACGATGGGACATGGAAAAATAATCACTTCGCTAGCCAATTTTCTATCAGAAAAAAATAAAAAAGTGACTATCCTATCCGACATGCCTTTCATAAAAAACTTTGATGTAAGAAAAGAAGTAAAAGTAAAAACACTTAACAAAATACCTCACACAAATTATACTATTGGTGGAATGTGTCATTGTAGCCAAGGAAAGTATATATTTAATTTTGCAAAAAAGAGGAATATAGACTGTGTTATCTTCTCGACATTTTTTGATTTAGATCTGGTTAAGAAATTTAAAGATGATGGGATTAAAACTATACTCCTTAGTTATCCCATTAGAGACACTTATAGATTAGCATTAAAACAAAAAGGAGTTTATGCTACGTTTGATAGAGTTATTACTCTCTACGGTCCAGAGTTCAGAGATTTAGAGATGTATAACGAAAGATTAACTAATCCATTAAAGATGGTTTGTAAAAAAATAAATAGTTCTCAAAAAAATGATATTTTAGTTACATGCGGTGGAGGTGGAAGGCCTTCATCAAAACTCTTCTTGAAAAAGACCTTTTCAGTATTAAAAAAGCTAGTTGCTAAGAATAAAAATCTTAAAATTACGATTGTAAAAGGTGGTTCAAAATCTCATCCATTTCATAAAAAAATGAATATACTTGTTTGGGTAAAAGACTTTAGCAGTTTAATTTCATCTTCTAATATAATAATTTCTGAGGCAGGGTATTTTACTATGTTGGATTTAATTAATTATAAAAAGAAAGCAATTCTTATACCTGGGGAGAGAGTGATTGATAATCAAGAGATTCGTGCATTAAGTCTAGAAAATAAAAAAATTGGAGAGATTTTCTTTCCTTTCGAAGGAATACCCAAACTTTATGATTTAGTAAATAAAAAATTAAAAAGTAAAGATTCTAACGTTTCGGCATTTAATAAGCTTCTAATCCAATTTAATAAATATCCTGATTTAAGTAAAGTATTACTAGAAGAGCTACGATGAAAATAATGTACATTTGTGGTATGTATGTTTCATCTCATGGGGGTGCTGAAATTAGTATGTATTCCCTTTTAAAAAATTTACAAAATACCTTCGATTGGAAGATTTTGGTAATTACAGATAAGAGATATGAAAAAAGTAAAAAGTTTAGTGAGGTACCCGTGCGTACTATTTCTCATAAAAATCGTGAACGAGAGATTAATAAACTGATTTCTGAATTCAAACCAGATATTATTTTGACACAGCTTATGTGGAGTGATATCGCCCTTAAAATTGCAAATGAACATTCGATTCCTTCTATAATGAGAGTATGTAAGGTGCCTATTAAATTAAATCTAGCTAAAGGTTCAATTTATGCGCCTACTGCGATTATTTCAATTTCTCATTATATCCAAAATTATGTTCTACAACATTGGGATAGAAAATCAACTATTATTAATCCATTTGTTGAAACTAAAGAGTATCTTATCAAAGAGGATAATTTTAATCCTTATAAAAATAAATTTATTTTTATGTTTAATCCATTGGAAAGGAAAGGAGGATTTATTTTTAAAGAGATTGCAAAAAAGTTACCTCACAAAAAATTTGGCACTGTTTTAGGTTGGTCTTCATTAAAGGATAAGCAAAAATCTAATCACTTTTCAAACAAATATATTAAAAGAATAACCGAATCCGAAGGTTCAAAGTTCAATGGTTCTCTGCCTTATTATG
>Ga0208375_1000399_pt1 | contig 64068 bp, 45 predicted proteins | sample RifOxyD1_FD_184038 | JGI IMG/M metagenome (GOLD analysis project Ga0208375, IMG submission 184038) | Soil microbial communities from Rifle, Colorado - Rifle Oxygen_injection D1 (SPAdes) | ecosystem: Environmental > Terrestrial > Deep subsurface > Rock core/Sediment | place: Rifle, Colorado... | reverse complement strand
TCACCGACCCCAACGCCCTCACCGACCCCAACGCCCTCACCGACCCCAACGCCCTCACCGACCCCAACGCCCTCACCGACCCCAACGCCCTCTCCCGACACCAGCGCCCCCATGGTCCAAATCACCTCACCTGCTTCAGGATCAACCGCGCGCGGGATTGTCTCGTTCTCGGTTTCTGCGAACGATAACGTCCGCGTCGCGAAAGTCGAGCTTTACGTGAACGGCTCACTTTTCGCGACGGATGCTGTCGCACCCTACACATTCGCTTGGGACCCCAACTCTTACAAGAATGCGACCTATAGCTTCGTCGCGAAGGCATACGATACAGCGGACAACGTGCGCTCCTCAACCGAAGTGAACATTATAGTGAAGCGAAAGCCCAAATCGCCGACAAATGTTACCGCACAATGAGCAGAAGAAAGGAAATCGCATGCGCCACAGCAAGCCAGTCATACTTTCACTCCAGATCAGAATGACTCTCCTCCTGACGTTTTGCTTACTGCTGATCGCAGGATGTAAAAGGCTTGAAAGAACCCGTTCTGCTCAAAGCGAAACAGCAGATCAAAGAGGAACCGTCACCCTGAATTGGGATGCTCCCTTGACAAACACGGATGATACTCCTCTCAATGATTTGACAAACTACCGGATCCGGTACGGTTTGATTTCAGGCGTCTACTCGACCTCAATAGACATAGGACTTGCGACGACGTACACCATCGGCAATCTTTCGCGCGGCAAAAATTACTATTTTGTAGTCTCCTCTATAAACAGCTCAGGGGAAGAAAGCGACCTATCGAACGAAGTTGCGAAGATTGCGCCTTAGCTGACATTTTTTACTTATATCGGGTAAATTTTGAAACCACCCTACTAACTACCCAACAAACATCAAGGTGTGTAAGCAACGCCGATACTATAGGAAGACAAAGACACAGACCGTCCATCGCCGACCCTGAGCTGCAGCTCCGAGAGATCAATGACAAAAGAGAATCCGGCTCCGGACGCGATGGCACGATTCCAAGAAATCCCGGTCGCGATTTCACGATCGGAAAATGAGATTAAGCCTCCTGCGCTTTTCAGAAATGAAAATTTGAAATAACCCGAGACCGAGGTATTACGGTTCAGAGTTCTTTTAAAGACCGGAAACAACTGCGGACCAGCAATGCTGTATCCAAAAAGATCATCTGTCGCGGAAAGTGAAGTGTAGTATCCGCCCCCCGCGAGAGAGACGCGCCAGGGGTCCTTCACAGAAGAAAGGACATAGCTCAGTCGAAGATTGACACCCAAAGACCTGGAGCTAATCCCCGTCTGACTGCTCCCCAAAGTGAGAAGAGTAGCGTATGTGCTAAATCCCGCATCCCAAACGCCGGGACGAAGCTGATAATTCAAACTCAGCTTCCCTGTCAACGCGGACTCAGAAAAAGGTGCAACATTGCTCTCACTGAACGCAAGCCCCGTGTAGGCCAAGCTCGGAGTCCAGGAAAAAACCTTCGTGACCGCGCGATTCTCCTTTCGTTTAAGCCGATTCCAATTCGAGATATGAATGAGAATTGATTCTTTTTCAACGATTCCGAACGGACTAACGGCGAAAAACTGGATCTGCGACGAAGCCTGGCTGACTCTTACCCGGACTTGAAATCGACCGTCCTTCTGAAGCGGAATATCGACCTTCCCGAGCAGCAAGCTCCAATTATACCAAAATTCGCGATTAAATTTGCCTTCCACAATGACAATGGGCCCGGAAGACGAATCAATCAGGAACTCCGCTTTCGGTGAAAACGTGAACCCCTGAATCTGATTCTTGGAATCTTTCACCTTTGAAAGAGTGACGTAGATTATTTCGGCAGCCATACCGATTCGCGGCGGAGCAACGATCCACAAAAGAACCAGCATTGAAGCGATCAATCCAACTTGGCGCATCGATTTAGCGTATCATTCGCATCAGGAGGTCGTGAAACGAAAGATCTCGTGAAAATCCCAAACTCAACCTCACGAAGAAAAGCGAACCCACGCGCAAAGAATGGACTACAGTGAAGGGCATCAATCCCCTGTGCGCAATCAAAAAATTGAGGATTCGTCGCGGTAAATCGGTCCTCTTTCACCTGCCAAATCAATTTACAACCCCGTGGGCTGATGAGACTTAACCCACCGCAATCACAAGTCTTTTATCATAACAAACGACTCATTTTTTAGAAGTTTTTTCTTTATCTATTTCGTCAAGTATGAAAAACTTAAATATGCAAAGAATGCTTCACATTCAAACATCGTAACGGAGGCAAAGTTGTTCAAAACAAGAGCAGCACAATCCATCGCAAGCCTCTATCTCGTTGGCATGCTCATTACGATTCAGTTCGGCTGTTCGGCTCGGGTCGTCGGCGGATTTCCGCAAGCAAATCAAAGTACCCAGATTTCGCCAGGTCCGAGGATTCTCGGTTTCACCTCAACCAATCCGCCCTCTCCTTCCAATTCATCAACCAGCCCGTTTGTCATCGGACTTTCCAGTGCGGAAACAACGAGCATCATTCTTTATAGCGATTCGAATTGCGCAAACTCGATCGGTTCGGGATCAGAAGCGCTGTTCGAGGGAGTGGGGATCACGGCAGCCGGCTCGGCCAATCTGACAACGACGATTTACGCCAAAGCGTATGACAACGAAGCCAGAAGTTCAGCCTGCACACTTCTTACCACTTACATCCATGACGACGTTAGTCCCGCAGCTCCCGGTTTTACCGGTATCAGCCCCCTGTCGCCTTCAAATGCCGCGGCTCCGATTGTGAAAGGTTCCGCGAGTGCCGACACCAAGAACATCGCGCTTTACAGAGATTCAAGTTGTGTGACGTCGATCGGCTCCGGAACGAAAGCACAATTCGAAGCCGGTGGAATTATCGCAGGCGTTTTAACCAATACAGCCACGACGATCTATGCCGAAGCGATCGATACCGCAGGAAATCCCTCCGTGTGCACCCTGCTGACGAATTACATTCACGATGATGTCGGACCAGCCGCCCCTGCATTCGTCAGCGCGAATCCCGCTTCCCCTTCGTCCAGTTCACTCACTCCGGCGGTTCGAGGAACTTCCAGTGCCGATACGGTGAGCCTGACTCTGTACAGCAACGCGGGGTGCACCACATTGATCGGTTCGGGAACCAAAGCTGCTTTTGAAACCGCCGGAATCGCTGCCACATTAGCCCCGAATGCCACCACGATGATCTATGCCAAGGCCGCCGATGCCTTGTCCAATACTTCAGACTGCACACTCCTGACGAGCTGCACCCATGATAACATCGGCCCTGCCTCTCCGAGTTTCGTCAGTGTAAATCCTGTATCCCCCTCTACGACCCTTAGCCCAGCCATCAAGGGAGCTTCAAGCCTCGATTCCATCAGTCTGACCTTTTACAAAGATGCAGAATGCACTGACTCGATCGGCTCCGGAACGAAGGCTTCATTTGAAGGCGCGGGGATCACCGCGACTGTTCCTGAAAATGCCACAACGACTGTCTACGTGAAAGCTTTTGATGCCGCAGGCAACCCGTCCGCGTGCGCCGCACTAACGACTTACACTCATGATGCGATCGGACCCGAAGCGCCCGCTCTCGTCAGTACAAATCCTTCATCCCCCTCCAAGACTTCAACCACTCCAACGATCCGCGGGACTTCAACGGCGGATACCGTGAGCCTAACCCTTTATGATAATCCGGGCTGCACAACCAGCATTGGGGCGGGAACCAAGGCGTTGTTTGAATCAACGGGCATCACAGCCACCATAACCGCGAATACGGGGACAGCGATTTTCGGCAAGGCTTTCGACTCGGCAGGAAACTCGTCGGGATGCACTTCGTTGACGACTTATGTTCACGACAATGTTTCGCCCGGTAACCCGGTTTTCTCGAATACGATACCAGCATCCCCCTCCAATTCGTCGACGACTCCCGCCGTAAAAGGTACCGCAAGCGTGGATACCGTGAACCTGGGACTGTACAGTAATGCCGGATGCACGACATCAATCGGATCGGGAACAAAAGCTCTGTTTGAAGACACCGGAATCACCGCAAGCGTTTCGACGAATGCCACTACCGCGATCTACTCAAAGGCCTTTGACGCCGCCACAAACGAATCAGGATGCGTTCTTCTGACCAATTACACTCATAATTCCATCGCACCCGATAACCCTTCATTCACAAGCACCAATCCAGCATCGCCATCCAAAACTTCGACCAGCCCCGCCGTGATCGGCACGACAAGCGCCGGCACGGTCACGGTGACTCTCTACGACGATTCGGGCTGTTCCAATTCCATAGGATCCGGGACAAAAGCGCAATTTGAAGGTGCTGGAATTGTCGCTACTACAGCGGCCAATTCCACCACCGCCATCTACGCAAAATCCGTAGACGGAGCGTCCAACTATTCGGATTGCACCCTGCTGACGAACTACACTCACGACAATATCGCGCCCGCCGTGCCTGCCTTCATGAGCATGAGTCCCTCCTCTCCGTCCAGCGACAACAGCCCCGAGGTAAAAGGAACCGCAAGCGCTGACACCACGAATCTCACGCTGTACAGCGACGTAGGCTGCACGGCTTTGATCGGCTCCGGAACGAAGGCCGTATTCGAAAACGCCGGAATTACCGCCGCTGCTTCGGCCAACGCGACAACGGCGATCTATGCGAAGGCCTTTGACACCGCAACGAACGAGACGGCCTGCACATTTCTGGCGAATTACACTCATGACAACATGAATCCTGCCGCCCCGGGATTCACGAGTACGACTCCCGCTTCGCCATCAAGCAATTCGAACCCAACTGTGAAAGGTACTTCGAGTGCTGATACGGTGAGCATCACTTTATACCGCGATTTGGGATGTAGCAATTCGATCGGCACCGGTTCGAAAGCCGCGTTTGAAGCGGGGGGACTCTCCACGAGCGTGACCGCCAACGTGACGACCACGATTTACGCAAAGTCCTTTGACCTTACCGGAAATTCATCCGACTGCACTCTTTTGACAAGCTACTCACATGACAACATCGCGCCCACAGCCCCAAGCTTTACGAGCGCCAATCCCGCCTCTCCCTCGAATAATTCGAGTCCCGCAGTGAAGGGCTCGTCGAGTGCCGACACCGCAAGCGTCACGATTTACAGCGACGAAGGATGCGCTACTTCGATCGGGGCCGGAACAAAAGCCCTGTTCGAAGCCGCTGGAATTGCCGCCTCGATTTCCTTGAATGCCACAACCACAATCCACGCAAAATCTTTCGACAGTGCTGGAAATTCCTCGGACTGCATGTATTTTTCGAACTACAATCACGACAATGTCGCTCCGGCAGACCCGAGTTATACAAGCGCAAGCCCGGCCTCTCCCTCGAACGATAGCACCCCCGAGATCCAAGGTACCGCAAGCGCCGACACTGAAATTCTGACTCTTTACAGTGACGCTGGGTGTTCTGTTTCGATCGGTTCCGGAACAAAGAACGAATTCGAGGGCACCGGCATCTCGGCCATCGTTCCTGCGAACTCCCTGACGACGATTCGAGCGAAAGCCTTCGATGCCGTAGGAAATGAATCCGGCTGCACGGTTCTCACGAGCTACAGACATGACTCCGCTGCGCCGAGCGCGGTAACCGGTCTCACCCATTCCGCTGAATTTTTTTCTCTTATTTCCTCTCCATCTTTCACCTGGACCGGCGGGGGCACGGAAGCGGGTAGTGGGATCAATCGTTTCGAGTATTCGATCGGGACGTCCTCAGGCGGGACTCAAGTCCGGTCCTGGACGAGCCTGGGCGCCGCTCCGGCGCTTCCCTACATGGCAACAGGACTCACTCTCTTCGCCGATATGACTTATTATGTGAATGTCCGAGGTATTGATAACGTCGGAAACATCTCTGACGTGGCCTCATCCAACGGATGGATTGCGCGAAGTGGCCCCTCGGTAACCCCGGTTTATCCGATTAATGGCGCGAAGTGGAATGACTACATCAAGAATTACGGCAGCGGTACAACTCCGTATGATCGCGCGGACGCCGCATGCCTTGGCTCGGAAACGGGCAATTCCCTCTGCATTCACGGAGGGGAAAAACTCAAATTCACGGCAACCGGGATCGATTCCTGCACAAATCTGACTGCTGCCGACTCGTTGGGAGCTTTTGAGTGGATCTGCAACGGGTCGACAAACCCGGTCGTCTTCTATTCGAAAGGCCTGAAAAAAGGCAAGGGCCTTCGAGACCTCTTGAACCCGACAACCTTTAAATCGAATAGCGTGACTGTGTTTCTATCCGGATCCCCGGTGCTAACCACCAGCGCCGCTATTTGGTGGCCGAACACAGTATCAGAACTGCCAGATAACCGTCTTCCGTCAGATGCAGCGGTCAATCTTCCGGCGATCGGCACTTCGAACATCTATACCCTTTCCGCTTCACGGGCGACGTCGGGTTACAATCTGAATGCTGACAGAATATCGATCGTTACGCTCGGAAATGCAGTCTTGTCATATAGCGGAAATTCAACGCCAAATTGCATCGAACCGTCCGGTGAACTCTCCCCTGCCGGCGACAAAATCTCGATCGTCTGCAGCGGCACTCAGAAATATTTCTGGATTGAAACCGTCGTAGACGGGACTCATGCGACGGCCCCCGTGAATCAACCGATCTATCTGCACGCAGCCAATTTCGCCCGTATCCATCGTACCGAGATCGACCGCGGAACATCATCTGCCCCGATTGCAACACCGGCAACCGGACTCCAATTGGACACCTCGATCAACTCGCTCGTTTCGGAGACCACGATCCAAAATACAGCTGACCCGGCAAATAAGGGAGGAGCGATCGGAGTGCTCCTATGGGAATCGGATTACAACGAAATTCGAGACTCGCAGTCGCTGAGCAACGAAGACGAGGGGTTCTCTATCTACGGATCGGGATTCAATTCAGTTCGCAACTCATCAGCGGCAAACAACGGAGGGGACGGATACGCACTGCTCACCTCCTCGAGTAACAATAAATTCTTCAATTCAACTTCGACCAACAATGGGGGCTACGGCTTCAGAATAAACGCGTCCTCTCTGAATTCGCTCTTTCGCGTCTCTGCGTCCAACAACAGAGCGATCCATCAGGCACGGATTGAGAGCACGTCTGCAAATAACGATGTTGTAGCTTCGATTTTCACCAGCCATGATCCCACGACTGGAGCTGGCCTGTATATGACGACCACCGGCACGCAAAGAACGGTTGTCCATTCCGTTACGACCTCTGGACTATTCACGCAATCCGGAACAGGCGGAAACACACTCAGCAACATCGTCTCGATCGCGAATTCCATCGGTTTCGGATTCGCTTCGACCTGGAACCGTTCGTATGACCTTTTTTCCGCGTACAATACCAATTACGGAATTAGCGTTGGTCTTATCCCGGGTGGCGGTGTCGGAACAAATAACTTATTTTACGAGGATATTACAGTCGGCCAGAATGGCACGGATTGCTACGTCGATGCGGGAAGCGCCTCCGGAACTCTTCTCAACAACGCCTGCGCGCACGGAACCGGTCTCTCGGTCGCGGCGAACACCGGCGCCGACCCCAGCACATCGTTCGTGGGAAAACTCTCGATCGACGATTCAGTAAACGCAACCCCCCAGTCGTCCGCTACCGCGGACTTTGCATCCATTATTGACTGGGTCGGCTTCGAAACGTTCTTCAGATTTTGGGGAGCGAGCACAGCCAGTTCATTTCCGTCCACGAACGCGATCATGCCCTGCTCCACCGGGCAAACCTGCCAGATCTACGACTATGCCCTACGCGCAACGGACACCTTGTTAAGGGGTTTCTACGGAACATTTATAAACGGCGCAGCCTGCCCGAACTCGGTCGATGCTTCCGTTGCATCGAATATAGCCACAGATCAACAGACACCGGCGCCTCATTCCTACCTGATCTCGGCAATCGAACTTGCTGGAGATTACGATCTGAACCCAAATGGAAACCACAACGGGATTTGCGAATCAAACGAAGCTTGTCTCTTCACTCCAAATCGCGGCGCATATCAAGGAGAAGGAGACTACAGCACGCAATCTTGCACCTTTACAGGCGGCAATGGTGTTACCAACGTCACGATGTACGGTTATCCCAGCAATGGTCAATAGCTAGAACCCGCCACCAAAACACGATGGATCGGTCACGGAAAAACCAACGTATGCCTATGGAATTTCAATGGAAAGTTGCAAGCAATATTATCTTGATTATAATACTCAGAAATCCTAAAATTAGATTATCTCACCTCGCAACCCGGTAGTGCATAACATCCAATCAATCCAGCTCAGGTCAAGATCGTGGTCGCACAGTTGTTTTCTCGGAAACAAGCGCAACCCGATTGAGACAAGTACGTATGTACCCTTGGGAATTTATATGAAAAACTATTCCGTTTTGCTTCTGATCTGCGCCTCAGCACTGGTTTCGCTCGCATCTCCTTCTTACGCGGACGTTATCTTCGAAGAAACTTTCGACCAACAGGCTGACTGGAACGTCACCGGCGCCCTCAATAAAGATTGCGGCACAAACTGCACGGATGCGCCCCCAAATTGGAATAACTATTACTCGATTCCGGCCGTCGGCAATCTCGCAACCACCATCCGGTCGATTCCCGACGGCAGTGCCGACCATACGGGCGCCACGACCAGGAAAGCCTACATGGCCTATTACAACAATGTTCAGTATTCAGGGGGCGCAGAGCTGAGCAAAACGTTCCCGACCGAGTACCCCGAACTCTACTTCCGCGTCTGGATCAAAACCCAACCCGGGTGGTCAACTGCACCGAACTCCTCGATCAAGTTATTCAGAGTCATCCACTACGACCGCGTCGGAAGCGCCTTTGCCTACTTCTCTGGCGGCAACGGCGCCCCGATGGGCGGCTTCAACTGGGCCACGAATGCCACCTACAGGTCAACCAACGGCATTCCAGATGGTTGCTACATCGCGTGGTTCAGGTGCGATCCACAGAGCAGCAATTATGTTTGCGCTCAATCCCCGTACAACACCGACACCCCTCAACGAATCGTAAGCGGCATCGCTCCAGATGAAATCGGAGGATTCGCCGACGGCCGGTGGCATCGTTACGACGTCCACGTAAAAATGAATACGCAATCCGGCACAACCTGGAACAGGGATGGCGTTTACGAATTCTCCTATGACGGCATTCCGGTGGTCTCATACACGAATGTCCAATGGAAATACCCCGGCTCCTCCGTGAACGTCGGATGGAACACCGTCCAGTTCGGCGGAAACAACCTGAACGCCTACACAGGCGGCAGTAATCCTCAGTGGGCCGCTTTCGATGACATCGTTGTGAGCACGTCTCCTATCCCCGAGAACTATGTCATCGGAGCTGGAGGGGGTTCCAGCACTGACTCAACGGCTCCTTCTGTTTCGATCGTCTCCCCTTTGCCAAATACCGTACTCACCGGGACAAGCACACTGGCTGTCGCGAATGCATCAGATAACGTTGGTGTCACCAAAGTTGAGCTTTGGATTGATGACTATTTGGAAAAAACATTTACGGTCTCACCATACAGCCATACCATCGATTTCACCGGCGTGCCGGATGGGACGTACGTATTGTCCGCTAAAGCCTACGATGCAGCCGGAAACGTCGGCCAGTCGCAGAGCGTGCCCTTCACGATAAGAAACGCCGCTGCCTTCGACAATACCCCTCCCGTCATAGCCATTACCTCTCCCGTAAGCGGAGCCACGGTTCGTGGGACGAATTCAGTTGCCGCAAACGCATCGGATAATATCGGAGTCACCAAAGTGGAATTTTGGATCGACAATTATCTCGAAAAAACAATTGCGGTTCCGCCATTTTCCTACACGGCTGATGTAAGTGACGTGCCCGATGGAACCTATGTTCTGAGAGCCAAAGCTTACGACGAGGCCGGAAACATCGGACAGTCGCAAGATGTACCGTTCGTCGTAAACAATTCGACGCCCTCACCGACCCCAACGCCCTCACCGACCCCAACGCCCTCACCGACCCCAACGCCCACTCCGACCCCAACGCCAACTCCCGACACCAGCGCCCCCATGGTCCAAATCACCTCACCTGCTTCGGGATCAACCGCGCGGGGGACTATCTTGTTCTCGGCTTCTGCGAACGATAACATCGGCGTCACCAAAGTGGAATTCTATGTTGACACTTATTACCTCGAAAAGACACTCACGGTTCCGCCGTATTCCCATACCGCCGATGTCAGTGACGTGCCCGATGGGACCTATGTCCTGACGGCTAAAGCGTACGATGCCGCTGGGAACGTCGGTGTTTCCCAACCGGTCTCATTCCATGTGAACAACGACACAACTGCGCCGATCGTTTGGATTACAGCACCGGTTTCGGGCGCGTCGGTCAGAGGCACCGTATCCGTCAACGCCTCAGCTTCTGACAACATCGGCGTCAACAAGGTCGACTTCTATATCGATGGCGTGCTCAAGTATTCGGACACGGTAGCCCCGTACAGCTTCAGCTGGAACACATCATCGTATTCGGTTGCAACACATAGCCTGACAGCCAAAGCCTACGACGCAGCTGGAAATATCGGTTCATCCAGCGTAATCAGCGTCAAGGTGAAGAAGTAGTCAGGGACAAGCTCCCCGGGTCGCAAAACGGGAGGCGAGGAACTGAAAGGGGTTCCTCGCCTCTAAACTCACGCCGAATTGCTTCTGCCCCGAAGCGGAGAACGCTCTGCTCAAGGCTTACATCTGCGAGAAAGACCGGTACGCCGTCGCCTGCAAATAGCTCGAATTCAGGAACTACAAAAAACTTAGCGATTCCTGAGATGAAATCATTCGAACCGGGTGGCGAGGAACTGAAATCGATTCCTCGACCTCCCGAAGTCACTGTTCAAGAGCAGCAAAGCAGTGGCTTCGGTGCTGACTTTGCTCCGACAACTGAAGAACAGGCTTGCCTCGGACCGATAAATTCTCGCGAGGCCCAAGCCCGCCCCGGGCGTCCTTTGATCGATCTGGTATTCGTCGGGAGCATATACCTTCACGATTCGCGAAAGCAGTCGCTGCTTGTCCATGCTCCCGTGATAATCGACGACCTGAATAGCGCAATGCCGGCTGTCATAGCCGATAAGAAACTGGATGCGGTTTTTCCCGACCAAGGAGTGAGCAGTATGCCGAGCGACGGTGCCGACCAGAGGATTTCCGAGTTCATCAACCGGTGCGTCGTACATGGCATTCATCAACAACTCATCCGAAGCAAGGCACACATTCGCGAGCAACCGCTCGGAGAAATGACGTTCGCGCGCGAGCGTTTCGCAGACCGTCTTGATTGTCTCGTTCTTATCGAGAGTCGAGCTGAGCGATATCTCGATAATCCGTGCATCGGGTTCCAGAAACGAGGCGATCCCTTTTCCGGTTGTTCCGAGTGCAACCCTGACCGCTCTAGCGAAAACAGCGGCATTCGACGAATTCCAGAGTTTGACGTCATCGCTGGTGACATGACCGCCAAAGAACGGGCTTCTCACAATATACGACTGATCTCCAATCCGCTTCGCGCCCAAATAGATCAGCCGCTCAGAATTAATGGCGCTCACAAGCGGCGCTTCGAATTCAGCGAACGCTTCCTCCTCCGGAGCATCCACGAAAAGCATCGCACTCGGATCATCCTGAATAGCTGAAATCAGTCTTTCAAGACTACGGAAGGACGCGTATTCCTGCCCGGCCTCAGCGGCGACCATCTGCGCGAATTTTCTTTTTTTTGGATCATCTGAAACGGTTACGAGCATCCCGCCTCCTGGATTTTTCCCTGCAGAAACATGGCATCCCGCGGAATAGCCCCAACCGCCAAGGTCGTATCATCCTCAGGGTTTTTTGCCCTTTCACCCAAAAAAGCCGAAAACTCCTGAAGCAGCTTCTCACATATCATATCAGCATGTGACCCCGCCTCGTCCGAGATTCGCGCCATGGTCTTGAACAGCGTCTGCTTACGCATTCGCACTCCCCGCGTATTCATGCACTCGACGAGACCGTCCGTATACCAGAATATGACATCGCCGGCCCGCAGTTGAAAGGTTTCCGGCTCAGGAATATCCACGTCTTTTTCACCCAACGCCGGCATTCGTCCGTCCATGAGAACATGAAAGGGACTCCCCGTCTGAACACTTCCTGATCGAGCGCGATAGACGTAAACGGGGCGATGAGCCGCACTGAACGTCTTCATGATGCCGGTCTCCAGATCAATGACCGAAATAACGGCTGTCATCGACGTCTGTCCAGCTCCAGCCGCCTGAATAGCGGCATTCATCCGGCGCACAAGTTTACCTATTATAGAACGCACGTCCTCGCATTTCTCGACCCGAAGCTCGCTGATCGAAATCGCGAAGGCGCCATATGCGGCCGCCGTGACAAGTGCGGAGGATACACCATGTCCAGTTACATCGCCCAAAACGACTATGAGATGCTTCCCGATTTGCGAATAGTGCCACCAATCTCCGGCGCACTCCGTCGCCGCGATGGCTTTCCCCGCGACTTGGATCTTGGGGTGCATCAGACCGCTAGAAGGAAAAAATCGGTTCTGAACGGCCTGAGCCGTTTCAAGCTCCTTCTCCATTCTGGCCTTTTCGGCGGTGGCGACCATCAGCTCATCAATTCGATCGGCCATGATATTAAAGGAGGATGCCAGATCAGAAATCTCGTCGCGTGCTTGGCCCTCTTCTACACGCGCCGAAAAGTCGCCCTGTCCCACTCTTCGCGTCGCATGCCACATCTCCGATATCCGACGGGTGAGACCGCGGGCAAACACAAACGTGATCGCAATCGCAATCAGGAGAATACTGACTCCGAGAATAGTCGAACGCTCCGCCAAGGCCTCGGCCGCGCGAAAAGATTCTTGTTTCGAAATCAAGCCTACGACCATAAGATCCACAGACGGGATTCTCTGGTAGGCGACAATGAAATCATTGTCGCCGTCCTGCCAATCCTTTGCGCCAGACTGAAACTCCGATCCAAGTAAAGTTTTCTCGAATTCCTGAGTAAGTCCCGGATTGAGTCCGGAAAAGAAATCGGCTGTCCCGAGGAGCGGTCTGGCCAAAGAATCGATCAAATGGAGTCGTAACTTACTACTCCGCTCCTGGAATATCTCCGAATTGAATTGGAGCTGTGTCAAGAGGACGATCGGCTTGCCATCCGCGTCTTGGGCCCGAATACCGATGGGGAGACCGCCGGGTCCCGCCGCTCCAACCAAAAGCTCACGTTTATCGAAATCTTTTGGGACCCAATCGAGCGCGTTCAGAACAGATTCCATTGCGGCTGAATTTTCGGCAAAATCAGAAATAGTTTGAAAATGCGTCGGATCGATCGGACGGAGCACGAGCAAATCGCCGATCGAAAGCATCTTCCGATGTCGCTGGTAGAAAGACTCGGCAAGCGGGGTCGGCTTGAGTGGCGACTGAATCAGAGTACCGAGCACCAAGAGCGTCGACCTCACCTGCTGAATCTGAGATGCGATCTGCTCACTCGAAGCCTTCACCTGCCCAAAATTATAATCATAGATATAGGATGCCTTGTCCTCGATGATGAGCGACATGCCGACCAATAAATAGCTCGCCAAGCTAGCCGCTGTTACGGTGACGATGAGAACAAGAATCTTTAGCCGGATGGATACGCGCAGCCTGAAACGTTCCAGAGACACCTCCCCTCGTGACTTACCTATCGGAAATTTCAGAAATAGTTTGAGAAAGCCGATAACAATTCAGGGATTTCTAACGTGCATGTAATGCCGAAAACACCATCGTTTGCCCGGATCGAAAGACGCCAAAGCAATCTCATCGAATGGACCCTCGTTTTCATCTGCCTGCTAACCGGCCTGGCCGGGCTCAGGATGACCTCGACCGGGAACTACTGGACCAAAAAAAACCAGGAACGCACTGTGTTGCGTCCAATCGGCATTCTAGTTCGAGAAAAAGGCTCCGTGCGTCATCGGCCTCAGTATACGGTCGCATGGCGCGACGTGGGCGATCGCGAGCATCCCATATCGTCCGGAGATACGGTTTTCACTGGGGAAACCGGTTTTGCAGAAGTGAAACTGAACTCGACTGAATCCTCCGCGAAAGTTCTTCCAAACTCTTTAATCACGATTCATCCTGAAGAAGCCCAAACCACGGAAGAGAGCTGGCTAAGCTTGGCTAAGATCATCGCGCCAAAACCCACTCGACAAATATTGGAGATCAAGCGGGGCAACGTTGCATTTCAATTCAGGCCAAACACAAAAAAATTGAGGATCAAGGCGCACAACGAGGAGTACCAGCTCGAGGCGCTATCAAACAAAAGTTCTTTCGAAATCGCGGTCACTCCAAGCCAGACGGGGACAAAGGTCACGCTATCGACAGATCCCGGTTCAGAAGTAAAGATCAGCTCAACAAGCAGCAAAGCAATCGCCATTACTGTAGCTTCTGGCAAAAAAGTGGTGCTGAATGAGCCATCCCCCGAAGTAACCATTGGGGCAGGCATTTTCGTGAAGCCGGTCGCCCCGCAAAAAATTGACAGCGTATTTCCTGTACCCGAGAGCGGCACCGACCCGCTTCCGATTCTGTCGCCCGTGATCGCGAAACCTGTGAAGAACGCTAAGGTTAGGGCGACAGAAAGAAAAGCAGTCATCAGACCGACGCCCCCGCCACGTTCAACTCCAGCCGTTCCGACATTAACCGTGAATTCTTCTTCCATTTCGACACGCCTCAGGTCCGGGGAGAACCTCCGACGAATTCCGGTCATCTTGGAATGGAAGCCGATTGACGGCGCAACAGAATACGAAATCATCGTCTACGACGGATCGGATATGCTGATAAAGAGGACGGTCCGACAACCTCGTCTCGATTTCGCGCTCACGTCAATCAGCGAAAACTTCAGCTACGAGGTGATAGCGAAAATGAGATCGAATGCCAGAATCTTTAGCAAACGTGTCCCGATATCATTGGAACTGGCCGTTCCCGTTCCGCAGACCCCGGAACAGGGACAGGAGCTCCGAATTAAAAAGGATGTCTTGATCACCTGGCAAAGGACTCTGGTTACCGAGAAGTACGAACTGCAAATCGCTTCTGACTCCGACGTTTCGAACATTCTCGTCGCCGAATCCGTTTCTAAAAATTATTTCAGGTTCGTTCCGAAATCTGCTGGTCAATACCATTGGCGGGTGAAAAGTCTGAGCGGGAATCACAGCAGCCACTGGAGTCAAAGCCGCAGTTTTAAAGTGAAAGAGCTATTGACGAAATAGCGGCTTCCGATCAATGCTTTTCGATATGAGCATACCGGTTACTCTTGCCAAGGGCGATCGTTTCCACGTCGAAGCTTTGGTGAATTCCGAAACAAAGAAAGCAATCATACGGCCGACCGGGTTCATCGACGAGAACACCGACTTCGATTCTCTGCTCGAGTACATTACCAAAATCGCTCCAGGGCTCCAGGAAATGACCTTTGATCTCGGACACATCGACTCGCTGAACTCGCTGGGCGCGCGCGCCTGGCTCATTTTTCTCGAGAAAGCGGAAGCACTTATTCCTCTGAAATTCGAAAAAGTAAGCGAAGTTCTTGTCGATCTAGCTGGCATTGTTCCGAATGTGCTCGGAACAGCGAAGGTCTCATTATGTTCCTTCTGTGCTCCCTATTATTGCCCGAAATGTGACCGAAGAACTGTTCAGATCCTGACCCCAAGTGCCATTCATCGTGAAAAGGGGGCGTTTACCCCCCCAGCATTCACCTGCAACGAATGCAAAAGCGAGCTCGAATTTGATGGTCATCCCGACGAGTACTTTGGATTCTTGAAATAGAAGGCACTGCCTCGGATGTTTCCAGGTATTCCACTCGGCTTACGAGTCATGTAAAAGTAGGTTATTAACCTTCAAGGGGCGGCAGTGGCGCGGGTTCGCCGAAGTACTTGTCGTAGTGGCAAACAGCGCACTTTGAACCGCCATAGACGGGTGACTTGTAGTTATAGCGAAAGAGCTTCTGGTCCATATTCGAGCTATGCGGGTTGTGACAGGAAGCACAGTTAAACTCCCGACGTGCAATATGGGGGTTGCCCGTGTCCCACGTAGGATCGTTATCCAATTCAACGGGATGTTTCTCGATGACATGCCCCCCGGCCAACCTCATTCGGTCGCGTTCGTGGCAACTCAAACAGATCTTATTCGTTTTATCGCGAAGAAATTTCGGTTTCCCATTTTGCGGATGCGGAAACTGCCCCACCTCGTGACAAAGCCCACAATCCATCACAGCCGGTTCATGTTTGTACGTTTTTTTGAGTACATCCTCATGACAATTCATGCACTCAATCCCGCTGGCCGCCTGGGCGTTCAACCCAACGCTGAGCACGACCAGCATAATCACAACGCAAAGAGAGCTATAAAAATACCGCATCATAAAGTTCTGCGTCCTTCGATGAGCAATCTCTTATCAATTCAGTCGGTTTTTGGCAAGTCTCCAAAACCACCGCCGTAGACCCGTAAGCCTTCAGCGTCCCTGCCGCGAATAATCGGGATGTTCCGAACTGTGGCAGTACGTCGTACAATTCCCACCGTTGGGAGTCACCCGATAAATCAGGGGAAACCCACGCGGCCCCGTCTCGGAGCGGATCAGGCGCGGCTGTTTCGCTCCATGCGGATCATGACAGTTGCGACAAGAGCGCCCAAACCGGGGGCCAGTCGTCCCTGCCTCATTGGTCACATGGAACCAATGAAGATTCGTCGATCCGTTTCTGAACGCCGTTTCATTCCCCGTGATGATGTCACGATTCAGCATGCCCTGATCGTGGCAGCCAAAACAAAGCGCATAAGTGTTCGGGCTCTCGGCATCTCCGGGCACGTACTGAGTGTAATCCTTGATTGAATACTTAGCCGAGAGCAGCCGATCTTCGGAACTCGCGTGTGGTTTGTGGCAGTCCCGACAAGAAGTGTTCGTGCGATGGGCGGAAGGCAGAGCGACTTGAGCCTGAATATCCGGAATGGTCCGTCCCGACACCTTGATCTTTTTATTGTGGCACGAAAGGCAAAGTTCGGGGGGGGCCTGCCGCAAAAGTCCTTGCGCCCGAGGCGAATGCGGCGAATGGCAATTCATGCAGTTTTGCCCGGACGAAACGACTCCGTGAACGGATTTTCCTTCCGGAGCACTGTGACAATTCAGACAAAGCCCGGGAGTCTCATCACGAACCATGAATTCGCGCTCGGAACCATGCGGATTATGACAGAAGGTGCAGCCCCCCATGTCGGCGAGCGGGTCATGCGTCCCGATACCGCGTTTTTTTAAATCATGACATCTCAAACAGCTTTCGGGGTTCGGATCTCGGGTCACCGTATCCATGCCGGGATGTTCCGGCTTCGTCTGATGGCAGGTTGAGCAAAGCCCGATCGCGGCTACCGCGTGCGAAAATCTTTTCTGGCGTCCTGGAAATAACGTATCCGCATCATGACAAGACGTGCATGCATTGTCTTTCGGGGTAAGCTTCGAAAGCGCCTTCCCCTCACCCGCGGGCCGCATCGCGTGGCAATTCGCGCCGCAGGTGACGTTCAAGGCACGAGGGGCCTTCTCCTGAAGTTTGTGGCAGGAGATACAGATTTGCTTCTGCTTGCGAGCATGGTCATTTGATTGTTGGGGCGACCGCTGTTCGGCCTGAGTTGCCGTCGTCCCGGACTCCCCAGGCTCCCCAGGCTCCCCAGGCTCATTGATCGCAAGGTAATAACCGACGTGCTCATCGCGCCACTTGGCTTTTTTCGTATGCGGATAGATTTCAACGACCTGATCGATCTCCTCACCCGACGGGAGATCACGAAGCTTCGCGCAGGAAGAAAGCGCCAGGATTGTGGCAAGCGCGACCAATCCCGGCAGTACAACCGCCGAGTAGCGAAAGAAGAATGTTCGGGCCATGGATGCCGTTTACCACAGAAGCGGCCGTGCGCAAAGCGTCCTGCCGGGGCGTTAGCCGCCCAAAACCAATGTTTCAATCAGGATCAGAACAAGCCCGATGATCGACCCGCCCGCGATTGCACCCGCACAGGCCGTTTCCTGATTATCGATAAACACGCGGTACGCGACGCCCTTTTTGTTTTTGAGAGTTCGTCCCATGTACCAGAAAAACAGCGCTCCGATCGCCATCGCGAGCGAATCCGTGAACTTAAGGACGAAAGCAAGGCCCAGGCCCACACCGGAAATCGGGAACTTGCCATGAGTCCGCTGATTTATGATCTCGAGCCCCAAACCAATCAGAGCGCCGATCGCGATCGCGAGTTGAGCCGTGGGATGGAGAAAGCTCAATCCCTTGGTCAGGATCTCGGCAACCGCGCGCCAGATCTGAGCGGCGGGCATAGGGAGCTTTTCCGAGATCAAAAGCGAGAGATCCCCGTGAAAAATCGCGTAGAACACGGGAACCGCGACAAACGCGCCCGCAAAAATCCCGAGCACATGTCCGATCGCCTGATGGCGCGGCTTACCACCCAGCATGTAGCCGGGCTTGATATCCATCAGAAGATTACTCGCGCTTCCGGCTGCTTCGCCGGTAATTCCGGCAGTCATGATATTCGTCGTGACATTGCCTGGCGAAAGCACGCTGTACGTGAGCTGGGTCAGCTTCCCAAGAGCGCCGGTCGGTGTGATTGACGTGAGCCCCGTCGCGTTCACCGCGATCAAGGTAAAAAGAAACACGAGCGGAATCGCGATGATCCCCATGCTCCAATGAACGCCGAAGAACGAATGTCCCGCCCAGACGGTGAGCGCGCCCACGACCGGAATCCCGACCAGGAACACTCTCATCGGAAGTTCGATGTCTTTAAGAATATCCTGTTTTCCCTTATTGCGCCCAAACAGCCCTTTAAAAGACGTAATAATGACCTGCGGTTTGGAAAGGAACGAATAGAGCGAGGAAGTCGTCATCATCGCGACGCCGCCCCAAAGCGCCCACATAGTGATGTTCTTGAACCCGGTCCCGACGATGATGCCCTTCTGGATCAGGATCGGGGCAAGGAGAAAGTAATTGATGAAAGCGCCAAGAAGAAGTGAAAGAGCCGTCTTAGTTCCCATCAGGCCGCCCGCCGCGACCATAACGATCGAAGTATCCACTCTGATCGTCAGCTCTTTAAGAGGAGTATCGAGAATCTTCGGAGTCCAGAATTTGTAGATTAACTCGTCCCAGTATTCCGGGATGACCAGGAATTTGAGGCGAATCGCTTCCATGACCTTTTCGCTACGAAAAATTTCGATCATCGCCGAAAGAGCCGCGCCGCCGGCCAGGATCTTTGCTTTGAAAATCCCCTCTCGTCCCTGGTCGCTATGCAGGTTATCCATCACGATCCCGGCCGCGAACCCCTCGGGAAACGGAAGCTGTTCATCATTGATGAATCGCTTTTTCAGGGGAAACGCGAAAAGAACGCCGAGAAGATTCAGCAAGATGATCCAGACAAGCGAATGCAGGATCGGAATCGGCTTCTGCGTCACGACCATGTAGGCCGCGAGCGACGAGATGAGCGGCGCGGTCATATAGCCCGCGCTCGTCGCGATCGATTGCATCGCATTGTTCTCGAGAAGCGTCATTTCACGTCCCAGGCGCATCTTCGAAAGAAGCTTGAAAAAAGCAAACGACAGAATGACCGATGAAATCCCGACCCCGAGCGTCCATCCGGTTTTGATGCCGACGTACAGGTTGGTCAGACTGAGGACTCCTCCGAGCATCATCCCGGTCAGGGCCGACCGGATCGTGAGCTGAGGCATGTCGCCCCTGAAAACGTTCTTGAGCCACCAGCGATCTTTTTCTTCCAGGGTCATGGTTCGAAGCTGTTCAGGGGTCAATTCTTGGATGGCCATGGCGGGTATTCTCCGTTTCAACTATCCTCGCGGTTTTCGGACGAAAAGCAAGAATTAGTCGGCGAAGTCGCCGATTCGAGGCGAGCCAACGACCTTTGGCAATGGTCCTCGGATACTCAGCCATGCTATTCTCGACTGGCTATGGAAAAGCTTTGCGCAAATTGCCGTTCACTTCGAGTTGAATCCGCCTGTGGCATCTGCGCGGCTCCCCTTTGTCGCAAGTGCCGGATCTTCCTGGAGGAGGATGCCTTTGAGCTCGCCGAGGGCCCTCGCCCCGCCGAGCTCAAACACTCCTACTACTGCGGTTCCTGTTATGACGAAAAAGTCGAGCCGTTCAAAACGGAATACGAAGCCACACTCGAACAGGCCAAGGCCGTAAACGTCATCTATGCAGGTTCGAAATCCCATATTCGGATCATTCGCAAGGCGATCCGCGCGATCGAAATCAAAGGTTCCAGGGATCGAGACGAGACGATTCTCAAGCTTGCGTTTCAGGCCGCGCGAGCGGGATACAATTCCCTCATTGATGTCGAAATCTCTTCACAGAAGCTGCGAAATCAAGGTTGGCAAACGTCGACGTGGACCGGCCGGGGAATTCCGGCGGAAATCTTGGTCAGACAGGAATTCTGAGAGTTTCCCGAGAAATGCTAGCAATACAAAAACGGCCCACTCCCCCGGGGTGCCCATCACGAGCACCCCGTTGAAGTGAGCCGTTTTTCAGCTCTTTAGAACTGCTTATCCGATCAGACGATTCCCTGATCCATCATCGCGTCGGCGACTTTCAAGAAGCCCGCGATGTTGGCGCCGGTCACGTAGTTACCGGCTAAACCAAAGCGTTCAGCCGTGGTGACGCAGTTCTCGTGAATGCGGGTCATGATCCGGTGGAGATGCTGATCGACCTCGTCACGGGTCCAGGACATCCGGATTGAGTTCTGCGACATTTCGAGACCGGAAGTCGCGACGCCGCCGGCATTCGAAGCCTTGCCCGGAGCAAACAAGATGTTCGACTCGCGGAAGACCTTGTAGCCATTGAGCGTGGTCGGCATGTTCGCGCCTTCCGCGACGCAGAGACAGCCGTTCTTCACGAGCTCCTTGGCGTCGTTTTCGTCGAGCTCGTTCTGAGTCGCGCAGGGAAGGGCGATATCGACCTTCGTGCCCCACGGGCGCTTGCCCGCGTGGAACGGAACTTTGAATTCCTTGGCATACGGCTCGACGATGTCGCGATTCGAGGCGCGAAGCTTCAGCATATAGTTGATCCTCTCGCCTTTGATGCCGTCCTTGTCGTAGACGAACCCGTCCGGCCCGGAAATCGTGACGACCTTTGCGCCGAGATCGGTTGCCTTGAGAGCGGCGCCCCAGGCGACGTTGCCGAAGCCCGAGATCCCGACCGTTTTGCCGTCGAAGCTCTGCTTCTTCGTTTTGAGCATTTCCTGGGCGAAGTAAACGACGCCGTAGCCGGTGGCTTCCGGTCGAATAAGCGAACCGCCCCAGTTCAGGCCTTTTCCGGTCAGAACGCCGGTAAACTCGTTGCGAAGCCTTTTGTATTGGCCGAAGAGAAAGCCGATTTCACGGCCACCGACCCCGATATCGCCTGCGGGCACGTCGGTATCCGCGCCGACGTGGCCGCTGAGTTCCGTCATGAAGCTCTGGCAGAAGCGCATCACTTCGTTGTCACTCTTGCCTTTCGGGTCGAAATCCGAACCGCCTTTGCCGCCGCCCATTGGTAGCGTCGTCAGGCTGTTTTTGAAAACCTGTTCGAAAGCGAGGAACTTCAAAATGCCGAGATTGACTGAGGGATGGAAGCGCAGTCCGCCTTTATACGGACCGATCGCGCTCGACATCTGGATGCGAAAGCCACGATTCACCTGGACTTTGCCCTGATCATCGACCCAAGGGACGCGGAACATAAGAACTCGCTCCGGCTCGACCATTCGCTCCATGATCTTGGCTTCTTTATACTCCGGGTGTTTATCGAAAACGGGCGCGAGAGATTCCGCGACCTCTTCGACGGCCTGATGGAATTCCGGCTCGGCCGGATTCTTGGCCTTCACGTCAGCAATGATTTTTCTTACGTACTCGTTGGACGACATTGTATCTCCCTCCGTTCGCAGCCAGCGGATGCCGGATGCAAATCTACGCAGTGATGGCCAAGACGGTGGCCCCCTGTTGAATTGTAAGTGCTCATCGGAATTATCATACGACGCTCTGCATAATTAAGTATTTTCGTGCACCTTTTGTAAAAAAATCATCAAACCGGTAATCTAGAACAGCTATGACTCTCCATGCGACTCTCGGTCATCTGGCCTCCTGGGACAAGTACGATAAGTACTTGCAGGCCTTTCAGAAATTGATGCCTCACCGGATCAGCGAGATTCTCCTCGTTGCGAGTCCTTATGATTCCTATCTGATCGAGGAAGACGGCCTCATCTACGAACAGATCCGGCGCGAATATAACGGCCTTGGACTTCTCCACGCCCCCGAGGTCACCCACGTCTCGACCGCTGCCGAAGCCTTCGAGCTACTCCGGTCGACCCGCTTCGACATGGTGATCAGTACCCTTCACATCCAGGACATGCATGCCGTGAAGTTCGCGAAAGCACTGCGCTCCTCCGGCTACACGATGCCGATCGTTCTCGTGGCCTACGACAATACCGAGCGCAAGAGCCTGGTTTCACGCCATGACGCTTCCATTTTCGATCGGGTATTCATCTGGCAGGGAGATTACCGGTTGCTCGTCGCGATCGTAAAATCCATGGAAGACCGCCTGAACGTCGAAAACGACACGAACGTCGCGGACGTGCAGTCGATCATCTTGATCGAAAACAACGTCCGGTTCTACTCTTTATATCTTCCGATCATTTACACGGAGATTTTCAAGCAATCCCAGCGCCTGATCGCAGAGGGCGTGAACCTGACCCACCGAAATCTCCGGATGCGCACCCGCCCGAAAATTCTCCTTTGCACCAGCTATGATGAAGCATGGGCCTATTTCGAAAAATACTCCGGAAATATTCTCGGCGTCATATCGGACATCAACTTCAGGCGCCAAGGCGTTCATAATCCCGAAGCAGGCATACAGTTCGTCGAAAGCGTCAAGAAACGCTATCACGATATTCCAGCGCTCCTGCAATCGAGCAATCCCGAGTTCAAGGACCGGGCACGCGCGATCGGGGCGTCCTTCATTCTGAAAGATTCTCCGCGACTTCTCCATTCCGTTCAAGAATTCATCGTCCAGAATTTCGGGTTCGGTGACTTCGTTTTCAGAATGCCCGATGGCCGAATCGTCGGTCGCGCGGACAATCTCAAATCTCTCGAGGAAAGGATCCGCGAGGTACCGATCGAGAGCATCGTCTATCATTCCGAAAGAAACCATTTTTCGAACTGGCTCAAAGCGCGAACAGAGTTCAGTCTCGCCCACCAGCTTCGCCCCAAACAGGTCAGGGATTATCAATCGCCCGAGGGGCTGCGGGAATACCTCGTGACTTCGCTCGTCGAGTATCTCAAGTCGAGGACGCGAGGGATTATCGCCGATTTTGACAAGGATTCATTTCCGCCCGGAGGCTTCGGCCGGATCGGCGGCGGCTCGCTCGGAGGCAAAGCGCGCGGCCTCGGCTTCGTGAATAATCTTCTGAGCAAGTACCGAATCGAAGAAAAGCTCCCGGACGTCAGAATCTTCGTTCCGACGACCATCGTCCTTGGAACCGAAGTTTTTGACCAGTTCATGGCGCAAAAGGAGCTCTTCGCCTTCGCGCTCACCTGCGACGACGATGCCGAGATCCTGAAGCGCTTTCTCGCCGCCCCGATGTTCCCGCAAAAAGTCGTCAGGAAGCTCGGCGACTTTCTCGAAGTCGTTCGGGAGCCGCTTGCCGTTCGCTCTTCAAGCCTGCTCGAAGACTCCCAGTATCAGCCTTTCGCCGGGGTGTACGAAACGTACATGCTCCCGAACAACGATCCCGATCCCGAGGTCAGGCTGCAGGAGCTCCTCAAAGCCGTCCGAAAGGTTTACGCCTCGATGTTTTATCGCAAGGCGAAGGATTATGTTCGCGCGACCGATTACCGTCTCGAAGAAGAAAAAATGGCGGTCATCATCCAGAAGCTCGTGGGGTCACGGCGGGGTACGCGGTTCTACCCCGATTTCGCGGGGGTGGCGAAGTCGCACAACTTTTACCCGATTGCGCCGCAACAGGCTTCAGACGGCGTTGCGATCGTCGCGCTCGGACTCGGCAAGATGGTCGTCGATGGCGGAGCCGCCGTCCGGTTCTGCCAGAAGTACCCGCGCCACGTCGTTCAGTTCTTCTCGAGCAACGAGACCCTGAAAACCGCCCAACACGAATTCTTCGCGCTCGACATGAGAGCCCCGGACACTGAACCCTCGTCACCAACCGCCCAACAAGCTCCGTATGAAGACCCCCTGATCAAACTCTACCCTCTCGAAGTAGCCGAAAAAGACGGTTCCCTGATCTACACCGGTTCGACCTATTCCTACGACAACAATGTCGTTTACGACGGCATTTCCCGGGAAGGAGATCGACTGGTCACGTTCGCGCCGATTCTGAAGCAGGGTGTATTTCCGTTGCCCGAGATCCTCGACTTGGTCCTTGAACTGGGCTCCTGGAGCATGGGTGCCCCGGTCGAAATCGAATTCGCCGTCAATATGAATCCCGCCGAAGGTCCGAAAGAATTCGGTCTGGTCCAGATGCGTCCGCTCGTTCTCAATTACGAGATGGAAGAGCTTAATGTTGATCAACACAAACCCGAAGACCTCCTCGTGCAGAGCGATCAGGTGCTCGGAAACGGCGTTAAACGCAACATTCACGACGTGATTTTCGTTGATACCGAGAATTTTGACCGTGCCGAAAGCGCGCGTGTGGCTGAAGAAGTGGCCGCGTTTAACGCCTTGCTCACGAAACAGAACCGCCCTTATCTCCTGATTGGCGTCGGTCGCTGGGGAACTCTCGATCCGTGGCTCGGTATCCCGGTTACGTGGGATCAGATCAGCGGCGCGGTCGCGATCGTTGAAGCGAGCTTTCGGGATTTCGAGGTCGCGCCGTCGCAAGGGTCTCATTTTTTCCAGAACCTCACGTCTTTCGACGTGGGCTATTTCACGGTGAACGCCCAGCACGGTTTTATCGACTGGAACTGGTTAAGAGAGCAACCCGCCGTGAGCACCCGTAATTTTACGCGGCACATTCAACTGGATAAGCCGCTTCGGGTGCTCATTAACGGCCACAAAAATCGCGGCATCATCACGAAACCGGGGACTGACGAGCTCAGCTGAGCGGCATTGGATTTGCTTTCAAACAGTTAAATGCCGCACAGCTTTTACGAGAAAAAAGTCGAAATCACGGAGGGCTGGCTTCGGCTGCCCGGAAGCCTTGCGATTCCGCACGACCCGAAGGGGCTCGTCATCTTCGCGCACGGAAGCGGCAGCAGCCGCAACAGTCCTCGAAACATCCAAGTCGCGCGAACGCTGAATGACAGCGGCCTGGCGACGCTCCTTTTTGACCTGTTGAGTCCATCAGAAGCGGTCAACCGTTCCAACATATTTGACGTTCCCTTGCTATCGAGCCGGCTTGTTCTTGCGACGAAAGCTTGCGGATCGTGGGTTCCTCGACTCCCGATCGGATATTTCGGCGCTAGCACCGGCGCGGCCGCCGCGCTCTGGGCGGCCTCACAACTCGGAGGCGAAATCTCGGCCGTCGTCTGCCGCGGCGGACGTCCTGACCTTGCGGGTCCCGTGCTCAATCTGGTCTCAGCGGCAACGCTTCTCATCGTCGGAGGCGAGGATACGGTCGTTCTGGATCTCAACCGCGAAGCTCTCGCACGGCTCTCGAACGGCGATCTGATCGTTATTCCCGAAGCCACTCACCTTTTCGAGGAAAAAGGCGCGCTCGAAGCGGTCGCGGAATTCGCGCGCCGCTGGTTCATCGAGCACTTCGGGAGAGTTCGACAGCAATCGGTCGCGTGAGCGGCACTGCCGAAGCGTTTACGACAACCGGGCGATCACTTCACGAACAAGGCTGTGCGACCCGATCGATCGAAGCGCCTGGGAAACATCGCGGACGAGGTCCTTTGATTGCTGAAGATTCGCTGGATCGATCATCTCGATGATCGGAAGAACCGCGGACTTATCCTTGATCTTGCCGAGCGCGATCACCGCCTGGCGTTTGACCATGAGGTCCGAATCCCTGAGCAGCGAAACAAGCATCGGCACGCATTCCTGAAGTTCGGCCATGAAAACCCGGACATTGCGGGTATCGGCCTTGAGCATTTCCAGGAGCTGCTCCTGGGCGGCGATCAGAGTTAATTCACCGATCGCGAAAGCGGCGCTGCTCCTCATCAAGGGATCCGAATGCATGAGCATCGGCTTCAGGGTGTCGATCACCTCGATATGCCCGGCCGCGAATACCGCCATCGCGGCGTTCGCTTTCACCCGATTGTTGCAGCTCGTGAGCTTCGGGAGAATAAGGTCAGTCGCTTTCTCGTTGCGTACCTGGCCGATGGCTTCGATCGCGTTCGCGACAATGCGCTCTTCCGGATGTTCGAGAAAAGCCGCGAGATCGATCAGTCGGTTCGTTGTACAAACCTTTCCGAGCGTCGAAATGACGGTCGAAAGAACCCGCACGGACGTATTGCTGCGGATGCAGCGAAACAGCGAGTCCACCGCTTCGGGATGATCGCGCGGGGCGAGCTTCCCGACCGCGATCACCGCGTTGAGCTGGGTGTGTTCATCTCTGTCCCTGAGCGCCTCGAGAACGTAAGGCATCGCTTCCTGGTTGCGGGACTGACCGAGAAGTTCAACGCTCCGGCGCTTCAAACCAATATCGTTCGATTTGAGATTCTGCAAAAGAGCACGAAGATCACGGATCCCGATCAACTCGTAAACCTGGACTTCCTCTTCCTTGCCCCGGAGCTTGTCGGTCGTTATTTCCTGGTAATCGAGAAGCCCGCGAACCTTCTCCTCGACGTGATGGGAGAAAACGATCTTCGTATGACTTCCCAGTTTCGAAAGCTTCTCGATCCGGCTCGCGATATTCACCACATCGCCGATTACGGTAAAATCCATCCGGTCTTTCGACCCGATGGGGCCGGAAATGATTTCTCCATGGCTGATCCCGACCCCGATTTCGATCACTTCTTTGTTGAGCGATCTCCGGCGCTGGTTGTACTGCTCGAGACGTTCCCTCATTTCGAGCGCGCAATAGATCGCCTGGAGCGCGGTTGTCGCGCCGCTCATATGCGAGGTCACTCCGCCCGAGTTTTCGACTCGGCGGATCGTTTTCACCTCGTCTTCGGCGTAAAAGACGGCGAGTAGCGCGTCGCCGATGAATTTGTCGACCTCGCCCTCATGTTTGTAAACCACTTCCACCATCTCCGAAAAATACTCATTCAGCATCGCGGTGATCTCCTCGGCTTCGAGGTTCTCGCAATGGCCGACGAAATTCCGGATATCCGTGAAAAGGACCGTGGCCGACATGCGCGACCCGCCCAGCTTCAGGCCTTCCGGTGAATCAGGCGCGGCCATGATCTGCCGGTAAGTTGAATCGGAGAGATACTTTCGGAGTTCCTTCTTCTTTTTGAGTTCAGCCGTCATGGTGTTGAAGGCGCCGACCAAATCTCCGATTTCGTCGGTATTTTTGAGATCAACGGAAACATCATAGTCGCCGGCCGAAACACGTTTGAGCGCCTGGACAAGATGACGAATCGGCGAAATCAGGAATTGCGCGAAAAGAATGGCAAGCAACAGGCCGAGCCCGGTCGAAGGAATGAGATCAAGCAGGATCTGGCGCCGAATAGCCTCGATATTGCGATAAAGACTGTTGTAATTGAAGAGATATTCAACCCAGAAAAGCGGCTCCTGATTTTCATTGCGATACGTGTTGATGACCGAGAGCAGTCGGTCCTTCCGGCGTTCGAGGTTTTGCGTGACGAGATCGCGCATTTTCAGCTGGTCCTCGACCTCGATCGCCAGTTCCGCTTTTGGAGCGTCGGCAAGGCGGGCGAGGGAAATCCCTCCGGCTCCGGCCGCGCCGGGATTCACCGCCCCGCCGCCACCTAGGGCAGCCTGCTCGCTGTCGAACAAAACCCTCCCGGTCCGACGCGAGATGATCCTCATCGCCAGAAGATTCTCATTGCTCGCGATAATGCGCTTCATCTCCGGAACGAACCGGTCGTTGTAATAAAAGTAGAAAAAGTTCGTGAAATCCGAAATCACTTCGGCGGTCGAGAACTGGCTGAACAGAATGGATTCTTTCTCGATCCTTTCCGTCTGCTCGCGGGTCTGCAGCGAAACGAGCGAGAAGAAAACGATGGCCGCGGTCACGAGATTAATGACGATAATCGCGAAAATGAATCGTGCCCTGAGACGCCAGTACTTTGCCCAGAACCTCTGCACGGCGTGCCGCACGGCAAAGACCCGTTCGCGCTTCAAAAATAGCTTGAGTATAAAGCCCAAAACCAGGCCGAACGCGATGCCGAGAAGAACGCGATTGCGGATCGAAGCCCCTTCAAACGAATACAGGACGGCATAGCCTCCGGCCGGGACAATGAGATCGATCCCAAACCCGTTGCTCACGACCGTGGGTTGGGCCCCGGTCAGAAAAGGCAAAATCGCCGGATCGCTCTGCGGCTTCAGGGTTTGCACGGGTTTACCCGATTTTGAATCGAAAAGAAGCCCCCCCGTGCTCGTCAGGATCCGTATGCGGTCGATCTTCTGGCCCACCGAAGGCTTTTGAAGGGCCTGCTTGATTCCCGGAACAAACTGCTCATCGTAGAAGAAATAGAAATTCGCTTGGAATAGCCCAAGCACTTTAGGATGACGGAGCTGAAGTGTGTCAGACGCATCCTGAGCCAACTTCCCGAGCATCGCCCTCTTGTAAAAAGAAAGACCCGCGAAGTAGGCTGAAAGAATCAGAAGCCATACGATAGCTTTGCGAAGATTTCTTCGGTTGAGAAGAAATCTGAAGGTACTGCGACCTTCCTTTGCCGCATCTCTTCCATTATCCATGGATTTTCAGTATAACGCGCCGTGAGGAACTCTGTCCAATGTCTGATCTGATACCAGCGATATTATTTGAGGACACTCATCTCATCGTCCTGGACAAACCCGCCGGGCTCTTGAGCCAAGGCGAACACACCGGCGATGTCAACGTGGTCGACTGGCTCCGCGGCCGTTGGGGTCGCCCGTACGTCGGCTTGATTCACAGACTGGACCGCAACACCTCGGGCGTCATGATCGTCGCCAAACGAACAAAATCAGCCCAACGCCTCACTCGCGCATTACAGGCAGGCAAGCTCCAGAGGACGTACCTCGGCTGGGTCCGGGGAACGCTTAAAGAAGTGCAGGAATGGCATCATACGTTGATCAAAGATGAGGCCCGAAATAAAGTGAGAGTTGCGGGACCGGCACGCGCAAGGCCCGGTAATGCACCGTCCCGCGACTCAGAATCCTCAGCACGGGCCAAAGCAGCCGTTCTTCTTGCCACTCCAAAGGCGCGAGTCATGCACCACGGGGTTGCCCTCTCCCTCGTCGAATTCAAACTCGAGACCGGGCGTTCCCATCAGATTCGGGCCCAATCAGCGCACGAGGGTTTTCCGATTCTCGGCGACCGGAAGTATGGCTCTGCTCTCCAAGAAGAATTCATCAAGCGGCCGGCGCTGCACTCGCATCGTCTCAGATTTCCTCACCCGATGTCGGGAGAGGAAATGGAATTCACAGCACCCCTTCCCGAAGACATGAATTTCAGTGACTTGCGGGATTTTTCTAAAGACACGCTTTAGCCTTCTGCGCGGAGCATCCATCCCTTCAGATAACGATCAGCCTCATTACCTAAACGGGTCGGAAAGGTTTCGGGCAGCCCGAGTTCTCTGAGGATTGCACATCGCACTTTTCTGGCCGAAGCCGCCGCGAGCACATCCGTCCGGAAACGTGCCCAGGAGATGTTTGCCGAATTGATGGAAGTGATGAGAATCCCTCCCGGTTCGAGAACGTCGAATGCAAGCTCATGAAGCTTCTGGAGGTCCTTGGCGGTCGAGAAGTCCCCCTTTTTCCCGCGCGAAAAAGAGGGCGGATCCAGTATGACACAATCGAAGCGCTCGCCGGCGCGCTTCAGCTTCGGAAGCCATTCAAAGACATCTGCCGCGATGAACTCCCCTCTTTCATCGGACAGCTGATTGAGCGTCCAATTATCCCGCGCCCACTGGATGGTCGGCTTCGAAAGATCAAGCGTTGTCACCTTCTCGGCCCCGCCGAGAGCAGCCGCGATCGAAAGGCTCCCGGTATAGGCAAACGTATTCAGAACACGCCAACCTCGTGATCGGGTGCGGAGCCATTCCCGAAGCGGCGCATGATCGAGAAAGAGCCCCGGGTGTTTCACGTTCAGGAGTGAAATCCAGTAGCGCGCATCCCCTTCTCGCACTTCAAAACGGCCGGATGGTGGCGTCCCGAACAAAATCTCCGGAGAGCTCGGGATGCCCTGCTCGGGCCGCTCGAGCAAAACTGCCGATTCAACCGCTTGATCGACAAGGAATCGCGAGACTTCGAGGGTCGCGCCTTTGTTCGCCTTGCCCCAGGTCGTTACCCAGCAATGGTTCCCGAAAACGTCGATTGCCAGACGGGCCATGTCGCCCTGGCCCTCACCCGGCCCGTGAAAAACCCGGACTGCGCCACTTTCCTCGGCCCCAAAGTAACCTCTATTCCTGCGCCACTGCCATGCGCGCTCCAAATCAGACACGGTGCCCCTCCTTACGCAAGACGTCCAACCATTCAACGAAATCCGGCGGCCAAGCGGCCTCGAAGACCTCCCCCGACGGCAGTTCAAGTTTCGAGGCATGGAGTGCCACTCGCGTGATCTCGAGTTCCTGCCCTCCCCCTTGGAACTGAATTTTTCGAGGGCCCTGATAAAGAGAATCACCCCAGAGCGGATACCCCGCCCCCGAGAGGTGCAGCCGGATCTGATGCCTTCGTCCCGAAAGAGGCCGCACGCGCGCAAGAAAACCTTCGCGATATTTCTCGCGCACTTCAACTTGGGTGGCCGAAGCCGCGCCTTCGATCGGCTGGCTGATTTTAAATACCGGCAATCCGGGCAAGCCGTCGGCCAGGCAGTCGTATAGCTTTTTGACCTGATGTTCCCGGAACCACCGGTTCGCCTCCCGATGATCGTCAGCCGTTCTGGCGAAGAGGATCACTCCGCTCGTTTCCCTGTCCAGGCGGTGAACCACCCAAACGTTCCCGTAACGTTCCTTTAGAAAATCGAGAAGAACCGGCGGATTCTCCTGCCCGGTGCCTCCGGCCCGTCCGGGAATGCTGAGCCAGCCCGCCGGTTTTGAAAAGACGAGCCAACGCGACGATTCGAAAATCAATAAAGGCGAGATGCTTTCGTGGCTCTTTAGGTAAGCTTTTCTGCGTTCAGCGTTCATGTTACGGTCAAGAAGTATGATGCAAACGGCCGCCCATCCGAGACTATCACGTGAGTTCGTCGCAGAGGTACTGAATTCAAAGATCCGGAGTCGCGAAGAATCGCCCCCTTCGGAAGTCTTTCGATATGTAACGAGCGATTCGCGAAAAGTCACGCCCGGGTGCCTATTCGTCGCGCTTCCGGGTGAAACATTCGACGGGCACGATTTTATCGCGACCGCCCTTGCTCAGGGCGCCACTGGCGTGATCTGCCGTGAAGGGACCCCGATTCCGCCTTCAGTTTCACCGGCGCTCGCCGTTTACCCGGTCAAGGACACTCTGAGCGCTTATCGCGAGCTGGCCGGCGCCTGGCGACGCAAGTTCGAGATTCCCGTCATCGGTGTAGCGGGAAGCGTCGGTAAAACGACGACGAAAGAGATGCTCTCGGCGATTCTGAGCGGAAAATTCACAAAGGTCCTGAAGACGACCGGAAGTCAGAACGGGTTTGTCGGAATTCCGATGACTCTGCTTGAACTCCGGCCGGAGCACGACGCGGCGGTAATCGAAATCGGAATAGATGAAATCGGGGCCATGATTCAGCATCTCGAATTAGTTTCACCAACTGCCTCGGTCGTAACGACCATCGGCCCCGAACACCTGGAGCACCTTCGTGACCTTCCGACCGTGGCAAACGAGGAAGGAATAGCGCTCACCTATGTCGCCGCAAATGGCGGATCAGTCGCCGCGAATATGAACGATCCCTGGATGCGCCCTCTTCTGCCGAAGCTCCCCAAAAAGGCGCTCATTTCGTTCGCTCTTCAGAGCGATCCCGGCTCGGCTGCAATCAAGCCGGAACTCCTGGGGGAACTCAACGAGGATCGTTCGGAGCTTCGCTGCCGGGGCCGCGGGATCGATGCGGCTTTTCCGCTCCCCTTGCCCGGAAAACACAACGCGGTCAACTTGCTCGCGGCGATCGCGATTTCAACCTCACTGGGCTTGAACGCGCGTGAAATCCTGGAAGGCTTGAAAACTTTTCGAGGAGCCGACGGGCGCTCTGAGCTCCGACAGTTGCCTGGACCCACGCCCGTATTATGTGACTACTACAACGCCAATCCGACTTCGACCGAAGCGGCGCTTGACCTGCTTACCGAACTTTCAAAACCCAAACGGCGCACCCGCTGGGCATGCCTGGCCGATATGCTCGAACTCGGCCCCGAGGAAGCCCGCTTTCATCGGGAACTCGCGACGAAACTGCTCGATCTCAAAGTCGAACACGTACTTCTTTACGGGCCGCTCATGAGAGCACTCGATTCCGAGCTCCGGAAACGTGGCTTCGGGAGTGAACACTTTTCGACCCTCTCCGAGCTGGCCCGCGCACTCAAGGAAGGTGCCCGCCCTGGCGACGCGATTCTCATCAAAGGATCCCGAAGCATGAAAATGGAAGCGGTCTGGAAGGAACTTGAACCTCACGCCAACGCGCACTGGAAAAGCGAACCTTGAAAGCGCGCATTCTTTCACCGACTTCGGAGAATATCGCGCTGGCGGCGGCCGCCCTGCGAAGTGGCGATATCGTCGGGATGCCTACCGAAACTGTTTACGGCCTGGCCGGAGGCGTATCCCTCCCGCTAGCGGTCGCAAAGATCTTTGATGTCAAGGAGCGTCCCACTTTCGATCCGCTGATCGTGCATGTCAGCAGCGGAACCAAAACACTCGAGAGCTTATCGGAACTCCGGCTCGTCGATCTCATGGGTTTCAAAAGTTCGGCCCGAAAGCGCGCGCGTACTCTCGCCCAGTTGCTGATCGACGAATTCTGGCCGGGGCCTCTGACCCTTGTCCTTCCCAAACACCTGGACGTTCCCGATATCGTGACAAGCGGCCTCTCGACCGTCGGAATCCGCATGCCTCGACATCCGGTCGCGCAAAGGCTGATCGATATGGCCGGGATGCCACTGGCCGCTCCTAGCGCGAACCGCTTCGGCCGGATCAGCCCGACTCGCGCCCAGGACGTCGATGCCGAGCTCGGCGACCGCATCAATTACATTCTGGACGGCGGCCGATCGGATGTCGGCCTCGAGTCGACTGTTCTCGCGATATCCCCTGAGGCGAAACTAAGCCTCCTCCGACCCGGCATCATTTCCAAAACTGAAATCGAAGAAATTACCGGAATCTCGGTTGAACGTCCTCCCGCTTCGAAATCCAGGAGACAAAGCCCGCGAGCGCCCGGAATGCTCGAAAGTCACTACGCGCCTCATAAGCCGCTGACGCTCCTGCCCTGTCCGGTCCTGAAACTTCGCAAGGGAGATTTTAAGGTACCCTTGACGTCCGATCGCCTGGGCGTCCTTTTGCTTTCAGGAGACCCCGCTCAGGCCAGGCAGCACCTTGCCGCCGTTCTCGGCGTGGAGAATGACCGGATCCTCGTCAAGACACTCAGCCGGACGGGAGACTTTCAGGAAATCGCCCGCCACCTTTTTGCCGAACTCCGTGCGCTGGATGCATCCGATGTGGACTGGATCGTCGCCGAACCCTGCTCCGTCGAGGTCGGCCTCGGTCACGCGATCGCGGATCGGTTGAAAAGAGCAAGCGCCGGACGCTCGTGATCTCCTGGAAATCCTGCCACCGGAACTCAAACTCCGAGCTTCAGAATTTTGAGGGCTTTCTCAAGCTTCTGCGGATCAAACTTGCGGAATAATTCCTGATCGAGCGTCGTGATGGCGGCCTTCTGCCGGTCCAACAGCTTGCCTTTTCCGTTCGCGACCAGCCCGTCGAAAGTGTTGGCGATACTCACGATCCTGGTCAGATCGTAGACGTTATTGCCCCGCAGCCCCTTGGGATAACCCGAACCGTCGTGGGCCTCATGGTGCTGCGCGATGATCATCTTTACTTCGTTCGGAACCTTCTGCTGTGATTCGAGTAGCCGCAAGCCGATCGTCGGATGATCTCTCATCTTCTTCTCGATCGTTATTTCGTCGTCATTGTCAAGAAGTCTCACCCGCATCTTGCCGATGTCGTGAAGAAGCCCGCCTGCGCCCACATGCTGCAGAATCAAGGCATGCGAGTAGCCCATCTGCATTGCTAAATAGGTCGCCAGAATGCTGACATTGAGAGAATGATCGACAGTGCCTTGGGAATAGCCCTGAAGCTGAGCAAGGGTCTTCACGGCAAAAGGAAATTTCATCACTTCGGTCACGAGCTTTTTGCTCGCTGCCAAAGTCTGAGCAACGACCTTATCGGGATGCTCCGACTGGAAAATATCCAGAATCTTGCGATGAGCGTCAGCCTTGGCTTTAGGAAAATCCTTGTTCTCCGGCGAAAGCGGGGGGGCGGCGGCTTCGGCCGGAACCCTGCTCGCAAGCCAATCCTGAAATTTTTTCTTGTCGCGCTCGAGAATAAAGAGGTTCTTCACCTTCTTGAAATCCAAGCGGTCGTAGGCCATTCGATCGACTGAATCACCTTCGGCGCGATAGGTGATGAAACGAAAATCGATGTAGAGATACAAAGCCCCTGGAAGAGGCTCTCCAACGAGAACGTCCGCCAATTCCCAGGTGACAAACTGATCAGGCATAATGTCCTCTCGTTAACGCCGCCTGGCCGTTGATCGGCTTATATTTCAGCGGGTTACTATGATTGTACGGAGTAAGTCCGGAACTGTCCAGAATTCATCATCTTTTTTAGTGGAGAGTCCCCCTTGGTATCGCTTCCGTGTTGGTATAAAAGCGAGGTTCAATGAGAAAATTTCGTCTTCACCATCATACCCAGAGCGGAGATCATTCCGAACATCATCACGACGGGCATGAGCATGCAGATCACGAAGGTCAAGCACCGAGCGCGATCATCGGCGCGATGATCATCACGATCATCTTCATGCTGGTCGAATTTATCGGAGGGTGGGTCGCAAACAGCTTATCCCTGATCTCGGATGCTTCGCACATGCTGATCGATGTTGGAGCACTCCTCCTCAGCCTCTTCGCGATCTGGGTTGCCCGCCGTCCTTCCACTCCCATGATGAGTTTCGGGTATCATCGCGCTGAGATTCTCGGGGCCCTCGCAAGCGGCCTCGTCATCTGGCTCATCGCCGGCGTCCTTGTTTACGAGGCTGTCATCCGGATCAGCGCACCGCCGGAAGTGCAAGGAAAGATGGTGTTCATCATCGCCACGATCGGGCTGCTCGCAAATTTATTGAGCATGAGATTTCTCCATTCGGCCCGGCACCATAACATCAATGTACAGGCCGCTTACCTCCACATTCTTTCGGATTCTCTCGGCAGCGTGGGCGCGATCATAGCCGGCCTCGTCCTCTGGCTCACCGATTGGCGGTTGATCGATCCGATCATCACGATCGTTTTCGCGTTCCTGATGCTCGCGAGTTCTTGGAAACTCGTCAAAGAGGCCTTCATCGTTCTGATGGAATCAGCGCCCGCGGGGATGGATCCGGAACAGGTAAAACGTGATTTGCTCAATATCGCTGGCGTTCAGGAAGTCCATGACCTGCATATCTGGACCGTTTCAACAGGACGCCTCGCGCTCGCCGTTCACATGATCACACGTTCGAAAGCGGAGCCGATTCTCAATTCGGCGAATGAATTGCTGAAGAACCGTTACGGCATCATCCACACGACGATTCAGGTCGAGGACCCGGAGCACTTCAGGCACGAAGGTTGTTACGATTGTACGCCGCAGGGATGAGTGGTCCCTTCTGCAACGTAATGGCGCACCCAAGAGGACTCGAACCTCTAACCCTCAGATCCGAAGTCTGATGCTCTATCCAATTGAGCTATGGGTGCGCAGCCTCGGTCGCTCAGTGTTACCATTAGGATGGCAGGATCTCAAGCTGTGTCAGCGAGCATCTCCCGCAGAGATCTCCGCACCTGTTTCATTTCGAGAAACCACAAACCGACGAGGCCACACTCGAGCGCCGAGCCAAGAAAATAGATTTTCGAAATTCGTCCGACCATCGCAAAAAGCGCAATAATCCAAGCCCGAACACGCCAGCCATTCCGCCGTTCGCCTTCACAAGCAGTCGTCCGCTTTGGCGCCGATTACTCTCTCAAACGTTCTCAAATAAAGAAGTGTCCACGGCCCAGCGAAAGGATGCTGCAACGCTCGTATCTTTTTGGCTAAATTGTTTCGCTTTAAGCCCTGCAAATTATGCCCATTTTTCTACGGAACGGTTTTCGATAACCTATCAGTTATGGTTCCAACACAGCCGGTCGATAGGGCCCTTTTGGTAGAGGTCGGATGGGAAGTCTGTCTGCAGCTCGGTGGCATTTACACCGTGCTCAAAACGAAATCCGCGGCGATGAAAGCCCGGTGGGGCGAGCGGTATTGCTTGATCGGGCCGTATCAAGCAGAAGCCGCGGGAATAGAATTCGAGGAACTTCCTCGTACCGGCATGTTCGGCAAAGCCTGCGATCTCGTCGCGCAGGAATATGGGGTCAAAGTATATTTCGGTAAATGGCTGGTACCCGGGGAACCTCAGGTCGTTCTGATCGACTACAACTCGTCGAGGGACCGCCTGGCCGAATTCAAATACTTCCTCTGGAAAGATCACCAGATCAGCCTTGGAACCGAACCCGAAGTCGACGATGTCGTGCTCTTCGGCTATTTGGTCGCTGATTTTCTCCAGGTTCTCTCACGCGTCGTCCATGAGGAAGACGAGGCTGAAATTCCAATTCTCGCTCACTTTCATGAGTGGATGGCCGGAGTGCCGATCCCGGTGATTCTCAGGCGCAATCTCCCGATTTCAACCGTCTTTACGACGCATGCAACGATTCTCGGCCGCTATCTCGCTTCCGACCACCCGAATTTTTATCAGCACCTCACGCAAATCGACCCGCACCGCGAAGCCGCGAATCGCAATATCTATCCCCGTTTCGCCATCGAGCGCGCCGCCACCTGGGGCGCGACCTGCTTTACGACGATCAGCGAGATCACCGCCCTCGAAGCCGAGCACCTCCTCGGCCGCAAGCCCGATGTCCTTCTGCCGAACGGTTTGAACATCCGGCGATTCGCGGCAGTTCACGAATTCCAGAATCTTCATCTCATCTACAAAAAGAGAATTCAGGAATTCTTGATGGGCCATTTCTTCCCTCGCTATACCTTTGACCTGAGCAAGACTCTCCACATCTTTACGTCCGGGCGTTACGAATTCCGGAACAAGGGAATGGATGTTTTTATCGAGGGACTCGCGAGACTCAACTGGCGCCTCAAACACGAGAACAAGGACGTCACCGTCGTCGCGTTCATCATCACCCGCGCGGCCACCCACGGGTTCAATGTCGACGTTCTCAAGAATCAGATGCTCTTCAAAGAGATGTCGAATCATTGCGAAACCATGGCTTCGGGAGTTTCATCGAAGCTCCTGACTTCGACGGCTTCCGGGACCGATCCGAGGACGACCCCACTCCTCGACGAAAGCGAACTCCACACCCTGAAACGCCTGACGCGCGCCTGGAGGCAGACGCACCTTTACCCGAACATTGTCACGCATAACCTTGCGTATGACGCGGACGATCCGATCATGAACGCCCTTCGCAAGTGCCGCCTGTTCAACAGCCCCGAAGACCGGGTGAAAATCGTCTACCACCCCGACTTCCTCACAGCGGCGAGCCCCATTCTGGGACTCGATTACGATCAGTTCGTTCGCGGCTGCCACCTCGGCGTTTTCCCGAGCTACTACGAACCGTGGGGCTACACACCCGAAGAATGTGCCGCTCTCGGCATCCCTTCAATCACGAGCGACCTCGCGGGTTTTGGCGGCTACGTCCGCCAGAATGTCCCCATGTACGCCGATAAGGGGCTTTTCGTCATTGAGCGCCGGGAACACAGCTTTGAAGAAAGCGCCCAGCTCCTGACGGAGTCAATCTACAAGGTCGTGACGATGAACATGCGCGAACGAATCGAACTGAGGAATCGCGTCGAAGCCGTCAGTTCGAAATTTGATTGGAAAGAGCTCACCGAATCCTACCACCGCGCACATCGGATCGCGCTCGCGCGAACTCGAAAGGCGAAACTGGGGCAATGAACTCGGGATACCTATGCCGGAGGATCTTACTCGGAAATCGGTTTCCCTAACCGAGTATTTTTTTCAAAATGACGTGCCAATTCTTGCCTCATTGCGATTTGCACGTCACCTGTTACTCTTTCAAGTCGGGGGGAGCAGTGGTGCCAATTGCCGCAGGATTCGGCAACGCACCGCTGAAGAATCGCCATGGAAAAGGCAAAACACGTTCTGGTCAGTTTTATTCTGATCGCGATCGGTTCGATTTTTCTAAATGCGTACGCAAGCGATGTCACCACGGGCAAGACAGCCTACGTCCATCTTTTTGAATGGAAGTGGACTGATATCGCGCAAGAATGCGAGCAATTCCTCGGGCCCAAGGGCTTCGCGGCGGTCCAGGTCTCGCCGCCCAACGAACATGCCGCTCTCGAAGGGCATCCCTGGTTCGAACGCTATCAACCGGTAAGCTATAAACTCGAAAGCCGAAGCGGCACCCGCGCCGAATTCATCAATATGGTGAGACGGTGCAAAGCAGCAGGCGTGAGAATCTACGTCGATGCCGTGATCAATCACATGGCTCAGCGCCGTGGCGCGCAGACGGGCATCAACGGCTCACCGTTTCGCGATTACGACTTTCCCGGTACTTATGCCCCCTGGGATTTTCACCACTGCGGCCGAAACGGCGACGACCAAATTGACACTTATCAAGATCGCTGGGTCGTCCAGAATTGCGAACTCAATCGCCTTCCAGACCTCGATACGGGTTCCGAATACGTGCGCAACACGATCGCCGGATACCTTCAAGATCTTCTCGATATCGGCGTAGCGGGGTTCAGGATCGACGCCGCCAAACATATTCCCGCCGATGATATTCGGGCCATTTACGCAAAACTTGATCGCGACTCCTACCCCTACCAGGAAGTCATTGATCACGGCGGCGAGCCGATCAGCTCGACGGAGTATTTCACAACAGGTGACGTCATCGAGTTCCGTTACGGCGCGATGCTCTGGGACGTTTTTAACGGCCACCACGGCCAGAACCTTTCCCGTCTCGAAGTTTTCGGACCTCGCTGGGGATTCGTCCCCGATCATAAGGCCGTCGTGTTCATCGATAATCACGACCAGCAGCGCGGACACGGTGCCGGCGGAAACGTCCTCACGTACCGCGACGGCCAGAAATACGCTCTTGCCAACGCCTTTATGCTCGCCTGGCCGTACGGATATCCGCAGGTCATGTCGAGCTATCGTTTTTCGAACGGTGATCAGGGCCCTCCTTCGGATTCAGAAGGCCACACGAAGAACGTTTTCGAAAACGGTGTCTCTCAATGCGGGAAAGACTGGATCTGCGAACACCGGTGGCCGGCGATCGCCAACATGGTCGAGTTCAGGAACGCGACTCAGCGTGCGCCCTACGTGACGCGCTGGTGGTCGAACGGCGGCAACCTCATCGCCTTCGCGCGCGGCAATCTGGGATATTTCGTTCTTAATGGCGAATCGAGTGCGACGCGTCGGTGGTTCGATACCGGACTCCCGGAAGGCGAATACTGCAACGTCATCTCAGGCGAGTTCGTTCGCGGCACCTGCACTGGAAACACCGTTCGCGTGAGCCGAAATGGCTGGGCCGAAATTTCGATTCCGGCTTTCAACGGCGTTGCAATTCACGCAAAGGCAAAGTTGCCGGCCCGCAGGCGCTGAGCAGCGCCGGTTCAAAACAGACCGAAACTGAATCCGCTCGAAACGGTCCGGGACTCCGCTCGCACCGCTCCGATCACAACCTCAAGAGATGCGAAATCGAAAGTGAGAGCGATCGGTCGCGAAGACTTCCCTCCGAATTTCAGGTGGAAGCCAGCCGCGAGTTCCCGATTGCCGAACAATCCCGAGCTACCGTCTGCGACGGTCGAATATTTGCCGTACAAGCCGAACGTTAGTTTCGAACTCGCATACCAAAGAAACGAAGGCGTAACCTGAGGCCCCCAAAAATTTTGGTACCCGAAGAGATCATCTTTCACGAAGGTGGTGACGTAGTAGACGCCGAGAAGAAGACTGATCCGCACCTTCGGTTTTGAAACAAAAGCGTACCCGCCCCTGAGATTCGCCCCCATGAACCGCATATCAACATCACGGTTCTGCGAAAAGGGAAGAACCGTGACATACCCGTTTGAGGAATACTCGAATTTTCGCCCCATAAGACCATGGGAGGCTTTCAGGGTGATGGCTTTGCCTTGGTAGTCGGTTCTGAATTGCTGATAGTGAATAGTCGTGTAATTCAGGCCAAGAGTGGCTGCTGCCATCGCGGAATGGAAACCCATGACCAGAAGCGGAACTATCCAGAAAAAGAGCCTTAGGATCACCAGTACTCTTCGGCATTTTTTTCACCCGGCTTAAAGGCGCTTGCGAGCTCGCCAAAAATAGTTCGGACCACTATAACGTTGCGAAAGCGCACGGCTTACATTACAAAATTTGTTTACAAGGGAGTCGGGTATGAATTCTGCGATGATCATCCAGTGGCAATTTAAAGTGTTGTCCGCCGTGCTGCTCGGCCTTCCGGCGATTGTTCTGCGCCTAAGCGGGATCGAGCCCGCCGCCCCCGTCGGAATGGTCGTATTCGGGTTCGCGATCGTCGCCTCCGCCTTTCTCCTCGCCTGGGGCGCGGAAACCGCTGAAAAGGACATTTCGGCGAGTCTCGCGGTTGCCATTCTCGCCCTCATCGCCGTTCTGCCTGAGTACGCGGTTGATTTGTATTTCGCCTACGCTGCGGGCCATAAACCCGAATATGCTCCTTACGCGGTTGCAAACATGACGGGCAGCAATCGGCTTCTCATTGGCATTGGCTGGTCCATGGTCGCATTGATCAGCGGATACGTCATAGCGCGCGGGCGGACCGTTTCGCTCAAGAGCTTTCTCTTCGAATCGGGGGCAACACTGTCCAGCCGCCGCCGCATCGAACTTCTCTTCCTCGCGATCGCCGGAGTGTATGCGTTTCTGATTCCGCTGACCCGAACGATCTCGCTTTTGGACTCCGTCGTGCTCCTCCTCCTTTTCGGCCTCTACATCTGGCGGGTTTCCGGTTGCGAGCAGGAAGAACCCGAGCTCGTCGGCGTCGCTGAATATCTCGGAAAGCTCCCGCGGAACACTCGCCGGATGACCATCGTCGGGTTTTTTGTCTATGCCGCCATTGTCGTGCTTTCATCGGCCGAGCCTTTCGCCAATGCCCTCGTTCACACGGGCAAGGCTTGGCGAATTGACGAGTTCCTCCTGGTTCAATGGCTTGCTCCGCTGGCCTCCGAATCACCTGAATTTGTTGTCGCGTTTCTTTTGGCCGTCAGGAAGAAGACGGATAGCGCCATCGGAACACTCCTCTCCTCAAAGGTAAATCAATGGACTCTTCTCATCGGAAGCATTCCGCTCGCTTATCTTGCTGGCGGCGGGAGCTGGAGCATGCACCTGGACGCGAGGCAGGTAGAAGAGGTTTTCCTGACTGCTTCTCAAACCGTGCTCGGGCTTGCCTTCCTTATCAATCTCAGGTTGACCGTGTTCGAGGGGCTGGCGCTATTTCTGTTATTTATCGCTCAATTCTTCTTCCCTCAGACCGAAGCGCGACTTTGGCTTTCGGTACTCTATTTGATCATCGCGGGTGCGATCTTCTTCGTGCAACGAAAGCAGATTATCGCGGACTTCTCAGGATTTTGGAGCAAGAAATGCCCCTAGAGGTCGAGTAACACTTAAATCTTGGTGACCCTGACTGCCGCAAATTGTCGCCCGGCTGTCTAACTCCAGGTCGGTTCACGTGTGACCTCATCCACTCGCGAATTAAAAAACTGACATAATATTCTCAACTTATCGCGAAACACCTCTGGCATACGCATTGAATTGTCCTGTGCGTTGCTCAAAGCCGGTCCAGGCCGGCTCATATTGAAGTAGTGCGGAAGTGGTGCGGAAGTGGTGAACATAGTCATGAGAAGTTATTTCAGGGTCTCCGCTTTTCTTCTCGGAGTTCTTTGCCTTCTCCCTCGAGAGGTTTTAGCCAATAGCCCCGAATGCCCAAATTGTTTTGTGTGCACTGAAGCCTCGGCCCAAGCGTTCGAGAAGTCTCTAGAGCGCAGAGCACTCCTGGCCGGCCAGTACGCCAAAAACACGAAAGAGCTGCTCCTGAATCTTGAAAGCCTTCAAAAACAAGCCAAGAGCACCGCCTACGGATCGAGTGCTCTCTTCGCAACGAGTGGTTCGACCCTCGTCATCCTGAGCAGCGCGAAAATCGCCGCCCTGGCTGGCGCGAAAGCGGGCAAGAACGCTCTCATGAAAGCGATCGAAAAGGGCGCAACCTGGATTTTCAAATGGCGCACGGGCGGGAACACCCCGGCCGGCTATGTTTTTGAATATCTCTCGAACGCCGGAACCGCGATTCTCCTCAATGATCATTGGGCCGCGCGGCCACTGAAACCGATTCTTCGCGAAATCGAAGCGATTGGCAAAATCGATTATTCAGCGTGGAGACCCTCACGTGGCCGGATTCGAGAAGAAGCAGCAGCGCTTTCCGAACTCCTCGCCGATCACCACCGGAAACTCGCTGAGCTCGAATCCGCGGCTTCAGCCCGGCTGCACGACGGACGGCTTCTCAGCCTTGGATGGGATGATGTTCATCACATCGAAGTATTGCTTGCGGCAACGCGAGCCCGCTACCGCCTCCACAATCGTGAACAGAGCGAAATCGTCTTCCTCCTTCAAAGCCTTCGGTCGCAATGCGACGGAACTTACCTGGAAGCCGTCAGGCTCCTGACCGAATTTCAGGATCGCGCTCAGAACATTCGCGCAACAGATTGCCTTCTACAATGAAAGCCACTGCCCGAATTCGTTATTCGAGAACCGGAGAGTTTCCGATCACGGTCACAAGGCCTTGCACGGCAGCTTCCAGTATTCTTGGACCATGACTTCCGCGGGCGAGGGCCGGATTGGAGCGCATCGTCCCTGTAACAAAGCTTCGCCTCATCTCGTCAGACGTAAGGGGCCAGGCACTCGAGGGCGGTTCAGGAACCGGCTGATATTCGCGGCGTTCGATATTCTCGAGATGAAACGTAAGCGAAAGTTCCGTGGGGGTCGCGTGCGAGCCCTCTTCGTTGCCGTAAAGCTCGTTGGCGAGCTTTGAAACTTCCGGAAGCTTCCACCAATCCAGAAGCTGAAACGTCGCACCAGAGTGCCCTTCGTGCTTCAGCTCCTGAAAAGCCGCCCTGACCGAAGCCTCATTTCCGCCATGCCCGTTCACGACGTAAAAGCGTCTGAATCCGTGCCCGTAAAATCCACGAAACAGGTCCGCAAGGACGGCCTGGTAAACCGAGGGCCGGATCGTCGCCGAGCCGGGAAAACCCATGTGATGACTCGAAACGCCGTAAGATAGCGGAGGCGAAACAAGAATTTTGAGCCGTTCGCCGGCCTCCCGCGCGACCGCATCGGCCGAAAGGTAGTCCGTGCCGATTAAGCCCGTGGGCCCGTGCTGCTCCGTACTGCCGATGGGCACAATGAGGGAATTCTTTGTTTTGAGATACTCCGATACTTCGGGCCAGGTGGCTGCTGCGAGACGCATGACGCCCCTTTTATCCGGAATCGGTCGGAAGCGAAACTCAAATTCCACCTGCCCTATTGATAAAAACAAGGCCGACTGCCAGAATCGAGCTTGGAGGGAAAGTGGCGACCTCACAATTACTTTTCTCGTTAACGAAGCTCTTGGGCGGACTGGGTCTGTTCGTTTTCGCCATGTCCCTGATGAGCCGTGAACTGCAAAAAGCCGCCGAACAGAAACTCAGAGGCCTTCTCTATAATCTCACCACGAACCGGCTCTCGGGCGTCACCGTGGGAACCGCGCTCGGCTTTCTGATCCACAGCGGCGCCGCGACGCTGATGCTGGTCAGCTTCATTAATGCGGGTCTCCTGACTTTTCCCCAATCCATCAGCGTCATGCTGGGCGCGAATATCGGGACGACGCTCTCGATGCAGATCGTGTCGCTTCATGTGGAACGGTTCTGCTATCTCGCCATTTTCCTCGGCATCGCGCTCAATCTGGTTTCAAAACGGCAGATGGCCAAGCACATCGGGATGTTTATTTTCGGTTTCGGTCTGCTCTTTCTCGGAATGTCCGTGATGAGCGAGGCGGTCGGGCCTCTCAAGGATTCGGGATATTTCGAAGTCCTGATCCGCAACACAAACGCGACCACGTTTTCAGGAATGGTGCTCGGGATTTTGCTTTCGGCTTTGTTCACGACCGCGATCCAAAGCAGCGGCGGGACTATCGGCATTCTCTTCGCGCTGAGTACGGCCGGGGTGTTTAATTCACTTGCTCATGTCTTTCCGCTCATCCTCGGCGCGCATATCGGAACCTGCACGACGGCGCTGCTTGGTTCGTTCGGCACTCAGATCAATGCTCGCCGCTCGGCGCTGTCGCATCTCATGTTCAACGTGATCGGGGCGATCGTCGCGATTGCGATGTATCCGCTCTACGCCAAAGCCATCCCGGCGACCTCGACCGATCTCCTCCGGCAAATCGCGAACACCCATACCCTGGTCCAGTTGGTCAACGGGATCATCTTCCTTCCGTTCACCGCGAAATTCGCCGAGTTCATCATCCGGATTTCGCCCTCAAAGAGCAAGGAGCCGGAGAAGAGCTACCTCGAGGACCGCCTGCTCGAAACGCCCGAAAAAGCCATCCTCGCCGCTTTAATGGAACTGAAGCGGATGTCCTCCATCGCCCGGGAGATGTTCCAGATGGCGATGCGCGGTTTTCTCGATCTCGATCCGGGGAAGTTTCACTATGTCGCGAAAAGCGAGGAAGTGCTGGATACGCTCAAGGACGCGATTGGGGCTTACCTGCTTTCCCTCGCGGAACGCAACCTGTCCCGCCGGCAATCCATTATCATCCATTACCTTCACACGGCGACGAGCGACCTTGAACGGATCGGAGATCATGTCGAAGCGATGGCCGAAGTGACGCGCGAAAAGCTGCAGCGCAAGCTCTGGTTCGAAGAGGAGGAAGTCCTGGACCTCATCGAACTCTACAAAAAAGCGGACGGAATCCTCGCTCTGATCGTGCAGTCGCTCGAACCTTCATTCTATGATTCCCCCGCCAAACTCGCGGGCGACATCCTCGATCACCGGGCCCAATATGTCGCCTTGAGCCAGCAGATCAAACGCAAACACAGCGATATGATCCTCGAGAAGAAAGAAAACGCGCTGAACAGCATCTTCTTTCACCGCATGGTCATCTGCTTCGACAAGCTCGTCAAACACTCAAAAACGATAGCCCTCGTCGAAAAAGAACCTTTTTTCTTCCTGAAAAAGCACAAGCTCGACCGCAAAATCGAAAAGCTTCAGGCAATGGAAAATCAAAAAAACACGCCCTTCGCCTACGACAGCAAGATATTCGAGGAATGATCCTCTTCTCTCATCAGCGAGTTCTTCAAAGTGGTGCGGGCGCGGTACATGAGGCATTTCACCGCCGAAAGACTCAGGTTCAAACGCGCCGCGATGCTCTCATACGAGAGCCCATGCACCACTCTCATCAAAAGCACCTTCTTTTGAAGCCGACTCAGACATCCGAGGAGCCGAAAAAAACCTCGGCGGTCCTCCTTTGCCAGGATGACGATATCGGCAATCGGCTGCGCACAGGGAAGTTCCTGCACGTCGGTCACCTCGTCCGACTGATGAGCGTCCTTAACGGACTTCCGCTTTCTGATCCAGTCCACGATCGTGTTTTTCGCGATCGCCCATAGCCACGGAGAAACATCCAGACGGAGGTCAAAGGAGCAGCGTGCGCGATATGCCTTCAGGAAAACATCCTGAGCCAGTTCTTCCGCGACGGCGTGATCATTCGTCCTTTGAAACATAAAACGAACGATCGGAAGCCTGAATGCCGCGTAAATCCTGGAGAAAGCCCCCTGGTCCCCGCTTTTAAAAGCCATCAACTCATTCTTCACTTCTTCAATCCTCCCTGATTGCTGAAACTAGCCGTGAAGCTTTGCCGAGTACCGGCCGTTTATTACATTTTCCTTGTGTAACAGCGTATCCGGTTTGGCCTTCCGATCAAGTTTTTTTTAACGCTGTCCGTCAAGCGGGCGGTTGCCGAAACCGCGCCCCGGCGCTGCGCGGCATCTTCCACTTCTTCTTCTTTACCCCGCTCGATTCCGATGAGACGATCACGCGAAAAGGGGGCCTTCTTCATGAGACCTGTTCACCTTCCTTGTTCGTTCATTATCGCGGTTTGCACCCTCTCGCTTTCATTCGGCTGTTCCACGAGCCGCGTGAACCCCAAGGGCTCGCATCAACGACATCTGGCATCGGCAAGCGCGGCCCAAGAGAGCCCCGAATTCCAGGAATTCGTGTCCCTGATGGAAGAAGCTCTCGTATGGCGGGCCAAGGCATCGGAATTCGCTCTCCTCGTGAAGGATTCCCTGGCAGGCGGTCACCTGACCCATGATCAACTCGTCAGGCTTCATCAAAGCGGCCGGGCCTATATCGCGCTCCGTGCCCGGATTCTCCGGATCGTGAACCATTCGGAATGGATGGTCGCGCCTAATCTCGAAGTGACATTTGCCCCTCGTCAGGGCACCGATGTCTCGAAAGCGAAACACCCGAACGGCGGGTTTGTACGCCTGTTCAAGGGAAAGACCACCATCTCGATCGATCCCGGCGATGCGGAGGGACTGCTCCTTCTGGACAAGCTGAAGACGTCTCTCGCTGCCGCGCTTGTGCTCTATGATAATTATCTTGTCGGGATTTACCCGTATTACGAGAATTCCCGTATCCGTTACCTCATCAACAAAGACGATCCAGAAATGCGGAATGAACTGACGAAAGTCACTTCCAATTTCGTGGACCGGAAGTCCCGAAAGAAAGTCGCGAAGGCGCTCTCATTACTCGAGAAATCCGTCAGCTGGCAACGAATGAACGGGATCAATCCCACCTACCCGGATAAATACCTCGAAATGCTCATCAGCCAAAGCCCGACGTACAACTACCTCCTGCAAAAGAAATTCAATAAAATAGGGCCGGACAAATTCGGCGCGACCGCGACCGCGCTCCTCGATAACGCCGGATTCCTGAGCCGCGCCTTCGTTTACGTGACAAGCATGGCCTTCGGAAACGCGGTCGGCCTCGTGGAATTCCGAAAAGGCTATCTCACGTCGCTTCCTGAGCAGGAAAGAGCTGAAATCGCCGCTGAACTTCAGCCGCTCGACATTCTCCAGGAAAAGACGCCATTCCGTTTGACGGACAAATTCATCCCCGGCCACTATGGTCACGTCGCGATTTGGACCGGAAACGAAGAACAGATCAAGGCTCTCGGGGTCTGGGATCATCCCGCGATCGTTCCCCACCAAAATGCCATTCGCGACGGCCGCAGGATCATCGAGGCGCTCCGTCCAGGAGTCGAAATCAACACGCTCGATCATTTCCTTAACATCGACGACATCCTTGCATTGCGAATGCGCGAACCGGACCTCACGTTCGAGCAAAAACAGGAATATCTGGTCCGTGCCTTCCAGCAGATCGGAAAAGCCTACGACTTCAATTTCGATATCGAAACCGATGAACGCATCGTCTGCTCCGAGCTCGCCTACGTCGTTTACCACAACATCGAATGGCCCACGGACAAAACGCTGGGCCGATATACGATCAGCCCCGATCATGTCGCGATCAAGGGAATTCCCGGCGGGCCGCTCATGCCGGTCCTGATGTATCACGATGGCAGAAAGGTAAACGGCAATCTCGCTGAGATTCTCCACCACTTCCTGAACGGTGATTATGAAGCAGCGGACAAGCTGATAAACGAATGAATAGAGGAATGACCATGAAGAAAACCATTCAAATCCTCGCGGGATTGGCCTTGGCCGCCTCGTTTGGATGCTCACACGCGCCAAAAGGACCCGAACCTGCCCGCGAGCCCGCCGCCGATCTCCTGAGTATCGTCGAAGCCGCCGACCTGCGGCTCTATCAAGATTTTTTCCACACCGAAACTCATCAAAAACAGCTCCGGCAGAACGTTCGATTCAAGCTCTGGACCGACATGGACAGCCAGTACCTGAAAGACAAGACCAAGCAGGCCCTCGACGAAGCGATCGCGAAGACCTTTGCTCCCAATGGCGAAGGCAAGCTGGTCGAAAAGCTCAAGCGAAATATCATGTCCGAGTTCCTGGAAGAATTCGTGAAGACCCTCACCTTCTATAAGATCGTGAACGGCACGATTCAGTTCGACTTCTACTTTCTCCCGGAAGCGGATTCACCTTCTGACTTTTCAAACGAACTTGCCAGTAACCGCCTGATCCGCCTGAAAGAAGCAGGCACTCTCGGGTCCAAGCTTCAGGAACTTGATACGTGGACGGTAACGGGCCAATTCGCCCGAATGAGATCTTCTCTCGCGCAGCTCTCGAATCCAGGCGCTGAGGGGGATTATCGATACGCGGGCGGCGTGATCTCGATAAACATCAAGCTCCTCGATATGAGATGGGATATCTTTCACAGGCCGATTCCAAATACCAAAAAGAACGCGGTCAAAGGTTTCGTCCGCTATCGCAGATATTTCATACGTAAGGATTTGAAGAGCGATCTCGACGCTTGCGGTAAGCTCGCCTTTTCGTCGGAGAACTCGCAAGGAAGCGGTCGGCAATTCGTGACGGTTGATATTTACAAAGGTTTCAATCTGGCGAATTTCCTTCCGCAGCGCGAAACGCTCGAAGTGTTCCCGGGCCGGCTGATCGCGTCCAATCAGGGCCGAAAGGAGCTGATCGGGGCGAAGGATTTCGTCGGCAAAACCCTTAAAACCGGGACCCTCACTCTTTCCGTCGAAGTGTCTGACGGTAAAACCCCGCTCAAGGCTCGCCACGAAATACGAAGCCTCGTCTATTCGTTCGACAAGCAGGAGTTTGACAGCTTGCGTTCGTCGATCCGAAGCAATGCCGAAATCATGAGAAGTCCGCCCGATGAGGACTGGCCCAATCTCAACGACGCCGGGACCGCGTCGCGCTTCCGCGTGCTTCAGACTTGCGGCAGCGCTCTTTCGAAAGCGCTTGCACTGGATCGCTTCTCAAATGACCTGGCAAAGGAGGCCCGGCGATGAAAACACGAATGAGTCTCCTCTTAGCCCTCACCCTGGCCCTCGAAGCGTTCGGCGCGAATTGCCCCGCGTTCGGGGCCGAACTCTCCATTCAGGATCGGCTGGCGACCCAACGCGCTTTCAAGGAACGCTATTCCGCCGTCTTCGGGGCGCCCGAATACGCGGATCTCGAGACTTTTCACAAGAAGCTCCGGACATCGCCCAAAAAGCTCCGGGACCGCGCGCGCAAGCTCATCGCGGATCTCGACTCGCTCCTCCCGCCAAAGATCCTGATGCCTCTTGTTTTTTGGCGGGTCATCGAGCCCTCACCCAGGAACGTCGCGTCCGTTTTCGGTTATCACGCCTTGAACCGGTTCACGGTTCTTCGCGATTTCATTGATCATCCTCTCCAGGGAACTTTCGATGAAAAGAATCAGATTCAAACTTACCTCGCCGAAGTTCTCGGTACCCGATCCGTGACAACCCTCAATCTTTTCGAGATCTCCTGGCCGATGATCGAAGCGGCGGCGAAAAGGGCTGCTGCCACATCGAGCGACTTCGCGCTTGTCGGGACCATTGCCACCCAACGCGTACTCTCGGACAACTTTCTCGCGCGGTATCCGTTTCTCCCCGATCACTCTACCGGATGGCTCGGTTTCATCCCGGGCAATCGCGTTGAACTCATCAGCGAGAACGATCGCAGCATGGAACGCATTCAATGGGTCAATGACCGCGTCATCTTCGCCGGCGGCCGTCTGGACTGGACGGCTCCTTACATGACAATGCACGGCCCGAACGCGCATGTCGCTTTCGCGAACGACCCGATTTTCAGCAGAATTCGCGACATGGTCGATTCGGCCAGAGATTCTATTTTTATCGACATCTTTCTCTTCGGCGGAACGATGGGCGGAACGCTCGCGCGTCACCTGATCGACAAGACGCTCGAGAAGCGAGCCGTCAATCCGGCTTTCAAAACACTCATCCTTCATGATTACGCCACCAACTACAATATGAAGGACGAGATGATGCCGGTTTTCGAATATATCCGCGACCGGATCGCTAAAGAGCCCGCGGTTCGGGATTCCGTTCTGCTGCTACAGGCGAACATCCATCGTCATCCTCCCGGCATTCCCTTCGGGATCACCAATCTCATCCCGAAAACCGATGAAGTTCTCGCGGAAATGAAAAAGAAAAGCACCTGGTATGAGTCGAAGATCGACCATAGCAAGGTGATTGTCGTTGATGCGAATACGGATTCGCCCCAGGCTTATTTCGGTTCCAAGAATTGGAGTGATCACAGCGGGAGCTATTATTACGACAATGCCCTCTATGTCGCCGGCCCGGGTGCGGCGATCGTTCAGGCCGCATATCATGACGACGTCGCAGCAGCTCTGACCAACGATCCGAAGGAACGACGACTCTTCATCTACACTGAAGAAGGATTCGGAAATGACGGATACCTTCCGCGCCGCGCCGAAATCCTGGAATGGTTTCGCGTCAAACGTGCATCTTTCCCGATAACCGGTGATCAAAAAATCCGGCTCGCTGAAGCAAACGTGGATGGCACGATCATGGACGCGCGCAACATGCTGATCGAGATGATCCAGGGCGCCCAATCCAGGATCTACATGGAACAGCTCTTTATTTACGATAAGTACATTAACGACGCGTTAATTAAACGCAAGCTTCAGAAACCCGATCTCGACATCCGCATTCTCGCCGATCACAACGGCAACTTCGGGATGAACGGCTTCCCGAACACGATCTTCATGAAGGATCTGACGGATCACGGGATCGAAGTCCGGGCCCGCCGCACCTTCGGAATCACGGCAAAATTCCCCAACGGCAAAACACAAAGCTATCATCAGGAGAACCACCGAAAGATCACGGCCATTGACGGGCAAACCATGATGGTGGGCTCCTCAAATCTGAACCCGGATACGCTTCAGGGCAGCTTCAGGGAGTTCGGCGCGCAGATCTTCGACACCCGGGAAATCGAGAAGTTCGAGCGCTACTTCGTCGCTGATTGGGAAGATGAGAAGGCGACCCAGGCTTTCGATATCCACCAGTTTCAGATGACAATCGGGGGCAAGGCTCTTCCGGCGAACGTTTCGGCCTTGATCAACGACGTAGCGGCGACCATCCTTCGTGCGAAGGATGGCCTCGAAGGGAGATTTTGATTTAAAATCAACCGGTTATCAATTCCATACTATCTCCCGATGTATTACTGGACTCGTATTGTCAGACTCTAAAAAATACGATAAATAACAGGGCGATGAAAGCCGCTTGTAAAAGGGCAGCTCAGCTCCCCGTCTTTCTCATCGCCATTCTGACCTTGAACTCGGTTCCATCCGTGCCCGAAGCTCATGCTGTGGCCCGCTCCGAATCTCTCTGTCCTGTTCTTTCGTCTCTCGTGCAGACCGGCGATATCGTTTTTATCGAAATCGACAATTTCTTCCTGACCCGAGTAGCGCGGATACTGGGAGGATGGGCCAATCACCTCGGCATCGTAATCGGGGAAAAGCACGAGGGCTTTACCGTCGCCGAAAGTACAATTCCGGTTTCAAGGACCAGCGCCCTCTGCAAGTTTCTGAAGAGAAGCACGAACGGCCTCGTCGCGATTCGCCGGTACTCGGGGCCGATAGGACCGGATGAAAACGCCAGAATCAAAGCCGAAGCGTTGGCGCGAGTGGGAGTGCTTTACGATCTCAAATTCAATTTCGACACGAAACGCCAGTATTGCTCGAAGTTCGTTCATGAGGTCTTCAAATTCGCCTTGAACGTCGAACTCGGGATCATCGAAACGCTCGGCGAACTCCATGAACGCGCGAAAACGTCGCCGACCTATGACGACGACATGACTTTCTGGAAAATCTATTTCACCGGAGAAATTCCCGATGAACAACGGATCATCACGCCCGAAAGCCTCTACCGCGACGATCAGCTCATCTCGGTGTTCGATAATTCCGGTGAAATGAGCGCACTCCGACTCCGCTAAGACTGTCGCGTCTTCGCCCTGAAACCGTCTTTGTCTTCCGCGAGCAGAAAAGCGTCTTCCGTGTCGACCTTCCCGTCACGAACGAGTTCAAGAAGGGCGTCATCCATCAGGCGCATCCCGCGATTCTGCCCCGCGAGCATGATATTCTGAAGATTGGCGATATTGCCTTCGCGGATACTCGAGGCCATGCCGGGCGCTTCCATCAAGATTTCGTTGACGGCCACGCGTCCTCCTCCGCTCTTCTTGATCAAAAGCTGAGCGCAAATCCCCCTGAGCGTATCAGCCAGAATCGAACGCGCCATTCCATGCAGCGCCGGAGGGAATACATCGATGATTCGGTCAACCGTCCTGATCGCCGAATTCGTATGCAACGTCCCGAAAACCAAAAGCCCTTTGGCGGCGGCACTCAGGGCCAGCGAAATAGTTTCGAAATCCCGCATCTCACCGACCAGAACAACATCACAATCCTGTCGCCCCGCGACCCTCAAGCCTTCGGCGAACGACGACAGATCCACTCCGACCTCTCGCTGGCAAAAAAAGCTCTTTTTATTCGGATGAACGAACTCGATCGGTTCCTCGATCGTCAGAATGTACCTGTGCTGACGTTCGTTGATGTGGTTCATGACGGATGCGAGAGTGGTCGACTTCCCTGAACCGGTCGGACCGGTGACAAGAACCAGACCCGATCTGAAACTCGCGAACTGCTTGAGCACCTTGGGGAGGTTCAGCTCTTCAAGAGTCATGATTTTCGTCGGGATGATCCTGAAAACCGCTCCCATACCGTGCACCTGGTAGTAGTAATTGCAGCGAAACCTGGATTTCGCATCCTTGTCGTAAGCAAAATCGATATCCTTGCAGGCGAGGTATTTCTCCCAGCGCTGCGGCACGCAGATCTCCCTCAAGAGTTCCTGAATCGTCCTCTTATCCAGCACTGGCTCGTCTTCGAAGGCCACGATCGAGCCATGCAGCCGGATCTTCGGCTTCTGGCCTTCGGTCATGTGAAGATCGGAAGCCCGGCTGCTCAGCATTTTGTCGAAAAGTCGATCGATCTTGGCCATCAATCCTCTTTCGGGGCGAACTGCAAATAGGGCGCCTGGTTTTCAGCGGCGAAGTAAGCTTCCTCTCCGGAAATCGTTCCAGCCTTGAAGAGTTCCTGCACCGACATATCCATCGTCCGCATGCCTTTGGTCAGACTCGTCTGAAGCACCGACGGAAGCTGCAGGTACTGCTCCTTCCGGACCAGGCTTCCGACCGCCGGGGTGTTGATCATGACTTCGGCCGCAAGCGCGCGTCCCGGCCCGGATTGCATCGGAATCAATTTTTGACAGACAATCCCCCTCATCGCCTCCGAGAGCATCATGCGAACCTGTTGCCGCTGGTCCGCAGGGAACATGTCGATCAAACGGCTGATCGTGCGGATGGCGCTCGTCGTATGAAGAGTTGAAATCACGAGATGTCCCGTTTCGGCGGCGGTAATCGCGAGGGATGCCGTTTCGAAATCCCTGAGTTCGCCGATCATGATGACATCCGGGTCCTCTCGGAGCGCGGCCCGAAGCGCGGCGGAAAAACTTGCCGTGTGTTCGATCAATTGCCGCTGGCTGAAATGGGATTTGACGGACGTAAAAACATATTCAATCGGGTCTTCGAGAGTGATGATATGGCATTCGCGCGCGCGATTGACGATTTCGAGCATCGCGGCAACCGTGGTGCTTTTGCCGCACCCGCTTGGACCCGTAACGAGGACGAGCCCCTGATGATAGCCCATGAGTTCCATTAAAACCTTTTCATTGAGGCCGAGTTCGTTCGGGGTCATCAGCTTGTTCTTGATCAGGCGAAAACTTCCGTCCCACCCGTTCTTTTGCTTCAGGATACAAACGCGATAGCGGTCCTGGCCCAGGCTGAGCGAGGTATCCAGATATTGCTGCTTCAGGAGCCGCTGCCGTCGTTCTTCGTCGAGAACGCTCATGAGAAGAGCTTCACAATCCTTGGCCCCGAGAACCCCCGGATCAAGCTGGAGAAATCTGCCGTCTTTTCGCATGAGAGGAGGACAATTCACGACGAGATGAAGATCCGACCCGTTCGCGTTTTTCAAAATCTCGAAATACCGCTGTATCCGCCCGGAGATCGTGGTTGGCACCGCGCCTGCCGCGACATTCGCAACGGGCGCGACACTGGTGGAATGCGGTTGAGAACCGGTCCCCGCGGCCACGCCCGCCTGGCGCCGATAGCTTTCGTGAATCGCATCCACGTGCTCCTTTTTCAGCAGGCGGGCCCGAAAAAGAACGTCAATGAGAGCGATACCCGGATTTTGCACCTGGAACCCTTTGGCCTGCTCCATCTGTTCCGAGTTTACCAATTTATTATGAAGCGATATCTTTTCGACGAAGACGTCAAAGGCGTCCATACCTTATTAGAATAAAATGGATTGGCGGAAGGATAAACGATAATCTCATACCATGCGTCCCGCGCCTCTTCCCCGAATTCTGATCATCTACACCGGCGGTACGTTCGGAATGAATGTCTCTCCGAGTCGATCCGGGGCACGTCTGTCCGTCCCACGTCTTTCCCCTCAGAGTCTGGCTCGCGATTTCCGGAAGCAGGTCCCGGAGCTCGCCCAGATCGCGAATTGCGAAGTCAGCGTGCTCATGAACCGTGACAGCGCCCATCTCGGCCCTCCCGAGTGGTGCAAAATCGCAGACCGAATCCGATCGACTTGGAAAAATTATCGGGGAGTCGTCATCCTCCATGGAACCGATACCCTCGCCTATACGGCAAGCGCCTTGTCTTTTTTGTTACGCCCGTGCCTCAAGCCGGTCGTCTTGACGGGTGCTCAAAGGCCCTTATCAGCTCTCCGCAACGACGCCCGCAGAAACCTGGTTTCTGCGGTGGAGATCGCCTCGGCGGGTCCCCGACCTCTCGCCAACCAGGTTTCAGTTTTCTTCGACGATGAGCTACTCCAGGGAAATCGCGTACACAAGCGGAGCGCGACCGATTACCACGCGTTTGAGAGCCCGCATATCGAGGCTCTTGCGCTGGTCGGGACCGAAATTCGATACCGCTCCGCGAAGCCCTTTCCAAGGTCGAGCCATGCCCCTGTTCTCATCCCGCAGTTCAACCCGAAGGTGGCGTTAATCCACGTCACACCCGGATTTCCGGCCAAAGCATATTCCGCTCATCTTCTCGAGCATCTCGAAGGCATTGTTCTGAACGTGTTTCCTTCCGGAACTGCTCCGACGCACGATCCGGAATTCGTGAAGTTCCTGCGAACCGCAAGAAGGAGAAAGTTGCCCGTCATCGTTGTCACCGAAGGTGGCAGCAACGCCGACCCGAATACCTACGAAGCGGGTCGCGCTCTTCTTGATGAAGGGTGCATCTGGGCGGGAGACATGACGACTGAGTGCTGCTTTGTCAAAGCGTCACTCCTGCTCGGGCAACCCCATGCTCAGAGGGACTTCGAAAAATTATGGAAAATCCGCTTCGCGGGAGAGGCCGGGTAAACCAATCCTGGTACGTGTTACTGCTCGCACGGCGCGATGCTCACCGTATATGAAGACGGGCCGCCCTCCAGACTACACTCTCCAATAACAATGCGACTTCCCACAATTCGAGTCGATTCGCACGATTCATCACTCGTCACGTCCAAGCCGCCCTGAATAATCTGTTCAATGACGTCCTTGGGCTTGCCACGATAGCACAGGCCCGATCGACCGATCAGGTTCTGAACATAGCCAAGCTCGTAATCAACCGACTGTTTGACGGATTGAGGCGTCACCACTCGCATCCGAACGCGAAAGATGCCTTCCATCTTTTCGGCGACACTCCATTCGAGAGAGGGTCCCGCAGTTCCAGCGAAACCAGAAGCAAAAGGGACCAACAAACTTATTGTAATCACAAGCAAACCTGAAACAAGATGAAGCCGAGTCACCGGAAAATCCTCCAAAAGGATAAACGAATTGTTCGCACGAGTAGCAAAAATAATGCTACGTGTCAAATCTTTCTCACCCTCACCCAATCCTTGTGGTCGCAAATCTTGACGTGCCGCATTATTTGCAGTAAAAACGAGAATCTTTTTAAAGGAGTTTTTATGAAGAAAGTTGCTCTCATTTCAATTGCCCTTTTTCTGGCTCAGGGCGCTGCTTACGCCTCTTCCGTCAGAACCATTTATAAGAAAGTATCCTGTCACAGCCCGACCCTGGGCTACCAAGTCAACGTGAGCGGCAATCTTAAGCTTCAACCCGTAGAAACGGGTGCTTTCATGGCGACGGGCAAACTCGACGTCCAAATGGGGCCAGTCACGCCAGTTCCGAATCCGGTGAGCACCATCTTGTTCCGCGGCCAGTATGACAAAATCGACGGTTTTGAATACGCCACGTTAGGTGCTGAATACGATACCCCCGATTCCTCAGAGATCGACATGCTCTACATCGACTTCAAGGATTCGAGTGATCGTTTAGAAAGCTACATCGAAATGCGAGGCGGCGGACGCAGACTTTTGAACTGCTCCGACTCGCGGTAATTCGCCTCAAAGCAAACCGTTCCAGCTCGGATTTTGCAATTTTCCTGTTGCAGACGTTCAGCGCCCGCTCGCGCCCAACGGGCAGTTCCGCGCGTTTGAGAATGGAGCATCGCAGTGGCAGAAATTTCGCTCCTCGCCATCAATGCCATTCGCACTCTGGCGATGGATGCGGTCGAAAAGGCTAAATCCGGCCATCCCGGCACGGCGATGGGATTGGCACCCGTCGCTTACCTGCTCTGGCAAGAATTTTTGCGCTTCGACCCAGAAAATCCGGTCTGGCCCAATCGAGACCGTTTCGTCTTATCGGCGGGACACGCCTCCATTCTGCTTTATTCATTGCTGCACCTGACCGAAACGAAAAGCTCTTCGGGACAACCCGCCGTCAAGCTGGATGACCTGAAGAGGTTCAGACAACTCCACAGCCGGTGCCCGGGACACCCGGAGTATGGGCTCCTCCCGGGAGTGGAAGCGACGACCGGCCCTCTCGGCCAAGGTGCCGGCAACAGTGTCGGAATGGCCATCGCCAGCCGATGGCTCGGGGATTACTTCAACCGCCCTGACTTCGAAGTTTTCAATTACGACGTCTATGCCCTGGTCGGCGACGGGTGCATGATGGAAGGCATTTCGTCCGAGGCCGCATCCCTTGCCGGTCATCTTCGCCTTTCGAATCTCTGTTGGATCTACGACAACAACCGCATCACGATCGATGGTGATGCCGCGCTTTCCTTTTCTGAAGACCTGAGCACTCGCTTCATGGCTTACGGGTGGAGTGTCACGCACGTAAGCGATGCAAATGACCTTCTCATGCTCAGACGCGCCTTCGAGACTTTCAAGGACACGCATGACCGGCCCACCCTTATCATCGTTGACAGTCATATCGGTTATGGAGCTCCCCATAAGGAAGGTACGAGCGCGGCGCACGGGTCACCCCTTGGGGAAGAAGAAATTCGCCTCACAAAAAAGTTTTACCATTGGCCGGAAAACGCGAAGTTTCTGGTGCCGCAAACGGTTCGAGAGCACTTCAGGAGCGGTATCGGCCAGCGTGGCTCGATTCTCAGGGTTACCTGGGAACGGAACCTCATCGCTTATCGCCGAAAATTTTCGAAAGCTGCCGGAGAACTTGATGCGCTGGAACGACGAGACCTGCCTGAGGGCTGGGATCATGAACTCCCGGATTTTCCACCCAATTCGAAGGGGGTTTCGGGACGGGATGCGTCCGAAGCAATTCTCAATCGTATAGCGAAACGCGTTCCGTGGCTTGTCGGCGGCTCGGCTGATCTGGCCTCCTCCACGAAAGCCGTGATTCATGATTCAAAAGATTTTCACGCCACTCATTACCTTGGGCGAAACATCCGTTTCGGAGTACGCGAGCACGGAATGGGCGCCGTCCTCAATGGCCTTGCCCTATCCAGGCTTCGGCCATTCGGCGCGACTTTCCTAGTCTTCAGCGACTACGAACGTGCCGCTATCCGACTGAGTGCCATGATGAGGATTCCGGTGATTCATATTTTCACACACGACTCGATCAGCCTGGGAGAAGACGGGCCCACCCATCAGCCAGTCGAGCAAATCGCTTCCTTGCGAGCCATACCAGGTTTAATCACGCTGCGCCCCGCGGATGCGAACGAACTCGTCGAGTGCTGGAAGATTGTCATGCAACTCACCGAAGCGCCCGCGGCCCTCCTGCTGAGTCGGCAGCCACTACCGACGTTTGACCGAACCCGATATGCGCCGGCCTCAGGAACACAAAGGGGAGCTTACGTCCTCGCGGATAGTCCCGACCCTGAAGTTCTTCTCCTCGGGACCGGAAGTGAAGTAGCGCTCCTGATTGCGGCTTACGAACGGCTCGCATCCGATGGAGTACGGGCACGTGTCATCAGCATGCCGTCCTGGGGACTGTTCGAGAGACAAGCCCTCGAGTACCGAAACGAAGTACTGCCTCCGCGCATCACGGCACGAGTATCGGTCGAAGCGGCTTCGGTCTTCGGCTGGGAACGTTACGTCGGGCTCGACGGCGCGATGATGGGGATGGAGACCTTCGGAACCTCGGCGCCGCCTGAAGACGTTCAAACCTATTTTGGTTTTACGGTCGAAAACGTGGTCAGTCGCGTCAAGAAGCAGCTCAACAAGGGTGATGAGTTTCGAGCGAATGGTCCCGTAACATAGGTCCTTGGCGCCCCCCTTTACCTGTGCTATCTGTCAGTCACACCGCAGTACAACGACAGGAGACGGATTATGTTCGGACTCATTCCCAAAGAAGAGAAATTCTTTGTCATGTTCAAAAGCATGACGCACAACACCATCGAAGGAGCACTCCTTCTCAAGGACATGCTCGACAATTTCGAGAACCCCGTCCAGAGCCAACGGAAGATCAAGGACATCGAACACAAAGGTGATTCGATGACCCATGACATCATCTCCAAACTGAACAAGAGTTTTGTCACACCTTTTGATCGCGAAGACATCTACGCGCTCTCCGCGAAACTCGACGACATTCTCGATTTGATCGATGCTGCCGCGGTCCGGATCGTCATGTACAACGTCGACAAGCCCACCCCCGAGGCGAAAGAACTCGGCTTTCTCATCCTGAAAGGCTGCCAAGCCATCGACAAAGCGGTTGAAATGTTGGGCGGCGACGTGGAGGCGATGTCGCAGTACTGGGTTGAAGTGAACGACATCGAAAACGAGGCCGATCGCGTTTCACGGGACGCGGTGAGCCGCTTGTTCGATGAAGAAAAAGATCCGATTCAGCTCATCAAATGGAAAGAAATTTACGAAACCCTCGAACGCGTCACGGACAAATGCGAAGACGTCGCCAACATCCTTGAAAGTATCGTGGTGAAGAATGCCTGACGTCACTCTTGTGATGTTAGTTCTGGTCGTCATTGTCGCCCTGGTTTTCGATTATGTGAACGGATTCCACGACACGGCGAACGCGATCGCAACGTGCGTCTCAACGCGCGCGCTGTCGATCAAATGGGCGATCATCATGGCGGCGGGTTTGAACTTCCTCGGGGCCATCATCTCGACCAAAGTCGCCGCTACGATCGGCAAGGGAATCGTCGATCCGGCAAACACCACTCAGATGGTCATCCTTGCCGGGGTCTCGGGCGCGATTATCTGGAACCTGATCACCTGGTATTACGGACTGCCCTCCTCGTCTTCCCACGCCATCATCGGGGGGATAGCGGGTTCGGTGATCGCGCACGCCGGATTTTCAGCGCTCCATTGGGACGGCCTTCGTCATATTTTCCTTTCACTTGTCCTTTCGCCAATTGCAGGCACGCTGATCGGATTTATATTCATGGTCCTGATCACCCGGATTTTTCGAGATCATTCCCCATACACCCTGAACAAGGGCTTTCGCCGGCTTCAGGTCGTCTCGGCCGGTTTCATGGCCTTTTCCCATGGCACCGCTGATGCGCAAAAGTCGATGGGCGTGATCACGATGGCCCTTCTGAGTTACGGCGCGATCGCGACTTTTTCCGTCCCAACCTGGGTCAAACTGGCCTGCGCGATCACCATGGCCCTCGGTACGGCTGCGGGCGGCTGGCGCATTATTAAAACCATCGGCCGGGATTTCGTGAAATTACAGCCGGTCCATGGGTTTTCAGTCGAAACAGCCTCAGCCGGCGTGATCCTGGGAGCGGCTGCTTTCGGGATGCCGACAAGCACCACGCATGTCATCACCTCGTCCATTCTCGGCGTCGGCCTCTCGCGACGGCTTTCGGCCGTGAACTGGGGGATTGCTTACCGGATCATCTGGGCGTGGCTGCTGACCATTCCCGCCTCGGGGTTTGTCGCTTACATTTTTTACAGGGTTTTTCTTCCGTTTTTGCAATAACACTTTCAATTGTCAGAGAATAAGGCCTCTACTACACTGAGTGGATATGAACTCCACCCTATCGAGGCTTTTCCGAAAGAAAACGATCGAACAGATCCAGAACGATGCCGCCGCCGGCTTCAGCGAAGCCCATTCGTCAGGACTCCGCAAGGAGCTGAACTCCCTTGACCTCACCGCTTTCGGCATCGCGGCCATCATCGGGGCGGGAATCTTTTCCACGATCGGAAACGCCGCGTTCGCCGGCGGTCCCGCGGTCGTCTTCCTTTTCATCTTCACCGCGATCGCGTGCGGCTTTTCAGCCCTCTGCTACGCTGAATTTTCATCGCGAATCCCGGTAGCGGGTTCAGCTTACACCTATGCCTACGCGTCCTTCGGGGAACTGATCGCCTGGATCATCGGCTGGGACCTTTTGATGGAATACGCGATCGGGAACATCGCGGTCGCGATTTCCTGGAGCAATTACTTCACGGGCCTCATGGCCGGGTACGGCTGGCACATCCCGAAATTCCTCACGATGGATTATGTGAGCGCCTCGACCGCGTTCACGCAAGTGACGGGGTTCCTGGCTCAGGGACTTACGCTTGCGCAGATCCAGGCAAATCCGGAATGGGCCGGTTATATCCGCGGCTATCTGGCCTGGAGCGAAGCCCCGGGATTTCTGGGAACCCGGCTCGTTTGCGATATTCCCGCCTTCGCGATCACGGTCTTCACGAGCGGGCTCGTTTTCTTCGGCATTCGCGAATCCAAACGTACTTCGAACTTCCTGGTCGCCCTCAAGATCCTGGTCATTCTTTTCGTGATCACACTCGGCGCCTTTTACGTTGATCCGAAGAACTGGAGTCCGTTCGCGCCGAATGGGATTTCCGGGGTGATGAAAGGGGTATCGGGCGTCTTCTTCGCTTATATCGGTTTTGACGCGATCTCGACGACCGCGGAGGAATGCCGTAACCCGCAGCGCGACCTGCCGCGAGGCATGATCGCTTCGCTCATCATCTGCACCATCCTTTACGTGCTCGTTGCCCTCGTTTTGACCGGCATGCTCAGCTATACGAAACTGAAAGTCGGCGACCCGCTCGCTTTCGTTTTCGGTCCCGAAGGCGTCAACCTCCCTTGGGTGTCGGGAGTGGTTGCGATCAGCGCGGTCATCGCGATGACCACGGTACTTCTTGTTTTTCAGGTCGGGCAGCCCCGTATCTGGATGGCGATGAGCCGGGACGGCCTGCTCCCGCCGATCTTTTCAGCCATTCATCCCAAATTCCAAACCCCCTGGTTTTCGACCATGCTCGCCGGCTTCCTGGTCGCGGTGCCCACGCAGTTTCTGAACCTGACCGAGGTGACCGATCTCACGAGCATCGGGACACTTTTCGCCTTCGTTCTCGTGTCAGGGGGTGTCCTCTTTCTCGACCGGGAGAAAGGACCCGCGAACGGCAAATTCAGAATTCCCTACGTGAACGGGAAGTGGATCGTTCCGGGAATTCTCTTGCTGCTCGCCAGTTCCATTCTCTGGCTGAACCCTGAAGGTGTGCGGAATTTCTTCGTGATCGACTCATCGTTCTCGCATAAAATCCCCCTCTGGTGCTTTCTCCTTTTCAGTTCTTTCGTCGCAATCGCCTCTTTCGTGAAGAACCTGTCTCTGATCCCGGTTCTCGGGCTACTCTGCTGCAGTTACCTGATGACCGAACTCGGAATCACGAATTGGATCCGCTTTGGTGTTTGGCTCATGATCGGCCTCGGGCTATACTTTGTGTACGGCTCACGGCACAGCCGGCTTGGGTTGCGAGCCGAAGCCTCGGGTGAGCTCGTCACTCCGAACATCTAGAATCGAAGCGGTGAACATCATGATTCGAAAAAAGCCACTCACCTGTACCTCGATTGCGCTTCTCGGCACGCTCGCGGCGATTGCCTTAAATGGCTGTTCGATGAACTTCGTCCCGATACACTATTCCCGCGTGAACTCCGCCAAAAGTGCCGCAAAACCCCTCGAACGCGGCCCGAACGCGCCGGGAGCTTTCAAGCATGTCTTTCAATTTAGCGCCGGCACAGGATACCGGTTCGACCCTGCCCAAGTGGATTTTTCGGGCGGAGTCGTGCGTCTGAAACGTCATCCGGGACCAAGCGGACGGTTCCCGAGTGGCAGAATTTTTTTCGAAACAAATTCCGGGGTTCAATTCGCCGCCCTCGACGGTTTTGCCGAAGTACTCGGGCCGGCTAACAAAGGCCTTACGAGGTATCAGATCTCGAACGATGGATCGAACTGGTATTACTTTCACGAAAGCCGCTGGAAAGCGGCCACCGCGAATCCGGTGCACGCCAACTCCGCGGACGAAATCAACGCGAAAATCGGCCACTTTCATACCGAAGTCGGGAGCGGCAGTCTTTTCGTCAGGGCTTTCCTGATCTCGAAGGGTTCCGACCCCGTCGAGATCCGGGAACTGCAAGTCCTCGGGATAGCCCCGCAAACGGACGGATGGGATTAGCCTGGACGCCCGGCCTAATACCGCGAAAGCTCCCGCAAAAAGCCCAAATCTCACGGCGTGCTCGCCGATTCTTAAACTAACAATACGTTCAGTATTGTTCCGGGGAATCCGGCAGAAAAGCTGAAGAATTCGTGACGCTACGAGCTGAATCGTTTGAACTCGGCGCGTGGGAATTGCTTGTTCAGCCCGGAATCACACTTCGAACGGTAGGAATGGTGAAGATCTCGTCGCGGGTTGGCGATGAAACCAGCGTGTAGTGGTGAAACTCGCTGGCAGGGCATCGCACAAGAAAACTGCTGGCAAGTGAGAGAGTGCGGTGTGGGGTGGTGGGCGTTGGTTGGGGGTGGTGAGCTGCGTCTTGAGGAGAAATTCGCGAGAAGAAGAGTTTGAAAAGAGCGGGGCGAGCCCCGAAGGTCCAAACGGTCCAGAACGCTGCGGAGTCCGCTACCACTCCGCCGGCGGAGTCGGAAAAAACTGCGAATCAATTCGGACGATATTTTTTGCGAAGATTATTCTTGACGGCATTTCGGCTCTTCAACCGGGTTGCTATCGGATTCCTTCTATAAAGGTCCTGAAATAGGCACCGTTTCTTTCATTTGAAATGTTTACAGCTCCTCGTCCGCAGTTTTATCGCCCTCGAAACTTCTCGCTCTCAAGTCAACGTCGTGCGTTTTAGAGACCTGAATTTCCCGTGTTAGAAATCTTCCTATGAAACACCTCAAGTCTCTTTCTGATTCAGATCTGCTCAGTCAAACCCAGTTGTTGGTCGCGCGAGAAAGAGAGATGACGACTGAACTTTTGTGGCACCTCCGTGAAGTGGAGTCGAGGCGTCTTTATGCAGGACAAGGCTACAGCTCCCTTTTTGACTATGTCAGGCGGGGGCTCGGTTATGCTGAGGGCAGCGCGGACCGGAGGATTTCGGCGATGCGTTTGCTTAAGGACTTACCGGA